>Ga0326726_10003897_pt1 | contig 13680 bp, 12 predicted proteins | sample MHFenrmetagenome_2_FD_207603 | JGI IMG/M metagenome (GOLD analysis project Ga0326726, IMG submission 207603) | Lab enriched peat soil microbial communities from Michigan Hollow, Ithaca, NY, United States - MHF15MN | ecosystem: Environmental > Terrestrial > Soil > Wetlands > Peat | place: USA... | reverse complement strand
CCGCTCGCCTGGAACGCGTCCGCCGCTGGGGCGCAAAAGCTTACCGATACGATCTTCTACGAGAAATCGGTGAAGCTCTTTGCCTTCGACTTCGGCCGCGCCGAGGACAACCGCGACATTGCCAACGAGATCGGCACCCGCATGTGGCCAAGCCTCGCGCTCGCCATCCCCGTGTTCCTTGTCGGGCTGGCGGTCAACATCACGTTCGCGCTCGGCATGGCTTTCTTCCGCGCCACGGCGCTCGATCTCACCGGCGTCGTGCTGTGCGTGGCGATGATGTCGATCAGCAGCCTGTTCTACATCATTGGCGGCCAGTACCTGCTGTCCAAGCTCTGGCACCTGGTGCCGATCTCGGGCTATGAGGGCGGCGTCGATGCCGTCAAATTCGTCATCCTGCCGGTGATCATCGGCGTGATCGCCGGGGTCGGTTCGGGCAGCCGCTGGTACCGCACGCTGTTCCTCGAGGAGATGGGCAAGGACTACGTGCGCACGGCGCGCGCCAAGGGCCTTGCCGAGTCGGTGGTGTTGTTCCGCCACGTGCTGAAGAACGCCATGATTCCCATCCTCACCGGAGTGGTGGTGGTGATCCCGCTGCTGTTCATGGGCAGCCTGATCGCGGAGTCCTTCTTCGGCATTCCCGGGCTGGGCAGCTACACCATCGACGCCATCCAGGCGCAGGACTTCGCCGTGGTGCGCTCGATGGTGTTCATCGGCTCGGTGTTCTACATCGTCGGGCTGCTGCTCACGGATATCTCTTACACCTGGGTGGATCCGCGCGTGAGGCTGAGCTAGGTGCCGGTTCTTCTCGTCACCGACGCGCTGGTGTGGCTGCTCGTGGCCGCGGTCACGGCATTCGCCTGGTACAGCGCGCGCCGGGCGCACCTCGCGGCGCCGTGGGCGCGGGTGTTTCGCAGCCGCGCGGCGCTCGGCTCCTGCGCGGTGCTGGCGACCTTCGTCTTCGTCGGATTGCTCGACTCGCTGCACTACCGGCCGGCATTGCCGTCGAAGGATCCGCAGGTGCCCGTCGCCTACGCGGTCGAGGTGCGTTCGCTGCTCGATGCGGTGCTAGCCGTTCTGCGCGAGCGCAACGAGCGCACCTACTCGGCGCCGCTCGCGATACGGCTCTACCAAAAGGAGATGGTCGAGTTGCCCGGCGGCCGCTCGGTGCGCGACTTCCCGCGCTTGCGGCACGGCGGCAGCCACCTGAAGAACGAGGCGGACTGGGCGAAGGACGTCGCGCTGCGCGTGCTGGCGGGAGTTACCGGCGCCACTGCGGCCTGGGCGCTTCTCGTGCTCGCCTTGCGGCGCACGGCGGTGCGTCGCTGGCCCGCATTGCCGTGGCCGGCGGCCTACGCCGCGCTCGCGCTCCTGCTGGCGCTCGCCGGGCCGACGATCCTGCTGGCCCAGGGTTATCACGTCTTCGGCACCGACAAGATCGGCCAGGACGTGCTCTACCAGGCGCTGAAAAGCATCCGTACGAGCCTGGTCATCGGCACGCTGACGACGCTCGTCCTCCTTCCCGTCGGCATCATTGCCGGCATCGCCGCCGGCTACTTCAAGGGTTGGGTGGACGACGCCATCCAGTACGTGTACACGACGTTGAACTCGATCCCTGCCGTACTGCTGATCGCCGCCTCGGTGCTGATGGTGCAGGTGTACGTGGACACGCACCCGGAACTTTTTCCGACGGTGGCGCAGCGCTCTGACTTTCGCCTGCTCTTGCTCTGCGTAATCTTGGGCGCCCTGAGCTGGACCGGGCTCGCGCGCCTGCTGCGCGGCGAGGCGCTCAAGCTTTCCGAGCTTGAGTACATCCAGGCCGCGCACGCGTTCGGCGTCTCGCACACCCGCATCCTCGGGCGCCACATCCTGCCCAACGTGTCGCACATCATCGTCATCGCCCTGGTCATGGAATTCTCCGGACTGGTGCTCGCCGAGGCGGTGCTGTCCTACGTTGGCGTGGGCGTAGACCCCTCCACGACCAGCTTCGGCACCATGATCAATGCTGCTCGCCTGGAGATGGCGCGCGAGCCGATGGTGTGGTGGTCGCTCGCCGCGGCCTTCGTGTTCATGTTCGCGCTGGTGCTGGCGGCCAACCTGTTCGCCGATGCGGTGCGCGACGGCTTCGACCCAAGGGTCCGCGTATGACGCCTCGCGTACCGATCGGGGAGTGCGGGGGGGCCGGGAAGGCCCCGATCGCTTCATTCGGACGGGGCCCGGGCCCCCTGCTCACGTGAGCGCGCTGCAGGTCGCCGGCCTCAAGACCCAACTCGATACGCCCGAGGGCGTGCTGCGCGCGGTGGACGGTGTGGATTTTGAGATCCGCCCGGGCGAGTGCTTCGCGCTGGTGGGCGAATCGGGTTGCGGCAAGTCGATGACCGCGCTGTCCATCATGCGCCTCCTGCCGGACGTCGCGCGCATTGCCGGCGGCGAAGTACGGCTCGAGGGCCAGGATCTCCTTGCATTGCCGGAAGTTGCGATGCGTGCGGTGCGCGGCAAGCGCGTGGCGATGATCTTCCAGGAGCCTTCCACGGCGCTCAACCCGGTACTGACAGTAGGCCGGCAGGTGACGGAAGTGCTCGAGCGTCACGGCGCAGCGCGGGGCGGGGCGGCCAGGCGGCGCGCAATCGAATTGCTCGAGGCGGTCGGCATTGCGGACGCGGCCCACCGCTACCATGCGTATCCATTCCAGCTCTCCGGCGGTCTGCGCCAGCGCGCCATGATCGCGGCGGCGCTTGCCGTTGACCCCGAGGTGCTAATGGCCGACGAGCCCACCACCGCGCTCGACGTGACCATCCAGGCACAGATTCTCGATCTCCTCAGGAAGCTGCAGGCGGAGCGCGGCATGGCGCTGCTGCTCATCACGCACGACCTGGGGATCGTGGCGCAGATGGCGACACGCGTCGCGGTCATGTACGCGGGCGAGATTGTCGAGGTTGGCGCGCGCGACGAATTCCTGCGTGCGCCGCAGCACCCGTATTCGCAGAAGCTCTTCGAGGCGCTGCCCGGGCGTGGCGGCGAGCTCGCGGTGATCCGCGGCCAGGTGCCCGCGCTGACGTCCGCCTTCGCGGGCTGCCGCTTCGCCGAGCGTTGCGAGCAGGCCTTCGACCGCTGCCGCAGCGAAGCGCCGCGGCTCCGGGATATCGGCGACGGAACCCTGGTGCGCTGCCACCTGCGCGAAGGAGAACGCGCGGCGCCGCGTGCCGCGCCAGCGGCGCCGGCGGCAATGCGCGAGGCGCAGGCGGCTCCGCTGCTGCTCGAGGCGACGGATCTCAAGGTGCACTTCCCGATACGGCGCGGCGTGTTCCGGCGCACGGTGGGTTATGTCAAGGCGGTGGACGGGGTTTCGCTCGCCATCCACGAAGGGCGCACGCTCGCCCTGGTGGGCGAGTCGGGCTCGGGCAAGACCACCGTCGGCAAAGCGATCCTGCAGCTCGTGCGGCCGACCGGCGGCAGCGTGCGCCATGCGGGCGAGCAATTGACGCGGCTCTCGCGCAGCGCGCTCAAGCGCCACCGGGCAAGCCTGCAGATCATCTTCCAGGATCCCTACGCCTCGCTCAATCCGCGTCTGCGCATCGCCGACGTGCTGGCCGAGGGCATGCGCAGCCTCGGCGTGGGCACGAGCGACGCGGAGCGCGCGAGCCGCATCGACGCCTTGCTCGAGCAGGTGGGGCTTCCGGCGCAGGCGAAATCCCGCTACCCCCACGAATTCTCCGGCGGCCAGCGCCAGCGGATCGCCATCGCGCGCGCGCTCGCGGTCGAGCCGAAGCTCATCGTCTGCGACGAGCCCACCAGCGCGCTCGACGTCTCCGTGCAGGCGCAGATCCTGAACCTCCTCAAATCGCTGCAGGAGCGCCTCGGGCTCGCCTACCTGTTCATCACGCACAACATTGCGGTCGTCGAGCACTTGGCCCACGAGGTCGCCGTGATGCAGGGCGGGCGTATCGTGGAGCAGGGGACGGCGGCACAGGTGCTGCGTGCGCCGCGCAACGAGTACACGCGGGCGCTTCTCGCCGCGGTGCCGAGACTGGACTAGCGGGGAGGCGAGGACAGCCTCTAAGACGCTATCTTCCTGACCTTCTTTTCCGCCTGCTGCCTGGGCTTGCCCGTCACGTCGCGCGCGGCCGGTCGGGCTTTATAGGTCTTGCGGACCGAAGACTGGATCACCAGCCGCTGGCCCGGCTGGAGCGTGCTGTAGCGGTTCCAGCGCTTGAGGTCGTCGACGCGCACGCGGTAGCGCCGCGCGATGCCGTACTCGGTCTCCCCTGCCTTCACGATGTGCACGAGCGCGCGGTGGTGGCTCGACTTCACGATCGGCGGCGCGTACATGATCGGCAACTTGCTGAACTTCTCCTCGCGGCCCTGGATCGGCACCACCAGCAGGCTTGGCACGGTGCGCGAGCGCGGCGCGATGCCGTTGACTTCCTTCAGCTGCCCGAGGGTGAGGCCGTGCTTCTTGGCGATCGCCTCGAGATTCTCGCCGCGCTGCGGCACGTAGGTCTTCCAGGAGACGAGCGACTTGTCCTCGTACTTCTCCAGGTTCTCGTGGAAGGTATCCACCTTGTCGGCCGGCAGCACGATGCGCGGCGCCACCGCCGTGCGGATCAGCGGCCGTGAAAAGCCGGGATTGAGCGCGACGAACTCGTCCACCGGCATTTCGGCGAGCTTCGCGGCGAGCTGCACGTCGATGTCGCGCGTCTTGGTGACCGTGGCGAAATAGGGCTCGTTGGGGATTGGCGTGAGCGTCACGCCGTAGGCTTGCGGATTGGCGATGATGTTCTTCAGCGCCTGGAGCTTGGGCACGTAGCCGCGCGTCTCCGTGGGCATGGGCAGGCTCATGTAGTCGGTGGGCTGGCCCTCGCGCCGGTTCTTCTCGATCGCGCGCGCCACCGCGTTCTCGCCCCAGTTGTAGGAGGCAAGCGCGAGGTGCCAGTCGCCGTGCATGTCGTAGACGTCCTTCAGGTAGTCGAGCGCGGCGTTGGTCGAGTCGACGATGTCGCGCCGGCCGTCGTACCACCAGTTCTGCTTGAGCTCGTAGCGCTTGCCGGTGCCCGGGATGAACTGCCACAGGCCCGAGGCGTGCGCGCGCGAGTAGGCCATCGGGTTGAAGGCGCTCTCGACGATCGGCAGCAGCGCGATCTCCGTGGGCATGCCGCGCTTTTCCAGCTCCTCGACTATGTGGAACAGGTAAAGCCGGCTGCGCTCGAAGACGCGCTGCAGGTAATCCTGGTTTGCGACGTACCACTCCATGCGCTCGCTCACCAGGCGCCCTTGGAGGTCGGGCATGGCGAAGCCGTTGCGCAGCCGCTGCCACAGGTCCGCGGGCGGCTGCGTGCGGTCGAGCTTCGCGACCGGTTGCGGCGCCGCGAGCTCCTGCTTCTCGCCCTCGAAGGGCGGCAGGCGCGTGGCGTCGAGCAGGCGCACTTCCGGGAGGGCCGGCGGCGTGCTGGGTTCGGCAGCGGCAGACTTGACTGTGGGCGCTGGCGTCGCGGCGGCAGTGGCAGATGCGGACGGCGCCGAGGCAGACGCGTCGCCGCCTTCTTCCAACGCAGGCGTGCCTGCGCAGCCGGCGAGCACCGCGGCTGCGAAAATACCTCCAAAAAGTGAGCTAAGTCTTTGCACGAATGGCAATACTAGCTCAAAAACGGTTCTTCCATTCGCGGATCGCCGCGAACACCCGGACGGGGTCGGACAGCCGCGCCCCGAGGTAGTTGTTGGCGGACTCGATAACCGCCGGCTCCCGGCAGCGCAGGAACGGGTTGGTGGCGCGTTCCTCGGCGAGGGTCGAGGGCAGCGTGGGCTTGCCCGCGTCGCGCAGCTTGCGATCGCGCTCGAGCCGCACAGCGAGCGCGGCGTTTCGCGGCTCGACCGACTGCGCGAACTTGATGTTGGCGAGCGTGTACTCGTGGCCGCAGTACACCTTGGTTGCATCGGGGAGCGCAGCAAGCTTGGCGAGCGAATCGAGCATTTGCTGCGCAGTGCCCTCGAACAATCGGCCGCAGCCGCAGGCAAAGAGCGTGTCGCCGCAGAACAGGGATTCCGCGCCATAATAGGCCACATGTGCTCGCGTATGCCCAGGAATATCGAGCACCGAGAGCGTGAGGCCGAGCTCGGGAATCTGCACCGTATCGCCTTCGCCCACCGGGTGCGTGAGCGATGCGATCGGCTCGCCCTTGGGCCCGTACACCGGCACGCGGCGACGCGTGCCCGGCCCGCCCGTTGCCTCGAGCAGCTCCGGAATGCCGCCGACGTGGTCGGGGTGGTGATGCGTGGCGAGGATCGCGGCGAGCTGCAGGCGCTCGCGCGCAAGGTACTCGAGCACCGGGTGCGCTTCGCCGGGATCCACGACGGCCGCGTGGCCGCCGCTCCGCAGCGTCCAGATGTAGTTGTCCTTTAGCGCCGACAGCGGAACGATTTCGAGCATGGATCGTCAGTCCTTCGTCTCCGAGGCTGCTGCCAAGTATAACGGCGAGCGCGCATCCTTCTCGCAGTGGTGCGCGACGCCTCTCGGCCGGAGCGTGATCGATTGGGAGCTCGAGCAGTTCGACAATGCCGTCGAGGACGTGTTCGGCTTCCGCGCGGCGCAGGTCGGCCTGCCGGAGATGGATTTCCTGCGCGCCAACCGCATCAGCTTCCGCTTCACGCTCGCGCTCGAAGCGGGCGCCACGGTCGCGGCCGATCCGCTGCAGTTGCCGCTTGCCTCGCAGAGCCTCGACCTGATCGTCCTGCCGCATGCCCTGGAGTCGCACCTCGATGCGCACCACGTGCTGCGCGAGGCCGAGCGCGTCCTGCGTCCCGAGGGGCAGGTGGTGATTTCGGGCTTCAACGCGCTTTCGCTGTGGGGACTGCGGCGCAGGTTTTCGCGGCGCGGCAGGGGCTCGCCCTGGGATGCGCGCTTCATCGGACTGCTGCGAATGAAGGAGTGGCTGCAGCTGCTCGGGTTTGAGCTGAACGGCGGCCGCTTCGGCTGCTACGCCCCGCCCTTCGCCAATCCGGCGTGGCACCCGCGCTTCGCCTTCATGGAGAAGGCCGGCGCGCGCTGGTGGCCGATACTCGGCGGAGTGTACGTGGTGCGCGCCGTGAAGCGCGTGCACGGCATGCGCGTCATCACGCCGGCGTGGCGCAAGGAGCGGGCGCGGCGCCGCGCGGTCGCCGCCCTGCCGCAGAAGAACGGCCATCCCGGGCACGCGGCGCGACGCCGGCATGACTGAAGGGGTGGTGGAGGTCTACGCCGACGGCGCCTGCAAGGGCAATCCGGGGCCCGGCGGCTGGGGCGTGCTGATCAGGCAGGGTGGCCGGGAGCGCGAGCTTCATGGCGGAGCGCGCGCCACGACCAACAACCGCATGGAGCTCACCGCCGTCATCCGCGCGCTGGAGGCGCTAACGCACGGCAGCCGGGTGCGCCTGTACACCGACTCGCAGTACGTGCAGAAGGGCATGACCGAGTGGCTCGCGAGCTGGAAACGGCGCGGCTGGCGCACTGCTGACAAGAAGCCGGTCAAGAACGATGACCTGTGGAAGGAGCTGGACGAGCTCGCGCGCAACCACAGTGTCGAGTGGCACTGGGTGCGCGGCCACGCCGGCCACCCGGAAAACGAGCGCGCCGACGCGCTCGCGAACAAGGGGGTGGAAAGTGGCGACTAGGAAAGTGGCGCATACCTCCGCGGCGAAAGTGGCGCGTGGCCGCTGCTAGGCAAGTCATCCTCGACACCGAAACGACCGGCCTCAACGCGCGCCTCGGCGATCGCGTGATCGAGATCGGCTGCATCGAAATGCTGAGCCGGCGCGTCAGCGACAACCATTTCCACCGCTACGTCAACCCGGAAAGAAAGAGCGAGGAGGGCGCGGCGCGCGTGCACGGCATCGCTGACGAATTTCTTGCCGACAAGCCGAAATTCGCCGACATCGCGCGCGAGTTCCTCGATTACGTGAGGGGCGCGGAAGTCATCATCCACAACGCCGGCTTCGACCTGGAGTTCCTCGACCTCGAGCTGGAGCGCGCGGGGCTGGGGAAGTTCTCCGCCCAGGTCGCGGGCGTGGTCGACAGCCTGGCGCTCGCGCGCGAGCTGCACCCGGGCAAGCGCAACTCGCTCGATGCGCTGTGCGAGCGCTACGGCGTGGACAACGCGCACCGCACGCTGCACGGCGCGCTGCTGGACGCGCGGCTGCTGGCGGAGGTGTATCTCGCCATGACGCGCGGCCAGGAGAGCCTGGCCATGGACCTCGAGACCCCGGCGGAGGTCGCGGCAGCGGCCGCCCGCATCGACGCCTCGACGCTCCTGGTGCTGCGCGCCTCCGCGGAGGAACTCGCGGCGCACGAGAAGTACCTCGACGGCCTCGCCAAGGAGGCGGGCGGCCAGGTGCTCTGGCGCAAAGGCGCCTAGGCGGTTTGGCCGCCGCAGGAACTGCCCGCGCCCGCCGTGCAGCCGAAGCAGTGGCGCGCGGTGACGATCCTGCGGCGCATCCAGGATCCTTCCTCGAAATCGCGGATGTGCGGGCCGCCTTTTCTGCCGCTTTCGGGCAGGTCGATCTCCAGCTCGAGCATCTGGTTGAAGTCGCAGTCGTAGAGCCTGCCATCCCAGCCTACCGAAAGCGTGTTGCGGCACATGAGGCCGGCAATCGCTGCCGGGTTGTAGGCGTTCACCAGGCGCTGCATGTACGACTCGAGGTTCCCGGAGGCCTGCAGCCACTCGAGGAAGCGCGCGATCGGCATGTTGTTCAGGACGAACAGGCGGTTGAACGTGACGCCGAAATTCCTTTGCAATCCTTCGCGCCATTCGCGCTCGACGCTCGCCTGCGACGCGCCGAGGAATGCGCCGGCGGGATTGGAGACGAGCGTCAGGCGTCGCCCGGGATCTCCCTTGCCGTAGCCGGCGGCGTTGAGCAGGCGCAGCGCGCGAATCGAGCGCTCGAAGGCGCCGTCGCCGCGCTGCGCGTCGGTGTTCGGTCGGCGCCAGTGCGGCAGCGAGGCGACGATCTCCACGTTGCGCTCGGCGAGCCAGTCGGCGAGCCCCGCATTGCGGGGCAGGAGCAGGACCGTGAGGTTGCAGCGGTCCATCACCTGCTTGCCGGCGTCCACTGCAGCCTGCACCAACTTGCGGAAGCTCGGATGCAGCTCGGGCGCGCCTCCCGTGATGTCCACTGTGTGGGCGCCGGTGCGGCGGATCGCGTCGACCACCAGGTCAAGGGTCGCGTCGTCCATCATTTCGTCGGTGCGGTCCGGCCCGGCATCGACGTGGCAGTGGCGGCAGGTCATGTTGCACAGCTTGCCGAGGTTGACCTGGAAGATCTCGAGCGGCGCCGGCTTGAGCGCCGAACCGGCAAGGGCGTCGAACTCGGTATGCAAGAGCACGGCCCTCAGCAGCCGCAGCTGCTCTTGCGGGGAAGCGAGCAGGGCGGCGCGGCGCTGCAGGCTCTGCGTCGCGCGGGGCGTTTCGCGGTCCTGCGCCAGCTCGCCGGAGATTTCTCCCAGCCGCAGGAGAAGGGCAGCCGGACGCACTACATCCCCAGTTTCTTGGCGTGCTCGCGCATCTGCAGGCCGTGCACCAGCGAGGAACCGCCGCGGATCGCGACCGCTACGTGAACCGCTTCGGTCATCTGCTCGAGGTCGGCGCCCTTCTGCTGGCAATCCTGCGTGTAGGCGTCGATGCAGTAAGGGCACTGCACGGCATGCGCCACCGCAAGCGCGATCAGACTCTTCTCCCGGGCGGTGAGGGCGCCGTCCGCGAACACGGCGCCGTAGTAATCGAAGAATTTCTTGCCCAGCTCGGGGCTGCTTTCGGAGATCTTGGGGAAGTCGGCGAGGTGCTGGCTCTTGTAATACGTTTCCATGGAAACCCTTCTGTGATTGAGGCTTCCCGGTAGGTAGGGAAGCCCACACACAAGCTTACAACTTGCCCTGCAATCCGGTGCGCCGCCGCCCGCGGCGCTCAGCGCACTGTTACGTACAGCATGAGTCCGCTGAGCACGCTGCTGAACGCGCCCTGCTTCGTGGCGTCGGTTACCTCCACGTCCAGGGAGTTGCGGTCCAGCCCGAAGCCAAAGCCCACGTGCTGGAAGGTGCGATGCTCGACGGCGAGGGTGAAGTCGCTCAGGGAACCCTTGTACTTGTCGACGCTGTCGAGGAAGAACAGCTCGTACTTGGTGCGCATCCACCATTTCGGCGTGACTGCGTAGTCGAGGCGAAATCCGATGACTGGCAAAGGCGCGGTCACCGAGTTGCTTTCGGTCAACCCAAGGCCGGCTGATTGCAGCGACGCTTCCATCTTGGTGACGTGCACGCCTACCGAGAGCGCGGTTTCGATCTCGGGAGTGCGATAGAAAGAATAGGTGTACGCAATCTTGGTTGTTTCTGTGTCGAGCTTGCTCTCGATGGGGGTGCCGACCGGAAAACTGACGTCGCCAAAATCAATGACGCGCTGGGTGAAGATGGTGCCGTTGCGGTCGACTTTGTACCAGCTGAAATCCACGCGATGCTTGGGCGCGAAGCGGTAATAGCCGTCGATACGCGGGACCGTCATCGAGGTTTCCCCGCCCAGGTCCCGCTCCCAGTCGATGCTGGTGCCGATCGAAACCACCCCCGCTGTACCGTCGAGCCGAATATTGCCGTTGGTGCGCGTCACGAAATAGGCGCCAAGCGAAAGGTTGAACGGGTCTACTTCGATTGACTTGACCATATCGGCAGCAAGTGCCGGCTGCGACACCGACGCAAGCATCGTGGCCGCTACGGCGGCCGCAGCCAGTACCTTCTTCGTACCGCGCGAAATAAGGAAATGCGGAGGGTGGGCCATGGGCGATTGTATTCAATATGCCTTTCAGATTCTTATTATGGGCGCCCGAATCGTTCCAAGGCTTTGTGCCCACGCACGGGCCGGATTAATCTGGATCACGTGGCACCTTCGCGGGAATTCCCCGATCATCGCTTTGCCAGAGGCTCGAATTCGTAGATGCCGCCGTCCGCCATGAGCGACAAATACAGGCGGCCGTCCTTCAGGACGTATGAGCGAATGTAGAACCAGTGCTTGACGAACTGGTCGTGCAGCGAACCCGGCGGGCACATCGCGCGCGTGGCCGCGAGCGGGCCGAACAGGAGCTGTCCGGGCCAATCCGACTTCCAGCTGCCGCGCCCGCGGTTGCAGTCGAAGCGCACGTTGACGCCGCCGTCGGCGGTGAAGGCGACCGTGTACTTGGCCCTGTCGTCGGGCACCTGGACCCTGCCATCGCCGCCCTGGAACCGCACGAATTGCCAGGCGGTGCCGCCCAGCGCCTGCGTTGCGGGCGGCTCCGGCGTCGCGCACGCCGCGCAGGCCAGCACCAGAATGAGTGCGAGTTTGAAGTGTCCGGATGTCGTCACGCGCTGTCCTCGCATATACTTTCCATCGCCATGCGGAAGTCTAGTGCCTTCGAGCAGACCCTCGACAAGAACCCCGCCAATTACGCGCCGCTGACGCCCCTGCAGTTCATCGAGCGCGCAGCCTATGTGTACCCGAAGCGTCTCGCCGTGGTACACGGCGCGCGGCGGTTCACCTGGAAGGACACCTACGCCCGCTGCCGGCGCCTCGCGTCGGCGTTGACCAAGCGCGGCATCGGCAAGGGCGATACGGTCGCGGCGATGCTCGCCAACACGCCGGAGATGTACGAGTGCCACTTCGGCGTGCCGATGACGGGTGGCGTGCTCAACACCCTGAACACGCGCCTCGACGCCGAGGCCATCGCCTTCATGCTGAACCACGGCGAAGCGAAAGTGCTCCTCACCGATAAGGAATTCTCGCCCACGGTCGAGGAGGCGCTGAAGAAGCTTGGCCGCAAGGTCGAGGTGATCGACGTCGAGGACCCGGAGTTTTCCGGCGGCAAGCGGATCGGCCTGCAGAACTACGAGGAGTTGCTCAAGGAGGGCGATCCGGAGTTCGCCTGGGTGTGGCCCGAGGACGAGTGGCAGGCGATCTCGCTCAATTACACCTCCGGCACCACCGGTGACCCGAAGGGCGTGGTCTACAGCCACCGCGGTGCCTACATCAACGGCATCTGCAACATCGTCACCTGGGGCATGCCGCATCACGCGGTGTACCTGTGGACGCTGCCGATGTTCCACTGCAACGGCTGGTGCTTTCCGTGGACGATGGCGGCGAATGCCGGCACCAACGTCTGCCTGCGCAGGGTCGAGGCGGCGAAGATCTTCGCGCTGATGAGGGAACATAAGGTGACGCACTATTGCGGCGCGCCGATCGTGCACTCGACGCTCATCAACGCGCCCGAAGAGATGAAGAAGGACATTGCGCACAAGGTGAGCGGCATGGTGGCTGCCGCCGCGCCGCCTGCGGCGATGATCGAGGGCATGGAGCGCATGGGCTTCGACATCACGCATGTCTACGGGCTTACCGAGGTCTATGGCCCGGCGACGGTTTGCGCGAAGCACGAAGAGTGGGGCAAGGTGGACATCTCCGAGCGCACGCGCCTGAACGGCCGCCAGGGCGTGCGCTACCTGATGGAAGAGGGCCTCGCGGTGATGGACCCGGAGACCATGCAGCCCGTGCCCGCCGACGGCGAGACGATGGGCGAGATCATGTTCCGCGGCAACATCACGATGAAGGGCTACCTGAAGAACCCGTCCGCTACGCAGAAGGCCTTCGGCGGCGGCTGGTTCCACTCGGGCGATCTCGCGGTGATGCAGCCCGACGGCTACGTGAAGATCAAGGACCGTTCCAAGGACATCATCATTTCGGGCGGCGAGAACATCTCGTCCCTCGAGGTGGAGGACGTCCTCTACCGCCACCCCGCGGTGCTCGCCGCGGCCGTGGTGGCGCGACCCGATGCGAAATGGGGCGAGACGCCCTGCGCCTTCGTCGAGTTGAAACCCGGCGCCAAGGTCACGGACAGCGAATTGATCGAGTTCTGCCGGGGCCACCTGGCGAGGTTCAAGGCGCCGCGCGCCGTGGTGTTCGGCGAGCTGCCCAAGACCTCCACCGGCAAGATCCAGAAATTCGTGCTGCGCGAGAAGGCGAAATCGGCCTCCGCGATCGAGTAGGGAGCGAACCATGAGCGCTGTACCGCAAGCCGAGCAACCGGTGCTGCTGCGCGAGGACCGCGACGGCGTCGCCACGCTGACCCTGAACCGCCCGCAGCAGATGAACCTGCTGACAAGCGAGATGCTCGCCGCGCTGCAGGGCGCGTTCGACGCGATCGCCAAGGACCCGAACGTGCGCGTGGTGGTGCTCGCCGCCGCTGGCAAGGGCTTCTGTGCGGGGCACGACCTGAAGGAGATCCGCGCGCTGAAGGAATTGCCGAAGATCGAAGGCCTGTTCGCGCAGTGCGGCCGCATGATGGCCACGATCCCGAAGATGCCGCAACCGGTGATTGCCAAGGTGCAGGGCGCGGCCGCCGCCGCCGGCTGCCAGCTGGTTGCGCAGTGCGACCTTGCTATCGCCTCCGAGGCCGCCAAGTTCGTGACCTCGGGCGTGAACTGGGGTTTCTTCTGCTCGACCCCGGGTGTTGCGGTGGGACGCAATCTGCTGCGCAAGCATGCGCTGGAGATGCTGCTCACCGGCGACGTGGTCGGCCCGCAGCAGGCGCTGCAATGGGGGCTCGTGAACAAGGTCGTTGCGGCCGCGGAGCTGGATGGCGCCACCGCGGAATTGGCTGCGAAACTCGCCGCCAAGCCGCCGGCCACCGTCGCCGCGGGCAAGC
>Ga0326726_10003896_pt1 | contig 13682 bp, 12 predicted proteins | sample MHFenrmetagenome_2_FD_207603 | JGI IMG/M metagenome (GOLD analysis project Ga0326726, IMG submission 207603) | Lab enriched peat soil microbial communities from Michigan Hollow, Ithaca, NY, United States - MHF15MN | ecosystem: Environmental > Terrestrial > Soil > Wetlands > Peat | place: USA... | reverse complement strand
GCTCGAGGGAGAACTTGATCGGCGGCGTGAGAATGATGTTCTCGTCGGCGCCGGCGGACCGAATGTTCGTGAGCTGCTTACCCTTCGTCGGGTTCACCATGAGGTCGTTGTCGCGGCTGTGGATGCCGATGATCATGCCCTCGTAGACCTCGACGCCGTGGCCGATGAACAACGATCCGCGTTCTTGCAGCGCGAACAGTGTGTAGGCGAGCGCCTTGCCGTTCACCATCGAGACCAGCGCGCCATTGATGCGCTGGCCGATGGTTCCGCTCGCGCGGGGCGCGTAGCCGTCGAAGATATGGTAGAGCAGCCCGGTGCCTGCCGTAGCCGTGAGGTACTCGGTGCGGAAGCCGATCAGGCCGCGCGCAGGAATCCGATACTCGAGCCGCACGCGGCCGCGGCCGTCGGGCATCATCGTCTTGAGCTCGCCTTTGCGTTCCGCGAGCCGCGTCATGACGCCGCCCTGGTATTGCTCCGCGAAGTCGACCGTCAGCTGCTCCCATGGCTCCTGCACGACGCCGTCGACCGTCTTCTCGATGACGGCCGGGCGCGATACCGCGAGCTCGTAGCCCTCGCGGCGCATGTTCTCGATCAGCACCGACAGGTGCAGCTCGCCGCGGCCCGAGACGCGGAATTTGTCGGGGTCGTCCATGTCCTCGACGCGCAGCGCGACGTTGTGCAAGAGCTCCTGTTCGAGCCGAGCGCGGATCTGGCGGCTCGTGAGGTACTTGCCTTCCTTGCCCGCGAACGGCGACTTGTTGACCTGGAACGTCATCGTGATCGTGGGCTCGTCGACTTGCAGCGGCGGCAGGCCTTGGCCCTGGCCGCGCGCGCAGACCGTGTCCGAGATCTTGAGATCGTCGATGCCACTGAACACGACGATGTCGCCGGCGCCGGCCTCGGGGATCGACTTACGCTCGAGCCCTTCGAATCCGTACAGCTCCATGAGCTGTGCGTTGCGCTCGGTGCCGTCGCGCTGCACGAGCGTCACCGGCATGTTGCGCTTCACGACACCGCGACTTACGCGGCCGATGCCGAGCAGGCCGACGTACGAGCTGTAGTCGAGGCTCGACACCTGGAGTTGCAGCGGGCCTTCGACCTCGACGTTCGGCGGCGGCACGTGGTCGACGATGGCCTGGAACAGCGGTTCCATGGTGCCCTCGCGGATGTCCTCCGTCTTGCCCGCGTAGCCTTTCAGCGCCGAGGCGTAGATCACCGGGAAGTCGAGCTGTTTGTCGCTGGCGCCGAGCCGGTCGAAGAGTTCGAACGTCTGGTCGAGTACCCAGTGGGGCCGCGCGCCCTCACGATCGATCTTGTTGATGACGACGAGCGGCGTGAAACCGTGCTGGAAGGCCTTGCTCGTGACGAACCGCGTCTGCGGCATCGGGCCGTCGACTGCGTCGACGAGGAGCAGCACGCCGTCGACCATCGACAGCACGCGCTCGACTTCGCCGCCGAAGTCCGCATGCCCAGGCGTGTCGACGATATTGATGCGCCACTCGCCCCAGGTGATCGCCGTGTTCTTCGCGAGAATCGTGATGCCGCGCTCTTTCTCGAGGTCGTTCGAATCCATCGCGCGTTCCGGGATCACGAGGCGTACGTCGAGCGAGCCTGCTTGCCGCAGCAGCTTGTCGACCAGCGTCGTCTTGCCGTGGTCGACGTGCGCGATGATCGCGATGTTTCGCAGCCGTTCCTTGGACAACATGGCGTGGACCGGGGGGAGGGGAAAAAGGCGCGCATTATACGTTGCGGCGGCCTCGATACCAGTGAAATACGTGTCTTATCGGCGGAAAACACCGAAAAGTCGTCTTTCTCGAGCGGTCCGCGCCGCGTTGACGCTGCCGCGGCCCCTGCTAGAGTGCCGGCAAGAACAACGATAAGGGCGGTGCTCGCGTGACCGACGAACAACCGGCGCCTACCCAGCCACCGCTCTGGCGGCGACTGCTGCATCCCAAGCTTCGTGATATGGCCAAGGTGCTGGGCGGCATGATCGTCGGCACCCTGGTCGGCGCCGGCGTGCAGAAAGGGCTGCAATCGGCGGGCCTCATGGGCCCTGGCGTCGAAAGTCTGATCGCCGAGCAGCAGAGCAATTTCGCCGAAGTCAACGGCAAGCTCGACGCGCTGCGCAAAGTCTCGTCGGACCCCGCGGCGCAACGCGCGTTGAACGAGCTGAGTGCTGCGCTGCAGAAGCAGAACGCCCTGTCGCAGCAGACCGAGCAGCAGCTGAAGCTCATGGCGAGCGAGATGTCGGCTAGCAAGGATCGCGACCTGGCGGAACACGGCATCGCGGGCGGCGCTGACTTCTGGCTCAAGATTGGCGAGAGCTACAATCTGGCAGCGCGCGATCAGGTGTTCGCGCTTCAGGGTTATGGCAACGGCGTCGTGCAGGTGAGCCTGAATGGCGCGGTCAAACGGCTCAACGTCGGGGACGTCGTCGAGTTCGCCGCCGGCGATCGCAAGTGCAAAGTGTTCTACAAGCAGGCCAAGCCGCGCGCAGACGGCCGCGTTGGCTTCGATCTCAATTGCAAATGAAGGTGCTCACATGATTCGCGTGCATTCCACCAAAGCGTCGATCAACGGCTACAAAGTGCGGCTGCTGCTGTCGCTGCTGAAGCTGCCGTACGAGCTCGTCGAGCTCGACATGTACGCCGGGGAACACAAGCGCGAGCCGTTTCTGTCGCTGAACCCGTTCGGTCAGATGCCGGCGCTCACGGATGGTGCGTACACGATCGCCGATTCGCACGCGTGTCTCGTGTACGTCGCGCGCAAGTACGATGCGAGCGGCCGCTGGCTGCCGGCCGACGCGGAAGGCGAGGGCAAAGTGGCGGAGTGGTTGTCGAAATCGGCGAACGAGGTGCACCAGGGCCCGTGGATGAAACGCGCGAAGGTGCGCCGGCCGGACGCCATCAAAGTGCCCGACGCGGAGATCGACGCGCGCTGCGATCACATCCTGCGCATCATGGACGCGCACCTCGCGACGCGTGACTGGCTCGCGCTCGATCGCGCGACGATCGCCGACATCTCCTGCTTCGGCCCGATTTCGATGCTGAAGGTGTCCGGTTACGATACGGACAAATGGCCGCACGTCACGCGCTGGCTGAATCGCGTCCGCGCGCTGCCCGGCGCGCACGACATCGACGGCAATCCGTTCGCCTAGAACGAGCTGCGGGTTTCGACGACGAGCTGCGATCTGTCGATCGTCGGCGTGCGGTTCAGGGGAAATGCGAGATCGATGTGCACGACATTGCGTCCGCTCGATCGCGGTGAGCTCAACCGCAAACCCATGCCGACATCGCACAGAGTGCCGAGACTCGGGTTGGCTCGCGGATCGCGGCCCGACACGCGGCCGGCGTCGGCAAACACGGCGTAGCCCACGCGAAACAGTCGCCACGGATACCAGTCGGTGTAGAACCGCTGCTCGACGTTCAGAATGACGCGCCGCTCGCCAGCCTGGTAGCGCAGCGGATAACCGCGCAGACCATTGTCGCCGCCGAGCAGCACCTGGTTTTCGGGATCGAGCCGCTCGGTCGCGAGCGCGCTCAGGCTCACGGAGAACAGGTTCCTCTCGAGGTTGCGCCGAAAGTAGCGGGCGGTGGCCGAAACCTGCGTGTTGCGCGACTCGTCATGCTCGAGCCGCGTGGAGGCGTCGGCGCTGATTAGCAGCAGGCGGCCCGGCCCACCCGTCTCCCAGCCTTTCTGCACGGCAGACTCGAACACCGTCGCGTCGCGGTCCGAGCCGAAACGCCTCTTCGCGAAACCGAGCGTCGCCGACACGCTCCAACCGAGCGAGATATCCTCGGTACGGCCGATGTCGTTCAGCTCGCTCATCTCGCGATAGTCGTCCACGAGCAGTTGCCAGCCGATCCAGGGGTACACGAGCTTGCGATCTTGCGGCAGCAACAATGGCACCGGTGTCGCGTCCGTCGGTAGGAACGTGTCTTCGTCCGACTTGACGCCGAACAGCCAACGCTGGGTTTGATTGCCGACGACGCCGCGCGATACGCCGCCGCTCAGTGACAGCAGCTTCGTATCGTGGCGAAACTCGTCGATTTCGTGGCCGAGGTCGTACATCGTGTCGACGCGCTGTTGGTCGAGCAAGGCGCCGCCGAGCGCCCAGCGTGTGTCGAGCGAATAGAACGGCCGCTCCGCTTCGAGCTCGCGGCGATGGCCGTCGGTGGTGTCGGCCCCGGCGACATTCAGCGTCACGCGGCTGCCGAGCACGTTCGCATCCGTGTAGCCGAGCAACGTTTCGTTACGGTCGACGTTACTGGAGTGCAGTGCCGTGACCTTCTTTCCCGTGCCGAGCGTGTTGCTGTCGGAGATGCCGATCGTGTACTTGTTCTTACCGCCGCTGCGGCTCAGGCGCACGTCCGGCGCCAGCGTCCAGGAGTCGCGCACGCGGACTTCGACCTCGACGCTGTTCGTGGCTGCGTCATAGTTGCGCGGCTCCACGGTCGCCGCCGCCAGATAGCCGCGATTGCGTAGCGTGCGCGCCGACTCGTCGAGCTGTCGGCCCGAGAAGCGGTCGCCGACCTGGAACAGCAGCACGCTTGCGATGGCGCTTTCACGCGTGAGAATGTGCACGCGGTTGGCCCACCGGTAGAGCCGCTTGTCTTCTTCCGGATTGCTCAAGTCGAACACGTTGTCGACCGTAATGTGAATCGCACGAATCGTCGCGCCGAGGCGCTCGAGGTCGGCGCGTGACGCCGCGTTCGTCTCGACGCCTGGAGTTTCGGTGCCCTGGCCGAAGACGAGTTGCGCGGCGAGAAGTAACAGGCCCGCAACAGGGCCGCGCAGGAAGCGCCGGTGCCTACTAGCGGTCATATCCCAGCCTAGCGGGCGCGAGGAGCGAAGTATGTGCCGTGGCGCGCAAAATGCCGGGGCTGGGGATCGAAGTGCCGCGTCAAACCTGGATCGGCGCGCCGCGCTGCGATCGCAAACGCAGCTGCGACCAGTGCCAGGGCTCGAACTCGAATCCGACCGCGTTGCCGCGAGCGTACGGCATCGTGAAGCCGAACGTTGCGGCGTTGGCCGTGAGCCAGACGAACGCTTTCGAGCTCTCGAACTCGGCGGTCAGCGGGCGCGTGCCCGGTGTGGCGATGTCGACAGCACGGCCCGTGTGGTGCTCGCTGAAACCCGGCGCCGCATTCACCCGCAGGATGGCGTCGATCTCCTGGCCCGCTGCGAGCTTCATGCGGAACAGGTCCGTTTGCTGGCGGATGCTGCGAAAGCCTGAGACCAGCAGCAACTCCACGCCGGCGAGAGCGGCGGTTTGCTTCATTTGTCGCCACGAGCGAGCCGTCGACGGCGCGAGCCGCTGCGGCTTGCCGACGATGTTCGGCTCCACATCCTCGAGATCCGTCGCATCAGCGTACGCGGGGCGCCGCGGATTGCGGCCGTAGTCGGGCGGTATGCCGAGGTCGGCGAACAGCTCCGTGTCGATCATCGTCCCATCGCTAGTCACGATCCGTCGATCGGAATCTACTGCGTCGCTGCGGGCGGCGGAGGGGCGGGCGCGGCCGGTGCGGCCACAGCTGCAGCCGGGGCATTGCCCAGTCGACCGCCCGTCCATTCGTGGATGAACCCGAATCGGTTCAAGACGGCGTAGGCGATCGCGAGCACGATCACGAAGATGATGACCTTCGGCCACGGACTGCGCTTCTCGGCGTACGGATCCTCCAGCGAGCGCTCCGCGCCGGCCGGCAGCCGCGGCAAGTCGGTCAGCGATGCGCCGAACGGCACATTCATTCTGGCTACGGTGTTGATGGCCCAGCCGTTCGCGTCGAGGATCGGCCCGAGATTGCGCTTGCGCAGTTTCAGGTACGCGATGAACATCGCCGGGCCGCTGATCACGAGAATGATGCCGATGATCACGAGCGGGATCTGCCAGGCCGAGAGATCGACGAGCTTCGTCGCCACGAAAGACAACGCCGTGCCGATCGACCCGGCCGCCACGCCCAAGGCTGCGACGACGCCGATGTCCATCTTCTTTGGCTCGGCCGGTTTGGCCTGGTCGAGCGTCGCCGTTGTCGTTGCGGTCTGCGCAACCTTGGCGTTCGCTGCGGCGTCGGCGGCGGCGGCACGCTTTGCGATCTGCTCTTCGATCAGCCGGACGAGCTTGGTGTAGGGCGACCAGAAGGCTTCGCGGATACTGATCGGATTGTCGATGACCTTCGTGATCGTGGCGTCCCAGTCGACGCCGGCGCGGTCGTAGAACACGCCATTGCGGCCGACCATGAGGTTGTCGCGACTGCCATTGGTGAACACGGCACAGATCGTCTTCTTCGCGCCGCCGGCGCGAGTGATGTCGCAGTAGGCGAGGTACGCGCCGGCGAGGCCCGCGAGCGCGGCGTGCCTGCCCGCGTCCGTGACCTCGACACACAACCGGCAGCTGCGTGCGTCGAGGTACAGCGTCCCGGCTTGAAAGATCGCACCTGTGCGACCGTAGAAATCGGCGAAGTTCACCGAGTTCGTCAGGAGCTCGTAAAGATCCTTCTGGAATCGGACGAGCTTCTCGACCGACGCGACCTGCTTGAACTCGTTTTCGAGCGCGGCGTCCTGTTCGATCAGGTGCGTGATCGCGGTGCGCGCGGAACTCCCGAGCAACTCGCGCAGCCGCGGCAGCCCGAGCGTCTCGACCGCGGTGGCCGGTTTGCTGTCGGCCCACGAGTCGTGGGCCGCGACTTTCGCCTGAACCGCACCCCAGTCGGCTTCGGTCAACGCCGTCCTGCTGCCGAGTAGCGGCGTGATGGCCGCACGCGCCAGCGTGGCCACGGATGCCGCCCAGGCCGGGTTCAAGCCATCGGCGAGCGGCAGCGCGCGGTTGCCTTCGACCTTTGCAACCGGCAATGCGGCGATCTCCGGCGAGGCGAGCGTGAGCTCGCGTGGCGCGAACGCGACGTAGTCCTTTTCGTCGCGGTTGACGGCCGCGAGCGCACGGCTGTCGAACGCTGCGAGCCGGCAACGCGCGAAGTAGTCGTCGACCTTCGTCTTCACGGCCTTGATCGCGGCCGATGCGGCGGCCGTGCCGTCGAGCCCGAGCGGCGTCAACGTCTTGTCGGCCTCACCTTTGCCGGCCCAGTCGATCAGCGTTTGCGCTTCGGTGAAGAAGCGGTCGACGTTGGCCTGGTTGACTCCGGGTTTGCCGCTGCGGTCCGTGACCGGGCCGAGCGTTGCGATCACGTCCTCGATCGCTTTGCGTACGGCAGCGTCATCGGCCGTCTCGGCGATGACGACGCCATCGCCGTTCAACTTCGTCTCGGCGAAGATCTTCACGGTGTCCGTGACTTCCGCCAGCGAGATCGCGGTCGCATCCGGTCTCTTCAGACTGGCGAGAATGCGTCTCGCTCCCGCTAGTGTGCTCGCGTCCCCGATCTCGGAGAGTGGCACCGAGTCGCCACCCTTCATCAGATGACCGACGTCCTTGAGCACGCTCGCTGCCCACTGGACGGCGGCGATGATCTCGGGCGGGCGAATGCGGCCATCCTTGTCGGTGTCGATCAGGTCCGCGGTCTTCGGATCGAGCTCCGTGCCGCGCGTTGGTACCGCCAACGCCATCCACAGCTTCTGGTCGAGCGAGCTCAAGTTCGCAATGTCTCTTCCATCGCGAATTTGAACTTGATCGACGCCGCCGGCTCGAAAGAATCGCCACCGATGGGAATTCGCGTTGTTCGAGGTGGCCATGGTCATTCGCTCTTCTTTGTTCGGGTTGTGGGTCGATTATCTGAGGGTTCGCGGGCTTGTCAAACTGTAGCAGGTGCGTGTCGTTCGCAAGTCGGTTCCCACTAGTCCCCGTCATGCGTGGCCGCCGTCAACCCAATCCGGGCGACGCTCGTTGGTTCACTGCGAGTCTCCGGTTGTCATCAAAGGTAGAAAATTGAAACGAGAATCGAATGCGGGCCGCGTTCAGCGCGGCGCGAAAACCGCGTCGGCGGGTATCTCAGCGGCGCTCCTGCTCGGGTTCCTCGGGTTCGCCGCGTCAGCGGCTCAGGCGGCGCCGCCGCCCGAGCTCGGTGAGATCAAAGGCAAGGTCGTCTGGGTCGACTTCTGGGCTTCGTGGTGCGCGCCGTGTCGGCGTTCGTTCCCGTGGCTCAACCAGATGCAGACGAAGTACGCCGCCCAGGGACTCGAGGTAGTCGGCGTCAATCTCGACAGCGAAAAGAGCGCGGCCGACAAATTTCTGAAGGAAGTGCCGGCGCGCTTCACACTGAAGTTCGATCCCGCCGGCAAGCTGGCAACGAAATTCAGCGTGCAGGCGATGCCGAGCTCCTTCCTGCTCGACGCGGCCGGCAACGTGCTGGCGAGTCACGCCGGTTTCAGGCTCACCGATGCGGCGCAATTCGAAGCGCAGATCAAGACCGCCTTGGCGGGCGGCAAGTAACAAGTACAAGTCATGGAGTCAGGGAAGATGCGGAAGCTCAGATTGAGTGTGCTGGTAGCGGTGCTCGTGGCAAGCGCTGGCTGTGCGAGTGTTGGAGTCAAACCTTGGCAGCGCGGCGTGCTCGCGCGCGATGACATGCAGATCGTCAGCGAGCCGCTCGACTCCTCGATCGATGAACACATCTACTTCAGCAAGGAAGCGTCGAGTGGTGGTCAGGGCTTCGGCGGCGGAGGCTGCGGATGCAACTGAAGATCTCGACATCGGTTGCGCCGCCCGCGAGCCGGGAGCTCGGAACGGCGCTGGCCACGGCCACGTGCGCACTGCTCGGTACGAGTGCGCCTGCAGCGGCCATCGCACAGGACATAGGTCAATGGCGTGTCGACGCCGGTGGTCTGTACTACAGCGAACAGCACCGCATCAGCGACTACAGCGTGAACGTGCTCGCGCGCACGCAGCCGTTGGAGGATCGGTTGCTGAGTTTCTCGCTGAGCTTCGACACGCTGAGCGGAGCCTCGCCGAATGGCGCGGCGCCGAGCGCGGCGCCGCAGGCGTTTCCGCGGCCGATCACGTTGACGCGCACGTCCGGCGGCACGGTCGCAACGGGCGGCGGAAATTTCACGGTTCCCGCCGGCGCGTTGCCGCTCGACAACAGCTTCAAGGATACGCGTTACGCCGGCAGTGTGGACTGGCAGCGACCGATGGGTCGCCTCGGTCTCGTGAGCTTCGGCGGTAGCCTGTCGACCGAGCACGACTACGATCACGTCGGTATCGACGCGCACGTGGCACACGACTTCAACTCGCGCAACACCACCTTATCCGCTGGAGTCGAATGGTCCGACGACAGCGTGACGCCGATCGGTGGCAGTCCGATCCCGCTCACTGCGCTGTCACTGAACGCGGCCTCGATCGACGGCAGCCGCGCCAAGCACGTGCGCGACGCGTTGCTCGGGGTCACGCAGGTGTTCACCCAACACACGATCGCGCAGCTGAACTATTCGGTCAGTCACTCGGACGGTTACCTGACCGATCCGTACAAAGTGCTCTCCGTCGTCGATCCGGTCACGGGCAATCTCGCTGCGGGTCCCGCCGCGGGGATCGGTTTGTATCTCTACGAGCAGCGTCCGGATACGCGCGACAAGAAGAGCCTCTTCGGTCTCTTGAAGCACGACTTCGGCGGGAATGTGCTCGATGCGTCATTGCGGCTCATGACCGACGATTGGGGCGTGCGCTCGCAGACGCTCGACACTCACTTTCGCTGGAACTTCAACAGCGACAACTTCCTCGAGCCGCACGTGCGTTTTTACAAGCAGACTGCGGCGGACTTCTACCACACGGTGTTGTTTGGGGGCGCGCCGCTGCCCGCGTACGCGACGGCCGATGAACGGCTCGCCAAGTTCGATGCGATTACCGTCGGATTGAAATACGGCGCCAAGACCACGCTCGGGCAGTTCGCGGCGCGCATCGATCTGTACCGCCAGATGGCGAAGCCGAGCCCCGACGCGCTCGTCGGCTCGCTGCGCGGCCTCGACCTCACACCCGACCTGAAGGCCATCGTTGGCGAGATCAGCTACAGATTCGGACACTGAGCGCTCCCGGCCGCAGCTCGTTGCGCGCGACAACGGTTGGCTCGGCACGTTCAGCGCTATGGCGAGTCCGTGCGAGGTGCACCTCGGGCCGGTCGACGAGCGCACAGCGGCCGAGCTCGTCGCGCTCGTGGCGGGAGAGGCGTGGCGCATCGAGGCGAAGTTCAGTCGTTATCGCAACGATGGCGTAGTCGCCGCGATCAACTCTGCAGCCGGCGAACCGGTGCGCGTCGACGAGGAGACTGCGCGTTTGCTCGACTACGCGACCGAGTTGTTCGAGTTGAGCGGCGGCAAGTTCGACGTCACGTCCGGTGCGTTGCGGCGTGTGTGGCGGTTCGATGGCAGCGATCGCGTGCCGGGCGCCGACGAGGTGCGCCGCGCGCTGCGCTACGTCGGTTGGTCACGCGCGCGCTGGCAGCGGCCCGTCATCACTCTCGAGCCCGGCATGGAGGTCGACTTCGGCGGCATCGGCAAGGAGTACGCGGTCGATCGGGCCGCGGCGTTGGTCGCGGCCGTGACGCCCTGGTGCCTGATCAACTTCGGCGGCGATCTGCGTGCGTCCGGGCCGGATGCGGCCGGCAGACCGTGGCGCGTCGGGATCGAGGCCGTCGACCGGCCGGATGCGGCGAACCGCATTGTGGAGCTCAGCCGCGGCGCGCTCGCCACCAGCGGCGATACGCGCCGGTTCCTGGTGAAGGACGGGCGGCGTTACGGCCACATTCTGGACCCGACGACGGGCTGGCCGGTCCGCGACCCGCCGCGCTCGGTGACCGTCGCCGCAGACACGTGCACGCAAGCCGGGATGCTGGCCACGCTCGCGATGCTGTACGGCCGCGACGCCGAGGTCTTCCTGACGGCGCAGGGCGTGCGGCACTGGTGCACGCGCTAAGAGTCGCCGTTAGACTCGCGCGCCAGAGGCGAACTGCGCTGCGGGGTCGTGGATCTGACGGGATCGTTCGGAGCTCGACGATGGTTGCGCATGGGGCGTATCGCCCGCGTGCTCGGCGTTGTACTGCTCGTGTGGTTGGCCGTGACGTGCTCGGCGGTGCTGGCTCTGCGCTGGGTCGCGCCGCCATTCACGGCCGTCATGCTGGAACAGCCAGGCTCACTGAGTAAGCTGGAGTACCGCTGGGTCGACTCCAACGCGATCGCGAGCAGCGCAGCGCGGGCTGCGATGGCGTCGGAAGATCAACGCTTCCTCGAGCACCACGGCATCGACTTCGTCTCCCTCGACCGTGCGCTCGAGGACTACCGCGAGGGCGACGGCCTGCGCGGCGCGTCGACGATCACGCAGCAGGTCGCGAAGAACCTGTTCCTCTGGCAAGGACGCAGCTTCGTGCGCAAAGCGCTCGAAGCCTATTTCGCGCTGTTGATCGAGCTTGTGTGGTCGAAGCAGCACATCCTGGAGACGTATCTGAACGTCGCGGAATTCGGGCCCGGCGTGTTCGGTGTCGAGGCGGCAGCGCAGCGGTTCTTCGGCGTGCCCGCGAGCCGGCTCACGGCGCCGCAAGCCGCGCTGCTCGCTGCGGTGTTACCGAACCCGCATCGCCTCAACGTGGCGCGTCCGAGCGCCTACGTGCGCAGTCGGCAGGGGTGGATCCTGACCCAGATGCGGCTGCTCGAGTCGCGCGGTCACTATGTGGGGCTTGACTGGTGAGCGGGCGCGAGGCCGTGTCGGTCGGGTTTCCGCCCATTGCCGCGGCCAATGCGCGCGTGCTCGTGCTCGGCAGCCTGCCCGGGCGGATGTCGCTCGAAAAGCAGCAGTACTACGCGCAGCCGCACAACGCGTTCTGGAAGATCATGGGCCGGCTCTTCGGCGCGGCTCCCGAGTTGCCGTATGAGCGCCGCCTCGACGTGCTGCGCGCGCATCGCGTGGCCGTGTGGGACGTGCTCGCGGCCGGCGAGCGCTCGGGCAGCCTCGACTCCGCGATCGTCGCCTCTAGCATCGTGGTCAACGATTTCGGCGCGTTCTTCGGCGCGCATCGCGAGATCCGCCTGGTCTGCTTCAACGGTAACAAGGCCGCCGAGCTATATCGGCGGCGCGTGCTGCCGGAGCTGACGCCGGCGATCGCGGCGCTCGAAACACAGCTGCTGCCTTCGACGAGCCCGGCACACGCCTCGCGCACGTTCGCGCAGAAGCTCGCGCGCTGGTCGGCCGTGCTGGGCTAGCCAACGCTCAGGCCGCTACGCGCAGCGGCGACAACGCCGGCAGCTCGAGCGTCACGATGAGGCCGGGCTGGTTGTCGCCGAGCAGGAGTCGCCCGTGATGCTGCATCGTGACGGCGTTGACGAGCGCGAGACCTAGTCCCGCTCCGGGTTGCGAGCGCGCCTGATCGAGCCGCGTGAAACGCTGCAGCACGCGGCCGCGGTCGACTTCCGGAACGCCGGGGCCGGTGTCCGCGACGCTGAGCCGCGCCGTGTCGCCATTCTGCTCGAGCCGGATCGTGATCGTGCCGCCGGTCGGCGTGTACTTGACCGCGTTGTCGAGCAGATTCGTCAAGGCCTGCGCCAGCAGCTCGCGATCGCCGAAGACTTCAACAGTGTCGCTCGGCTCGCCGATGAGACGCAGCTGCCGCTCGTCTGCGGTCGCCTGGTACAGCTCGCGGACGTCGCGCACGATTGGCGCGAGATCCACCGGCTTGAACGCGCTCCGATAAGCGCCGGACTCCACTCGCGCGATGCGCAGCAACGCGTTGAATGTCGCGAGCACCTGGTCGAGCTGGCGCACGCACTCGGCGAGGTCCTCGTGGCTCGGCTCTGCGGCGGCCGCCAGCATCTCGAGCCGATTGCGCAGGCGCGTGAGCGGACCGCGCAGATCGTGCGCGACGCTGTCGGCCACGTGCCGCATGCCGGACAGGAGATTCTCGATCTGATCGAGCATCGCGTTCACGTTGCTCGCGAGCTCGTCGTGCTCGTCATTGCTGCCGTTCAGCGGCGCACGCCGGCTCAGGTCGCCGGCGATGATCTGGCGCGTCGTGCGGTTCAGCTCGGACAGGCGGCGCTGCGCGCTCAACGCCATCAACAATCCGCCCACGAGCGCGAGGCCCAGTGCCAGTGTGATGCCGTACATCGCGGTGCTGCGCAGCACGCGGCGAATCGCGGCGAGCTCGCGGATGTCACGGCCCACGAGCAGACGGAAACCGGGGCCGACGCGCAGCAACGCGCCGCGGACCGGTGTTTCGTTGCCGCGCTCGTCGCGCCTGATGAAATCCACCCATTCGTCGGTGACGCTGTCGAGTGTCGTGGGCCAATAGGGCACGTTGCCCGCGAGAGGCCGGCCGATCGCATCGGCGAGCAGATACACGGAGCGCCGCTCGGCGTCGCGATCGACGCGTTCGTTGATGATGTCCGCGAGCCCCGCGAGACCGCTACGCTCGTATTGCTCCGAGAGGCCGTTGATCTCGGCTTCGATGACGGCGTTGTTCTGCCGCTCGAGGTAACCGAGCGTCGACCAGTAGACGATGGCCGACAGCGCGCCGACGGAAATCACGAACAACGCCGCGTACGCGAGCGTGAGCTGAAACACGCTGGTGCGGAACAGTCGGCGCAGTCGCATTGTGCTCGAACGCCCTAGGTATCGAGGCGGTAGCCGACGCCGCGGACCGTGTGCAGCAGCTGCCGGTCGAAGCCGCGGTCGATTTTCGATCGCAGGCGACTGATGTGCACGTCGATCACGTTCGTCTGTGGATCGAAGTGGTAGTCCCATACGCCTTCGAGCA
>Ga0326726_10003895_pt1 | contig 13684 bp, 16 predicted proteins | sample MHFenrmetagenome_2_FD_207603 | JGI IMG/M metagenome (GOLD analysis project Ga0326726, IMG submission 207603) | Lab enriched peat soil microbial communities from Michigan Hollow, Ithaca, NY, United States - MHF15MN | ecosystem: Environmental > Terrestrial > Soil > Wetlands > Peat | place: USA... | reverse complement strand
TCCGCTCTATGGATATTACATGTGGCTCACCATCCAGCGCAAGGATGGGGTGTGCGAGGACGGCGACCTGAAATGCCTCTACTTCCACCGGGTGGTGAATCGGATCAGCGGTAATGGGCCAGACAAAGAAGCATCGGTCCCGGACCAGGTGAGCGAGGCATTCCGCAAGGCAGTCTACACCGGGGAGCCTCCGACCTTTCTGATAATCGCTCAGGTGATGATGGGGCTGCTGGCGATCATCGTCGGCGCCAACATGTTCGTCCAGCAGATCGAGTCGATCGCTGACGCAATCGGATTGAACCCCCTTATTTTGGCGCTCATCATCGCACCCATAGCCACCGAGCTGCCGGAGAAGTTCAACAGCTTCATCTGGATCAAGGACCGCAAGGACACCTTCGCGATCGGTAATATCACCGGGGCGATGGTCTTCCAAAGCTGCTTCCCGGTGACCATCGGAGTCCTGCTCACCGATTGGCACATCGATGTATCCAACACCACCCAATTTCTCCAGGCGGTGTCGATCGGAGTGGCCCTGCTCTCGGCAAGCGTGCTCTACTGGCGCAGCAGCCATCGGGAATTGCATATGTCCGGGCTGATGCTCGGAGGGGTGCTGTACGTGCTATTCCTGGTGCTCGTGCTGGTAACCGTTTGATCTATCGTCAGTTCGCGAATCGAATTGGCATCGCTGGCCTTTTTAACCTGGTCCACGTGTGCCAAGCGATGCCCACTCTCAGACCGGATCATCAGGACACAGACCGTCTGGAACGGTCAAGAAGGGTTGGCTGGATCGATATGGACGCGGTCGTCTCAGCCAGATGTCTGGTCATCGGCGCAGGGGCTCTTGGAAACGAGGTGGTAAAAAACCTGGTGCTCTCCGGGGTGGGGAGCATTACCGTCGTGGACATGGACGAGGTGGTGCTATCCAACCTGAACCGATGCGTGTTCTTCAGGCCAGAGGACGCATCGGCTGGGAATCACAAATCGCAGGTGATCGAGCATAGAGCCAAGGAACTCAACGATACGGTCGAGATAAAAGCGATAGTGGGCAGGGTGCAGGAGCTGCCTTCGGAGCGATTCAAGGAACATGACTTGGTCTTCGGATGCCTGGACAACGTGGCGGCCAGGCTGCATTCCAACGCGCATTCCTACTTCAATGGTATTCCCTACATCGATGGAGCGACGATGGGAACCTCTGGAAAAGTGCAGGTGGTTATTCCGCCCTCTACACCCTGCTTGCAATGCGCCATGAACCGCACCCATTACAAACTTATGGAGAAGCGGTTCAGTTGCACCGGGAAAGACGTGACTTTCTTCGAACCGAAGATGGCGGCGGAGATCACTACCACGAGTGCGGTGGCGGCTGTGCAGGTGCGCGAAGGCCTGAAGCTCGTGAGCGGCAAGAAGGACCGATGCATCGAGAATATCTGGTATTATGATGGGCTCGCGAACCGGTCAGAAATCCTCGAGGTCGAGTTGGACCCCGAATGCAGCATTCATTCGAAGTAGCGGCATCGGCCAGATGTATTTTAGGTAATTATCAGTAAGCTAACTGTGATGAGTGCCCTTTTTCAGCCCCACGCCCCTCGCCCCGATGGTGAAATTGAATGTCGGTGCGAGTTAGAGTAAGGAATGCTGAGACCGGCAGCACCGTCGATATGGAGTTGGAGGAGGAGAACACCGTCCAAGAGATCATCGAAGGCGCTGCTGGCTATTGGGAGAAGGATGCAGGGGCATATGTGATCCGCAAGGGGAAGAAGCTCCTGAGAGGCCAACAGACAGTGCTCGAGGCCAGCATTGCTCACTCGGATGACCTGGAGCTGATACCCGACCCTGAAGGCGGCTGAGGATGCCGTTGCCTCGGGAGATCCTGGAGACCCGACTGAAGAATGAATTGGCCATATGCCAACGTTGCCTGCGCCATCCGATACATATCGGAGAGGAGGTTTTCGCTGAGTTCCCTATCACGGTCGAGATCAGTCTTCTCCAGATCCCCGGCTATGAGTTGATCGATGGAGAGATCAAGCGTCGCTATCATCACCGCTTCAAGTTGGAGATCGGCGACGAGTACCCTTTTGAGAAACCGTACGTCGTTTGGCGGACTCCGATCTTCCACCCGAACATAATGATGCCGGAGGACGGCGGCTTCCTCTGCAACAAGCTGCTCGAGGACTGGAACTTCAATTCGACCCTGCTGATGTTCATCAAAGGGATCGAGTACCTGCTTCTCAATCCCAACCCCACGAGCCCGTTCGGCACGGAGACCTGCACTGCCGCCGCGCAGCATTTCAATACTGTGAAGAGGCCCCAGCCGCCGATGGTCACGGCCCCGCTTCCCAAGGTGGTGCGTCCAAATTGAAAAACCTTACAATCATCGGAGGAAGAAAGCCGGTCATTGAGAGTCGCCCTCCTCCACCCAAGGATCACACCACGGCTCATAAGTGGCTCATTGAGCAAGAATCAAGGAAGCCTCTGGGCCGCGAATCCAACGCCAAACTGCTTTACATCTCCAAGATCGCCGAGGAGAAGATGCGGAACCATGCCACTAGCAAGGTCAATGAGAGACTGGAGGTCATGGGCTTGATGCTAGGTCAGGCGTTCATTCACGATGGCGTCGAGTATACCGTGGTCCGAGATGTCGCCACCACCGATCTGGATGCGAGTTCCACTCGCGTGCGATTCCGCAGGGATGGCTTCGAGAAGCTATTCGTCTCGATGGATGATATCGGGTTCGATCACATAGTGACGGGATGGTACCATTCCCATCCTGGTCACGGGATCTTCATGTCGCCGACTGACGTGGACACTCAGAAAAGCATGTTCGGTTCCTCTTTCCATCGCGCGGTGGTCATCGACCCGATCAATAAACAGATCGGCGCCTACCGAATGGGGAAGGTTGACGTCGAGCCAGTGCCATTCGTGATCTACTGGGATGAATATCAGAATCCTTACTATGGAACGTCGGTGAGGAAGAGAACCCTGTCTGATTGAGTTCAAGAATTACTTAATTGCAGCTTCATACCCAGATGGCGTGCCGCTTGTACATGGACTGAGCGGTCTGGCCAAGCTTCTGCATCAACTCTGGCACGATCGAATCCAAGAATATGAAGGTCGAATCCTCGAACAGCGTGCCCATCGGTGCCACGTCCACCTTCTTCTCGTTGCGATGCGGCGCAATCTCCACCGTTATCGATGATGCTCGCGCCAGCTTCGAGTGGTGCGAACTGGTAATCGAGACCACCGTTGCGCCAAGCCGGCCGATGATGTTCGCCGTCTGCAATGCCGACCACGTCTCACCGGTGTTGGAGATGATCAGCACCAGGTCCTCCTTCTCCACGATCGGGGTGGTGGTGTCGCCGATGAAATGGACATCGAGGCCCATCTGGACCAGCCGGACCGAGAACGCCTTGCCGACCAGGCCGGACCGCCCTACTCCGTAAATGAAGATGATCCGCGCCTTGATGAGGGCGTCGACCACGGCATCGGCAGCTGATGGATCAATGCGTTCCAACGTGTCCTTGACTTCCGCGAGTATGTATGCGGCCGATTCCTTCATCTACCGTCCCTCTTGATCGACATCCTACTTCTTGGAGCGCATTGGCGGCGTCTTCTTCTTCGCGCTCTTCGCTGCCTTGACTGGCTTGGATGACTTCTTCGCCTTCGGCTTGGCATTCGGCGCTGGCTTGGCCTTGGGCTTGGGTTTGGGGGCCGGCGCCTTCTTCTTCATCGCCTTGGGCTTCTCCTTCTTCTTCACTTCCTTGGACTTAGGCTTCTCGGCCTTGGGTTTCTCTGGCTTAGGTGCTTCAGCCTTCGGCTTGGAGAGCTTGGCTTTCGGGGCGCGCTGCTCTTCCTCTTCCTCCTCTTCCATTTCCTCTTCTTCCTCGCCTTCGTCCTTCTTCGACTTGGTGCCCTTCATGACCTTCTTGGTCAGGATGCGCTCATAGATGACCTTCATATACATCGCGTCATGCTCCAGCAGCGGCGAGGACGAGATGATGGTGATGGTGGGGTTGAGCTCGACCAGCATCTCCGCCAGCGGCTCGAAGCGCAGGTCGCCCTTCTTTATCGGGGTGACGCGCTTCTCGTTCCCCGCTTCGTGCTCCACTCCGGAGAAATGGGTGTAATAGGAACCATCCACGTACCGCTTGGTCCGTTCGAGAAGGTCGGCGAAATCGACCGATGAGCGCAGCAGGCCGTTCTCGCGCGCATGGTAGTGAGCGAAGTTGATGACCGGCACCGGGCCGTCGACGGTGTCGCAAAGCTCCAGTATCTCGTCGAGCGAGCCCCACACCTCCTGCCTTCCCGAGGTCTCGATACCTAGGCGCGCGGGGATCTTGTTCTCCCGCCACCATTCCATCAGCTCCTGGATGTTGTTGGTGATGCGCTCGGTCGCGGCCTTCTTGGAAAGGTTGCCGTACAAACCGATATGAGTGGTGACCATCTTCCCTTCCATCTGGCTGGTCATCATCCCCGACCAGTGGATGGAATCGATGCTCTTCTTTGTGAGCTCGTTGTTTGAGGTGAGGTCCATGTAATACGGAGTATGCATGGACAACTCAACATCCAACTCCTTGCCCATCTTCCCCAGGTCCTTGAGCTCGTGCCAGTTCTGCACCAATCCCGAGGATAGAGTGATCAGGGTATCCTCTTCCTTGATCTTCTCTTTGAGATCGGTGATCCGCAGGTCTTTCTTCCCCTTCTTGCGGACGATCTCGACGATGAGGTCGCTTTGTAGGTCCAAAGGCGCCTGGCCGATCTCCTCTTCATCCGGATAGCGTTCGATGACGTTGACCCGGACCATCTGGACCTCCATGGCGTTGAGCCCGAGGTTATGAACGTCCTCGATCCCGTCTTTGAGCGTACGACCCTTGCAAGAAAGTGGAATACCAGCTGGACCAAAGCGAATCATCTAGACACCCAAGGCAATCCTCAGTAATCAGGCCTCATATATAATGCACTTCCGATGGAACAATAATTGAATGTCTTATCCTAGATTCCTTATAGGACTCAAAACAAATGTGCCAGTGCAATAATCCAAACCAGCCTGGAAACCCTGAGTTTTTAGGAAAGGTTTATTAAAGGCCTTTCTATTAGAGCCTGATACCCAATGTCGGGAGAGTCAGAACTATGACAAAAACGAAGAAGTCGGACCCTAACCTGGTCATCCTCATCGACGTGTTGAAGAAGGAGACCCGGGAGAAGGGGGCTGAGATCTGGCGAGACATTGCTCTGCGGCTCGAGAAGCCCAGCCGTAACTGGGCTGAGGTGAACTTGAGCAGGTTGGAGCGTTACGCTAACGAAGGCGACGTCATCGTCGTCCCGGGGAAGGTTCTCGGTGCTGGAGCGATCAACAAGAAGTTGACCGTGGCAGCGTTCAAATTCTCTGCCTCCGCTGTGAAGAAGATCGAAGAAGCCGGTGGACGTCAGATTACCCTTCCCCAGCTGATGAAGGAGACCCCTTCTGGCCGGGATGTAAGGATCATGGGGTGAAGAAATGGTAACGGTAATCGATGCGGACGGTAACGTGATCGGAAGGTTGTGCACGTCCATCGCCAAGAAGATCCTGGGCGGTGAAGAGATCGTCATTGTCAACGCCGAGAAGGCGATCGTGACCGGTTCCAAAGAAGCGATATTCGCGGAGTACAAGCAGAAGAAGGACCGCGGCAAGGTCATCCACGGGCCATTCTACCCGAGAAGGGCGGACCTCATCCTCAAGCGCACGGTCAGGGGAATGCTTCCCTGGGACCATACCCGAGGAAGGGACGCTTACCGCAGGGTGAAGGTCTACGTCGGCGTGCCGAAAGAATTCGAAGCCGCGGAGAAGGTGAAGCTCATGGGCCCAACCAAGCTCAGCAAGGAACGCTACGTCACACTGAGCGAAGTCTCAGCCTATCTCGGTTCGAGGGTGAAGTGATAATCATGCCTGAAATCGCAAACACATCCGGCAAGCGCAAGACGGCGGTGGCACGCGCCACAGTCAGAGGGGGGACAGGACTGGTACGGATCAACTCCAAGCCCCTCGGCATCTGGACTCCAGAACTGGCGAAGCTCAAGATGATGGAGCCTTTGCAGCTGGCGCCTGAGCGCGCGGCTAAGGTCGACATCGACATCAGCGTCAGTGGCGGCGGGGTCATGGGTCAGGCGGAGGCCGCAAGGACGGCAATCGCCAACGGACTGGTCGACTTCTTCCACGATGAGGAATTGGAGCGATTGTTCAAGACCACGGACCGAAGCCTGATGGTCTCGGACCCGAGACGCAAGCTAGCCAAGAAGCCCCTCGGTCGTGGTGCCCGAAAGAAGCGCCAGAAGTCCTACAGGTGAGCTAAATGATCATCCCAGTAAGATGTTACACTTGCGGCAAAGTGGTCGGTTCGTCCTATCAAGCGTTCATCAAGCGAGTGCAACTGGGAGAGGACCCGCAGACCGTGCTGGACGACCTCGGCCTTACCAGGTATTGCTGCCGCCGCATGATCGTGGCGCACGCGGACCTGGTGGACGAGATCATACCTCTAGGCTGAAACCTCTTACCTCAATCCCTTAATCTGGGTCTGTGGGGTAGCTTGGTATCCTTCTAGCTTGGGGTGCTAGTGACTCCGGTTCAAATCCGGACAGACCCACCATCGCTATTTTCAATAGGTTGCTCCTTAAATCAAGATCGGGTTCTTGATCATCTTATATGCGGGGTGCAGGGGAATGCCGTTTGCGTTCGACGCTGAACCGACTCTCAGTTGGAAAGAAATAGGAGAGCCTGAAGGCCTCATTTTCGAGATAAAGTCTTAGGGCTTATTGCTTCCTTCTTCGCCTCCTGATTATGGCCAGAACGAGGAACACCACGATGATCAGGACTATCAACCCAATGATCAGCGCGGTGTTATCGCCATACAATGGCGCTGATGCCGCTCCAGCTGTCACGGCTCCCGTGGCTACTGCCGGTCCGTTACCAAAACTGTTGGTTGATACCAGCCAGTAATAATAGGTCTGATTGTCTTCAGCCGAGTTATCCACATAATGCCCGGGGGAGACGGCGACCGTGATCAATGGGGACGATGGCATCGAGTTTGTCGTCGACCGATATATGATCACCGAGATCGCCACTCCTCCTGTGGTCGGGGCGCTCCAAGCGATGGTGACCTTGCTTTCTCCCCCGGTCGCTGTGACCGCTGTGACCGGTCCTGGCGGGGATCCGCTTGCTCCACTGCCGAAAGTGCCTGGGGTAATAACCCCGGTGGAGTCAAGAATGAAGCCACTAGTAGTACTCCAGCCGTCATAAGCCACGAACAGCTTGTCGGTCGGACTTATTGCCATGCTCTGTGAAAGACCGGGTCCCAAACGAGTTATGGTCCAGGTAGAACCGGACTTGGAGGCAACCTCGACAAAATATGCGAGGTCACCAGTGGTATTAAAATAAGATATCTTTGGATTGTTACTTGAGTCTACCACAATATTGGGTGGAGAATCAAATTGGATGTCCGAATTCGCGACTGGAATCGTACTAACAGTATCATTCTGCCAACTCCCTCCAGCATTGGTGGAGTATCTGATTGTGCTATAGGCCGTCATGAAGCCTATGTGGGCTTTGTCATTATGGTCCAGGCACATGCAGATGAATTCGATGTTGAGAGACGAGTTGACCACCGTGGCCGTCCAAGTTCCTGTTGTGTTCTCGTGATAAACCAAGCCGTTGTTTGTCCCGGAGGAGAGACACGCGATGTGAACTTTATTATTAGAGTCGACGGCCAAAGCAGGCCTGCTCTCCACGTTGGACCCACTGGTCACGTTTTCAATGGTCCATGAGCCTCCGGCGTTGGTCGAATGCTTGACCATATTGGACAGGGCCGGGGTGAAAGCGATGTGGACCTTGTTGTTATGATCAACAGCTATTGAGAATCCATAATAGAAACCAACTGGGTTGGTGAATATCGTTCTATTCACCCAGGACCCTCCAGCATTGGTCGCATACATGAGGCTCTGGTTCTGCTGCAGGTAGAGAACATGAGAATGCCCGTTGGAATCCGTCACTATCGATGGAGGGGTTCCAGCGCATACGTCGATGGTATAAGCGGCCGACCAGGAGCCCGAAACATCATCTGCGTATACCAGATGAATCCCATTATTGTAGTCCACCCCTAGAAGGTGGACCTTGCCGTTAACATCTACGGCCGTCGATGTCTGCTGAGGGGAGATAGTTGACGACAACCTGCTTCCGTTCCAACCTGTCGGGACCGCGGCCGCGTTCTGCATAAGGGGGAGCGCGACTAAGGCCAGCATTATGGCGACTAAGGCCATAGCTAGATATTTTGTATATCTGAGCATGTTGATTCTTCCACACTATAGCTTCAAACCCAAGGTTTGAGTGATTCATTAAGCAGGATGCATGCAAGATATAATGCTCTCGATTGATTCGTTCAATTCTAAAAATGTTGGTCATATGTCTATCAGACCCTCACTGTGAATAGAGCATGCTTGCTGCTAACGGGATGAATATGACTAGAGTGAGCGAACATGCTTCTCAAACCATTAAGAAGAGAGATAGTTCGTCCATTTTCCTCGGCGCCAGCCAAGAAACATAATATCAGATGATAAGAGGCATTCAAATATTATGTATGAGCATCCATTTTCTCATGGAAGCCCGCGTTGGAGTCTGTGGCATCGCCTGCGAGATATGCCCAAGGATGACATCCGGCAAGTGCCCGAGCGGGACGATCGGATGCGTTCCCAAGGAGAACCCCTTCTGCGCGGTAGCGACCTGCGCATTCCACAAAGGGGTGTCCCATTGCTTCGAATGCGGGGATTTCCCTTGCGAGACGACGAAGAAGGGACCGATCGCCTTTGGCTATTGCCAATTCATATCCGCAGAGGAATGAAGAGACATCTTCTTCGTCATCGTCGTTCCGACCAACGTGGGGAAGACACACGATGAGACCTATGCCTCACATTCTGAGATAATGAAATAGGACCGTCCCCGGTCAGCTCTACTTCTTTCCTCTGGCCTTAGCCTTGCTAATCGCTCCTTCCCTTTCGAGAAGTCTGACTTTGGCTTCAACTCCGCCTGCAGAGGTGTAGTTGCCCACACCGCCAGATGAGGGAACGACCCGGTGGCAAGGTACGAGAATCGTGAACGGATTCTTGGCACAGGCGCTTCCCACGGCCCTGCTGGCCTTTGCCTTCCCCATTCGCTTGGCGATCTCCCCGTAAGTGGCGACCTCTCCTGGCGGGATCTTCCTCAGCTGTTCGAGCACGCCCTTTTCGAAGGGCGTGCCACAATGATCCAAAGGGATGTCCAGCAATGTGTCCTTCCCAGTTGCAATATGATCGATTATCCTGGTCAAGTAAATATGATCCTTCAAGAAGGGAGCGGCTGGTGGACCCTCTGAGAGGCTGACCGAGGAGACCTTATCCCCTCTCATCGTTAGGTTGACGTACAGGCCGAGGACTTCGCTGAATCGAGCATAGAGTTTCGCCTCACCCACTTTGGCTTTCTTCTGACCCGTTGCCATCTTCACCATCTGATATCCTCCCCAATCGATGCCGACCGACTTGGCGTTAGTGATGATGAATCATCGAGCGCTTGAAAGGCTTTGCCCCGGCATGGCTGAAACTAGTGCGTGGGCGATGATGTCAACGAGTCCTGATGTGATATCTCATCCCAATCGACGCTCACCTGGGGCTCTTGCCTACCACCGTTGGGTTCTCTGGATACGATGTCCACTCGGTGAATGCGCCCTCGTGTCCCTTGACCTTCGGGAAGCCGAAGTAGAATTTCAGGAGGAGGAACTCATTGGTTTGCTCCCGTCCAGTACCGCACGAGGTGATGATGGTCTTGTCCTTGGTGATGCCAGCTTCCTGCAGCATCCTGGTGATCTCTTCCTCTGGTTTCAGTTCCCTCTTGTTATCGGTCATCAGATTGGCCCAGGGGAAGCTTATCGCTCCGGGAATGTGACCCGGTTTGATCCAGGGCCCCTGCCCCTCATAGAACGCGGGCGGCCTGGCATCTAGAACCAACACGTCCGGTCGATCCTTGATAGTCTTGAACTCCTGATATTCGATGTAATATTCTGGTCGTATCGTAGCCTTGAAGTCCCCCTCGACCAGCTTGGGAAAGACCTGGCTGAGCTTCCTACCCTCCTTCTTCCATCGGTCAATGCCGCCATCGAGGATGAGCACTTGATCGTGGCCGTAGCGCGATAACCCATAAGCCATATTGGTCTGTTCCAGCCCATCGCCCCATTTCTTGTATGGCCCGGTTCCGGTGTAGACCAGAACCGGCCGGCCCATTCTCACGCCGACCCGGCGGAACGTCGCCTCCACAACTTCCTTGGTGGAGAACACGTTCGGCATGCCATGCAGCGACGTCCTCAGGAACTCCTCGTTCAAGAAGACCGCACCCGGGACATGCTCCTGAATGTAATCGTGGATGTTCGGCTGGCAATCGATGATCGACATATCGTCCTCGATATGTTGCTCCAGCCATTCTGGTGAGACCCATTTGACCCTGGAGTCTCCCTGCGGATACGGATAGGTTTTTGGCAATCGTTAACCTCCTCAGCGAATTACCAGTGCTTCGGATATTAAATGATTATGAGCGAAGATTTTCTAGAATAGGATGATCGACTGGCAATGTGGATCCCTGATCGTGCAAACGCTCTTCACTTCAGGTAGAACGTGAGGCCCTTCTTTGCTTTTTAATAGGAAACGCACTAGTACGGAAAGAGAGGCGAGTGCTTGGTCAACCGGAAGATAATCGAAATCGATGAGGCTCTGTGCAATGGATGCGGCCAATGCGCGATCGCCTGTGCCGAAGGAGCGATCGAGATAAAGGAAGGGAAGGCTAAGGTCATTAGTGAGTCATTCTGCGACGGGCTGGGAGCATGCTTGGGAGAATGCCCGACCGGGGCGCTGCGCATCGTTGAACGGAGAGCGGAAGCCTTCGATGCCAAGGCGGTCGAAGAGCATCTTGCTGATCGACCGGCCGAGGAAATCAAGATGGCTTGTCCCTCATCCTTCTCCCGCAAGATGCCAGTTCCCAAGACCGAAAGCGAAGGAGGGCGACAAAACCCGCAATTGTCCAACTGGCCTGTGCAATTGCGTTTGGCACATCCGAACGCTCCATACTTCAAGAGGGCAAACCTACTCCTCGCGGCCGACTGCTCAGCATTCGCCTATGCCAACATGCACCGCGATTTCATCAAAGGGAAGATCACCCTCATCGCCTGTCCAAAGCTTGACGAGGTCGAGACCTCGATCGAAAAGTTGGCCGAGATATTGAACCTCAACGATATCAAGGACATCACTGTGGTCCGGATGGAGGTGCCCTGCTGCTCCGGCCTGAATATGATCGTGAAGAAGGCGCTCGAGCGATCGAAGAAGAAAGTACCGGTGAGCACGGTCACGATTGGCACGGACGGAAGCATTCTGAAGTGACCGTCATGAACTCGCCCCAGGGACACTTTATCAGCCTTACTGCCTAAGAAGATACATTTATTTCCCAACCGTATGCAACCAGGGGAATTTTATGAGCCATCGACGGAGGAGAACGCTGATACCAATCCTATTCGGATTCTTGCTGGTGAGCTCCATGCTGCTTACGTCCATACCAGTGACAAAGGCAGCTGGAACGATCGCGATCTCTGATACGACCGCCCAGGAATTGGGGGACCGTTTCAAACCGGTCCTTTACTTCGAGAAGGAAGAGAAGGTTTTCCCGGTGAACATCGGATACTACCTCCAGTTCTGCAATTTGAATCAGAGTGTTGGATCAGGCCTCACCACCGAGGTCATCCCGGCGCCACTAACCCCGGACCAATTGATACCCTATTCCGATCCCAACGCCAATTACTATCTGGACAACATCCTAGGAACGATACGCGACAGTAATATCACTGATCGCTACCAAGCGGATGAGAACGGGTTGGACTACACCATCTACTGCCACGTGACGGACGACGGCAACAACATTGCCGTCCAGTACTGGTTCTTCTACGTCTTCAACCAAGGCAAGTTCAACAATCACGAGGGAGATTGGGAGATGATGCAGGTGGTCATCGACCCGAACACTATGGAGCCAGTGAAGGCTTCCTATAGCCAGCACAACTACGGGCAGCAGATCACCTGGTCGCTGGCCGAAAAGGAAGGCGAGCATCTAAGGGTGTTCGTCGCCAGGGGAAGCCATGCCAACTACGTTCGCTATTACCAAGGGACGCTGGAGTTCGCTCGGGATTCCGTCGGTGACAATGGCAAGGTACTGAGGCCGGATGACTCGCGCTACAAGATAATCATGACCGGGGAGAAGACCGCTCCCATGCTCGGACAGGGATGGATCAACTTCGCTGGCTTCTGGGGAGAGTACGGGAACGTGGCGGATGGCTTCATGGGACGCCGCGGACCTCCTGGTCCGGGATTCAGAACGGAAGGGCAGATGTGGACGGGCCTGGCTTGGGGCGATAGCCTGATGATGGTGAGCCAAGACTTCCTGACCGCGGAATGGCCGATCTATTACTTCGTCCTGATCTATCTGGCAATCATCATCATACCGGTGATCATACTCGGGTATCGCATCATCAGGCGCATACAGAAGAACCAGTTGAGACCGCCTTTCGCACGTCTTTTCGAGTTCAAGGGCGACAAATGGAAGGTGATCGGCAACTGCCTGGCGATAGTTGGAGTGATCATCGGTCTGATATCCGCCTTCTTCCCCTATTACCACGCAGAATTGAACGCCCATTACGGCGATTTCGATACCGGCGGGTGGATCGATCTGGTGACCGTGGACGGTTCGAGCGGCATCCAGATAAATGCGCTGGACCCGAGGGGAGGAATGGTCCAGATCGGGTCATTGGCGATACCGTTCGCATTCCTCATCGTTACCAGCCTGACAATCTTCGTGTTCGCGACGATCGGAGCCACGAAATGGCGGGCCGGGCGCAAGTTCCTGTTCCGTGGCATAAGCCTGCTGCTGCCGCTCATACTGGCCGTGGCATTCATCGCCAATATCGGGTCATTGCTGCAATTCATGCCTGCGGCAGGCCAAGTGGCGGGCTCGCCCGAGGTCGCCGCGATGACCGATATACTCTCGCGGCACCCCTTCGGAGGGGATATGACCGTGGAGTTCCCGGGCTTTGGATCCGCCCAAATGGTCTGGGGGATCGGCATCGGCGCCTACCTGATGGTGATCGGCGGTAGCCTCTTGATCGTGGGGGCGGTGATGCAATTCATCAGCAAGGACACCGGAAAGTTGCCATCTCCGGCTTCAGCGCCTTCGCCGCCTGCGCAGCAGCAGCCGCAGGATTGGCAGCAGAGGCAGCCTTAGAAAACCTCTGAAGCCCGGGTCTCTACGAACCCCCGGGCTCACAGCTTCTTTCCATCTATGAAGAGCTCGACTTCACCGAGAAGGCTCAAGGAACAGTTGTCGGACCCGATCGCCGCTCCGGCGGGGATCGCGAATATGCTCCGGTCCGCAGACAATCTCTCCAATTGGAGGTCCTGCGCCTTGTCGTACTGCACGCAGATGACGAAGTCGCTCAACCCCAACCCTTTCTCGATCGCCAATTCGTCGCTGTTCTTCGTCGGGATGATGTACTCGCCGCAAAGTGCCAACGCGCCGGCGGAGTTGCCGATGATGACGTTATCGTGCAAGCGAAGTAGATGCAGCGAACCGGTATCGCGCAGCGTCTCAATAAGCAGCTTCGGG
>Ga0326726_10003894_pt1 | contig 13685 bp, 6 predicted proteins | sample MHFenrmetagenome_2_FD_207603 | JGI IMG/M metagenome (GOLD analysis project Ga0326726, IMG submission 207603) | Lab enriched peat soil microbial communities from Michigan Hollow, Ithaca, NY, United States - MHF15MN | ecosystem: Environmental > Terrestrial > Soil > Wetlands > Peat | place: USA... | reverse complement strand
TCTGATGTTTCTGCTGAGTGGACCGACGAAGACGATCTCGGTTGCCCCTGAAATTAAATTGCTGCAACTCACCACCAATTCTGCTGAGAACCCCGTGATGGGTGGCGCGATTTCACCTGACGGCAAGTACTTGGCGTACAGCGATTTAAAGGGGATGCACATTAAACTCATTGAAACCGGCGAGACTCGGGCGGTCCCCCAGCCAGAAGCGCTGAAGGATCAGAACGTTGAGTGGGCGCTTGGTGCCTGGTTTCCGGATGGCACGCGGTTTCTAGCTGCAAGTCGCCCAGCCGAGCAGCACTGGAACGAGTGGAGTTCAGAAAACACCAACATGTGGGTGACCTCGGTGTCAGGCGGGGCACCACGCAAGCTTCGTGATCATGCTGTAGATGGTGCAGTTTCGCCTGACGGGTCATTAGTTTCCTTTGACACAAACAAGGGCAAATTTGGTGAGCGTGAAATCTGGGTCATGGGACCCAATGGAGAGCAGGCACGCAAATTCGATGAGGCCAAGGAAGGTAGCGGTATCGCCGGCCTCGGTTGGTCGCCGGACGGCAAGCGCTACGCATACATTCTGACCGACGGGTCCGGCCCCACAATGCTTAGCCGCGATGTGAAAGGAGGCCCTCTCACTACTTTATTTCGCCCTTCCGAGATGAAGAAAATGAGTGGCATTAATTTTTTGCGCGACGGGCGAGTAGTTTATTCACTACAGGAGTCTGATGCGTTCGACAGCGCCTGCAACTATTGGACCATGCAGCTTGATCTGCGTACCGGCAAGCCGATCGAACAACCCAGGCTCCTGACAAACTGGGCCGGATTCTGCGTCAGCGGCGGGAGCACGACAGCCGACGGCAAGCGACTCGCGTTCGTGCGGGCTACCAGTCAGTGGACCGTGTACATCGCCGACCTCTCGACCGGAGGGACACGAATCGCTAACCCGCAGCATTTTGGCTTGGATGACAGCCTCAACGTGCCACAGGACTGGACGAACGATAGCAAGGCGGTCATCTTCACATCCAACCGCACTGGTCAGTTCGCGATTTACAAACAATCATTAAACGAAGATGCCCCAGAACGCATTTCAGCCGGAACGGGCAATTTTCCTGACACTCCGGCTACTCCAGACGGCAAATGGGTGTTTGGCATTCCCTCGGCCAAACCCGGCAACCCAAAGGATCCCAATCAGATCATGCGCATTCCCCTCGCCGGCGGGTCCCCGGAACTTGTGACAACGGCAGTGGCGGATCCAATGACTGGGATCCGGTGTGCCAGACCTCCGTCTTATGTGTGCGTGTTAGGCGAAAGATCTGAAGATCGCAAACATTTGATTCTTGCGTCCATCGATCCACTCAGAGGTCGTGGCCCGGAACTTGCCCGATTTGATCTCGACCCAAACATTGAGTTTTTTACTTTTGACGTTTCGCCGGATGGAACCCAGCTCGCGATAAGTGGAAATCCCCAGGGCCCGATCTACATACTTCCTCTTCACGGCGGGAAGGCGCAAGTGATACAGGCAAGGTTCAATGATATGCAACCATTCTTTTGGGCGAGGGACGGAAAGGGTTTCTACATCGCCGATCGCACTAAGCGCGGCGCTGTGCTCTCCTACATGAATCTCCACGGTAATGCGCACGTCTTATGGGAGAGTCCCGGCAGCCCTTGGACTTTTGCGAGGCCCTCCCCCGATGGTCGTCATCTAGCTATTGGCACCGCAAGCATCAGCAACAACGTTTGGATGATGGAAAATTTCTGAACTGCACTTGTGGTTCAAAACTTCAGTTCAGCCTTCAGTTGAATCATCCTCGGGGTTCCAAATTGGTAGCCGGCGCCCAGAAGGCCGTTGGGAGCTTGTTCCTCTCCACCAATCAATCCGAACGTTGGCGAGGAGATGCCGTTGTCGGGCGAGCCGAAATTCGGATGATTGAGCACGTTAAAGAATTGCAACCCGAGCGCGAGGGAGCTGTTTTCCCATCCTGGTATTTTGGTCTTTTTCATTACAGCAAGATCGGTGTTGAAGTAGCCTGGCCCGCGGAAGCGGTTCCTCCCCTGTACGAACGACACAGCGGGGCCGTTCAAGCAGTCCGGGAACGGTCCGAGTCGTCCGGCATCGAAGCCGGTTTCACAGCCTGCCTGCACAAACAGCGCGTTCGGATTAGGTACAGTGCTGCCATTTTGGACGAAATATTGCGGCGGAAGACACGGGTGTAGATTCGGACTCGGCGACAACGCTGCCGATGAGCCACACGATGAATGATTTGGAAGCGGCCCAGTCGGAACCGCATAGACGGTTCCAAAGTAGTTGTTCTTCTGCTGCAGACTTCCCGACTTCGCATAATCGAATACGGTGTAAGGAAAGCCAGTCCTGGCAAAAAACGTTCCCGAAACCTGCCAGCCGCCGAGTAATGCACTAGGGCCGTGTCCATGGAGCACCGACTTTACTGGAAGCTCCCAAACGTAATTGGCGTTCATCGAATGGCGCACGTCGTACTCGGCGGGCCCATAGGCGCCACGCAGGTTAGAAGGGTCTTGCGGTGAATTGGAACTGCCTAGTGTGAATCCCGTTATTCCGTTGTTTGAAACTTCATCCAACGCATGTCCGAACGTGTAGTTCACCTGGGCAAGGCCACTGCCCCAGCCTTGGAACTCGTGTCGAAACGAAGCGACCAAGCCATGGTAGTTGGAAATTGCACGCGAGGCCCACTGGTCAACCTCACTGAATCGTGGATCACTACATGGAGGCACGGGCGGACTGCCGCACTGCGCAGCTGGCAGCGTCCCAAAACCGTAAGCATTGGCATTCGGGTTGTGTACGAGCTCGTAAATTCCATGATGCCCGAAGTAGCCGAGACTCAGCGAAGTTTTTGCGCCGACTCCCTGTTGCCACTCGATGCTCCACCGCTGATATTGCGGACGGTGCATCTTTCGTTCCGATGATTCCACGGCAGGCGGAACGAAGTTGGGGTCATTCAGCAACTGCACCGGGTTCTCACGGGTTTGATAGTTTTGCACGAAGGCTATATTGGACTTCCGGGTGTCCTTGAAGAGACTGCTGGTTTCGCCGGGCGTCAAGTTGTTGTCAAACGCCGTAAAACTGTTGTAGTTGGGCGGGTTCAACCAGAAATTTTCCGCTATTGCCTCCTGAAATGGATCATAGAGAATGCCCACTCCGCCCCGCAGCACGCTGTTGTGCGACAGGCCGAATGGCTGCCAGGCGAAGCCGAAGCGTGGAGACCAGTCAATCCGCTCAAGATCAAACAGTGCGTGCTTCTGGTTGTCAACGAGTACATTTTTGTAAGGCTGACTGGGATCGTGGCCAATCTCCTCAAAAGGAGCAACCAGCCGCGCAAAACAGAGATGTTCGCATCGGAAGTTCGCACGGTGCTCGGCACGCAGGCCGATGATTAGCGACAGATTCTTTCGCGCACGCCATTCGTCTTGCACGTATGCCTGAATTCCGCCAAATCCGGCAGAGACGTCGGGCTGTGAAGTAAAGGCCTGTGTCAAGGTGGTGGAATCCCCTGATGCGGAATCAAAACCGCCTTCATAAAAAGCTCGGAGAGTCTGCGGAGACAGTGTTCCAGCGGCATTGAAAGTTCTCGAGTTGTCGTGCCAATGTTCGCGGTCCAGACCTATCCCCAGGCCTAGCTTATGGCTGCCGCGCGTTGTTACCACATCTTCCGAAATTTGCAGCACACGTGTATCAAATCGATAGAAACCAATATCATTGAAATCGCCCAAATTTGTGAATGTTCCTGGCACGTTGAAGTTCAGGAATGCTGGAAACGCAGCCAGAGCTTGAGTTGGACGGCTCGATTTGTAAGCCCAATAGTGGTCTGACAACCCTACAAGAAACTGGCTCGCAGTCGTGGGACTAAACGTGTGCGTCTCCAGCAACTGTGTCTGCCATCTTGAATTATCGTAGTCCCCGTTAAAAACCGAGTTGATTGGGTCGGTGCCAATGGCGGCAACGCCGCCTTCCACCTGCACTCGGAAAAAAGCCCGGTCACTCTGGCCGATGTTCCAGTCCACACGTCCCGATGTGAGGGTGTCTTGACTTGGCCGGCTGCGCGTGTTGGTTATGTTACGGGCGCACGGATGACCGGGCGTGCCGAGGCTATTTGGTATCGAGAATCCTGTGCAGCCGATAGGATCGTTAAGATCGAAGCCTCCATCCCGCGCCAGCGAGGCACGAGGCGTGCCGTCGTAGAGCCTGAAAATGTTCTGGTAGAAGAGGTCCGATGCGGACCCGAGACCAAACTTGTTCTGAATATGTTGGATCGTTGCGGCCTCAAATTCAGGGGTTGGTATTACCGTAAACAGAACATGGGGGATTACCAGCCGCAGTCCTTCTGTATCAATAAAGAAAAACAGCTTGTCCTTTCGGATCGGCCCGCCCAGCGATCCGGCCCACTGATTCGCGATCGAAAGGGGCCGCTGACCGCCGAATGCTTTGTTGAACCAGTCATTGGCGTTCAGTACCGTTCCGTTCCAGTAATACTGCGCGTTCCCATGGAAGGCGTTGCCGCCTGACTTGGTCACGTAGTTGACGTTGCCGCCTGCGGCGTTGCCAAACTGACCGGAATAACCTGAGGTGACGACCGTTGCTTCCTGGACCTGATTCGCCCCGAGTGTGAGGCCGAGAGGGCCGCCTCGCACAGTGTTTAAGGTGTTTTCCGTAATACTCACGCCATCGACCGTGAATGCATAAGAAAATCCCGGCATTCCCAGGATGGAGAACTTCCCAGAGCCGTTATCGGTATTCATCACCGCGCCGGGCGTAGTCTGCGCGATATAGGTCAGATCATTGCCGGGATTCGGGACCTCGGAAACCTGCTTCTGATTCATAGTCACCGAGACGTCGGCGGTCTCGGCGCGAATGAGCGGCGCCTCGTCAGAGACCGTAATTTCACTGCTTGCTTTCGCAATCTCAAGAATGACATTAACGGTTGCGGGAGGCCCCACTTGGATGGTGACCGACTTTCGTCCTTCCTGAAATCCAGCGTGCGTGACTTTGAGCGTGTATCTGCCGGGACGCAGGAACGAAAACTGATACACGCCTTCGCCATCACTCTTCGCAGATTGGGTGGTTCCCTTAGCGATGTCTTTGATTTCCACTTCCGCATCGGGAACAACGGCGCTGGTCTGATCGATAACCACACCTGATAACCCTCCAGACGTGGTTGTCTGGCCTTGCCCGTTGCCGGCGAGGAGAGCAACAGCAAATAGAACCGCAAACTTGTAGTACCTCAGCCCCAAACGCATCGAGCCACCCACCACCGCAATCGAACGACACAAATATTGTGGGGACATAATACGCCCAACGCTGGAGAACTGTCCGTAGGCTTTGAGGAGCGTGTCGCCAATCCAGGGATCATGAAATTTACAATTCCGCAGCAGGAATTGCAAAGGAGGTGCTGAAATGGCGCAAAGACATCAACGAGGCTGGATAAAGAAGGAGATACGCAGTGAGGGCGAAACTTGGGTGTTGTTTTTTCGTATTACACGGAAATCTGACGGACAACGCGTTGAGAACAAAGTTCCGATTGGTTTGGTAAAAGACTTCCCTGAAAAGAGTCACGCATGGGCCGAAGTTGAAAGACTGCACCTCCCCATCAACCAGGTGAACTCGCGACGCGGCGTTACATTCGGCGATATAGCGCAACATTACGCCGAACATGAACTGGTCGACCAGACGGAATCCATCCATGCCAAGGCACACACAACGGTGCGATCCTACGAACGAATTATTCGCAACCGACTGCTCCCGCGATGGGGAAACAGGATTGCGCTTGGCATCGAGCCGCTAGAGGTGGAGCAGTGGTTGAAGGACTTGAAACGAGAAAGGGGTTTTGCAAATCCAACCCTCGACAAAACTCGCCGTGTCATGTCACTGGTTTATAAGCATGGACAACGATACGGACTGATCCCTCGAAACCCGGAATCGAACCCGATGCGCTTCGTTCGTTGCAGAACCACCAGCGGGTACGAAGCGATGATTCTCACTCCCGAGCAGGCATACGCCGTACTGCTTAACCTGCAAGAGCCGGAGCGCACGCTGACCTTGTTGGCAGCTGGTACAGGTCACCATTGATACGTGCGATGCAATTGATGGACGCGAACCAGTTAATTTCGCGCCGTAATAGCTTTCGCTAGCAATCATCTACCCCAGCGTCGCGGTATGGAGGTTTAAATGGGTAGGCAAGCAGGAGATCCGCATGACGTACACGGCTTTCTTCGCCCGGTGGACAGCCGAAGAGGTTTTCTTCCGCCATGAATTGGAGGTTAGCGAGGACCTCCCCTTTAGTCGCTTTGGAACTGAACTGACCCTTTATCCGAAGACAGGCTCACGCGATGACAAACGTTTGCTTGTTTGGCACTCTGGCATCGATGACCCGGTCACGAGTGGCCACTACACCCTGAAAGTCTACGCGAGCGAGAAGGAAGAAACGTCGGAAGGGTCGTGGCATCACACAAAGATCTTGCTCAAGCCGGTCAATCCGGGATTTGAACCAATCGTGCTGACGCCGGAGGATGAAGAAGACGTCCGGGTGATCGCGGAGCTGCACACAGTCCTCTCACCAATGTCCGAAACCGTGTGAAACACCGTTGTTGCTGCTTCACTACCTAAGGTAGACTCCGGCTCGAAAGTAAGTGTCAGAGGAAACACATGGTCGACAGATTGAATCCGCACCGACTTCGCCACCTCACCAGACAATTCTCGGCGGAACCAAGATTTGGCCAAATATCCCATCTTGCCGGACGTAAAGCTGGCTTTCGTTCCAAAAACCTCTGAATTGGGAGTATCATGCCACTCTGCTGATATCGGGTTTGCCTGATCCAATCTCCTGGGGTGATTCGATGAGATTGCGGCCGCTTCTATTGTCACTCTCCGCTGTTTTGGCGATCTGCCGTCCAAGTGAGCTGACCGCCCAGACCACAACGTCTGGTGCGCTCGCAGGCGTCGTCACCGATCCGAGCCATGCTGTCGTCGCCGACGCAAATGCCGAGATCAAAGAATTTGCCAAGGGCGCATCCCAATCAACACGATCCGATGCGGAGGGAGTGTACCGATTTTTCTTTCTGGCTCCAGGAAGATACGTGTTGAGGATTACACATGCAGGCTTCCGAGAGGAGAGGCGAACGGTGGATGTCTTGCTGGGACCTCCAGTTTCGTTGAACGTCACCCTCGAAATCGCCACAAGCTCCACGAGTACAACCGTGACGGGTGAAGCTCCGCTGGTTCAGGCCGAAAACGGGGATGTCTCCGTGACGATGAATCAAAAGCAGGTTTCGGAAGTCCCGAATCCCGGTAATGATTTGACGTACATCGCGCAGACCGCACCCGGCGCTGTGATGAACACAGATGGTGGATGGGGTTCGAAGTTCTCGATACTTGGCATGCCGAGCTTTTCTAATGCCTTCACCGTGGATGGCATGAGCATCACAGACAATTACATAAACACTGTCCGAGGAGGGCCGCTCGGGCTGACTCTCGGCGCGAACCAAACCGAAGAGGCCACTGTCATCACTTCAGCCTACTCCGGAGAGTTTGGCGGCGCCGCCGGAGGCAACATTAGTTATGTAACCAAGTCCGGCAGCAATGCTCTCCACGGCAACGCGCAATATTACTGGAATGGAAGCGTTCTGAATGCGAACGATTGGTCCAATAAGGCATTTGGCAACCCGCGCCCGTTTTCAAATGCCAATCAATGGGCAGGATCGCTGGGCGGCCCCGTCCGCAAGGACAAGCTGTTTTTCTTCTTTGACACCGAGGGACTGCGCTTGGTCATTCCCCAGGTGCTCTTCACTGTGATCCCGACTCCAAAATTTGAAGACGCCACAATCACGCATATTCAGTCGAAGTTCGGGACAGGCTCCGCATCGGACATTTTCTACCAGAAGATTTTCAATCTGTACGACAACACTCCGGGAGCAGCCAAGTCCACAGACGGCGGTTTTAACCCTGACGACCCTACCGGTTGCACTGGATTCAATGGTCTGGGCACGGACCCAATCACCGGCATGCCGATCCCGTGCGCGCGTAACTTTACGAAAACTCGCAGTCGCCCAAGTCAGGACACCCTTACTTCCGGACGCGTGGATTGGAACATCGGCCAGAATGACCGCGTCTTTTTTCGAGTCCAAGAGGAAGGCGGCGTTGCAGCCACCTCCGACGACCCAATCAATTCAGTTTTTGATTCCGAGCTCGACAATTGGAGATGGCAGGGACAGGCGCTCGAGACGCACATCTTCAGTCCCACGACTGCGAGCCAGTTTCTCGTGGGAGTGTCGGACCACTATTGGTCATACCGGCCAAGTCATCCTGCTCAATCTCTGGCCGCGTTCCCAACGGTCGTGAATTTTTGGACAACTGGCACGTTTACCAGTTTGGGAGGATCGAACTGGAATGGTTCTTGCACCCTCGAAACGCGCACACTGCAAATCTCCGAAGACTTAACAACCACCCGCGGCAGCCATAAGCTTGGCTTCGGCATGAGTATGGATCAGGAACATGGGCTTGAGGACTGCGTATTCAATCGCATTGGACAATTATTGCCTCAAACGCTACGGGCTTTCTATGAAGGTGGCTTCGATCCCGCATCGAATAGCATTGATTTCACGAGTCTGGTACAAGGGTTTGCCGCGCAACCCAAAACTTATGCCCGGTACGGCGGAATCCAGGCCTATGTCCAGGACGAGTGGCGCGCTCGACCAACCCTGGCATTCACGCTTGCTTTACGTGCCGAGCATCGCGCAAACTTCTGGTGCGAGAACCTCTGTTTCGGCCGGCTTGTCGCTCCCTTTGAGGAAATCAACCACGATCCTAACCAACCTTATAACCAGGTACTACTAACAAATCAAAAACACGGGTTGCAGAGTCTCGACCGAATTGACTGGTCCCCGCGGTTCGGCTTTGCCTGGCAGCCATTTGGTGTGTCGCACGGCAGCGTCCTGCGAGGAGGGGTGGGCATTCTTTACGATCCATTCCAGGAGACGCTCGCGGAGAGCATTTGGAACAATCCACCGAAGTACACCACGTTCACTGCTTTCACTGACAATCTCAGCCCCGGCGAAAGCCCCAGCAACCTGTTCAAGGACACTTTGGATTCCAATAGTGCTTTCAAGGAAGGTTATGACGCTGGCCAGACTCTTGCGGATATCCGCGCCGCACACCCAAACCTAAACTTCGTACCACCCTCGCTGACTTCGACGGAGAGAAGGATGCATCGCCCGCAGTACCAGAAGTGGAGTCTCCAGTGGGAACAGGGTCTGGGCGTCAGAACATCGGTGAGCGTCGGGTACTTCGGCCATCACGGTATCCACGAACTGGTGCAGAATCCCAATGCGAATGCTTACGGCTTCGGGTCGCTGCCGGCCGGCCAATGCAGCAGCCCGCCGGTGATTCCGTGCAGCGACCCGCGATTCGCCGGAGTCGATCAGGTGGCTGCGAGGGCGGTTTCTAACTACAACGGCATGGTGGCTTCGTTCCGGCACCAGTTCAGTCGTTGGGGCAGTGGGCTGGTGCAAGTGAACTACACTTATGGACACGCGTTGGATGAAGTCTCCAACGGCGGTGAATTGAGTTTCACGCAGGGAAGTTCACTATCCCCACAAGATCCCTCGAATTTGCGCGACGCCTACGGCCCCGCCGAGTACGATGTCCGCCACTCGATGAACGCCAACTATGTCTGGGAGCTTCCGTTGAAAGCAATGTTCGGTGGGCGCGGCCCAGCCTCTCTGCTTCAGGGCTGGCAAATTTCAGGGACATTTTTTGCCCGCACCGGCTTTCCCTACACTGTCTTTGACATGGCCTTGTCGGGGAACCTTCAGCAGAACAACTATTTTGGACCGATCTATTCTGTTCCTGTCGGCCCGCTTCCGAAGGGATCAAGTTGCGGTCGAGGCGCCGCCTTCGAATTGAATCAGCATCCCTGCCTGCCACCGCAATTCTCTATCCAACCTGACGGCAGCAGCTTGCCCAATCCCAATGCGCTATTTGTTCAAGCAACTTGCGAAACCGACTTTAACACCGGCCACTTGCCGTCTACGACCGATCCGTGCGGTGGCCATTTGGTTTCCTTTTCGCAAGGTAGGAACCGTTTCCGCGGTCCATCCTATTTCAATACCGATCTCGCTGTTATGAAGATCACCAAAATGCCGGGCTGGGAAGGCGGGACTCTAGCGCTCGGTTTTCAATTCTTCAATGTTCTGAATCATCCCAATTTTGGGACGCCGGTTAACTCGAGTTCCGATCCTGCATTCGGATTGATCTTCTACGGGGAACAGGCCCCCACGGGCATTCTTGGCTCCGGCAACAATGGTAGTGGGAGAATGATTCAACTCAAGGCTGAGCTGCGATTCTGAAAATTCTCGCTCCCGAGCGGGATCTAGAAATTTTCCATCATCCACATGTTATTGCTCTGAGGCCTATCACTAACGGCCAGATGTCGGCCATCGGGAGAGGGAAAGCCTTGACAAGAATCGCTGCCCACGCACTTCCGTAGAGATGTCGCGTGCCCCTCGAAATCCAGATAAAGCAACTCGTCCCCCTTTTGTCCCTCCCTGCTCACGAAAAAGCCCTTCTGGTCTGGCGACCATGTCAACCAGGTCAGGACTCCGAAAGATTGAGAAGGAATTTTGCGTATGAGCTGGCCGTGCAATGAGCGAATTTCGATTGGGCCTTCCGGGTTTCGCGCGATCGCAAGACGAGTACCGTCTGGAGAGATAACGCCTAGTGGAACGTCAACTGGAGCGAGCTGTCGATCGAAGTCAAAGCGCGCTAGTTCTCTACAGCGGCCTTTGATCGGATCGAGGATCGAGACGATCATCTGCTTCCCATCCTCGCTTTGCACGAGCACACAGGTGCTGGAAGGTGCCCGGGCACAGGAAACATTACCGAGACGGGAAATCTGCATTATTGTTTCGGGTCTTCCGCCGGCCAGCGGAATTCGCAAGATCGGAAAAGGGATCGTTGGGGGGGCAATACTCTGCCCGGCCGGCCAGAAGCGTCCTAGATACCATTTGCCATCTGGAGTGGTGGCTCCCAGGAGCAGCGCGCCTCCCGCCCCCGATGCAACGGTCGGTTCTTTCGTTTCCGAATCGACAGATTGCTTGTACAGGATCCAATGATTGTCTCGGTTTTGACCGATCAGAACCTTACCATCCGCAGTCCAACCGCCTACAGTGTCGCCGTCCTCCAAAGTGAATCGTCTAACGTTATGGAGCCGCTTTCTACCAGCCTCAAGATCGGCGACATATGCCGCATAGAACCCAGACGACGCCACGAACGCAAATCGCTTGTCATCATTTGTGACGCTGCCGCTAAACACACAAAAATTGGGCCAGTTCGTTAACCGCCGGGGCTCTTCGAGATGCCTGCCAGTGGCAAGGTCGAGGCGCATCGTCCAGTAATTGCAGACATTGCCGTTGTTAGTCTCATGTAAGTCAAAGACCACCCGTCCATCGTGCAGCCAGTTAAAGTCGTTACTCTTCGACAGTTCGGCATCTCCGAGTAATGTGATCGTCGGGCCGCCTTCCACGGGTTGGCTCAAAAATCGACTACCGGATTCATCTGTTAAAACATATCCGAAGTGTTTTCCGTCTGGAGACCAACCCCAGCCGCTCGTGCCGCTGCCTTCTTTGGCCTCGTAATATTTCCGTGCTTGCTCGCCATTTGGACCCATGAACCAGATTTCCCGTTCGCCGTATTTTCCAAGGTTCGTAGCAAACGAGACCGTCGAGCCATCTGGCGAAACCGCGGACCCGACTGCATGGTCGCGGAGTTTCGTAGGTGCTTCACCGAGCACAGACGCGGCCCAGACGCTTGTATTGACGGAATTCCATTCATTCCAATCTTTTGTGGAAGGATGGACACTCATTAGGAACTTAGTGCTATCGGGAAACCACGATCCAACTTCCCATTTCACGCTCCGATTCTTGAGTGCGTCCGGTTGCGCAACCGCGCGCGTCTCGCCGGTATCGATGAGCTTTAAATGCAGCCCTCGGGTGTCGCTATATGCCAAATACTTGCCGTCGGGAGAAATCGAGCCGCCGCTGACGGGGTTCTCACTGGAATTGAATGTGAGTTGACGTAACTTGATCTCAGGAGCAACCGAGACGGTTTTAGGCGATCTATTTAGCATGAATAGAACAGTTGCAAGTGCAATTGCGGCAGCTACGCCCAAACCTAGAATCCAGGCGCGCGCCAGACGCTTCGGAGCCAATTGCCGCTGCAAATCTTCCAGGTCAGCGCGCATTTCGACTGCAGTCTGATAGCGGGCCTCGCGGTCCTTCTGCAGTAGTTTGTTGATAATGCCTTCGAGTTTGGCGGGAGCCTGCGGGTTCAGCTCGCGCACCGGGACGGGTGTCTGGTTCAGGATCGCCGCTTGCACCGCAGGCCCCGTTTCTCCTGGAAATGCGCGTTGGCCAACTGTCATTTCGTAGAGCACCAGACCGAAGGAGAACAGGTCGGTGCGGGCGTCGAGCGGATCGCCACGCACCTGCTCTGGTGACATGTAGCCCGCAGTGCCGATTGCCACTCCAGTGCGAGTCAAAGTGAAATTCGGATCCCATGTCTTCTCCGCCTGTGGCTGCGCTGGGGTGAGAGCACCGACATCGGAAGTTTCAGGGTCCTGCAGTTTGGCCAGGCCAAAATCCAGGATTTTGGCTTGTCCGCGAACCGTAACAAAGATGTTGGAGGGCTTGATATCTCGATGAACAATTCCCTTGGCATGCGCAGCGTCCAATGCGTCTGAGATCTGAATGCCAAGATCGAGCAGTTCCGAGGTAGGCAGGGGCTTTGCACCAATGTGGCGTTCCAGAGTTTGCCCGTCCAGTAATTCCATCGCGATGCAGGGCTGACCATAGGAGTCATCCACATCATGAACCGTACAAATGTTGGGGTGGTTCAATGCCGAGGCAGCATAGGCCTCGCGCTGAAAGCGTTCCAACGCTTGCGCATCGCGTGTGAGTTCGGGAGGAAGAAACTTGAGAGCGACGGTTCGTCGAAGCCTGGTGTCTTCCGCTTTGTAAACCACACCCATGCCGCCGCCTCCCAGCTTTTCCAATATCCGAAAACGTGGCGAGGCGCTACTGGCGATAGGAAGGGGCGCTGTCTGCTCAGTTTTCTCATTATTTTTTGCCACTAGGCGGGCGGCAACGTCGAAGGCGGGAGACTCGATAAAACCCGCCGCCGCGCTTTCGTAGGACAGCAAGGACGCCACTTCTTTTTGCAACTCGGGATCGTCTTGACACTCGTTCTTTAGAAAAGTGCTGCGCTGCTCTGCGGGGACTTGCAGTGCAGAGTGATAGAGGCCTTCGACTCGGCGCCAGCGTTCAGGCTCCATGGGTTTCGTCCCCACTGAGTTCACGCAACAGCCAGACCTTGGCCAGCTTCCAGTCGCGCATCACGGTGTCGCCGGAAACCTGCATAACTTCTGCGGTCTCCTTGACGCTTAAACCGCCAAAGAACCTCAACTCGACCACTTGGCTCTTGCGTTGGTCCACTTCCGCCAGTCGGCCGAGCGCCTCATCCAGAGCTACCAGATTCGCCTCAAGCTCCGAACTCAGCATCAACGCTTCGTCGAGGTCCACACGTTGGGCACCTCCTCCTCTCTTCTGATACCCACGCGATCGTGCAAAATCGACCAAGATTCGCCGCATCAACTGCGCGCAGATGGCAA
>Ga0326726_10003893_pt1 | contig 13686 bp, 10 predicted proteins | sample MHFenrmetagenome_2_FD_207603 | JGI IMG/M metagenome (GOLD analysis project Ga0326726, IMG submission 207603) | Lab enriched peat soil microbial communities from Michigan Hollow, Ithaca, NY, United States - MHF15MN | ecosystem: Environmental > Terrestrial > Soil > Wetlands > Peat | place: USA... | reverse complement strand
TGATGCCGGTAACAACTGCCAGACAATATTTTTCACGTCCGAACATGAATTTCAATATAACAATTATGCCGATAAATCCTGTAAATCTTGATGTACTTGCAGGAGAGGCGGAAGGGGTTTTCAGAGTGGTCCGAAACCTCTCTCCAACTGATGAATCTGATTTTAATATCGTGAAGAGTGATACCATCCTGAATATGCTTCTAAAGAATATACGTTATGTAACGCTTGCTGCAACCCTTATCGGAATTGTTACATTATTCGGAGCTGCAGTCGGCCTGATGAATATTATGCTTGTTTCAGTTACTGAGAGGACCCGTGAGATTGGTGTAAGGAAGGCTGTCGGAGCCAAGCCCATTACAATAAAATATCAGTTTCTTTTCGAATCAATAATGATCGGTCAGCTTGGTGGTATATTTGGAATTATCCTCGGTATTCTTATTGGCAACGGAGTCTCTTCAATGCTGCGATCGAGTTTTGTGGTGCCATGGTTATGGGTTTTTACCGGAATCCTGGTATGCTTTATTGTTGGTGTGGTTTCAGGTTATGCCCCTGCGGTCAAGGCAGCAAATGTCGATCCTATCGAGGCATTACGGTACGAATAAAATAAGGAGCTGTCTTAAAAGTAAACCACCTCCCCCTGACGCTTCGGCCAGGGTACTCCTCCTTAAAAAGGAGGAGAAATTTTAACTTTTGTATATCAACACTTTCCCCTCCTTTTCAAGGAGGGGTGTCATGCCCGACGGGTCATGACGGGGTGGTTAATTGTACTTTTTAAACAACCTCAAAATTAAAGAGATACAAAAAAAGGCCGTCCTTTACAGACAACCTTTTTTCCATTTCATAATAACAAGCAATTATTTTACTGTGCTCATATAAGCTACAAGATCGAGAAGCTTGCATGAATAGCCCCATTCATTATCGTACCATGCAACAACTTTTACGAAATTGTCGTTAAGTGCAATACCTGCTTTAGCATCAAAGATCGAGGTACGCGGATCGCCAATGAAATCACTTGAGACAACATCATCTTCGGTATATCCCAGAATTCCTTTCAGCGGACCTTCAGAAGCAGCCTTCATGGCTTTTTTGATATCCTCGTATGAAGCAGCCTTTTCAAGACGGCATGTCAGATCAACAACAGAAACATTGAGGGTTGGAACCCTGAATGACATACCAGTGAGTTTACCCTTCAGCTCAGGGATTACTTTGGTTACAGCCTTGGCTGCACCTGTTGAAGAGGGAATAATGTTACCGGAAGCAGCACGTCCGCCTCTCCAGTCTTTATTTGACGGACTGTCGACTGTTTTTTGGGTTGCTGTGGTTGAGTGAACCGTTGTCATGAGACCTTCAACAATTCCGAAACTGTCGTGCAGGACCTTGGCAAGAGGAGCAAGGCAGTTGGTTGTACATGAAGCATTTGATACAAACTGCATGTCTGCCTTGTATTTATCCTGGTTAACACCCATTACAAACATTGGTGTATCATCTTTTGAAGGGCCTGACATTACAACATGCTTTGCACCTGCCTTAATATGACCCATAGCGGTATCTTTTGTGAGGAAAAAACCTGTGCATTCAAGTACGTATTCAGCTCCAACTTCATTCCATTTCAGGTTTGCAGGATCCTTTTCGGCAGTTACACGGATACTCTGTCCGTTTACAACAAGCTTTCCGTCTTTTACTTCCACAGTTCCGTCAAACTTCCCATGTATGGTGTCGTACTTAAGCATGTAAGCTATATAATTCACTTCGAGGAGGTCGTTTATTCCGACTATTTCCATATCGTTTCTCTTGAAGGCAGCCCTGAAGGCCAGTCGGCCAATCCTGCCAAAGCCATTAATTCCAACTTTAATCTTCGACATAACTATATCATAATATTGGTTAATAATTTAAACGCACAAAGATACAATTTTTTTCCAGAAAATGGCGGTTGTTAATAATTTGCAGGAGCCCTTCTTCTTCTGAAAATGTAGGAGAACTTATTCGATTCAGGATTAAGGGGATCGATAATAACGCCAAATCTGTAACTGACGAATAATGAAAAATAGAGGGCTTTATTGTCGGTTGTTGCCATTATTGGTATCTTCTTTGTGAAAGCAGTGAAAGCAATGCCGGCTTCAACTGCATGAATCACTTTTTCCTCTTTGCTGTATTCAAAGTTAAATCCCCCTTTTACAAACAGCCCGGGCAGAATCTTCATTTCACCAAGTCCTTTGGTGAATGGTGCCCTGCTGTAAATATCATAAGGAGGATGAACATTGACATCCAGTTTTTCTTCCACTATATTAAATTCATAATTTGAGATCGGATAGAGGATCTTATAATAGATCGGCTTGTAAAAGGCGAATGCAGGACCGCCGGAAAAGAAATATCGGACAGCTACTCCTCCCAGATCGGCCTTTTTGAATAATTCATGCTGAAAGCCATAACTTCCCCGCAGATAAAATGCCGAATTCAGTTTTCCGTAAACAAAAGTTCCAGGGGTCTGATAATAAGGATTGGATTCCCTGTATTCCCGTGGGTGCTTCAGGGTCCCTGCCTCGATTTCGAAATACCGCTTGTTTAAAAAATCAATTCTTTTGGCTTCACGATAGCTAAGTCCATAACCGTCTGAATTAAGGAGAATTGCAAATGATCTTTCATTTCTGAAAAAAATCTTCTGCTGCTCATTGAGTTCACCTTGTCCAAAAACCGGAAATGCACAACAACCAACCAAAACTGATATTATAAGCAGCTTCCTCATTTTAATTTGCTAACTTATAAAACAAAAAACCATGGAATCCCGGGTATGTCAGCCATTATTATCGGCCTGCGATGTCTCAGCATGTGAATAAGCCGGACATGATTTTTCATTACAGGCGCTTACAAATATAGCAGTGATAAAACAAATAACCAGGATTACAGCAATCTTTTTCATAAAACCTTGGTTTTAATAAAACACAAAAGTAAAACAATCATTTATAAAACAATCTCTGTGCCAAATTATTGTTTTGCCGGGAAAATATCCGGAAAATATATGTCACAGTTTTGAGATATATACTAAACATATTTTTCGCATTTTTGTTGTATTAATCGTAATATTCATTTTATACGATGAAAGCGCAAATAATCACAACTTTGTTAATTATCACAATGAGTACACAATCTTTTTCTCAGGAAAAGCTCTCTTATAATGACCTTTCCAAACAGGAGTCCTCTATTATTGATAAAAAGGGAACCGAAGCTCCTTTTACAGGAAAATATACCGATTATTCCGGTAACGGTACATATGTATGTAAAAAGTGCGGTGCAGCCCTATATTATTCATCCTCAAAGTTTAAGTCCGACTGCGGATGGCCAAGTTTTGACGATGAGATAAAGGGGGCAGTAAACAGGTACCCCGATCCTGACGGGATGAGGACAGAAATAGAGTGTGCGAATTGCGGTGCTCATTTGGGACATGTTTTCACCGGGGAACGGTTTACAGCAAAAAATATAAGGCATTGCGTCAATTCTGCTTCCCTCGATTTTGTTCCTTCTCAACTGGACCCGGGAAGATATGGTACCGCAATTTTTGCAGGTGGATGTTTCTGGGGAGTGGAATACTTCCTTCAGAAATCTCCGGGGGTCATATCTGTTACATCAGGATTTACAGGGGGGCATGTTAAGAATCCTTCATATAAAGAGGTCTGTACGGGCAGGACTGGCCATGCCGAGGCTGTAAAGATTATATATGATCCTGATAAAACATCCTACGAAAAACTGTTGCGGCTTTTTCTTGAAATTCACGATCCGACTCAGATAGGAGGACAGGGTCCGGATTTAGGTGACCAGTACAGGTCAGAAATCTTCTATCTGAATGATGAACAGAAAAAGATTGCCGATAATAATATAGCAATACTAAAAGGCAAGGGATTGAAAATTGCTACTGCAGTGACAAAAGCATCTGAATTTTATGAAGCAGAGGATTACCACCAGGATTATTATTTTAAAAATGGCAAGATCCCTTATTGCCATGCTTATACGAAGAGATTCTGACGATTAATTGATATTTAACCTGTAGTAGATGGAAAAAACATTCTTAACCCTTGCTGAATCCGGCAGCAAAACCGGAACAACAGTGTTATTTATTTTGATTGCTGTTGCAATAGTTGCAATAGCGGGATACTTTCTTCTCCGGAAAAGGAAAAAATAATAAATCTGCGGAAATCTGCGATATCTGCGGGAAATAGGAATTTAAAGTTTCACGCAGATCACGCAGATAAGCTAAATTTTTATCCATACGTTCCCTTTTTTATTCGATTCCACAACCGAATGAATGAACTTCATTCCTCTAACTCCATCATGAACTGTAGGGAACTCTCCGGGTGTGAACTTTTCTCCGCGGATTGATTTTGCAGCTCCTTTGTAAATATTTGCGAGCGCTTCATAGATACCCTCAGGATGACCTGATGGCATTGTATGACTACTTTCAGCAAGCTTCTCATTATAAGCATGTGCAGGTTTGAATACACTGGTCGGTTCTGTATCGCTTAACATGTAGAGATAATTGGGATTTTCCTGAGCCCATTTAAGACTGGCCTTTGATCCATATACCGCAATCGTGATACAATTCTCTTCTCCGCCGCATACCTGGCTTGCCCTGATGACCCCTTTCAGATACTTTCCGAATCTTATCAGCACTGTACCGTCAAGATCAAGTCTGACATCATCTTTAACTGAGCTTAAATCGGAAAGCACTTCTCTGATTTCCAATCCTGTCGTATATTCTATCAGGTTGAAGGCATGAACACCGATATCGCCCATACAGCTGCTTACTCCGGCATATTTGGGATCGAGCCTCCACACACCTGTTATCCTGCTTTCAGTACCATGGATTATTGAATTGATCCAACCCTGATAATATTGTGCATCAATACGCTGTATTGTTCCAAGAACTCCTTTTGAAATCAGATCCCTCATCTGCCTCACCATAGGATATCCTGTGTAGGTATGTGTCAGGGCGAATGTCAGCTTCGTTTTTGCAACTATTTTTTCAAGGTCAAGAGCCTCTTCTACAGTCATAGTCATCGGTTTCTCGCAAACAAGGTGGAAGCCATTTTCAAGCAGGCTTTTGGCAAATGGATAGTGAAGTGCATTGGGTGTTACAATTGCAACAACCTCCATACGTTTGTCGGCAGGCATTTTAAGTTCTGCACTGATCAGCGCATCGACGCCGTCATAGCACCGGCTTAAGTCAATACCTTCCCTGACGGCAAATTCTTTGCTTTTCTCATAATTGACATCAAATACACCTCCAACAAGCTCGAAATCGTTGCAGATACGTGAGGCCCTTCGGTGTGCGTCTCCAATGAAAGCACCGAAACCACCTCCAATCATTCCCAATCGTATTTTCTTCATTGTAATATTTTTTAGATCTTAACTAAGTATTTTTTCTTTTCCTCAGATGGAGGAATGTAAAACATATTATTAAAAATGCGGGTACTATAGACACATATCTTAACGTATGGGCCCCTCCGCTAAGTTGTGCAGCAGCCCATGAAACAGCCTCCTGTGTTCCTTCAGTGGCTGATTTTAAAACTTCGATAACCTGACCTGCCGGTACTGCAGCAGCAGTCTGCGCATCAAATATGGCACCCAGCACAGGTTGTGCAATAGCACCACCCAGGAATCCTATTCCTCCCATTATAGCCAATCCGAGGGCACCACTTTCAGGGATGTTTTCTGAAACAAATCCAAGCATGGTAGGCCAGAAGAATGCTATCCCGAGTGCAAAAATCCCGGCGGCTGCAAAAACCATGAATGCTCCATTGACATATCCCATCAATATTGCGCCCACAAAAGCAAGTATTGATGAGCACAGCAGAATTACCGTTGATTTGGTATTATGAACAAATGTTCCCCCAAACTGACGGGCAATCGCCATTATCCCGGAGATCCATACTAATAAAAGGATGGGATTATGGGAAACATTTGCGAGCAAAGCGGCAATCCATTGATTTGTGCCAAGCTCTGTAGCTGCAGTCAGTATCATACAGAAGGCCATGAAGAGGAACAACGGGCTTATACATGCTTTTAACATATCCTTATAGGAAAATCCTGCCACAACGCGCTCTGTCTGAGGAAATTCCTTGTTAAGAAACATATAACCGTAAATAAAAGTCGGAATTAGCATCATTCCCATTGCGTATCTCCAATTCGTAAGGCCTATGTTACTAAAGAGGTAGACTATAAGTCCTCCCATAACAATGCCAGTTGGAAACCAGGCATGAAACCTGTTCAACCTACGGGTTTTCTCCTCAGTGTACATACTGGTAATTAACGGATTACAGGCTGCTTCAACGCTTCCGTTTGCAATTCCGATTAAAAGTGTGGAAATAAATAATGTCCAGAAACCTGTTGCAATTATGGTAAGAATAATTCCAACAACATGGCAGAAAAAGGCAATTGAAATTATGCGCCCCAGACCAATAATGTCAACAAGAGGTCCGCCAAATACCATCGCAAGGGTAAAGCCCCAGAAAGCAGTGCCAACGATCCATCCTACCTGTGTGTGGGTCAGATTGAACTCTGCAGCCCAGGCTTCCACAAAGGAACCTCTGGTGGCAAAAGCTAAAGCAGTGACTACCAGCGCAACACAGCTGGCATTGAATAATTGGGTTTTCTTAATTGTATCCATAAAAATAAGATTTAGCAAATGGCATAAAAGATAGAGTTTAATCGTTATTAATTATTTTTCAAAAGCAGAATCAAACGCAATATCTGAAGGCGGAAAATCAACGGCTTTTACATACTGACAAGCTTCAACTGCTCCATGTTCACGATCCATTCCGCTGTCTTCCCATTCCACTGAAAGGGGACCCTTGTATCCGATACGGTTAAGCTCCCTTATAATCGCTTCAAAATTAATATTACCCCTGCCCAGGCTTCTGAAGTCCCAGTAGCGTCCCCTGGTTCCGAATTCAGTATGCCCTCCAAAGACACCTGCTTCAGCAGGACTATCCGACCAGCCGACATCCTTCATATGGACATGGAAGATCCTGTCGCTGAAAGCATGGATGAATTCAATATAATCGACCCCCTGATAACCAAAATGTGACGGATCATAATTGAATCCGAAGGAAGGATGGTTTTTTAAAGCTGCCAAAGTTCTTCTGGCAGAAGCTATATCAAAAGCTATCTCTGTCGGATGAACCTCCAGAGCAAACCGGATACCAAGTTTTTTATAGACATCGAGAATTGGCTTCCACCGTTCAGCAAACTCTTTAAAGCCATTGTCAATCATTTTTGGCAAAACGGGAGGAAAAGAATATACAAGATGCCAGATCGGACTGCCCGTGAATCCGTTCACTATTGATACACCAAGCTTTTTAGCTGCTTCTCCGGTTTTTATCATTTCTGCAGCTGCACGTCTTCTAACCCCCTCCGGATCTCCGTCACCCCATACATAATCAGGAAGAATAGCTTTATGTCTTTCGTCAATACGGTCCGCAACAGCCTGTCCGACAAGATGATTTGAAATAGAGAATACCTGCAATCCATACTTGTCAAGAAGATTCCTCCTTGCCCTGCAATAGGCATCCGTAGCCTTGTTGACCTCAAAATGGTCGCCCCAGCAAGCAAGTTCCAATCCGTCATACCCGAACGATCTGGCTTTTTTACAAACAGTTTCAAACGGTAGATCCGCCCACTGGCCTGTGAATAGTGTAACTGGTCTGCTCATATTCTGAAGGATTAAGTTATAATAATATAAAGATGTTGCTTGTTACTGGTTGCTTGTTGCTTGTTTGTTTATACTCCGAACCTCACACCCTAAACCCCACGCCATTTGATCATGCTAATATAAGAAAATCCTTTTCATCAATTCCACCGGTTTTGGCAGAATTTGCTTACTTTGTATATATTCTTTAACATATTCTTATGGAGCACAAAACAGATTTTCTTCTTGAAAGGAGAACAATAAGGAAATACACAACGGAAACCATCGGAGATGATCTTCTCAATGACCTTATAAGGGCTGGATGCCGGGCTTCTACTACAGGAAACATGCAGATTTACAGTATTATAGTGACCAGGGACGAAGGCAAGAAAAAAGAACTTTTGCCTTTACATTTTAACCAGAATATGGTAACTGAGGCACCCGTGGTACTTACTTTTTGTGCTGATTTTAACAGGTTCAGCAAGTGGTGCATTCTGAACAATGCCAATCCGGGTTATGATAATTTTCTTTCATTCATGACCGCTGCAATTGATGCCCTGCTTGTTGCACAGACAATCTGTATAGCAGCTGAAGTCAGGGGTTTGGGTATATGTTATCTTGGGACCACCACGTATATGGCGCATAAGATAATAGAGGTGCTTAAACTGCCAAAAGGAGTTGTCCCGGTAACCACGATCTCTTTAGGCTGGCCTGCTGAGCACCCCGATCAGCCAGACAGGCTCCCTCAGGAGGCGATGGTACATAAAGAAGTTTATTCTGATTATTCAGATTCAGATATTAAAAGGTTTTATTCTGAAAAGGAGGGAAGGGAAGATTCACGGCAATTTATCAGGGAGAATAATAAGACAACACTGGCGCAGGTATTTACTGATGTCAGGTATAAAAAGGAAGATAATGTTTTTTTCTCTAAGACCCTGCTTCAGTTATTAAAGGACCAGGGTTTTATGAATCAATAAATTTAGTTATGCGGTATCTGCACAACATTATTTGAACGGAATTTCAAGTGCAGCTGCAATCTTGACAAGATCATCCTTAATCGCCGGGACCAGTGAGATACCCTCTTTTAGGATCCTTTCTTCCGATTCTCTTTCGGGATCGCCGGGTATCAGAACCCTATCCTGACCGGTTGCTGGTTTTGCCGACCGGAATGTTTCAATCCATTCGTCCATTTTTGCCTTAAATTCATCTGCCGGTTGAAAAGCATCCATCCTCATTGCCCCGAAAAAATGACCGGTACCTTCCCCGACTTTCTTGTCTAGAACTGGAAGGTAAGCAACACTTGGAGGAACGAATGGCCCGAAGTTGGCTCCGCTGAGGACAGCTGAAAAAATATCTACAAGGGCAGACAGGCAGTATCCTTTATGGCTTCCATGAATACGGTCACCTCCCAGGGTAAGCATTGATCCGCCCGATTTTAGTATAGCAGGATCATCAGAAGGGTTGCCTGTTTTATCCTGAACGAATCCAAATGCTACTTTCTCACCTTTCTTTTCTGCAACAGCCAGTTTCCCCCTTGCTATAGGTGTTGTTGCAAAGTCAGCAACAAGAGGAGGTTGGGTTTTTGCAGGTATAGCAACTGCAATAGGATTAGTTCCCATCATACGGCTTATTGAAAAGGTTGGTGCAACCAGAGGATTTGCGTTTGTCAGGCAAATTCCGATCATGTCATGTTTCAGCGCCATCATTGCATAATAGCCTGCAATCCCGAAATGGTTTGAATTGCGTGTTGCAACCCATCCTGTACCAGCAGTTTTGGCCTTCTCAATTGCGATTTCCATCGATTTCACGGCAGCAATCATTCCAACAGCATTATCTCCGTCAACGACAGCTGTGCTTGGTGATTCATGAACAACCCTGACATTCGGATTTACATTTATTCTTCCCCCTTTCCAGAGCTCATAATAATCCTTTATTCTGATCATCCCGTGAGATGCATGACCCCTCAATTCGGCGGCAAGAAAAACCTCAGCAATGATTTCTGAATCTCTCGTGCTGCATCCCATTTTCAGGAATATACTTTTTGTAAAATCAAATAGGTCTTTGTATTGATACATAATATATTTGTTTTTCTTTTTCCAGCAGATTCATCAGATTGTCACGGATCTTTCTCCGGGTCCCGTTTGCGAAAATCAGCAGGATCAGCAGGAAATCATTATCTTATTATTTTCTTACCCTTACCGGATATGGCGGCCTTACAGGATCTTCCGGAGGATTTTTAGCTAATTCTTCCATTGCAACCTGTATGGCTTTTTCGAGCTGCGGGTCCTTTCCGTTAATGACATCAGCAGGCCATTGTTCAACTTCAATATCGGGCGCAATCCCTTTATTCTCAACCACGAATCCTTCCTTTGTCCATATTGCCACATTAGGTGCGGTAACACTGCCTCCGTCAAGAAGGACCGGAAATCCGAGAATACCAACAAGTCCTCCCCATGTACGCTTACCAACAAGCGTTCCGACTTTGAATTTTCTGAACATCCACGGGAGAAAATCTCCGCCTGAACCGGCAGTTTCATCGATAATCATCACTTTTGGTCCCTGAATAGAAGCTGAAGGTGATTTCAAATCCTTTCCATAACGCATATTCCAGTATGCCTGGAGTGGACGCTGAAGAATATCAATATAATAATCAGCCAGGGAACCACCTCCATTAAACCTTTCATCAACTATAATTGCTTTTCTGTTTGCCTGAGGGAAGAAATACCTTTTGAAGTAATCATGTCCTTCAGTGGCAGTATTGGGGACATATACATAAGCTACTTTCCCCTGTGTCGCTTCAGTTACCTTTTTAAGATTCCCTTCAACCCAGTCGCGGTTTCTCAGTGAGTATTCGTCGGAGACCGGAACCACTTTAACGATTCTTGAACCAGTATAATCAGGCTTGTCATTAATAGTAAGTTCGGTGATCTTTCCGTCAGTATTTTCGAAATAGCTGTAGATCTCCTTATCTCCGGTAAGATCTTTACCGTTGACAGCAAGAATATAACTTCCTGTTTTGATATTCAACCCAGGTTCAGTAAGGGGTGATCTGAGATCCGGATTCCAGTTCAGTCCCCCATAAATCTTATCTATCCTGTATCTGTTCGACACAACGGAATAATCAGCACCAAGAAGGCCGACACCAACCCGTTTTGGATCAGAAAGTCTTTCACCCGGGCTCAAATAGCTGTGGCCTACACTAAGCTCGCTAAGCATCCACTGGATGACCCTGTAGATATCGCTTCGGCATGCTATATCCGGCAGGAACCTCTGGTATTTCACCTTAATTGCATTCCAGTCAGCACCCTGCATTGAAGGATCATAAAAATAATCTCTGTTGATTCTCCACGCCTCATCAAGTATCTGGGGCCATTCAGCCTGCGGATCGATCTTAACTGAAATTGCCCCGGTGTTTAATATACCTTTTCCAGGTTCCGGCTTTTTGCCTGTTGCCGTAATTCCGAATGTTTCTCCTTTGAAGTAAAGCATTTTCTTCCTGTCTGCAGATACTATATAACCTCCCAGCTCCATGACCTCCTCATCTTTTCTGTCTTTCAGGTTGTATTTGTGCATCATTGATGTTTCTGATGGAATTGAAGGACGGATTATATAGAGAACTTCCCCTGAGTCCCCTGTCCCGAGATCTGAATAATTTCCGGCTTTCACCGGAAGGTTTAATATCCTGTCCTGAATTCCTTCAGTATCAATTTTGAATGTTGTTTCTGCCTTTTCTGCAGATGGAGGTTTTACTTCTTTCCTGGTTTTATCCTTTTGTGAACTCTTTGCAGGTTCAGCTTTTTCTGATTTAATAGTTTCTTCATCACTCTCTTTTAAAAGGGGTGATACAATATCTTTTCTAAGCGTGACCAGATATATTGAACTTGTCATCCTCATATCCTCGCTGGAAAGGTCAAACCAGTTTAAAACCGGACCAGCATCGGTTGAGGCAAAGAAGTAAAGGTATTTCCCGCTACGGTCAAATACCGGCTCTGAAGCATCGCTGAGGCCATCAGTGACCTGGAATGACTTCTGCTGATCAACAGAATAAAGGTATACGACCCGGAAGTTTGTTTCTATGAGTTTGGAGTAGGCTATCCATTTTGAATCAAATGACCAGTCCCCAAACAAGTTTCTGAACGCACCCGGGGAATAAAGGTCGTCAGAGTCGATTTTCTTAATGATATTTGACTCCAGATCAAGGATATACAAATTTCTGGCATTATCAACATAAGAGATTTTCTTGCTGTCGGGCGACCATTTCAGATAAGCGTAGAAACCTGTGCCTATAAGTTTGATGATCCTGGGTTCCCCTTTCCCGTCCTGCTGGTTAAGATGAAGAACATTCTCACCTGATGCATCTGATATAAATGCAATGGTTTTTCCATCAGGTGACCATGAAGGATATGTTTCGTGGACATTTGTGGTCAAAGTGATGTTTCTGGGATCACCTTTCTCAGCAGGAAGCGTGACAATGTCTCCCCTGAAGTCAAAAACTGCCCTGGACCCGGTGGGGGAGATTCCGGCGTCCCGGATGTTTCGGATACCCTGGACAAAACGAGGCCTTAGCTCAAGCAGATCAGCGGCAATTCCAAGAGTCAGCTTTTTTTCAGAATCTGATTTTACTTCATATATATGTAAATAACCCTCCTGCTCAAAAACAATCCTGTCGGCTCCTGCTGACGACTTCAGAATCGGAAAATCCTTAAAAAATGTCAGCTGTTTTACCTCTTTACTTCCCACATCAAATGAAAAAAGGTTGAATTCTCCGTTCCTGTCACTAAGGAAATAAATCTTATTACCAATCCACATCGGATCTGAATCATTACATCCTCCTTCAGGTCCGGGAATTTTGACTACCGAATAATCACCCAGTGAACAAATCCATATACTTGATATTCTTCCCCCCCTGTAATTCTTCCATTGCTGATATGCGGGAGAGAGAGGAGTATATGCAATTGATTTTCCATCAGGTGAAAAACATGCAGAATATGCATTGGGGATCTTCAGTTTTGCCGGAAATCCTCCACTTATTCCGACAGTGAAAAGCTGTGAATACCTATTGGTGAATGAGGAACGCTGAGAAGCAAAAAGAACACTTTTCCCGTCTGTCGTAAAACCTCTGACAAGGTCGCTGGAAGGGTGCCATGTCAGACGGGTAGGAACTCCTCCCTCAACAGGAATAATAAACACATCAGTGTTGCCATCATACTGAGCGCTGAAGGCAATAAGCTTTCCGTCATTTGAGAAGCAGGGATTTGATTCGATCCCTTCGTCGACAGTCAGCCTTTTAGGATTTGAACCATCTGTATTTGCTACCCACAGATCTTCAGCATAAATAAATGCAATATGATCAGAGCTGATTGCGGGCTGTGACATCATCCTTGTATCATTTGTGTTGATACAAAAAGTATTTACAGGCAAGAATGAAACAAGGAGCAGCATTAAAGAATTATAAATCAATAATCTTTTCATGATTCATTTGTTTAGATAATAAGAGTTAAATGAAATGATGCAATTAAAGCTTATGAAGTTATGAATTTCATGAGACAGTGTCAAAAAAAGATTGTAACTATAAGAAGTAAATTTTTTTGCCTCTCCCGCCATATAGCTTCTAAACTACTAAACCATTAAACCATTAAACCATTAAACCATTAAACCATTAAACCATTAAACCTTCTTAAAGACCATCCCGACTCCAGCCTGTTGCGTTGGTGTAATCGTCAGATCATTTATGCAGACATGCTCCGGGAGGGTGGCACAGAAATATATTACACCGGCAATATCCTCTGCAGAAAGTGCCTTAACACCCTTATAAACCGCGTCTGACTTTTCCTTATCCCCTTTGAAACGGACAATTGAGAATTCCGTTTCAGCCATTCCTGGAGCAACATTAGTAACCCTGATATTGTGTTTAAGAAGGTCCATCCTCATTGCTTTTGAGAGTGAGTCAACAGCAGATTTTGACGCACAATAAACGTTCCCGTTTTCATAAACGTCTTTGCCTGCAA
>Ga0326726_10003892_pt1 | contig 13687 bp, 21 predicted proteins | sample MHFenrmetagenome_2_FD_207603 | JGI IMG/M metagenome (GOLD analysis project Ga0326726, IMG submission 207603) | Lab enriched peat soil microbial communities from Michigan Hollow, Ithaca, NY, United States - MHF15MN | ecosystem: Environmental > Terrestrial > Soil > Wetlands > Peat | place: USA... | reverse complement strand
GTGGAGGCCTGGGGCGCACCGACTTTTCGGGTGAAGAACAAGATGTTCGCCATGTATGCCGCGGCGGAGAACCACCACGGTGGCGGCCGGCCCGCCGCCTGGTGCAAGGCAACGCCGGACAACCAGTTGCTCATGGTTCGGGCCCGGCCCGATCGATTCTTCGTCCCCCCGTACATGGGGCCGAGCGGATGGGTGGGCGTGTGGCTGGACCGGCGGGTTGCGTGGAAGGAGCTGGACGAGTTGCTGCCTGATTCGTATCGGTTGGCGGCGCCGAAACGGCTGCTCGCGCGCCTGGAGCAGGACTAGGCGGGGAGCGCGGCCGCCGTTGCCCGGCTCCGGCGCGGAGTCCACATTTCACCGAGACCCGGGCGGGACGCGGTCTGCGGGCCCGGTGCCACGAGAGAGTCGGAAGCCCGAGTGAAACCCACAGGGATCCCTCGGGCGCTGACGCGCCACTCGGGATGACGACGCTGACGGCCGACGGCCGACGGCCAATGGCCGATGGCCAACGGCCAAAGGCCAACGGCTGACGGCTGACGGCTATCGGCTAATGGCCAACGGCCAACTGCCAACACCTAACCGCCCCACAACGAGGTCCCCCGTGACTGATCCCAATCGCCCCTGGGCTCCCGATCCCCGGCTCAGAGGGATTCCAGACGACACGCTGCGCATGCGCCGCGACCGGCCGGTAATGATCACCTCGCCCGCGCTGGAGTGGAGCGCGATCCAGCTCTCGGCCGTCACCAGCCCCTTTGGCCGGGCGCTGCTTCAGTGGGAGTACGATGTGATCCGTGACATCTTCCAGAGCGGCGTCGATGCCTCGCGCATTCGGGTGGTCGAGGCCCGTATCCTGAACGCGCCCACCACCCTGGGAAACCAGATCAGGGTTCCGCCCGGCTGGAGCTTCGACAACGACAACAAGCCGGTCCTGGTGCACGAGACCATGCATGTGTGGCAGTACCAGACCCTGGGCACCAGCTACATCACCGACTCGGTCTACCACAACGCCAGCGGACAGATCGCCACCGGCAACCGGAACGTGGCCTACATGAACTACCGTTTGACCCCGAACGCGAGCATCACTCAGTTCTCCGCCGAGGAGATGGCGACCATCGTGGGCGACTACTACGAGCTGACCCGGATCTACCAGAACGCCACCAACCCGCCCGCCTGGGTGACGCTCCGCCGCCCTGATCTCCCCATCTACGAGCGGCTCATCGGCCAGGTGCGTGCCGCCACCCCCCGTGGCGACACGATGATCTACCAGCAGAGCCTCATGAACCAGCCGCAGCCGGGAATGGACTTCTCCACTCCGGGCTCGCAACAGTTCATGCCGGTAATGCCGTTGCTGGAAATCCGGTTCCGCGGCCTGTGACCTCGCAGGGCCAGGAGCCGGCGTCCGGATCACCACCTTCCGGCCGGAGCTGGCGCCCGCGTTCGACCGGCTCAACCGGGCGTGGATCGCGAGCCGCTTCACTCTCGAACCCCGCGACGAGGCGTACCTCGGCGACCCGCAGGGGCATGTCATCGACCAGGGCGGCGAAGTATTCTTTGCGCTGTATTCTTCTCTCGGGTTTCAGCAGCTTCCCTTCCCGGGGCGAAGCCCTACGTCGATGCCGACGTGTACATGGAGTTGACGCTGCCCCCAGATCCGCAGGCCCACCCCAGCACCCATCCGATGACCGATCTCGCCGCTGCCCGGGACGAGAACCACCGCTCAGTCGATGACTTCCTCGCCGCCGCGCGGAGTCTGGATCAGGACGCCTGGCAGCGCTCGCCGGCAGCGGGCAAGTGGTCGCCCGCCCAGGTCACCGAGCACGTCACGCTGGCCTACGAGCGGACCCGCGAGATGCTCCACTCGCCCTCGCCCGCCGGAATCCCCTTCTTCCTCCGGCCGCTCATTCGCTTCCTCTACGTCCGTCCCATCCTCAAGAGCGGGCGCTTCCCCAAGAGCGGGAAGGCACCGAGGCCGTTTCGGCCTTCCGGCACCCCCACCTCGAGCGAGGCGCTCTGTGCCCGGCTCCGGACGGCAGCGGACGGGTTCGAAGCGGACGTGGAGCAACTGGCCTCCCTGGGGGAGAAGGCGTTCGACCATCCGGTGTTCGGCGGCGTGAAGCTGCCGGACTGCCTGCGGTTTCTGGCGCTTCACACCACCCACCACCGCCGGCAACTGTTCCCGGCCTCCCGCTGAGACCGCTCCACCCGGCCATCATGGTCATTCGGCGAGCCCTTCCCGCGGATCAAGCGACGTATCAGCGGCTCAGGCTGGAGTTGTGGCCCGGCATTCCCGACGCCGAGAACCTGGTCGAATCGGCCGCGGTCCTCGCCGCGACCGACCAGGCGGTGTTCCTCGCGGAAACCCCGAGGGGGGAGCCGGTAGGCTTCGCCGAGGTCTCGTTGCGTCCGATGGCGGAAGGGTGCTCCACCCAGCCGGTCGGCTATCTGGAAGGGTGGTACGTGCGGCCCGCGGCCCGCCACCGCGGAGTGGGCCGCCGGCTGATGGAGGCCGGTGAGCACTGGGCGCGCTCCCAGGGCTGCACCGAGATGGCCTCCGACACCGAGATCGAAAACGTCGCCAGCCAGGAGGCACACCAGCGACTGGGTTATGACATCGTGGCCCGGCTGGTTGTGCTCCGGAAGCCGTTGACCTGACGCGGCACCGCCTTCCCTCCTGCGCCGGTTCCAGTATCTGGAAGGCGCCCGCGACCGACGATGTCGAGTCGGTTGATCCCGCGCTGGCAGCGCGGATCGTGTGGCTGGATGGCCTGGTACAGAATCCCGACCGTACTCCCGGGAATCCCAATCTGCTGTGGTGCCGGGGCGAGCTCTGGCTCATCGACCACGGCTCTTCGCTGGGTTTTCATCACGACTGGGCATCCGTGCGCGAGCCTGACATCCGGCGCATCCACGACCCTCGGGTCGGCCACCTCCTCGGTGTCCGGGCCGGGCGGCTGGCGGAGCTGGACCAGTTGTTTGCGGCAGCCCTGGGGCGGGACACCGTCCGGTCGGTTGTCGGGGCGGTGCCCGACGAGTTTCTCTCGCCGATGGCGGGCGCCGATCCGGTCGCACGGCGCCGAGAGGCATATGTGGCGGTGCTGTGGAAACGGCTTCAGCCACCTCGCCCGTTCGTTCCCGCTCCCACGAGTTGAGTTCGGCGTCGGCGCCGGTTTCCCGGTGCCGCTTGACCCGAACCCGGGGCAACGAGATATACTCCGTTCACCCCGAGGAGACTCGGCCGGCGGCGGCACAATGGTGTCCCGGTCCGCCATCGGCCTTCCGATCCCGGCCGCGACCCATCCCCAGGAGCGCGTACGGCACTCTCGTCCCGAGCCGCGGAGCATCGCGCTGCCGCCCATCGTGCCGGGCTGAACTACGTCACCGACGGCTTCGCCGGCATCCGACGCCGGCGCGTGGGTACGGGCTGGGCCTTCTATGACCCGCTGGGTGCCCGGATCATCGATCCGGCGGTCAGGAAACGTCTCAAGGCGCTGGCGATTCCTCCGGCCTGGACCGATGTCTGGATCTGCCCCGATCCTGCCGGTCACATCCAGGTCACCGCCCGCGATGCCAGGGGTCGCAAGCAGTACCGCTATCACCCCGCGTATCGCGCGGCCCGCGATACCTCGAAGTTCCGCCGCATCCTGGAATTCAGCGAGCTGCTTCCGACCATCCGCGAGCGGGTGGAACGGGATCTCGACGCGCCGGACCTCAGCCGCCACCAGATCCTCGCCACGGTGGTGCGTCTGCTGGACAAAACCCTGATCCGGGTCGGGAACCACGAGTATGCCCGGGAAAACCAGTCCTTCGGGCTCACCACGCTACGTGAGCGGCATGTGCAGGTCGAAGGCTCGGTCATGCGGTTCACCTTCCGGGGGAAGAGCGGGGTGAAGCACTCCGTGGCGCTCACCGACCGCCGCCTGGCGCGCATCATCCAGCAATGCCAGGACCTCCCCGGCCAGGAGCTGTTCCAGTATCTCGACGCCTCAGGCACCCGGCAGACGGTTTCCTCGGGAGACGTGAACGGGTACCTGCGGGAGATCACCAGCCGGGATGTGACCGCCAAGGATTTCCGTACCTGGGCCGGCACCATGCTCGCGGCGCGGGAGCTGCGGTCCGTCGGGCCGGCCAACAACCGGAAGGAAGCCGAGCGCAACATCGTGCGGGCGATTGACCTGGTGGCCGAGCGTCTGGGCAACACCCGGACAGTCTGCCGGAAGTACTACGTGCACCCCGCGGTGCTGACGGCATACCTGGACGGCGTCACCGCGCCTCCGGCGGCCCCGCCGGAGCCCCGCCGCACCGGACGCGAACGGGTCACCGCCGCGCTTAGGCGGGAGGAGATCGTGGTGCTGCAGTTCCTGCAGGAGACGGCGGAATCCTGACAAAGACGCGGTGCTTTCGCGGCAGGATGCCGTCGCTCGATCGTCCCCCATTTCACTCCATGCGCACCGCCGTCCCGTAACGGGACGTTGCGCTCGCCCGTGACCCTGTAGCGCCCCGGAGCAGTCACGCCGACCCGCCAGATTCACCCGACTTGAGGGCCGCATGCCATAAGGCGCTACAGTCTGGCATAGCCGTAATTCTCAGATCGACTTCACCGCCAATTCACACGGACGGATGCATTCTTTCCCTCGGGACTAACTACCTGAGGAGTGTCATGGTACCGGCACGGCGGAATGTCGTGATGCAGGCACAAGCGGTCGCCTGGCCGTCCCCCTCCGCCTTGCATCACGAATTCCAGGAAATCCAGATCGGCCTCGACGGCATGACCGAGGTGCCAGGCATGCTCGGCCGCACTACCCACCGACTGATCAACCTGCTGGAGACCCACTTTCTGCGGCAGGAGGCGCTGGTCCTTCCGCTGCTCGGATTGCTCGCCCCACTATCCCGTGGCGCCATCTCCCGGGAAATGTCCGCCATGGTCCCTGTGGCCGACCGGCTGCGGCGGGAGATGCCGCGCATGCTGGACGAGCTGATGGCGATCGCGCGCGCCTTCGACGAAGTGGCCACCCTGGCGCGGCTGGCGGGGCGACCCGAGCTGGCTCGCATCACCCGGCAGGTCCAGACCTATGTGCTGCTGCGGGAGCAGGTCATCTACCCGGCCGCCCTCATGGCGGGCGAAGCGGTCCGCCGCCATCTGGAGGGCGAGCCGGGCGGTTGACACCCGGTCCTTCTCCGCTCACCGATCCGACGCCACCCGCCGCTTCCCGAGAATCCGGTTATTGTAGGACAGAGGCCCGCCCCCGCCGGGGCGCGGCCGTGACCCCGGCTGCTCCGGTCCGCTCCTGCCGAGAGACAAACCTGGATGAAGAAGAACGGCGCGGCGCGCGACCATGGCGGCCTGGTCTATTCGACCGAACAGGGTCGGATGTGTCCCGATTGCCGCCAGCCGATGGACGCCTGCCGTTGTCATGCCGGGCACCGCGAACCGGCGCCCGGAGACGGGGTTATTCGCGTCAGCCGGGAAACCAGGGGCCGGAAGGGCGCCGGCGTCACCCTGATCCGGGGAGTCCCTCTGGCCGGCGCCGAGCTGGCCGCGCTGGCCAGCCGGCTCAAGCGCCGCTGCGGGGCGGGGGGCACCGTGACCCAGGGAGTCATCGAGATCCAGGGAGATCACCGGGACCTGGTGATCGAGGAGCTCAAGCGTCCCGGCTGGACCGTCAAACGGGCGGGAGGCTGAGCCACGGTCGGACTGGCACCGCCGCTCCATGGACGGCGCTGGCCCTTCAGCGCGCGTAGAGCTGGCGGGCAGGCACACGTCCACGGGTGTCCTGTCTCCGGTTGCCGCGGGCAAGGCGGTTTCGTACCTTGCGGTTGCGTCCCGACCAGGAGCCAGAGCCGGCATGGCCATTACCACCCGCGATATTCGCCCGGGAGTCGTCGAAGTGACGATTCCGGTCGGCCCGTATGGCCAGGCGGGCGCCCACTGGCGCCGGGTCCTGGGCGGACCCAATCACCGCGGTTACGGCCGGATCTACATCCAGCGGTTCGGGGCCAACCAGCGGCGCTACATGAGCTGCTACGAGCTGAGGGACTATTATCGCGGAGAGAAAGGCGCCAACCTGGACGAGTGTCCCGGCGCCATGTTCGTCTGGAGCGGGCTCAAGGAGGCGAGCGTCGAGGCCCTGGATGCCATCGACAACCAGGCCCTCGGCCGGGACCTGGGCGCGGCGCTCAGAAAGTACCCGCAGAAGGACGAGCGCGACCTGTGGGAGGTCATCTTCCGGTTCACCTGATCCGAGAATGCCGCGCGCCGCAATCCCGTCCCGGCGCGGCGCGCCCGAAGTCCTCCTCAAACTGCGTGAGCCCATGACTGCCGATGCGGTGACTCCCCGCGGTGGCTCTGCCCGGACCCTCCCCATCGCCGTGCTCGTCGTCGGTGGGCTTGTCCTGGGCTACGGCCTGTTCATCCTGGCTCCCCTGGTCCCGACCGCGGCCTGGAGTGGGGTACTGGACTCGGCGCAGTTGAGCCGCACCGCCGGACGGCAATTCCCCGGACGGGATGCGCCGAACACCCTGACCCTCTTCCTGCGGGGAGCTCCCGCGGGGCGGACCATGACCCTTCCGGCCTCGTCTTCGCTGACCACGGAATCGCTCAAGTCAGGTGACACCGTCCACGCGTTGGTCGGGTGGGCGACCCTGCGGGAATCGGCCTCCGCGGTGAGCCTGACCAGCCGCGGGGAGGTGCTGGTCGACTCGACCCTGGTGCTCCGGACGGAGCGGACCCAGCGTAACCGGTTTGCCCTGGTCGGCGCGGCCATCCTCCTGACCGGACTGGCCCTCGTCATGCGCAAGCCGCCGGGCCAGGCCTCCGCGTCCGTATAGGGGTGGGCAGCTCACCGGCGCGACGGTCCGCCGGTGGTATCTTCCCGATCATGCGCCTCTTCCTGCGGATCACCGTCCTCCTGCTGAGCGTCCAGCTGGTGTTGGCGGCTCTGGTCTTCGCCCGCGGCTTTCCTTACTTCGGCTCCAGCCTCATCGCGAGCGCCTCGCTCTGGGAACTCCCTGTCGCCGCGTTCCACCTGCCGGGGATCCAGCTGCTGTCGGCGGTCGGGCTGTGTTGCGGGTTTGCCAATGGTCTGGTGCTCAAGCACACGATCGTTGGCGGGCACATCCCGATGCGGGTTGCCGGTACCACCATCCTCGCCACCACCAACTGGCTGTGTTGGGCGGTGATCGCCCTGCTCGGGCAGTGGGCCTGGAGCGCCAGGCGGAAGCGGGCGGCCCGCCCGCCCCAGCCGGTCGAACCGGGCGGCAACTCGGCGTGACCACGCGGGTCCTCCTGCTACCGGGGCTGTACGACTCCGGCCCGGACCACTGGCAGTCCCACTGGGAGCGAGTCCTGCCCGGCGTCCGCCGCGTGCACCACCGCGACTGGGAAACGCCCGATAGGCGGGAGTGGGTGGAGACACTGGATCGGGCGGTGGCCGAGGCCGGGCCCGACGTGGTGCTGGCGGCCCACAGCACCTCCTGCGCCCTCGTGTCGTTCTGGGCCCGCGAGCGGGGCCGGTGTGTTCGGGGCGCGCTGCTGGTGGGCCCGAGCGACACGGAGGCTCCCAGCTATCCTTCCGGACCCACCGGGTGGGCCCCGATGCCCATGGACCGCCTGCCATTCCCAACCATCGTCGTGGCCAGCGAGAACGACGAGTACGTGTCCCTGGAGCGGGCGACGCAGTTCGCCCGCGCCTGGGGAGGCCGGCTGGTGAACATCGGCCCACTGGGCCACATCAACTCCGCCAGCGGATTGGGCGACTGGCCGCGCGGGCGGGCGCTGCTGAACGAACTCCTGACGCTGGACCCCGCCTGAGGTTCCGGCAGCGCTGCGTGGCCGTCTCCGCGTTGCCGTGCGCCACCAGCGGGTCTAGCTTCCCCCCGCCGCTGGGCAGCCGCCGGCGACTCCCGACCCACCGATTCTCTCACCCGCACGCATGATGTCCGCAATCACCGAGCTGATCGCCAACAACCGTGCCTGGGCGGCGTCCGTGGTCCGCCAGGACCCGGGCTTCTTCGACCAGCTTTCCCGCCAGCAGACCCCGAAGTACTTGTGGATCGGGTGCTCGGACAGCCGGGTGCCGGCCAACGAGATCACCGGGCTCCTGCCGGGCGAGTTATTCGTCCACCGCAACGTGGCCAACGTGGTGGTGCACACCGATCTCAACTGCCTCGCGGTGCTGCAGTTCGCGGTCGATGTCCTCAAGGTCGAGCACGTGATCGTGTGCGGCCATTACGGCTGCGGCGGCGTATCGGCGGCCTACCTGGGCCAGCCGCTGGGGCTGATCGACAACTGGCTCCGGCACGTGCAGGACGTGGCCGACCGGCACACCGACCTGCTCGATTCGTTCCCGGAGGAAGCGGCCCGGCTCGACTGTCTCTGCGCCCTGAACGCGCTGGAGCAGGCAGTGCACGTCTGCCGCACCACCATCGTGCAGGACGCGTGGAAACGCGGGCAGCCGGTGACCATCCACGGCTGGGTTTACCGGCTCCACGACGGTCTGATCCGGGATCTCGGCTTCGGGGTGGGGTCGGCCGCGGAGGTGGCCCGGAGCCACCAGGCGGCGCTCGACCGCATCGCGTCGCGGTCGGCGTTCTAGGCCGGGAAGCCCGCCGCCTGGGCCTGCCTGGCCCCTCCTGACCGCCCTGGGCAGTGCCTCCCGCCGCCAACCCGCACCATTCGGTTCTGCCTGGCTCCGAGGCTGTATCTCAATCGCCCGGAGGCGGTTGGGGACCGGTTCGGGGGCTTGCCGGTCTTCGCCGAACCCCGGGGCCAGCGGAGCGGCCCCTCCCCGGCTATCTTTAATGGGCAGACCCTGTTGCAGTTCATGTGTCTTTCCGGGCTCCCGCTGGCCGGCGGGACCCCGCTCGAGGAGTCGTAATGACCAGCACCAGTCAGGACGCCAAGCGTCAGCGCGCATCGTCGTTCGCCGGCAAGAGCAAGGGGCAGGCTACCGTGACCGCCCCGGCCGGCTCCCTCTCGGTGGTATGGGAGAGCCCCTTCGACCAGATGTGCCACGCGGTGTCGGCCGACGACATGGCGGTGAAGAATGCCCGTCGCTACCGCAAGCTCATGGACGAGATCGTCGCCTCCACCGGATGCACTGAAGACGAGATCCTGGCGCACGGCCGGAAGGTGCGCGCCGTACTCTTCTTCGCGCAGGACCGGCTTGCCCGCGAAGGGGCCCTGCGCCACCTGACCGGGAAGGCGCGATACGAGTATCGCCTCCCACCGGTGAATCACGCCTTCTGAGCAACCGGAGCCCCGGCACCGCCGGGGACAGTTCGACACGGGACGGGCGCGGGAGCCTTCCCTGGAGAGCCCGACCCTCGTCTCGGGGAACTCGATGAACCCCCGCCATACTCCCGTCGGCACCAGCCGGCGGGAGTTTCTCGCGGCCCTGGGCGCCGGTCTGCTGCTGCCCGCCGTGACGGGGCTCCGCTCCGCGAGACGCGATCCGACCCTCGCGGAACGGCTGGGCTATCCGGCCGACAGCCGCCTCCTTCTGCTCCACGCCGACGACCTGGGGCTGCTCCACTCGGTGAACGCGGCGGCCATCACCCTGTTCGAGAACGGCACCATCCAGTCCGGCAGCGTGATGGTGCCGAGCCCCTGGTTTCCCGAGTTCGCCGCCTACGCTCAGACCAAGCCCGCCCTCGACATCGGGGTCCATCTCACCTTCATCTGCGAGCGGCCCAACTTCCGGTGGGGGCCGGTGCTGGGGGCGGCGAAGGTCCCCTCGCTGGTAGACCCGAACGGGTACTTCCCGGTGTCCTGGGAGCCGGAACGCGAGGTGAACCTGGCGGAACTGGAGGCGGAGATTCGTGCCCAGATCGACCGCGCCGCCACCCTCGGTGTGCCCGCGACGCACCTGGACGCCCATGCCCACACCCTGCAGTGGCGTGGCCGGCCGGTGTTCGAGGTGCTCCAGAAGGTGGCGCGCGAATACCGCCTGCCCATCCGGGTCGGGCGCAACTGGTACACCGGCTACCCCTACCTGGCCCAGGCGCTTGGCCGGGACGGCATCGTGCTGGACCGCAGTGTCACCATTCCACCAACGATTGGGCCAGACCAGTGGATCGCGTGGTACGTGGAAGCGATCCGGGGCCTCTCTCCCGGGGTGACCGAAGTGTTCCTGCATCCCGGCTACGACGACGGCGAGCTGAGGGCCTACGCCGGCCCCCGGCTGAGCTGGGGATCCGCCTGGCGGCAGCGGGACTTCGACGCCGTGCAGAGCGGCGCGGTGCGGGAGGCGATCGCGGCGGTGGGCGCGCGTCCGATCTCCTGGCGCGAGATCCGCCGGCTGCTGCCCGATGGGTCCGCGCCGGCGCGGAATTGAGCCCGCGCGTCACCGATGCAGCCCTGGCACCTCGACGACGGCTCCTTCCTCAGCCCGCTGAACCCGGCGTCGGCCGCCGAGGCCCATGCGCTCGTCCTGGCGAACCGGGTACACCTCGACCGCTGGCTGCGCTGGTCCTCCGCCATCCGCACGCTGGACGACACCCTCGGCTTGATCGATACCTTCGCTCGCAAGCAGGCGGCGGGTGATGGATTCCACCTCGGTTTGTGGCACCGAGGCCGCCTGGCTGGCGGCCTGGTGTGCTGGTACATCCAGCGGCAGAACCGGAACGCCGAATTGGGCTACTGGCTGGGCCAGGAGTACACCGGCAGGGGGCTCGCCAGCAGGGCTGCGGCGCTCGGAGTGCGCCACCTGTTCGAAGTGGAGCAGCTCAACCGGGTCGAGATGCAGTGTGGAGTGGAGAACCGCGACAGCCGGAAAGTGGCCGAGCGGCTGGGCTTCCGGTTGGAGGGAGTGCGACGCGAATCGCACTGGATCACTGACCGGTTTGTGGATCACGCCATCTACGGCCTGCTGCGCGCGGAATGGCGTCCTCCGGAATGAGATGGTCGCGGCCTCGGTAGCCGGTCACCACCGGCATTGCTGCTCGCCGCACCGCTCCCTACCTTGCGGCGAACAGCCTCCTGACACCCCGGAGTCCTGATGCGCGTCCGAGCCCTGCTTCTCCTCGCCGGCCTCGCCGTCGGTGTCCCGAACTCGGCCCTGCAGGCCCAGCAGGACGACTCGGTCGCCACCGCCATCGCCGCCGCCGAGACCGCGGCCACCGCATGGCTGGCGCTGGTCGACCAGGGCGACATCGACGCCAGCTGGGACAGCGCCGCGTCCGGATTTCGACAGGCGGTTACCCGCCCCGACTGGAGCCGGGCCGTGGGCCAGGCGCGCGGTCCGTTCGAGCCGTTCGGGACCCGCCACCTGCTCGGCGCGCGCTACGAAACCAGGCTCCCCAATGCGCCGCCGGGCCGCTATGTGATCCTGCAGTACGAAACCGGAGTGAGCCAGGGCCGGACGGTGGTGGAGACGGTGGTGCCGAGCCTCGACGGCGATGGCCGCTGGCGAGTGGGCGGGTACTTCATCCGCCCCCGCTGACGGGGGAGCCCCGACGATGCCTCGTGTGCTGGTGCAGAACTTCGACGTCCCGCCGGACGCCATCGACGCCAACGGTCACGTGAACAACCTGGCCTATCTGCGCTGGATGCAGGAAGTGGCCATCCGGCACTCGACCGAGCAGGGATGGCCGATCGAGCGTTACCAGGCCGCCGGCACCGGTTGGGTGGTGCGCTCCCATTTCATCGAGTACCTGTCACCCGCCTTCGAGGGAGAGTCCCTTTCGCTGCTGACCTGGGTCACCGGATTCCGACAGCACCGGTCGCCCCGGCGGTATCTCTTCTGGCGTCCGCGCGACCGGCAGGTGGTGGCGCGGGCAGAGACGATGTGGGTATTCGTGAATGCCAGAAGCGGACGTCCCCAGCGGGTGCCGGCTGAGGTGCAGCAGGCGTTTGAGGTGGTTCCCGAAGACGAGGACGTGCTCGCCCTGGTGACCGCGCCTGGCCCGGCTTGAGACATGCCCAACGTCCGGGATGCCCGCCCCGATGACATACCCGCTCTCGTGCCGCTGCTGGCCGAGCTGGGGTACCCCGCCACATCGGAAACCGTGAACACCCGACTCGATGCCGTGACGGCGCAGGGCGCCCGCGTTCTCGTTGCCGAGAGCGAAGGGGGAGTGCGCGCCGTCGCGGTGCTGCATCACATGGTCACGCTGCATCGGGCCGCGCCGGTGGCCTACCTCAGCGCGCTGGTAGTGGCGGAGAGCATCCGGGGGACGGGTCTGGGTCGCGCGCTGGTGGATGCGGCCGCTGCCCTGGGAGCGGAGTGGGGCTGCGGCAGCCTCGAGCTCACCAGCAACGACCGCCGGGTGGATGCCCACCGTTTCTACGCCAGCCTGGGCTTCGTTTCCGAGAGCCGGAAGTTCCGCCGCCCGATCGCCCAGGGCTGAATGAGAAGGCAGGACCCGGTTCAACGTGCCCAAACGTCGAACCGGGAACTGCGAACTTCGAACGTGGACCTCTCAGACCACATTGCCGCGTCAGGCTGACGCGCATAGGTTCCGGAAGCAAACTCAGGAGGCAGGCGTGGCCGGACAGGGATCGACCGGAAACGTGATTGCGGCACTTGCCAGCTTCTTCATTCCGGGTCTGGGCCAGTTGATCCAGGGCCGTCCGGTCATGGCGGCGATCCAGTTCGTGCTGGCTGGAATACTGTGGTTCTTCCTGCTCGGCTGGGCCGTGCATCTCTGGTCCATCATCGACGCAGCGCTGTGGAAGCCCAGCGCCTGACCGTCGCGGGCCGGGTGGGGGAGGTCCTGGGACCATGAGCGGATCGGGTCCCCCGTTCGACGGCTCGTTGCCCTCCGCATCCGACCGCTTTATCGCCCTGCTGTTCCTGGAGCGCCACGCCGCCGTCCTCGCGGTCTGAAGACGGCTTCATCTTCTCTTCCAGCTATCACAAGCGGTGTGACTGCATCATCTCGGGGCCCCGGTCCCGGCGCTCGCGGACCGGCTCCAGAACCGTGCGCTCCGAGAGGCCGATGGCGACCCCCAACCTCATAGCGACAGTCGCCCTGCTGATTCTGCTGCTCAATGTGCCGTTCGGTATGTGGCGCGCCGGGGTCCGGAAGTTCTCGCCCGCCTGGTTCGTCGCGGTGCATGCCCCCGTGCCGCTCGCGATCGGGCTGAGGCTGGCGTCCGGGCTGGGCTGGCGGTTGAGTACCCTGCCCCTCTTCGTGGGCGCCTTCTTTGCCGGCCAGTACCTCGGGGGGCGGTTCCGGCAGGGACCGGGCGGGCCGCGGGCAAGGTAGCCCGGCGAGCCGCGTTGCCTCGCCCCCATTCCGGAAGTACCTTGGCCCCCTGGCCCCCGGCAGGTGAATCTCATCCGGTCACGACATGCCGTCTGATTCCCCGAGACTCCCTGCTCGTTCAATCCTCGATACTCCGCGCCGCACTCTCGGCCTTCTGCGCGCGCCGATGGCACTGGTCTTCGCCGCCGGGCTCGCCGTGGGGTGCGGGGTGAGCCGGCCCTGGGCGTTGACTCCGCGTCCCGCCGCAAGGGTGCCCGAGCAGTTCGTCCCGACGGAGGCGCCGCGGCCCGGGGCGGCAAGTTGCCTGGTGCACCTCAAGGACCCGCGGGATGAGACGCGGCTCGACCTGATCCGTTCCACCGAGACAGGGCAGGATGGCGGTCTCGCCCACCTGGGCGACTACACGGTCACGCCCGCGGGGCGGTATGGAGTCGGGGCGGGCGAGCTGCTGAGAGTGGACTGCGGCACCGGGCGAGCGCTC
>Ga0326726_10003891_pt1 | contig 13688 bp, 9 predicted proteins | sample MHFenrmetagenome_2_FD_207603 | JGI IMG/M metagenome (GOLD analysis project Ga0326726, IMG submission 207603) | Lab enriched peat soil microbial communities from Michigan Hollow, Ithaca, NY, United States - MHF15MN | ecosystem: Environmental > Terrestrial > Soil > Wetlands > Peat | place: USA... | reverse complement strand
TCAGCGCCTCGTTTTCCAATGCTGCGAGCGCGGCGGCTTGGCCTCTTGCATGCCTCCCGGCAGCGGCAGCGCGGTCTGATACTTCACCTGCTTGAGCGCGAAGCTGGACTTGATGTTTCCTACACCTGGCACGCGCGATAGAAAGTTTAGAATGAAATGCTCCAAGGCCTGCAGGTCGGGCACAACCACGCGCAGAAGATAGTCGGAGTCGCCCGTCATCAGATAGCATTCCATCACCTCCGGGCGCTCGCGGATCGCGCGTTGGAAGGTTTCGAGGGCGGGCTCGATCTGCCGCTCGAGCGTGACCTGGATGAACACGCTGACTTTCATGCCGACCTGCAAAGGGTCGAGCAGCGTGACGTAGCGTCGGATGAAGCCTTGCTGCTCCAGCGCCCGGACCCGGTTCAAACAGGGCGAGGGCGACAGTCCGACGGCTCGTGCCAGATCGACATTGGACAGACGCGCATCGTCCTGGAGCAAGGAAAGGATCTTCCAGTCTATGGCGTCGAGCGCCGGCGACAGTATTTCATGCTGTTTATTCATAGATTTTCAATATTAGCTGCCGTAGAGGACGGCTCCGGCAAGGATATACCAAACCATATGCTTCGCAAACCGGCGTACGATTCACCAGTCACGCGCCACCAATCACGAGTCACGATCACCAGCCACGGATCCAAATGACCGACCTGTCCGACATCAACTTCTCCGGCCACTGGGCCGTCCTGCCTCAGGACGTCGACCCGGTGGAGACCAAAGAATGGCTCGAGGCCCTGGCCGCAATCGTCGAGAACGAAGGACCGGAACGCGCCAATTTCATTCTGAGGAAGCTGCTGGACCACGCACGCGCACTACGCGTGCCGATGCCGCCGGTGCTGAACACGCCCTACTGCAACAGTATCCCCTTAGCGGACCAACCGCAGTTCCCGGGCAACCTCGAGTTGGAGCAGCGCCTCATCGCGTTGGTGCGATGGAACGCGCTGGCCATGGTCGTGCGCGCCAACAAGACCTCATCGGAGCTGGGTGGCCACATCGCCAGCTATGCCTCGGCGGCAGACCTGTTCGAGGTAGGGTTCAACCATTTTTTCCGTGCCGGGCAGGCCGGCGACCTGGTCTATTTCCAGCCCCACTCCGCAACGGGCATCTATTCGCGCGCATTCCTGGAAGGACGGCTCAGCGAAGAGCGGCTGGAACACTACCGGCGTGAGGTGGAAGGCAAGGGACTGTCGTCCTACTGCCATCCGTACCTGATGCCGTCCTTCTGGCAGTTCCCTACCGGCTCCATGGGGCTGGGTCCCATCACCGCCATCTACCAAGCCCGCTTCCTGCGCTACCTGGAGAATCGCGGCATCCTGGAGACTCGCGGGCGCAAGGTTTGGGCCTTCGCCGGCGACGGTGAAATGGACGAGCCCGAGTCTCTGGCCGGCCTGTCGCTCGCCGCGCGCGAGGGGTTGGACAATCTGATCTTCGTGGTCAATTGCAACCTTCAGCGGCTCGATGGTCCAGTCCGCGGCAATGGCTCCGTTATTCAGGAACTGGAAGGACTATTCGCCGGAGCCGGTTGGAACGTTCTCAAGGTCCTCTGGGGCTCGGACTGGGACTCCTTGTTCGCACGCGACCACGAAGGCGTCATCCTCAAGCGACTGCACGAGACGGTGGACGGAGAATTCCAGAAGTACGCTGCCACGGACGGCCGCTTCAATCGCGAGAATTTCTTCAACAAGTACCCGGAGCTGCAGAAACTGGTAGCAGAGATGTCCGACGAAGACATCGACCGGCTCAAGCGCGGCGGCCACGACCCCGTGAAGATCTTCGCCGCCTACCACGCGGCCGTGGCGCATAAGGGACAACCGACGGTCATCCTCGCGCAGACCAAGAAGGGCTATGGCATGGGCCATTGGGGTCAGGGAAAGATGACCACACACCAGCAGAAAAAGCTCGACGACGAAGCGTTGCTCGCGTTCCGCGACCGCTTCTCGCTGCCGCTGTCGGACGAGGACGTGACCCAACTGCGCTTCTACAAGCCGGCCGACGACAGCCCGGAGATGAAGTACCTGCACGCGCGGCGCAAGTCGTTGGGCGGTTATCTTCCTGCGCGTGCAGGAAAGGCTACCGACCTTGCAGTACCCTCGCTTTCGAGCTTCTCCAGATTGCTCGAAGGCTCCGCGGGCCGGGAGCTGTCCACCACGATGGTGTTCGTGAACATGTTGTCGCAACTATTGAAGGACCCTCAACTCGGCAAGCACATCGTCCCCATCGTAGCCGACGAGGCCCGCACGTTCGGCATGCAGTCGCTATTCCGCCAGGTCGCCATCTACTCCTCGGTGGGTCAACTCTACGACCCGGAAGACAAAGACGAGCTTCTCTACTACAAGGAAGCCAGGGACGGACAAATCCTCGAGGAGGGCATCAGCGAGGCGGGCGCGGTGTCCTCCTGGATCGCAGCGGCGACCAGCTACAGTGCCCACGGCGTCCCCATGCTGCCGTTCTACATCTTCTACTCCTGCTTCGGCTTCCAGCGCATCGGCGATCTTATCTGGGCAGCGGGCGATTCGCGCTGCCGAGGTTTCCTCCTCGGGGCGACAGCGGGTCGGACCACGCTGTCCGGCGAAGGGCTTCAGCACGAGGATGGGTCGAGCCACCTGCTGTTTTCCACCGTCCCCAATTGCGTGACCTACGACCCCGCCTTTGGCTACGAGTTGATTGTGATCCTGCGCGATGGCATGCGGCGCATGCTCGAACGACAGGAAGACGTGTTCTACTACGTCACTGTAATGAACGAAAACTACGCACACCCGGCCATGCCGGCGCAAGCCGAGGAGGGCATCCTGCGCGGGATGTACAAGCTGCGCAACGCCAACGGCGGGAAACAAGCCGCACGCGTTCAGCTGCTCGGCAGCGGGACCATCTTGCGAGAAGTGCAAGGCGCTGCCGAACTCCTGGAGACGGACTGGGGCGTGTGCGCGGACGTGTGGAGTGCGACCAGTTTTACCGAGTTGCGTCGCGACGGTATGAACGTGGAGCGCTGGAACCGCCTGCATGCCGACGAGGCGCCGAAGCGGACGTGGGTGGAGCAGTGCCTTGACAGCACCGCCGGCCCTGTAATCGCCGCCACCGACTATATGCGCGCCGTCCCCGACATGATCCGTACCTGGGTACCGCGCCGCTATGTCACCCTCGGAACCGACGGCTTCGGCCGGAGCGACACGCGCGCTGCCTTACGCAGCTTCTTCGAGGTGGATCGCAATCACATTACCGTGACCGCGCTCAAAGCATTAGCGGATGAGGGTTCCATCGATCGCCAGCGTGTCAAACAGGCAATAGCAAAGTACGGCATCGATGCCTCGAGGCCGAATGCCTGGGAAGGTTGACGGATCGAATCTGCCCGGCGCGCGTGATTAGGCGGATCGGATCGTGCCTCCGGCAGCTCCGGCTGTGTCGGTACGGCCTATGGGTCGGAGTGACGCGCGGCGGCCCCTGCGCCGAACTCGATCTGTCCCCGTCGAGGCGTGGCGCGCACGCGCGAGCCAGTCCATTCTTATGATCCACATTCCCGAGATTACCGTCGAGGACCTCGTCGTCCGCTACGATGCGTTGCTATTCGATGCTTATGGCGTGCTCGTGCATCTCCGGGGCGCACTTCCCGGCGCTCCTGAATTGATCGGGCTGCTCAATCGAATCGGCAAGCCTTACTACCTGGTGACCAACGACGCCTCCAAACTGCCAGAAACTGCCGCCGCTCGCTTCGCGCGGTTCGGCTTGCAGGTCACGGCCGAGCGGATTATCACTTCCGGACAGCTGCTGCACTACTTCGCACAGCAGGGCCTGCGCGGTATCCGGTGCGCGGTGCTCGGACCCGCCGACAGCGCACGTTACGTGGAGCTTGCCGGTGGCGAGACTGTCCCGGCCGATTCCGACTTCGAGGCGTTGGTGATCGGCGACGAGACCGGCTTCCCGTTCCTGGAGACGGTCGACAGCGCGATGACCGCGCTGTTTCGCCGCATCGACGCGGGACGCCCCATCCATCTAATCCTGCCGAACCCCGACATCATCTATCCACGCGGCGAGCGCAGCTTCGGCGTGGCTGCGGGCGGCGTCGCACTGTTGTTCGAGGCCGCGTTGCATCGTCGCTATCCGGATCGCAGCGATCTCACGTTCGCGCGACTGGGCAAGCCCGAACCGCATCTTTACGAGGAAGGCATCCGGCGCTGCGGGACCCGTAACGTCGTAATGCTCGGCGATCAGCTGGAGACCGACATTCGCGGCGCCAAAGCCTGCGGCATCGACGCGGTGCTGGTCAACACCGGTGTGAGCGCAGCGGACCTTGGGCAAGTCGGCGCCGCACTGCGGCCGACATACTGGATGAGGTCGGTCGCACCGGAGGGATACGTCGCCACAGCGTCAGGATCCGTCGACGCCGGCCAGCATCAGAACTCCTCGGATAAGTAAGCGAATGCAACGACCTCCGCCCGGGATGATCCTCCACCCCCTGCATGCGTCGGCGTTCGACCGTGTCGCGGTGGTGTTGATCCTGGCGACGGCCCTTATGCGCGTAGGACCCACAATTGCCGCGGAATTCAACCTGCCGCCACGCGGCACGGACGTTGTCGGGGAGGTACGCATTGTCATATCCCGGCAGCAGGATACGCTGCTCGATATCGCGCGCAAGCACGACCTGGGCTTCAACGAGATCACGGCGGCCAATCCGAGTGTGGATCCGTGGCTTCCCGGTGAGGGAACACGGGTCGTCCTGCCGACACAGTTCGTCCTGCCGCCGGGGCCGCGCGAGGGCATCGTCATCAACCTCGCGCAACTGCGCCTGTACTACTTTCCTGCGGCGGCCGCCGGGCATCCCCGTAGCGTGCAGACACACCCGATCGGCATTGGCGTGGACTATTCGAGCACGCCGCTGGGTACAACGCGCGTCCTTCGCAAGGCGGTGGATCCGGTATGGTATCCGCCCGCACAGATCCGAGAGGAACGCGCCCAGGACTCCAAGCCGCTACCGCGCGTGGTGCCCGCGGGCCCCGACAATCCGCTCGGAAAATACGCCTTGTACCTGGGGTTTTCCGGCTATCTGATCCACGGCACCAACCGCCCATGGGGCATCGGCATGCGGGTAAGCCACGGGTGCATCCGGATGAACCCGGAGGACATCGAATCGCTACACCGCTTGGTGCCGGTCGGTACACCGGTGCGGATCGTGGATGAACCGTACTTCGTCGGCGCGCTCGGAGGGACTGCGTACCTTCAGGCATTCCGCACGCCCGATGCGCCCGCGGAGGAAAATCTCACCCCGCTGGTAAGAACGATCCTGCAGGCGATGCCGCGACAGGCAAAGGTCGATTGGAACAAGGCAACGTCGGTGGCCTCGGCAAAGCGCGGCATTCCGGTACCGCTATCGGCGGGAACACCCGGAATGGATGAGATCCTTGCAAACGCGCGCCGCGTAGACGATGGGAATGGTGAAGGGCAGTGAGGATACGGCGGGCCGCGATGCACCTCTGCGTTTACCTTCGAAACTCCCGAAGAGGCGCGCTTACTTCTGCATCGCCTTCTGGAACATACGATCCGATTTGGCGTCCAGCTTGGCCGAGGTATCCAGCGCCTGCTGCGCCATGCGCTTCGCGTCATCCGCCGACTGCTGCGCAGCGCGCGCGGCAGCTAACGCCTGACTCGAGTCGCCGGAAGTCTTGAGCACATTCGCCGCCGCGAGTGCCTGATCCGCCTTCGCATTCGCAGCCTGTGCCTGCGCGAGGGCGGCGTCAGCGGTGGCGCGAGCGGCCTTCGCTTCGCTCAGCGCCTGGTCGGCTTTGTCTGGACCCTTGCCGGTTTGGGAACTGGACGTGCTGGTGCCGGCACAGCCGTAACCCAGCGCCAGGGGCAGGAGTGCCGCCAGAACCTTCACACCAGTCGATGCTTTCTTCACTCTCGCTCCTCCTTTTGCACTCTGCAAGCGCGAGGCCCGAAGCGTAGCCGAGCCCCACTAGAGCTTGCACATTATCGTAACGGATGCCGGGGTGGATAAGATGCGACGCCAATAGCCCGTCGCCGCCTCCCCGGGACGGCGACGAAATGGAGCGAGGCCCCAACATCGTTGGCGCCCCGGTTCCATGCAATCCGGATTATAGGACGATTCGGGCCTCTAGCAGGCGCTAGGGCCGCCACTCGCGTGTGCTTTCGACCTTCGCGTCGCTCCCCACCGCCTCGAGCCGCACGGGGAAGCCCCATAGCCGACCGAGGTGGCGCAGTACCTGGTCCGCCTCGTCTTCGCGCAGTGGACGGCCGCGAAAGATGGGATTGCGCAGAAGCAAGGAGCGGTCGGTGTCGCGCTCGAATCGCGTCACCTGGATTTCGGGCAGCATATTCTCCCGGCGGTACTGCTCCGCGAGGATGCGCCGCACACGTCGATAGCCGTGCTCGTCGTGGATGCTGTCGACTTCGAGTTCCGCTTCGCCGGAATGATCGGCCACAACGAACAGGCGCAGGTCGCGGATCATGCGGGGCGACAGGTACTGAGCAATAAAGGACTCGTCTTTGAAGTTGCGCATGGCAAAATCCAGCGACTTCTTCCAGTCCGTACCTGCCAGATCGGGAAAGAAAGCGCGGTCCTCGTCGGTGGGCTGCTCGCAGATACGGCGGATGTCCTGCATCATTGCGAAGCCCAGCGCATACGGGTTGATTCCGTGATAGCCGCGCTCGTCAAAGCCCCGCTGCGTGACCACATTGGTGTGGTTGTGCAGGAACTCGAACATGAAAGCGTCGTTTACCAGCCGCTTCTCATAGAGTCGGTTGGTCAATGTGTAGTGCCAGAAGGTCGCCCAACCTTCGTTCATTACTTTCGTCTGGATCTGCGGATAAAAATACTGCGCGAGCTTGCGCACGATACGCACCAGCTCCCGCTGCCACGGGGCCAGCCGCGGCGAATGCTTCTCGACGAAATAGAGAATGTTCTCCTCGGGCTCAGCGGGAAAGGGGCGGCTGTCCGGGATCGACGATGGAGCCGACTTCTGCGGCAAGGTGCGCCACAAGTCGTTGAACTGGCGCTGCTGGTACTCGTCGCGCTCGCTCTTGCGCGCCTCCTTTTCCTTGGCCGAAATCGGGCCGGGCCGCTTGTAGCGGTCCACGCCGTAATCCATCAGCGCATGCGCAGAGTCGAGTATTTCCTCCACCTCCGCCACACCGTAGCGCTGCTCGCACTCCATGACGTAACGCCGCGCAAATACCAGATAGTCGAGGATGGCTTCGGCATCGGTGAACTGGCGGAACAAATAGTTGTTCTTGAAGAACGAGTTGTGCCCGTAGCTCGCGTGCGCGATGACCAGTGCCTGCATCGTCATGGTGTTTTCTTCCATGAGATAGGCGATGCACGGGCTGGAGTTGATCACGATCTCATACGCAAGACCCTGATACCCCTTACGATAGGATTGTTCGTTGCGAATGAAGGCCTTGCCGTAGGACCAGTGCGGGTAGCCGATCGGCAGCCCGCTCGATGCGTAGGCATCGAGCATCTGCTCCGAATTGATGATCTCGATCTGGTTGGGGTACGTGTCGAGGCCGAACTCGCCGGCGGTCTCGGCGATGGCGACGTGATAGCGCTCGATCAGGTCGAAGTCCCACTCGGGCCCGTGAGGCAGAGGATTCACGCGGTTTCCTTGCTGAACAGGTCGCGGAACACCGGATAGATCTGCTCGGGACCAGCCACCCGCCGCATGGCGAAGTTGCCTTCCCGAGTCGGGATCGTTTCGTACTCGACCCAAAGGCTGCTTCGGCGTCCCTCCTCGTCGTCCGGGATCTCGACGTAAGCAAAGTAACGGGTAATCGGCAACAGGTGCTCCTGCACGAACCGGGCGCTGCGGCCCGCATCGGCACCGAAAGCGTCGCCGTCGGAGGCTTGCGCCGCGTAGATATTCCACTCGGAGGTGGGGTAGCGCGCCACACAAATCTCCTTCATCAGTTCGAGGGCCGACAGCACCACCGTGCCGCCGCTGCGCGGGTCATGGAAGAAGGTGTTCTCGTCCACCTCCTCTGCTTCATCGGTGTGGCGGATGAAGATGAGATCCACCCGCTCGTATTTGCGGGTGAGGAATAGGTACAGCAGAGTAAAGAAGCGTTTGGCCAGGTCCTTTTTGTTCTCGTCCATCGAGGCGGAGACATCCATCAGGCAGAACATGACCGCACGTGCAGCCGGCTGCGCCTGGACCACGCGGTGCCGGTAGCGCAGATCGACGTCATCGAGGAAGGGTACACGCTTGAGCCGTGCCTCCAGTTCCGCTATCTCCGACTCCAGCGCCTGGATCCGTGCACGCGGCGCGCCTTCACTTCTAGCTACTTCCAGAGCCGCGAGCGCCGCTTCGAGCTGGTCCCGGACCTCGCCGCCCAGGGCGATACGGCGCGCGAGAGCTGTCTTCATCGTCCGCGCCACGCTCAGGTTCGATGGCGTGCCGTCCTTGACGTAGCCCGCGCGGACGAATTTCTTGTTCTCGGCCTCGGCGATGGCCGTGCGCATCATGTTCGGCAGTTCGAGGTCTTCGAAAAAGATATTGAGGAATTCATCCCGGGATAGCGTGAAGACGAAGTCATCAACGCTTTGTCCCTCCCCGGGTTCGTGCCCCCCGCTCCCGCCACTTCCGCCACTGGGACGTGGGATGCGGTCTCCGGTGACGAATTCCTTGTTGCCGGGGTGTACCGTCTCCCAATCCCCACCCGACCCATACCTGAACCCGGGCTCCGAAATGTCCTTCGCCGGAACCTTGACCTCTCCGCCCTGGACCATCTCCTTGATGGACCGGTCGGCGATCATGCCTTTCACGGCGCGGCGGATGTGCTCCTTGTACCGCCGGATGAAGCGCTCGCGATTGACTGCGCTCTTGTTGCGCCCGTTCAGCCGGCGGTCAATGAGGTAGTTCATGCTTTACCTGCAACGGCGTGACAGAGAAAGCGTGACAGATAGGGCGTGACAGCAAAAGCGTGACAGAACCACCCGCCTTCTGTCCGCCGCATTTGCGGACTCGATCGGCTTACGCCTGCCTGTTTGTCGCGATTTTCCGTCACGATCTTCTGTCACGCCTATTCGGTCACGGGTTTCCTGTCACGTCGTATCTCCAGCGTCTCAGGACGACTTCTGCACGCGCAGATACCACTCGGACAGCAGCCGGACCTGCTTTTCCGTATAGCCCTTTGCCATCATGCGATCGACGAAGTTCTGATGCTTCTTCTGGTCGTCGGCAGATGCCTTGGCGTTAAAGGAGATTACCGGGAGCAGGTCTTCGGTGTTCGAGAACATCTTCTTCTCGATCACTTCGCGCAGCTTCTCATAGCTGTTCCACGCCGGGTTCTTGCCGGCATTATTGGCCCGCGCGCGCAGGACGAAGTTCACGATCTCGTTGCGGAAGTCCTTCGGATTGGCAATCCCGGCCGGCTTCTCGATCTTTTCCAGCTCCGTATTGAGGGCCGCCCGGTCGAAGATCTCGCCAGTGTCCGGGTCGCGGAATTCCTCGTCCTGGATCCAGCAGTCGGCGTAGGTGACGTAACGATCGAAAATGTTCTGACCGTATTCCGAGTAGGATTCCAGATAGGCCGTCTGGATCTCTTTGCCGATGAACTCGGCGTAGCGAGGCGAGAGCCAGCCCTTGATGAACTCCAGGTACTTGCGCTTCGTCTCCTCGGGATAGTCCTCCCTGGCGATGCGCTGCTCGATCACATACATAAGGTGCACCGGGTTGGCCGCCACTTCGGTCTGGTCGTAGTTGAATACCGTGGAGAGGATTTTGTACGCGAAGCGGGTAGAGATGCCGCTCATGCCCTCGTCCGTGCCCGCGTAGTCGCGGTACTCTTGGTAGGACTTGGCCTTTGGATCGGTGTCCTTCAGGCTCTCGCCGTCGTAGACGCGCATCTTCGAGAAGATGCTGGAGTTCTCCGGCTCTTTAAGGCGCGAGAGCACGGAAAACTGAGCCGTCATCTCCAGGGTGCCTGGCGCGCAAGGCGCCTTGGCCAGCGCACTGTTGCGGACCAGTTTCTGATAGATTCTGACCTCCTCGGAGACCTGCAAGCAATAAGGTACCTTGACGATATAGATGCGGTCGAGGAAGGCCTCGTTGGTGCGGTTGTTCCGGAAGGACTGCCATTCGGACTCGTTCGAGTGCGCCAAGATGATCCCGTTGAAGGGAATGGCGGAAAATCCTTCAGTTCCCTTGAAGTTGCCTTCTTGGGTCGCCGTCAGCAACGGGTGCAGCATCTTGATCGGCGCCTTGAACATCTCGACGAATTCCAGCAGCCCCTGATTGGCAAGGCACAGGCCGCCCGAGTAACTATAAGCGTCAGGGTCGTCCTGGGAGTAACGGTCGAGCTTGCGGATGTCGACCTTGCCCACCAGCGAGGAAATATCCTGGTTGTTCTCGTCGCCGGGCTCGGTCTTGGAGATGGCAACCTGGCGCAGCACCGACGGCTGGACCCGGACGACACGGAACTGCGAGACATCGCCTGCAAATTCGGACAGGCGCTTTACGGCCCAGGGAGACATGATCCCCGTCAGGTAACGGGCCGGGATGCCGTAGTCGGCTTCCAGCACGGCGGCGTACTGGTCCGGGGGGAATAATCCCAACGGAGATTCGTTGACTGGAGAGCCCTTCAGCGCGTAGATGGGTTGCTTTTCCATCAACTGCTTCAGCCGCTCTGCGATGGAGGACTTGCCCCCACCGACTGGGCCCAACAGATACAGGATTTGCTTGCGTTCTTCCAGGCCTTGTGCAGCATGTTTGAAGAAGGCGACGATCTGGGCGATCGCGTCCTCCATCCCGTAGAACTCCTGAAAGGCCGGATACCGCTTGATCACTCGATTCGAAAACAGCCGCGAGAGACGTGGATCGTGGCGGGTGTCCACCAGCTCCGGATCGCCGATCGCTGCCAGCATGCGCTCCGCGGCGGAGGCGTAGGCGCCTGGGTCGCGCCGGCACAACTGCAGGTACTCCTCCAAGGACATGTCTTCGTCCTGGGTCGCTGAGTACTTGGCTTTGTATCCTTCAACAAGCGTCGGCATTACATGTCTCCTTCAAAAACTCAGTTCATTTCTGCCATCGTCCCCTTCTTATTCTTCCGTGCTGATGTCAGCGTTCGTGTCAATCACTACGGTCCGCTCGAGCATTTCTTTACACCGCAAGCGCGCTGCTCGCCAAAATGGCCGCATCGACCGATATGCATCGAAACGGACGCGTCAAGATCACTAACGCGCGAGGCTTGGCTCGGTAGACGCCGCCGCGGAAGGCCGCGCATCTGCACGACTCGCTCGGCCTGACAACATACAGGTGCTCGGTCACACACCTTTCCAGCCGGCGAAAGCGTCCATCGCGCCCTCTATGTGAGGAGCCAAAGCAGCTTTCTTGCCAGCGCGTCTAAGCGGCGATTTTGTCGAGAGAAACCGGCGTAACCACCGCGATGATGTTCCGGGGCGGTGCGTTTGGGAGAGGAAGAGTGCCCTACGATTGGGCGATCGTTCGAATACAGCGAACGGGTACATCAGCAACGCGGTGCTCCCCTGTCCCGAAGCGCGGTGGCTCGCGCTGCGCCAACACGGGGTGCAATCACTCGCTCGGCCATAACGATATGCCGAATGTCGCGGTGTGCAATAAGACAGCTGGGTTCGTCCGCGACTCCCAAGTCGGAACCTGCCCAGAACTCGCAACTGACGCGGCCCGCTGCTGTTAGCAGACGCGGTGGTTCGATGCCAACCTCCCATCGGCGATGCTGCGGATGCTGCACGCCATTTCTCGTACTATCCCCCAGACCTCGCGGCGTAGCAAGAGCCCGTGCTTCCCGGCGCGAGAATTCTATGTCCGAAAACGGCGAGCCCTTGCGTTGGCCAGTCGGTAGAATGCGGCCATGCTTCTCGACCCCGGACAGTGCTATCGAGCGCTCAAGGCCCGCGATGCGCGCTTCGACGGCCGCTTCTTCGTCGGCGTGTCCTCTACCTCGATCTACTGCCGCCCCGTCTGCAACGTCAAGACGCCTAAGCGGGAGAACTGCCGCTTCTTTCCCAGTGCCGCGGCGGCGGAATCGGCCGGCTTCCGCCCCTGCCTTCGGTGCCGCCCGGAGCTGGCGCCCGGTAACGCCGCAGTGGATGCCTCTGCGGGACTGGCGCAGAGGGCGGCCGGTCTCATCGAGGACGGCCTGCTCAACGATATTAGCGTCGAGGATCTGGCGGTCCGTCTCGGCGTAACGGACCGCCATTTGCGCCGCGTCTTTCAGGACGAGTTCGGCGTGTCCCCGGTTGAATTCGCACAAACCCACCGGTTATTGTTGGCAAAGCGACTTCTCACCGATACGGCTTTTTCTGTGACCCACGTCGCAATCGCCAGCGGATTCGGCAGTCTGCGACGCTTGAATACTTTGTTCAAAGAGCGCTATCGATTGAATCCGTCCGGTTTGCGCAAGGCGCTCGACCGCCCTCGCCTCACCGAATTGCTCGCCTTCCAACTTGGCTACCGCACACCGTTCGACTGGCCAGCGCTGATTTCGTTCCTCGGCAAGCGTGCGATCGATGGAGTGGAACATCTCGACGGCAAGCGCTACCTTCGAACCGTGCGCATCGAGCACGCCGGGAAGACGCACTCGGGTTGGATAGCGGTCGCGCCGTCCGGACGCAAAGCGACAGTGAGTGTGGCGATGTCGGCTTCGCTCGCTGGCGCGATCCCGCCCGTACTCGGCCGCATTAAACGCCTGCTGGACTTGGCCTGCGACCCCGCCGAGATTTCAGCCGCTCTGGGGCCACTGGCCGCGCACAACCCCGGGTTGCGTCTGCCAGGCGCCTTCGACGGCTTCGAAATCGCCGTACGTGCAGTCCTCGGTCAGCAGATCACGGTGAAGGCTGCCAGGACATTGGCGGGACGCTTCGCGGCTGCGTTCGGGGACCCTATGGAGACGCCTTCAGAGGCTCTGCGTTTCTTGTTTCCGCCGGCTGCGCGTATCGCCGCACTCGGGGCAAGCGAGATTGCGTCTCTGGGCATCATCTCCGCTCGCGCCAACGCTCTCATCACGCTGGCCCGGGCCCTCTCGGACGGCAGCCTGCGGCTGGAGCCAGACGTGGACGTCGAGACAACGCTGGAGAAATTGCGCGCCCTGCCGGGGATCGGCGAGTGGACGGCCCAATATATAGCGATGCGCGCGTTGGCCTGGCCGGACGCCTTTCCGCATGCCGATTACGGCGTGCTCAAGGCCATGCAGCAGACCAATCCGCGAAAAGCGCTGGAGCAAGCGGCGCAGTGGCGACCCTGGCGCGCCTATGCGGTCATACACCTGTGGCACTCCCTGGAGAAACCCAAACCGTGACGCACTATACACACATCGACAGCCCGCTCGGCCATATCCTGCTGGTCTCCAACGGGACCAGTCTTACCGGGCTCTATTTCGTTGGACAGAAATACGCGGCAGAGCCCGCGGACGATTGGTTCAGAAGTCATTCGGTCCAGCCGTTCAGGGAGGCGGAGCGCCAATTGGCCGAATACTTCGCGGGTCAGCGCCGGGACTTCGACCTGCCATTGAGCCCCGAAGGCACACCGTTCCAGAATAGGGTGTGGCGCGCGATTGCCGTCATCCCATGGGGAAGTACCGTGAGCTATTCCGCGCTGGCTAGATCGCTCGGCGCCCCGCGCAGCGTCCGGGCAGCCGCGGCCGCGACCGGACGCAATCCGATCTCC
>Ga0326726_10003890_pt1 | contig 13689 bp, 13 predicted proteins | sample MHFenrmetagenome_2_FD_207603 | JGI IMG/M metagenome (GOLD analysis project Ga0326726, IMG submission 207603) | Lab enriched peat soil microbial communities from Michigan Hollow, Ithaca, NY, United States - MHF15MN | ecosystem: Environmental > Terrestrial > Soil > Wetlands > Peat | place: USA... | reverse complement strand
TCCGGAAGCCGCCGAAATCGATGCGATTCGCCTCGTGGCGCGCCTCGCCGGAGAAGCAGGCGCGCACGTCCACATCGTTCACGTGTCGTCTGCCGGCGGTGTGGACGCCGTTGCTGAAGCCCGCTTGGCCGGGGTGCGAATCACGGCGGAAACCTGCCCGCACTACCTGACGTTTTCCGCCGCCGACGCTCCCGACGGCGCCACGGAGTACAAGTGCGCGCCGCCGATTCGAGACGGCGATCATCGCGAAGCACTCTGGCGGGGCCTGGGTGCCGGCACGCTCGGGATGGTGGCGAGCGATCACTCGCCCGCGCCGCCGGCGATGAAGTGCCCCGGCGACTTTGTCCGCGCGTGGGGTGGGATCGCGTCGCTCGAGCTCGGGCTGGCTGCCGTCTGGACGGAAGGTCGCGCACGCGGATTCGGTGTCGCGGACATCGCCCGATGGATGAGCGAGGCCCCCGCCGCGCTCGCCGGCCTGTCCGGGCGCAAGGGTCGGATCGCGCCGGGATACGATGCCGACCTCGTGCTGTGGGATCCGGACCAGGAGTTCACGGTCGATGCGTCGCGGCTCCAGCAACGGCACAAGCTGACGCCTTACGCCGGCCGCCGGCTGCGGGGCGCCGTGCGCACCACGTTCGTTCGGGGTCAGCGGGTGTGGGAGCGCGCTGGACTCGTCCGGCCGGCCATCGGCCTGCTGTTATGAGCGAGCCGTTCGTCGATCTCATCGATCTGGCGTCGGAGCGCCTCGGGGGCGCCGCGGTCGCGGCGAACGACGAGTTCTTTGCGCCAAAGGACCGCCTTGTTGCCGCCCACCCGCCGATCTGGCGCGAGGGCGAATACACCGATCGCGGAAAGTGGATGGACGGCTGGGAAAGCCGGCGACGACGGGATGTGCTCCCGGGTGAGCCGGGGTTCGATCAGGCGCACGACTGGTGCATCGTGCGGCTCGGCGCCCGCGGGATCATCCGCGGTGTCGACGTCGAGACGACGCATTTCAAGGGAAACTTCCCCGAGTCGTGCTCGCTCGAGACGTGCGTCATGCCGGGGGCACTGAAAACGTTGACGGTCGACGACCTGGATCGGGCCATCTGGCATGGCGCCCTCGAACGGTCGGTCCTTCAGGGCGATTCGCACAACTTGTTCGACATCGCCGGCGCCGATGCCACGCACGTTCGTCTGAACATCTTTCCCGACGGCGGCGTCGCGCGGCTGCGCGTCTACGGAGATGTCGTGCCCGATTGGGACGCGCTTCGTCGCACCCGAGAGATCGATCTTGCCTCTGTGCTTCACGGCGGGCGAGTTGTCGGCTGCAGCGACATGTTTTTCGGATCGCGCAACAGCCTGATCATGCCGGGCGAGGCGCGGACCATCGCCGAAGGCTGGGAGACAAAGCGCCGCCGCACGCCCGGACACGACTGGACCGTGATCCAGCTCGGCGCGACCGGGACGATCGTCCGTGTCGAAGTCGATACCCGCCGCTTCAAGGGAAACGCCCCGGCGGCGTGCAGCCTCGAAGCGTGCGCGCGTCAGTCTCCCACGAAATGGGACGAGGTCGCCGCGATCGATTGGCGCCCCCTGCTGCCGCGCACCGCACTCACTCCGGATCGTCGTCACACTTTTCACGTGACGCCCGATACAGCGGGAATCACGCACGTGCGGTTCAACATCTTTCCCGACGGCGGCGTCAGCCGGCTGCGGCTGTTCGGCCGCTTGCTGTGATCACGTGACGATCGACGCCCTCAACGATCTGGATCGCGAGGCTGCGGAAGCCGCGTTCGCGCGTTGTTGCGGCTCGACGGCGTGGGCGCGAGCGATGGCCGCCGCCCGGCCGTTCGCGAGCCTCGACGCCATGGCGAGCGCCGGCGACGGGATCTGGCGCTCGCTGGCGCCCGAGGACTGGCTCGAGGCGTTTGCGGCGCACCCGAAGATCGGCGAGCAGGCCCGCGGCGCGTCGTGGTCCGATCGCGAGCAGTCCGGCATGCAGACGGCCGGCGACGACCTCCGGCGGCGGCTGGCCGCGGGAAATGCCGACTATCAATCACGGTTCGGCTATATCTTTATCGTCTGCGCGACAGGGAAGACGGCCGCGGAAATGCTCGCGGCGCTCGAAGACCGGCTGACGAACGATCCGGCGGTCGAACTGCGGGTGGCGTCGGAAGAGCAGCGCAGGATCACCGGACTGCGTCTCGCGAAACTAATGGATGGTCATTCATGATCACGACTCACGTTCTTGACACCGCCCGCGGCGTGCCCGCGACCGGCCTCGAGGTCATCCTGGAGCTGCGGCACCTGAGCGACTGGAGCGCGATCGGGCGCGCCACGACCGACGCGCAGGGCCGCGTCCTGGCCTTCTCCGAAGCGCCCATCGCGCCGGGCACCTATCGAATGACCTTTGACATCGGCACCTACCATCGCGACCTGGGCATGGCGGTACCGTTTTTCCCGGAAGTGAAGATCGTCTTCAGCGTCAGGGACGTCGACGAGCACTATCACATCCCGCTGCTCCTCAGCCCGTACGGATATTCGACGTACCGCGGGCAGTAACGTGACGCTGGTCTGGAATCGGTACGGCAAGTCGTCCGTGCGGCTGGTGAAGGTCCGCCGCGGTGCCGCCTCGGACGACCTCGTGGACCTCACCCTCGACATCGCGCTCGAGGGCGCCTTCGACCGCGTCTACGTCGACGGCGACAACAGCGGCTGCCTCGCCACGGACACGATGAAGAACTCCGTGTACGCGTTCGCGAGGCGGGATCCGATCGATCACGTCGAGTCGTTCGCCTCCCGGCTGGCCGAGTACTTCTCTTCGAAGCCCGGCGTCTCGCTGGTGCGGATCGAGGCGGCCGAGCACCCGTGGGTGCGGCTGGCCGCCGGCGGGCGTCCCCATCCCCATGCCTTTGCTCGCGCCGGCGACGAGGCGTGGACGACGGTCGTGACGCGCGAGGCGGGCGGCCTGTCGATCACGTCGGGACTGCGCGGCCTCGTGGTGCTGAAAACGGCCGACTCCGCGTTCGCCGGGTTCCCGCGCGATCAGTACACCACGCTTCCCGAGACGCGCGATCGGATTCTCGCGACGTCGATCACGGCGGCGTGGCGTTACGCGTCAGGCTTTTCGGAGTTCGCGCAGCGTTCCGCGGTCCGCACGGCGCTCGTCGAGACGTTTGCCGCGCACCGCAGCGAGTCCGTGCAGCAGACGCTCTACGCGATGGGAGAAGCGGCTCTTGCCGCCTGCGGCGGGGTCGTCGATATCCAGCTGTCGCTGCCGAATCGCCATCACCTGCTCGTGGATCTCGAGCCGTTCGGCCTGGACAACCCGAATGAGGTTTTCGTCGCGACCGAGGAGCCGTTCGGGTTGATCGAGGCGCGCGTTGCGCGGACCTGACACGGAGGCAGACCTGAAGGTCTGCACTACTCCTGTCGTGATGCTACTCCTGTCGTAGTGCAGGCCTTCAGGCCTGCCGGCGACCGGCCAGAATCTTCGCGAACGATCGGCTCCACAGCTCCTCGACGGACAGCCCGCTCATGTCCACCGCTTCCTTCTCGCTGATCGCGCCGCAGTTCAGGGCGCGCAGGAAATAGTTCAGCAGCCCCTGCCCGGTCGCCGCATCGTCGAAGACGTCGCCGACGAGCGTGGCCTGCGCGGCCTTCTGGACGAAGTTCTTCAGTCGGTCGGACGCGGCGTTCAGGCCTTCGAGAAAGAACGCGAACACGGCCGCGTATCGCGTCGGGAGCTGGGCTGGATGCAGGTCCCAGCCCTGATAGAAGCCCCCCACAAGCGAATGCCTCACCTGGCCGGCGTGCAGCTTCCACGCCGCGTGGATAGCGGAGCCATTCGCCGCGCGCTCGGATGCCGACAGCGTGGCGCCAGGCGCCGCACGGTGGGGAGCGACCGGCATGACGTTGGTTGCGCCGTCCGACAGCCACACCTCGGTTCCGGACAGCGAGACCTGCATGACGTGCTTCGCGAAGTCGCAGGACGGATGCAACATGCCCTGATGGGCGGCCGTGATGCCCATCGAGGCCGTGTAATCGTAGGTCCCAAAGTGCGCGGCCGTGATTCGGCCCCGGCCGCGTGCGATGAACTCCGGCAGCGCGATGCGGCCGTCCCTGCTGAATACCGACTCGGGCGTTTCGATCATCACCTCGAACTCGAGCGTCCCGGCCGCGAGCTTGTGCGACGACTCGAACGTCTCGCACGCGTCGACGAGCCCCGACACCTGATCGGGCGCCGTAATCTTCGGCAGCGTCACGACGAAGTTCGGTGGAAGGCTGCCGCTGGTCTTTTCGACGAGCGTCGAGAGAAACAGCTCGAACGTCCGCAGGCCGCGCCGCCTCGTCTCGTTGCCGAGATTCTTGATGCGGATCCCGATGGCGGGCGGCAGCGATCCGGCCTCCAGTCCGAGCGCGACCTGCGCGGCCGCCTTCGTCGCGGCCGCATCTTCTTCAGCATCCGGCCGGCTGCCGAACCCGTCCTCGAAGTCGATCCGATAGTCCTCGACCGGCTCGCGCTCGAGCTTTTCGACGACGCGCGGATACAGGCGCGCCGTGAGATCGCGGTCGAGGCCGAGCGCGGTTGAGAGCACGGCAGCGTCCGGCGCGTACTCGCGCAGCGTGCGCAATGCGATGGCGCCGAGCTTCGCGGTCGTGTCGGCGGCGAAAAGATGCGCGCCGCCGTACACCGTGTGGACGGGTTGTCGTGTCGAACGGGGCACTACTCGAAGACCTTCGCGAGCGGGATCTCGAGGGTTGGCAGCAGTGGTGTTGTCAGTGTCTGCTCTCGTCCGACCTGGACAGGATCCGCGAACACCGCACCGGAACGGCGGTAGACATCGACGACGTCTCGATCGGGATCGACGACCCAGTACTCGTCGACGCCGGTTCGTTCGTGCACATCGCGCTTCAGCCGCTTGTCCCTGGAAGCGGTGCTGGGTGAAAGAACTTCAACAACAAGATCCGGCGCGCCTTGCAGATTCTTCTCAGTCAGCAGCGCCGATCGGGCCTGCGAAATAAACAACAGGTCTGGTTCAAGAATGTCAAATTGCGACAGAAGGACGTCAAACGGCGCAAAAAACACTTCGCCAACCCGATGCTGCTGGAGGTGATTCTCAATTAAGACGGACAGCCTCAGCAAGATGCGCTGATGACGCTTCGACGGGGCGGGCGTCACGTAGTGCTCCCCGTCGATGATCTCGTGAAGCAGACCATCGTTTGGAATCTGCGCGAAGTCGTCGTAGGTGAGTTTGGCGGAGGAATGTTTCGTCACCACCTGCCTCGGCTGGAGCACGGATTGTACCATCGTTCACGAGCCGCATCGGTTGGAAGCTGAAGCGGTGGCCGCGGCGTAACCGTAGTATTCTTCGCCGCGATGTCCACGGCCGCAGCGGCTCCGACTGTCCCCACCAAAGCGGAACGCAGCAACCAGCGCAACGCCGTCCTCGCCGGCTTTCTCGGATGGACGCTGGACGCCTTCGACTTCTTCGTCCTGACGTTTGTCATCCAGGACGTCGCGACGGCGTTCGGCAAGTCGCGGCCGGACATCGCGCTGACCGTCGGGCTCGCGCTCGCCACGCGTCCCATTGGCGCGATCATCTTCGGCCTCATCGCCGACCGCTACGGCCGCCGGCTGCCGCTGATGCTCAACGTGATCTTCTACGCGATCATCTCGGTGCTGTGCGGCTTCGCGCCCAACTACACGACGTTCGTGATCCTGCGGCTGCTGTTCGGCATCGGGATGGGCGGCGAGTGGGGCGTCGGCGCGTCGCTCGCGCTCGAGTCGGCCTCTCCCCGTCTGCGCGGATTGCTGTCGGGTCTGCTGCAGGAAGGCTACGCACTGGGCAATCTGCTCGCCGCGCTGGCTTTTCGGATGGTCTACGTGCCGGTGCACGCCGCGCATCCGGATTACGCGTGGCGCGTGATGTTTTTTCTCGGCGGCGCGCCCGCGCTGCTGTCGCTGTTCATCCGCGCGCGGGTGAAAGAGTCAGAAGCCTGGCACGAACACCGGGTCGACTGGACGACGTATCGCACGTCGATCTGGAAGCACTGGCCGCGCTTCCTCTACCTCGTCGCGCTGATGACGATGATGACGTTCATGTCGCACGGCACCCAGGACATGTACCCGACGTTCCTGCAGCAGCAGCGGCACTACTCGCCGAGCGACACGGCGTCGCTGACGATGATCACCAACGTCGGCGCGATTCTCGGCGGCCTCGCATTCGGCTTCTATTCCGATCGCGCCGGCCGCCGCCGCGCGATGATCACGTCGGCGCTGTTCGCCATGCTCGTCGTCCCGCTGTGGGTGGCCGCGCCCAACACGGCGCTCATCGCCGTCGGGGGATTCCTGATTCAGTTCTTCGTCCAGGGCTGCTGGGGCGTCATTCCGGCGCACATCAACGAACTGGCGCCGGCGCAATACCGCGGGTTCTTCCCGGGGCTCGCGTATCAGCTCGGCGCCGCGCTCACCGCCGGCATTCCGGCGCTCGAAGCGGTGCTTGGTGAGCATTTCAGTTACGGACGCGCGATGGCCGGCGTGGCACTGACGGTCATGGCCGGCGTCGCCATCGTCACGTTCTTCGGGCCCGAGGCACACAGGGTCAGTTTCAGGAAAGTTGATGGACCTGCGGCAGCTGGAAATCCTGCAAGCCATCGCTGAGACCGGGTCCTTCACGGCCTGCGGGCGCAAGCTCCACGTTTCGCAATCCGCCATCAGCCGCCAGATCGCGCTGCTCGAGGAGGAACTCGGCGAGCCGCTGTTTCTCCGCGTCGGCCGCCAGGTGCGGATGACGCCTGCCGCCGAAGCGCTGGTGCAGCTGGGGCAGCGCGTGTTCCAGGACGTCCGCGACACCGTCGCCAGCGTCACCGATCGCACGCGTGAGCTCCGCGGCACGCTCCGGCTCTCGGGCGGCATGACCGTCTGCCTCTACATCTTCCCGGCGCTGGTCAAACAGCTGCGCCGGGATCATCCCAGGCTCGACGTCAGGATGATGGTCGCGATGGCGGGACGATCGGTCGAAGAGATTCGTGCGGGTCACGTAGACGCCGGCCTGCTCACGCTGCCCGTCGAAGAGGCCGACCTCGTGACGCTGCCGGTGCTGCGGGAGGAGCTCCTGCTCGTGACGATGCCGGGCCATCCGCTCGCGAAACGAAAGAAGATCACCGCGCAGGATCTGGCCGGCGAGCCGTTCGTGCTGTTCGAGGCGGGTTCCGGAACCCGACGCATCATCGACCGCTTCTTCCTCAGCGAGAACATCGAGCCGAACGTCGTGATGGAGACCGAAAACGTCGAGATCATCAAAGCGATGGTGAAGACCGGTCTCGGCATCGGCATCGTGCCGTACATCGCCGTCGCGCGGGAGGTGCGCGCCCGGCAGTTCTTCATGACGCGCGTCGAAGGCCACGAGCTCTTCCGCGAAACCGGCTGGGTCTATCCTCGCGCCAACCGGACGCCGCGCATGATCGACGAGCTGCTCGCGGCGTTCGAAAAGGTCCGCGAACGCATTCCACTCTCCGCTCCCAAATTACGGACTCTTTAGTCCCAGCTCCGTATAATCGAATTCATGCAGTACAAAGAAGTGTTTGTGACATTTGTCACGGTGGTGGCCGCGTGTGTGCCGGTCGTTCGCGCGCAGACGCCGCCCGTGCAGGCATCGACGTCCACGCCGCTGACGATCGTCGGTGCCTGGACGCTCAACAAAGATCTCAGTGACACGGGTCTGGCGGGACGCGGCAACGGCGACGGCCAGAGCGGCGACGACTCCGGACGCCGCGGCGGCTACGGCGGCGGCCGGCGCCGCGGTGGTGGTGGTGGATTCGGCGGTGGCGGCTTCGGCCGCGGAGGAGGCGGAAGCGCGCAGCCGCAGGATCGTGAAGCCGCGCAGCGCATGCGGAACGCCCTGCGCGACGAGATGCAGGCGCCCGATCACATGACGATCGTGCAGACAGACACGACGGTCATCATCACGACGAAGGACGGCCGCACCACGCGGCTCTCGACCGACGGCAAGAAAGTCAAAGACGAGTCCACGGGCATCGAGCGCAAGACGAAATGGGACGGAAGCAAGCTCGTGAGCGAGGTGAGTGGACTCGGTTCTGGAAAAGTGACCGAAACCTATTCGGTCGACCCGGAACTCAAGCAGCTGCGCGTCGCGCTTGCGATTGACGGTCCACGCAAGACGTCGCTGACGCGCGTCTACGATCTGGATTTGAACTAGTTACTCGTCGGTCTCTTCTTCTTTGTCCTGCGGCTTGCTGGTCGCGAAGTCGTCGATGTCCGGCATCGGCTCGTCGGCGGCGTCTTTGTCATCGTCGAGGCTGAACGAGCGGCCGGTGAACTTCGTGGGGATCGGACCCCGCGGACGTTCGGTGTCTTTCTTGACCTTTTTGGCTCCCGGGCCGCGCGAGGGCTTCGCGTCCGGACCGAAGTTACGACTGCCGCGCGGTGGCGCGGGAGCCGTGGGATCGAACCGGGGGGCGCCGAAGCCTCCGCCGGGTCTCGGGCCACCGAACCCGCCAGGGCGCGGGCCGCTGAATCCGCCAGGCCTTGGAGGCCCGCCAGGTCCGCGATCCTCGCGCGCGCGCGCTTCGCTCACGGCGAGCGGACGTCCGTTGAACGCCACGCCGTTGAACTTCTGAATCGCCTGTTCGGCGTGCGCGCGATCCTGGAACTCCACGAATGCGAAGCCGCGCGGCCGTCCCGTTTCACGATCGACCGGCAACACAACCTGGGACGGCGGTGCCACCGTTCCGAAATACGTGCGGAGATCGACTTCAGTGGTCGCGTACGACAGGTTACCCACAAACAACCGAACAGCCAATCAGTGCTCCTCTAAGGCGGTGAAGTATCCCGCAGGGACAAACGAAGGCAGGCGCAAGAGTTCGAACAGACGTAACACGCTGGCAGCCGATCTTAGGCTGAAAAACCTTACCCGAAGTCCACCCCCATGGCAAGTCGGCCTGCACAAGTCGGCATATAGTAGGGCCAATGGAGGTTGCGTGAACTTGCGGCGGGCCTGGCCTGCCGTGGGACTGGTCCTGGCCGCCCTGTTCACGGGGGCGCCGGGGCATGCCGCCTCTCGCGGCGGCCCGTCCTCCTTCGAGGTTCGCGACCTTCGCGAGTGGCTCACCTATATCGCCTCGGACGAGCTTCAGGGGCGTGCCACGTTCAGCGCCGGCCTGGGGCTGGCGGCGTCATACATCGAAAACCACCTGCGGGAATGGGGCGTCAAGCCCGCGGGCGACAACGGCTCGTACCTGCAGACGGTGCGCGTTGTCGGCGTGAAATCAACGAGTCATTCGACCGTCACCGTCGAGATCGGCGGCGAGCGCCGGACCTTCGCGGAGGACGCCATCCGCTTCCCGAGAAACGCGGGTGCGAACCAGCGTCTGACCCTCAATCGCGTCGAGTTCATGGGCTACGGTCTCGACGCCCCGCAGGCCCACCACCTGGACTACCGCGGGCAGGACGTCAGAGGCGCGGCGGTCGTCTGGCTGGGTTCGGCCGGACCGGCGGGCATCGATCAGTCCCTGACACGGCTGCTGAACGGCCGAAACCGGCACGCGACCGACGAGCTGCTCGCCGCCGCCGTGATTGGCGCGGGCCCCGTGCCGCGCGCGGGCCGTGGCGGACAGGCGTCAGGCGCGTCGGCGGGACCGGCTGCTGGCGGCGGCCGTGGCGCCATTCCGGCGGCCGACTTCACCACCACTGAGCGGCTCGACCACGTTCTGTCGCCAAGCGCCACCGGCAGCGATCCCTTCTTCGAGTTCCTGTTCAGCCGCGCGCCCGTCAAGTATGCCGATCTCAAGAAGAAGGCCGAGGCGCGGGAGCCGCTCCCGGCGTTTCGTCTCGACGGCGTGACGCTGACCTTCGACATCAACACCGACTACGAGATCGTCCGGACGCGGCTCACCCAGAACGTCGTCGGCCTGGTCGAAGGCAGTGATCCGCAGCTGAAACAGACCTATGTCGCCTTCGGCGCGCACTACGACCACGTCGGCTACGCGGAAGGCGAGGTCGCGAGCGGGGCGGAGGGACCGCGAAGAACCGGCGCCCCCGGTGTCGTGACGGCGGGCGCTGAGAACGATCGCATCTGGAACGGGGCGGACGACGACGGATCGGGGACGGTGACGTTGATGGCGCTGGCGAGGGCGTACGCGCTAGGTCCGAGACCGAAACGGTCGATGCTGTTCGTCTGGCACGCCGGGGAGGAAAACGGACGGTGGGGTTCGCTCTATTTCGTCGACCATCCGACGGTCAGTCTCGATCGCGTGGTCGCGCAGCTCAACGTCGACATGATCGGCCGGAACCGCGACGACAAGGCCAGCGAGGCGAATACGGTCTATCTGGTCGGATCCGATCGCATCAGCTCCGAGCTCGACCAGGTCGCGCAGGCCGCCAATCAGAGCCTGCCGAAGCCGATGCACCTCGACTACGAGTTCAACGATCCGTCCGATCCCGAGCAGGTCTACACTCGCAGCGACCACTACAGCTACGCGTCCAGGGGCATTCCGGTGATCTTCTTTCACAATGCCCTCCATCCGGACTACCACGCGAACACCGACGAGGTGTCGAAGATCCAGTTCGACAAGATGTCGCGGATTGCGGAGCTGATCTACGCGACCGGCGTGCGCCTGGGGAATCTCGATCATGCGCCGGTGCGCGATCGCAGGGGCGCGCGGCTCGGCAAGCCGCTGGCCCCTCTGGCCCCTCTCGCACGATGACACGATGACGCGGCCGCTCCTCATCATCTTTCTCACGATCTTCGTCAACCTCATCGGCTTCGGCATCATCATTCCGCTGCTGCCGTTTTACGCGGAGAGGTTCGGCGCCTCGCCGATCGTGATCGGCCTGTTGTTCGCGATCTTCTCGCTGTGCCAGCTCCTGGCCGCGCCCGTCCTCGGCGACCTGTCGGATCGGTGGGGACGGCGGCCCGTGCTGGTGTTCAGCCTGATCGGAACAGTGGTCAGCTTCGTGATGCTCGCGCTCGCGCAGAGCATCGTCATGCTCTTCCTTGCCCGTATCGTCGACGGGTTGTCGGGCGGCAACATCTCGACGGCGCGCGCGTACGTGGCCGACGTCACCGAGCCGAAGGATCGGGCCCGCGCCTACGGCATCATCGGCGCGGCGTTCGGTCTCGGCTTCATCATGGGCCCCGCGCTCAGCGGCGTGCTCGCGAAGGTGAGCATCACGGCGCCGATCTGGGCGGCGGCGGCGCTGACGCTCGTGGCGGCTGCGATGGCCTGGTTCTGGCTGCCCGAGACCGTGCATCGGGCGCAGGCCGGCGCCGGCAACCCGTTTCAGTACCTCCCGGAGCTGCTGACGCGGCCCGCCATGCGTCGCGTGCTGGCGATCGACTTCATCTACTGGTTCTCGTTCGCGATCTTCCAGACGACGTTCGCGTTGTTCGCGGCGCGGCGGTTCGGGTTCGACGCGTCGCGGACCGGGTATTTCTTCGCGGGCTTCGGCGTGCTGGGGGTGGTCGTTCAGGGCGGGTTCATCCGTCCGATCGTCAAGCGCACGGGCGACAAGACGATGTTCGTGGCGGGCGTGATCTGTTCCGCCGTGGGTCTGGTGGCGGCCGCCCTGTCGCATTCGGTGCCGCTGTTTGCGCTGTCGCTGGTTCCGCTGGCGTTCGGGATGGGCTTCGGCCATCCGACGGTGTCGAGCCTGGTGAGTCGCGCCGGCCGCGGCGACGAACAGGGCCGGGTGCAGGGCGCCGCAAGTGCCGTTGAAAGCCTCGGCCGGACCTTCGGGCCGGTGTGGGGCAACGCCTCGCTGCAGAGGTACGGTGAAGGGACGCCGTTCGTGTCAGGCGCGGCGTTTCTGCTGCTGACGCTCGTCTTCGTCTTCGGCCATCACGTCACGGACGATTGACGGATGTAGTGCGGACCTTCAGGTCCGCCTCAACAGGCCTGAAGGCCTGCACTACGTCGTTCGCCCGCGGCCCCTCGCGCCGCTGTGGGCCGTTCCGCGCTACAGAACACGGTATTGGGGTTCGAATCCCTGCCTCTCAGCCAAGCCCTAATACCTTGGAACTTTTATCCTCGATCTCCTCGCTTAGCTCCCTTCGCTCGTGGGCTCCAAGCGCGCTGCAGCCGTGAAACGCCTTCGCGCAGCGCGCGCTCGGTGACGGCAGTGAACCCCATCACGTGCTCGTTGGCGGGTGCGTTGGAAAAGTAATACTTCGACGCGCTGGTCAGCCGAACGCCGTCGCGAGCAGGATCAGGTTCCCGCTCGACGTTCCTGAACCTCACGAGGATGTGCATGCCCGCTTGATCGCCGAGGATCTCTGCCGCCTGTCCAAAGTGGTGGTCGAGCGCAGAGACCAGCGCCATCCGGCGTTGCTGATAGAGCCGTCGCATTCGCCGAACATGCCGCTCGAGAAGGCCCGCCTCTATGAAGTCCGCGAGCGCCATCTGCTCCAGCAGTGACGTGTGACGGTCCATCATCAACTTCGCTGCTGCAAACCGATGCGCCAGAGTCGCTGAGGTGATCAGGTAACCGAGGCGAATGCCCGGGTACATCACTTTGGAGAACGTACCGATGTACACGACCGGCACATCGCTGGCGAGACCGTAGAGGGCTGGAAGAGGAGCCCGGTGGTACCGGTATTCGCTGTCGTAGTCGTCTTCGATCACAATCGAATCATGTTGCCGCGCCCAGTCGATCAGTTGCACGCGGCGGGCGAGCGACATCGACGCGCCAGTCGGAAACTGGTGTGAAGGCGTGACGTATATAACACGCGTTCCCGCCTTCAGCTGCCGTACGACGATGCCGTCCTGGTCAACGGGCACGGTGTGCACGCGCGCGCCATGTGCTCGAAACACGCCGTGGCTGCCTGGATAACCAGGATTCTCGATGTCGACAGCATCCCCCTGATTGATCAGCACGCGAGCGCACAGGTCCAGCGCCTGTTGCGAACCACTGACGATCAGCACCTGCTCCGAGGTGCACCGGATCGCGCGTGACTTCGCCACATATGCCGCGATGGCCTGGCGCAGAGGCTCGTATCCGCAGGCGTCGCCCGCGTACTGAAACAGGAGTTTCCCGCTGCGGCGAAGCCGACGACCGAGCGTTCGCCGCCATTCGGCCATCGGAAAGCCCTCGTAATCAGGAGCAAAACAGGAGAGGTCAATCGCTCCCGCCGGCACCTGGCGGCGCGCGGGCTCCTCCAGCAATCTGTCTGCGTACTTCGACAGGCGAATGCGTGCCTGGGACACCGTCCGCGGCAGGGTGCGATGGCGCGTCTCGCCGAGGGCGTCGGGAATCTGTGAGGAGACAAACGTACCCGAACCACGCCGTGCGTGAAGATAGCCTTCGGCCGTCAACTGGTCATATGTCAGCGATACGGTCACGCGCGAGACGTCGAGCATCTCCGCCAATTCTCGGCTGGCGGGAAGGCGATCGCCTGGTCGCAGCTCTCCTGTCAACACCATTTGCCGAATGGCGTCGTACATCTGGCGCTGCAGTGGGACGCGGCTTCCACGGTCCAAGAAAATGGGCAGCTGCATGTGGACTGATTAACAGTATCAAAAGTGGATCTAGGATGATGCCAACCGAGGGATTAGCCTCGTGGTGTGACGGCTGAAGGGTCCGACGACGCGGTTACAAAGGCCATCGAGCGCCGGCGTCGCGCCATCGAAGCAGAGTGGAATGAGCTCGGTGCGGTTGTCCTCATCGGTGCGGGCGATCCAATTCCG
>Ga0326726_10003889_pt1 | contig 13690 bp, 12 predicted proteins | sample MHFenrmetagenome_2_FD_207603 | JGI IMG/M metagenome (GOLD analysis project Ga0326726, IMG submission 207603) | Lab enriched peat soil microbial communities from Michigan Hollow, Ithaca, NY, United States - MHF15MN | ecosystem: Environmental > Terrestrial > Soil > Wetlands > Peat | place: USA... | reverse complement strand
GGCCCGCTCCCCCGGTCCGAGCGAGCGGCTGAGCTCGAGCGAACGCCGACAGGAGTCCTCCGCGGCGGCGAGATCACCCCGGTTCATCTGAAATGCGCACAGGCCGCTGAAGGCCCTTGCGACGGTTCGGCTCTTCGGATCCAGTCCCTGGTGAATGGCCAGCGCGCGCAATTGGAGCTCGACCGCGGCCCGGGAATCGCCATGCTTGTCGGCGAACCGGGCGAGGTTGGTCAGACAGTCCGCCTCGAATCGGCTTCCGGGTGCGAGCCTTTCCCGGATCTGGAGGGCCCTCCGGCTGAGGGGCTCGTACTCAGGAGCCTCGTCGGGCATCACGGTCGTCAGCTCGTAAAGGGCCACACCCGCGGCGAGGCTGTCCGGAGCGATCCGCTCGCGGATGGCCAGCGCCTGCCGGGCGGGGCTCTGCGCGTCCTGGAAACGGTTGGCCGCACGCAGCACGTCGACCTTGGCGCCCCAGAGTTGTGCTTCGATCTCTGGTCTGCCCGCCGCTTCCACCAACGCCCGGTCGATCGCGACCAGAGCCGCATCGGACTGCCTGGCCTCGGACTGCTTCATTCCCACGCGCAGCCACAGCCAGGCGGCGTCGACGTGCCGCTTCGCCGCGGACAGCTCTCCGGCGAGGGCTCGCCACAGGTCCGATCCCCTTGCGAGCTCCCCCTGTTCGATCAGCCGGCTGCCCTCCTCGTAGCGCGCAAGCCACCTCGCGGAGAATGCGGGCCGCGTTTCGAGCCGCCAGGGATACTGGCCGATCGGGACCGAGAGTTTCCTTCCTTCTCGCATCAGCCCGAGCATCAGGGTCCTGGCTCGGGGCCCCTGCTCGAAGAAGACTTCCGGAACGTCGAACGGTGAACCGAAGACACCGGTCGCCGGGGCCGCGTTGGCCGGCGGGTTCGCTGCGCGTTCCCACGAGACCAGGACGTCGCCCGCCTGGATCCCGGCCTTCGCGGCCTCATAGCCCGGGATCGCCCTCTCGACGACGATTCCGGGCGGCGCCGGCAACGGCGTTTCGAATGATCCCAGGGTCGCGAGCAGCGCCGCGCCGAAGAGCCCGTACATCCGCGTTCCTTGCTCCTCGCCTATGGGTTCCGCGCCGCAGCGACTTCGGCGCTCGCGACGATCTGGCCCAGGGAGTCGAACGCCTCGACCCGAATCTCGTAGGTCGAACCCGGCGCCGGCGCGGAAAGGACCGTCGGGCCGATGCTGACCCTAGGCTCACGGGTCTCCGTCCTCCACAGCCTGGTGCTGTCGGAGGCGAAGACCTGAACCTCGTAGGTCGCGGCCTGAGGCTGCGGCGCCCATGACACGTCGAAGCCTCCCCCGGCGTGCGCCGAAACCTTGAGATCGACGATTACGGCGCCGGCGCTGCGCAACACCGTCGGCTCCACCTGAACTCGCCGCGCGAGCTGCCAGACGCCAATGCCGACGAACGCGATGGCGGCGGCGGCGGCGAGCGGGAGCCAGGCCCGGGCCGGCCTCGCAGGCGCAACCGCGGCGGCAACAGCGGGCCGCCCGAACAGTTCCCGGAGTCCGCCGCCGCCCAGAACGTCCTGCGAGCAGACCTCGCACTCGAAGTAGTGAGCCTCGAAGGCCTGCGCCTCCGCGTCGGGAAGCCTTCCGGCAAGGTAAAGCTGCGCCAGGTCGCGCTCCCCGGTGTTTGGGCAGTCGGGTGTCTGATCCGCCATCATTCCTCAAGAGCCCGATCGGGCTGCTTTGTTACACCCAGCAGGTCCGCCAGGCGGCGAATCGCACGGTGACGGCGGACGCGAACGGCCCCGGCGCTCAAGCCGAGCCGGCGGCCGATCTCTTCCGAGTCGAGCTCGTCCCGGTAGGTCATTTCGAGCAGGCGCCTTTCGTCCGGCTCGAGCCGTTCGAAGGCCCGGCGCAGGCTGGAACGCCGCTCCGCCGAGAGGAGCGCGGTCAGCGGGTTTTCGGCGGCCTCGGCCTCGTCGCCCGCGCCGAACTTCTGGAGAGCCCTCGCCTCGCGGCCCGCCGATCGAGTCCTCCTGAAGCAGAGGCGCAACGCGGTCTTGAAAAGGAAACTCGGAAGCGCCGCGAGGTTCTCGATTCGGCCCGCCCGCATCGCCTCGAGCGCGCGACCGATGGCTTCCTGCGCCACATCCTCCGCGGCCGCCCAATCGCGAGTGCGCCGCGCGGCAAAAATGCGCAGCCTGTCGCGAAAGCTCTCGAGTTGAGCGGTCTCCGGGCCCGGAAGCGCGGACAGATCCGCCTCGCTGTAACGCCCACCCTCCATCGGTCTCCCAATCATACAGAAGCGAACCGGTCCAGAGCCCGACGGCATGGCCTCTCGACCGGGGACAGTTCGAGGTTGCTCGCGAAACGAACAAGGAGGATTTCATGTCGACCAGGCGCTCCATTCGGGTGGCAACGAGACTGACGACGATCGGCGCGATCGCCCTCGTCTGGCTCGGACTGACGCCGGCCGCCCTCACGGCGGGCCAGGCGCGAACGATCGTCGTGACGACGGTGCCCGAGCTGCAGGCGGCACTCACGCCCGGCAACGCGGGAGCCCGGATCGTCGTCCGGGCCGGGGACTACGAGGTTCCCGAGGCGCTCACCGTGCCGGACCGGGCCACGCTCGTCGGTGAGGGCGTCATGATGTTCGACGAAACGGGGCTCCCCACCGGGTTCAAAGCATCGGGGCGCACCGCCATCCGCGGCGCGGCATCCCTCGTCGGCGACATCCTGGCGCTCGGCGACGGCGCCACGTTGAAGTTCCTGGCCGTGGAAGACGCCGCAGGCCGGACGAGCGGCAATCCCGTCGTCGTGGTGTCGAGAGCCGCCGCCGACTCCGTCTCCGCGCGCATCACGGAATGCGAGATCGTCAACCCGAATCCGTCGGGCATCATCCCGTCGGGGCCCACCGGCCGCGCCCTCGTCGTGATGGTGCGCAATCCGAACCTCGGCCAGGATCCGCCGCCCCACGAGGGGTCGACCCTGCGCGTCACAATGGAGCGCTCGATCGTTCGCTCTCCCGGAGCCGGGTTCGGTGTGTTCGCGATCAATTTCGCGTCGGACTCCGAGATCGGCCTGGAGCTGCGGCGCAACGTCATCGGCGGCGGTCTGTCTGCGACCGGCGGCGTCGGCCGTCCCGATGCCGTGTCCGGGTCCGCCGTGAGCATCCAGTCCAGCCACAACCTGTATCGGTCCGACAGCGCCGATCAAGCCCCGAGCGGCTGGAGCCTGCTCGCCGGAGCCGACGCCCCGTCGCCCATCCTCGTCTCCGGAGCTTCGACGTCCAACTCGCTTCAGATCCACTCCAAAGACGACCGGATCGAAGGGTTTGCCACCGGCATCTCCGCAGCCGGCGGACGGCGGTTTTCTCCGGTGTCCGGGCCCATCTCGTCGAACACCGTCGAGATGCGGTTGCACGGGACCCGGCTCCAGTCCACGGCGGCCGACCTCACGCTCTTCGGCGAGCTGTCGTTCGTCGACGGCGTCCTTCCCGACGACGACAACGCGCTGCATTTCTCGCTGCGCCAGGCGATCGGCAGCGGTCCGCGGAGCAACCAGTACGCCAACAGCACGAGCCCGTCGGGAGCGGAAGTCGGAACGGGAAACGAGCTGGAGATCGCCGGGACCCCTCAGGGCTTCGACCGTTCGAACGACAACGTCGAGCCTCCGCCGCCCGCGGAGTTCTTCGCGGCGTGTCAGTGAGGCGAGCGATGCGCTCACGAGAGGAGGAATTCATGTTCCGTCACCCCTTCGTGTCGCGAGCTTTTCGGATTGCGCCGACGGTGCTCTTCGGCGCGCTGTGGGGCGCGTTGGGCCTCGCGCAGTCCGTTCAGCAATTCCCGGCAACGTCCCCGACGGGCATCACCGCGGGCCCTGATGGCGCGATGTGGTACGCGAATCAGAGCACCGCCTTGATCGGACGCATCGACATGAACGGTGCCGTCACCAAGTTTCCGGCAGCCGACACGCCCCAAGCCATCACCACCGGTCCCGACGGCAATCTCTGGTACAGCCTCCAGCCCGGAAGGATCGCGCGGATGACGCCTCTCGGCGCCCACACGGAGTTCCCCTTGCCCACGTCGTCCGCATCGTCGTACAGCATGGTGGCCGGCCCCGACGGCAACCTCTGGTTCACCGAGGCGGACAGCGGCAGGATCGGCCGTATCACGACATCGGGAACGATCGCCGAGTTCCCCTTGCCAACAGCCACTGAATGGATCGGGAGCATCGCCGCCGGTTCAGACGGCAACCTCTGGTTCACCGAACCGAAGCTCAACAGAATCGGCCGGATCACCACGTCCGGGGCCGTTACGGAATTCGACCTGCCGGCCGCCGGGATCGGGCCAGGCGATATCACCTCGGGGCCCGATGGCAACCTTTGGTTTCTCGGAACCTATCCTGCCGATGTGGCGGGGCGGATCACGCCGAATGGCGACATCCAGGTGTTCCCCATTCCAAGCTTCTTCGACCGAATCGTGGCCGGGCCCGATGGCAATCTCTGGTTGGCCGGTTACGGCGCTCTGAGCCGCCTGACGACGAGCGGCGAGATCACGCAATTCCCCGTGGAGGCCCTCTACAGCTCGGTGGCTGGACTCGCCATTGCCCCGGACGGCGCATTCTGGATCGCCGTGCAACCCGACGGCTGGGGAACTCCCGGACAGGTTGTCCGGCTTATCCTGCCGGACACGTCGGCCTGCGTCGCCAACGAAACGACCCTCTGCTTGAACGGCGGCCGCTTCCGGGTGACGGCGGACTGGAGAGCCGCCAACGGCTCGAACGGCCACGGGCGCGCCGTCAACCTCACCGCCAACTCCGGCTACTTCTGGTTTTTCGACCCCGCCAACATCGAGCTCATCGTCAAGATCCTGAATGGCTGCTCCTCCAACCAGCACCAGTGGGCCTTCGCAGCGGGCCTGACGAACGTCGAGGTCACGACCACCGTGAGGGACACCCAGACAGGAACGACTCAGACCTACACGAACCCGCTGGGAACGCCGTTCGCGCCCGTTCAGGACACGTCGGCATTCGCGACGTGCCCGTGAGGACCGCGTCGCTCCGAAAGGACAGGGAGGTTCGAATGTCGACCATGCGCACCATCACCGGAATCCAAAAGGTTGCGACGATCGCAGCGGCCATCGTCACGCTGGCGCCAGCCCTTCCGGGTCAGACGCTCTCTCTCGGATCCACATCCCGAATGAGCCAGGGCCCGGCGGCCGTGGATCGACACTTCCGGGTGGCGTGGACACGCGACGGACACGACGGCTCACGACCTGACACCCTCGGGCGGGGCTTCGGGACGGTCAGAGTGAAGACAGACGACACATTCATGTATGCGTGGCCCGCGGGCATGGCCGTGGATACCCACGCGCGCGAGGGAACGGTCTCCAACTCCAACGGCGTTCTCGAGCCCGGAGAGTTCGTCGTGGTGGAGACGAGTTGGGGTGGCTACAGCATGGGCTACCACCCTCCCAACGTCGTTCCTGACGTGCTGGGAAATCTTTCGAGTTTCACGGGGCCGGCGGGCGGGATGTACTCGCTCGGCGACCAATCCGCAACGTTCGACATCTACGACATGGGAGGGGGCAACTGCAACGATGGATCCGCAGATGAGTGTTATGTCCTCTCTGTTGCGGCGGCGGGAGCGCGCCCCAAAACGCACTGGGACGCAACCGTTCGGGAGGATCTCTCGGGTGGCAGCTTGCTGCGCGTCGCCGGGCCGGCGACCTGGACGCTCCACATCGGTGAGAGCTTTCCCGACGTCCCGACCGACAACCCGTTCTACGGGTTCATCGAGACGGTGCTCCACAACGGTGTGACCGCAGGCTGCTCTGGGGGCGGCTACTGCCCCGGCAACCCTATGACCCGCGCGCAGATGGCGGCCTTCCTCCTGAAATCCATGTACGGCCCGACCCACGTGCCGCCGCCTTGTACGGGGACTGTCTTCACCGACGTGCCTTGCACCGGCGGACTGTTCGATCCCTGGATCGAGGAGCTCTTCGGCCTCGGCATCACCGGCGGCTGCGGGGGCAAGCTCTACTGCCCGGGCGACACGGTGAGCCGGGAGCAGATGGCGGCATTCCTCCTGAAGACCCTCCTCGGCTCGACATATGTCCCGCCACCCTGCGCCGGGATCTTTGCCGACGTGCCCTGCACGCCCGGGACGGGATTCGCAGACTGGATCGAGGATCTGTACAACCGACAGATCACCGGCGGCTGCTCCGAGAGCCCGCTCGGGTACTGCCCGACCAGCCCGAACAACCGGGGCCAGATGGCGGCGCTCCTGACGAAGACTTTCGGCCTCGCGCTCTATGGGCCGTAGTCGTCGAACCTCTGGCGGGTGCGGCCGAGGGATGACCCGGCGAACTAGCCGAGGACCTCGGCCAGCACCCGCTGGCTCTTGAGCTCGTGCCCGAGAAAGTGTCGGCGGGCAAGGCGCGCGACGCGGGCGATCTCGGGCAGGCCCTTCGGGCTCGACGCGGGATCGAGAGGGCCTGACAGGAAGCCCGCCAGCGTGCGCTGCGCGTCGGCCGTCAGGCGCAGGGTCTCGCCCTGGCGGCACTCGGCGCCGACGAAGCCCGGGCGGCGCTCGTCGAAGAGCAGGGGCTCTGCCTCCGCGAGGGCGCGGCCGCAGCCGGCGCACTCGCGCGGAGCGGGGAAGAGGCCCGAGAGACGGAGGATCCAGACGTCGAAGTACGCCGCGGCGAGCGCGGCCGGCGCGCCGGCGAAGAGCGCGTCCATGGCGTGGCGCGCGAGGCGGTAGAAGGGCTCGGCCGGGTCCGACTCCGAGACGAACGTCTCGAGGCTCTCGGCGAGAGTCGAGAGCAGGAGCGCCTTCTCGAGCTCCTTCGACAGGGAAAACGACGGCCGGATCGGGTCCGCCGCGTTGATCGAGACGAGCTCACGCCCCTCCTTCTCGTAGTACACGACGCGCGCCTCGGTCATCGGCTCGAGCGCACCGGAAAATGCGCTCCTCGGGCGCCGCGCCCCCTTCGCCACGCCGCGCTTCTTGCCGGCGTCGCGCGTCAGAAACGAGACGATACGGTCGGTCTCCTTCAGCGCGTGGGTGCCGAGGATGAAGGAATCCGAGGCGTGAAGACGCACGCCGCGATTATGATGAGCAGGGGCGTGGCGGCCATGCCTTATAAAATTAGGAAAAACTACTAATTCTTCTAATATTATATGGCTAAGCAATCCAGACCCCGCATGGACCCCGGTGTCATGGCGCTGGGCTGGGTCTCGCTCCTGTCGGACGTGGCCTCCGACATGATTTACCCGCTCCTGCCCGATTTCCTCACGCGCACGCTCCACGCGGGGCCGGCCGCGCTCGGTCTGATCGAGGGGGTCGCCGAGGCGACGGCTTCCTTCATGAAAATGGCCTCGGGCTGGTGGTCCGACCGGGCTGCAAGGCGCAAGCCGATCGTCGTGGCGGGCTACTCGATCGCAACTTTCGCCCGGCCGCTCATCGGCCTCGCTGCGAACTGGGGACAGGTCCTCGCGATCCGGTTCGCCGACCGGGTCGGCAAGGGCATCCGCACCTCTCCCAGGGACGCCCTGCTCGCGGACATGGTCCCCGCCGCCGACCGCGGCCGCGCCTTCGGGCTGCAGCGCGCCATGGACAACACCGGCGCCGTCGCCGGGCCGCTTCTCGCCGCGTTTCTCCTGAAGTTCGTCTTCGAGGACGTGCGCTCGGTTTTCCTGCTCGCGCTCGTTCCCGGGATCCTGGCGATCGTCCTGCTGGTCGCGCGCGTGCGCGAGACTCCGCGGCCCAGGCCGGCCGCCGCCCCCTCGACGGCGGCAGTCGGGCCCGAGGGCCGGTTGCCCCGCCGCTTCTGGATCGTCATCGGGATCTTCGTGCTCTTCACGCTCGCGAGCTCGACCGACGCCTTCCTGCTGCTGCGCGCGAGCGACGCCGGCATCCCGGTCTGGCAGATTCCGCTGCTCTGGGCGCTCTTCCATGCCGTCAAGGCGGCCGCCGGCGTGCCGGGCGGCGTGCTCGCCGACAAGCTCGGGCGGGTGCCGACGATTCTCGCCGGCTGGGCCGTCTATGTGATCGCCTACGTCGGCTTCGCCTTCGCGGCCGCGCCCTCGCAGATCTGGGGTCTCTTCGCTTTCTACGCCTTTTTCTACGCCCTGACCGAAGGCGCCGAGCGCGCCCTCGTGGCCGACCTCGTTCCGGCGTCCTTCCGCGGACGGGCGTTCGGCGCGTTCCACGCGAGCATCGGCCTGGCGTCCCTTCCCGCATCGCTCTTCTTCGGCATCTGGTGGAAGGCCTTCGGCCCCCACGTCGCCTTCCTGATCGGCGCCGGGATCGCGTTCGTGGCCGCGGCGGCCCTCGCCGCCTGGCGCGTCGCGGGCGGGAAGGCCTCGGAATCGGCCGCCTGACGACCGGACGGCCGGCCCCGCCGCACGGCGAAACTGATACGATTTCCCGCGCTATGGGACCGGTCTGGCGGCTGATCAAGGGGCAGAAAGACACGTGCCACCGCTGCGGGCGGGAGATCGTGGATTTTCCCGCCGTCGGCCGCGTCGTGGACTACCAGTTCAAGCCGGAAGAGAAGTACTGCTGGGACTGCTACCGGTACCTGACCCCGTTCGTAGACGACGTCGCGCCGGTCTCGCAGGATCCGTTCCAGGCGGTGACCAAGCCAGCCATCCCGTGACAGAGATTCTCTCGACCTTCCAGGGCTCGGACCTCGCGCCGATCGCCGGAAAGGTCTTCGCCGGCGAGCGCCTCTCCTTCGACGACGGCGTCGCTCTCTTCGCGACTCGCGACTTTCTCGGCCTCGGGCGGCTGGCCAACCACGCCCGCGAGAAACGCCACGGGAACCTCGCCTTCTACAACGTCAACCGCTACCTGAATCCGACCAACCTCTGCTGGGTCGACTGCGCGCTCTGCGCCTGGGCCAAGAAAGTCAACGAGCCCGGCGGCTACGAGATGGCGATCGACGAGTGCGTGGCGGAAGCGGGCAAGGGCTACAGCGAGGCCGTGACCGAATTCCACATCGTGGGCGGGCTGCACCCGACGTGGCCGTTCTCGTACTACACGGGCCTGCTCGCCGCGCTCAAGCAGAAATTTCCGGGCGTCCACCTGAAGGCGTGGACGATGGTCGAGCTCGACTGGATCGCGTCGATCGGAAAGATGCCGGTGGACGAAGCCATCCGGAAGTTGCGCGACGCCGGCATGGACTCCTGCCCCGGCGGCGGCGCCGAGATCTTCGCCCGGCGCGTGCGGGACATCATCTGCAAGAACAAGATCTCGGGCGAGCGCTGGCTCGAGGTCGCGCGCGAGTGCCACCGCCAGGGCGTCAAGACCAACGCGACGATGCTCTACGGCCACGTCGAGACGGCCGAGGAGCGGGTCGACCACCTGCTGCGCCTGCGCGACCTGCAGGACGAGACGGGCGGCGTCCCGGGCCTGATCCCTCTCGCCTTCCATCCCGAGAACACGCCGCTGGCCGACCTGCCGCCCTCGACCGGCCAGCTCGACCTGCGCGTCATCGCGGCCTCGCGTCTGCTGCTCGACAACATCCCGCACATCAAGGCCTACTGGATCCAGATCGGCACCAAGCTCGCCCAGGTCGCCCTCTTTTTCGGCGCGGACGACCTGGTCGGCACGGTCGTGGACGAGACCATCACCCACGCCGCCGGAGCGACGACCGCGTCCGGGATGACCCGCACCGACTTCGAGCGGATCATCCGCGAGTCCGGCCGCGAGCCCTTCGAGAGAGATTCGGAGTACCGGCGGGTCGTGCGTCCCGACCCCGTCCCCGCCTGAGCTCGGGGTCAGGTCTGCAAATTCCAGTTTTCGGGGTCAGGTCTGCAAATTCCAGATTCCTCGCCTGAGCTCGGGGTCAGGTCTGCAAATTCCAGTTTTCGGGGTCAGGTCTGCAAATTCCAGATTCCTCGGAGCCCGACCGCCCACTCACAGCCCGTTTTCGACCAGGCCCGAACGTGGGAAGCCCCTTTTCTGCAATATGCAGACCTGACCCCAGCTTGTGGAATATGCAGACCTGACCCCAACTATTGGTTGGTGGTGACGGCGGTTTCGGTCTCGACAGAGAACTTCTTGTAGTCGCCGTACTCGAAGAAGGCGTCGATTCCGCCCCCGAAGAAGAGAAGCACTTTCGCGGAGCCGGTGAAACGCGCCTCGACGGGCAGCCAGATCTCATCGTTGACCTTGCGGCGGGAGAAGTAGGTCGTCGCGCCCTTCTGGAGGCGGGCGACCCGGGCCGGGCCGACGCCGAGGTTCTCGATCAGGCGCGCCTCGATGCGGACGATCTGCTTGTCCTCCTCGTCGAGCCACGCCCGGCCCGCGAGCTTCTGGAGGATCTTCCCACCCTCGGTGACGGGCTTGTAGTCCGGCCGCGGCGTGAACGCGATGACGATCGTCGGCCGCCCGTCGACCCATTCGCGGCCTTCCATGACGAGGTCGTCCATCCGGTAGAGCTCCGAGATGACCGCCTGCTCCTCGCGCTCTTCCTCTTCCTCTTTCCCGAGGCGGGCGGCGCGAGCCGCCGCGTCCTCCTCGGCGAGCTTGCGCTCCTTCTTCTCGACGCGCTCGGCCTGCTTGCGATCCTCCACGGCGAGCTCGCTCGCGGACAGGGGGACGCCGTCGCGGGCAACGAGCCGGCGGTACATCTTGCCGGGCTCCTCGGAGGGGTAAACCTCGAAGGTCTCGATCTTCGTCTTCTTGACCGAGCCTTTTCCGTCGAGACGCTTCTCGGTCCGCTTCTCGGTGAACGTGTACTGCTCGAGGAGGAGCCGGTCGCTGCGCAGGTTCCGGCGGGCCTCCTCGAGAAACGCGCGCGTGTCCGGCAGAGGGCTTTCCTCGGAGCCGCCCGCCGCCGCATGCGCGAGCGGCGCCATGCACAGAATCACCCATCCGGCTAGAAGCAATCGCCTCATCTTCGAGGAAAACAACGGCACACCGCCGCGGCATTCCGCACGGCGACGCATCACGAGGCGCTTTGCCGCGCTTGCATATAATCCCGACGGCGGGTCGTTCGGGCCCGCCGGGAGGCGGAACGGATGGCCCCACCGCAAGGGTTCGCCGACTCGACGATCGGCCGCAAGGTCATCATGGCCGTGACGGGCGCGATCCTCTTCGGATTCGTGCTGGTTCACATGCTCGGCAACCTGCAGGTCTACCTGGGCCCCGAAGCCATCAACCATTACGGCGTCTTCCTGCGCCAGCTGCTCCACGGCGCCGGAATCTGGATCGCCCGGGCCGTTCTGCTCGCGGCCGTCTCGTTGCACATCTGGTCGGCCGCGTCGCTGACACGTTCGAGCCGCCGGGCGCGGCCCGTCGGCTACCGCGAGGTGCAGTGGAAGGAATCCACCTACGCCTCGCGGACGATGCGCTGGGGCGGCGTGATCCTGCTGCTCTTCGTGATCTACCACCTGCTCCATTTCACGACGGGAACGGTGCACCAGAGCTTCATCGAGGGCGACGTCTACCACAATTTCGTCGCGGGCTTCCGAGTCGTCCCGGTTTCGATCTTCTACATCGTCGCGATGATCGCGCTCGGGCTGCACTTGCGCCATGGCGTTTGGAGCATGTTCCAGACGCTCGGCGTCTCGCACCCGCGCTACATGCGGGCGGCGCACGTCGGCGCGTGGATCTTCGCGGCCGTCATCGTGATCGGAAACATCTCGTTTCCCCTGGCGGTGCTCGCCGGGATCGTGAAGTAACCAGGCAGCCGGGAAGCCCGAGGAGGCGCATCACCGTGGAGCTCAAGCCGAACATCCCCTCCGGGCCGCTCGAGAAGAAGTGGGAGAAGCACCGCTTCGAGATGAAGCTCGTCAACCCGGCCAACAAGCGCAAGTACACGGTCATCATGGTCGGTTCGGGCCTGGCGGGCGCGGGCGGAGCCGCCGCCATGGCGGAGCTCGGCTACAAGGTCAAGTGTTTCTGCTACCAGGACTCGCCGCGCCGGGCGCACTCGATCGCGGCGCAGGGCGGGATCAACGCCGCCAAGAACTACCACAACGATGGCGACAGCGTTCACCGCCTCTTCTACGACACGATCAAGGGCGGGGACTTCCGCTCCCGGGAAGCCAACGTCCATCGCCTCGCCGAAGTGTCGGTGAACATCATCGACCAGTGCGTGGCGCTCGGCGTGCCGTTCGCGCGCGAGTACGGGGGGCTTCTCGACAATCGCTCCTTCGGCGGAGCCCAGGTCTCCCGCACGTTCTACGCCCGCGGCCAGACGGGCCAGCAGCTGCTCCTGGGCGCCTACCAGGCTCTCGAGCGGCAGATCGGCTTGGGCTCGGTCGAGATGTTCTCCCGCCACGAGATGCAGGAGCTCATCGTCGTGGACGGAAGGGCGCGCGGCATCGTCGTCCGCGACATGGTCACGGGCGAGGTCGAGACGCACATGGGCGACGCGGTGTGCCTGGCGACCGGCGGCTACGGCAACGTCTTCTACCTCGCCACCTACGCCAAGGGCTGCAACGGGACCGCGATCTGGCGGGCCTACAAGAAGGGGGCGGCCTTCGCGAACCCCTGCTTCACTCAGATCCACCCGACCTGCATCCCGGTCACGGGCGAGTACCAATCGAAGCTGACCCTGATGAGCGAGTCGTTGCGCAACGACGGTCGCATCTGGGTGCCGAAGGCCAAGGGCGACAAGCGCGCGCCCGGGCAGATCCCCGAGGAGGAGCGCGACTACTACCTCGAGCGGATGTACCCGAGCTTCGGAAACCTGGCGCCCCGCGACATCTCCTCGCGCGCCGCCAAGCGCGTCTGCGACGAGGGCCGCGGTGTCGGCCCGACGGGGCTCGGCGTGTACCTCGACTTCCAGGACGCGATCGGCCGCCTCGGCCAGAAGAAGATCGAGGAGAAGTACGGCAACCTCTTCGAGATGTACGAGCGCATTACCGACGAAAACCCCTACAAGGTTCCGATGCGGATCTACCCCGCCACCCACTACACGATGGGAGGCCTGTGGGTCGACTACGACCTCATGAGCACGATCCCCGGCCTCTTCGTGCTCGGCGAGGCGAACTTCTCCGACCACGGGGCGAATCGGCTGGGCGCTTCGGCATTGATGCAGGGCCTCGCCGACGGTTACTTCGTCATCCCCTACACGATCGGCAATTACCTTGCGCGCGACAAGTTCGCCCCCATCCCGGCCGACCACCCCGAGGTCCGGGCCGGGGAGAAGGCCGTGGCCGACCGAACGCAGCGCCTGCTCTCCGTCCGCGGCAAGCGCACCGTGACCTCCTTCCACCGCGAGCTCGGCAAGATCATGTGGGAGCACTGCGGCATGGCGCGCGACCGGAAGGGCCTCGAGCACGGGATGGGAAAGATCCCGGGGCTGCGCGAGGAATTCTGGAAGAACGTGACCGTCCCCGGCTCCGGGGCCGAGCTCAACCAGTCGCTCGAGCACGCCGGCCGCGTCGCCGACTTCCTCGAGCTCGGCGAGCTCATGTGCCTCGACGCCCTCGAGCGCGACGAATCGTGCGGCAGCCATTTCCGCACCGAGCACCAGATGCCGGACGGCGAGGCCAGGCGCAACGACAAGGATTTCTGCCACGTGGCCGCGTGGGAACACACCGGCGACGGCAAGAAGCCCAACCGCCTCGTCGAGCCGCTGACCTATGAGAACGTCGAGCTGGCCGTCCGGAGCTACAAATGAACATCACGCTCAAGGTCTGGCGGCAGAAAGACGCGAAATCGCCGGGCGCCTTCGTCACG
>Ga0326726_10003888_pt1 | contig 13690 bp, 9 predicted proteins | sample MHFenrmetagenome_2_FD_207603 | JGI IMG/M metagenome (GOLD analysis project Ga0326726, IMG submission 207603) | Lab enriched peat soil microbial communities from Michigan Hollow, Ithaca, NY, United States - MHF15MN | ecosystem: Environmental > Terrestrial > Soil > Wetlands > Peat | place: USA... | reverse complement strand
AGAGCAGAGTGGTCTCGCGTGAATGCGCGGATGACCTGCAGCCCCTTGGCGAGGCCTCCCATGGCCTCGCGGCGTGGCGTGGAAAGTTGACGCGGTGACATGGCGACAGTCTATTTCGATATGCGAAAAACCGAAAGCGCGTCGACGCGGACCTACTTGACGGCGGCCGGCTCGACCCGTCAGCATATTCGGAAGTCGAACTACATTTCGCTATGCGAAACAGGGCGAGGGCCCGGCGCAGGGGGGCGGCGGCATGAAGATCGGATCGCAGGCGCTGCGCAATTCGGCGATCTCCTCGTCGAATGCCGATTCCATCGTCGTTCGCGGCTTCGACTTGTGCCGGGATCTGATCGGCCGGATCACGTTCACCGAGCATGCCTGGTTGCTGGTCACGGGTAACCTGCCGAGCTCCGCACAGCGTCAAATTCTCGACGCAACACTGGTTGCGATTGCCGAGCACGGGCTGGTGCCAAGCGTCACGGCAAGTCGAATGACGTTAGCGGCCGCGCCTGAAGCGATGCAGGGCGCGGTCGCGGCGGGCATTCTCGGGTGCGGATCCGTCATTCTCGGATCGGCCGACTCCGCAGCGCGCTTGTTCGCGGGCATTCTGGCGCGCAGCACCTCGGACTCGATGGATGGCTCAGCGCGCGCCGCGCTCCTCGAACTTCGTAAGGAGCGCCGCGCCATCCCGGGCTATGGCCATCCGCTCCACAAGCGTGTCGATCCCAGAGTCGAGCGGCTCCTCGGTGTCGCGGCGGAATGCGGAATTGCCGGCCGCCACGTTGGCCTTGCACGGTTGGTCGAAAAGCTTGTGCGTGAAGTCACAGGCAAGCCGCTCGCGATGAATGTTTCCGGTGCGATTGCGGCCGTGTTGCTGGACGCGGGCTATCCACTGCTCGCCGTGAAGGGCGTCCCGATCCTCGCGCGCACCGCGAGCCTCATTGCACATCTCCTGGAGGAGCAGGAACGGTCGATCGGATTTGCGCTCGCGGACTCCGGCGCGGCAAGCATCGGTTACGACGGTAAGGCGCCCGACGGATTCGTCCCCGGTGTGGGGTAAGAAGTGCCATGACGCTCCAATCAGTTCTGCGTGGCATCCGCATCGTCGAGCAGGGGACCTTCATCACGGGTCCGTGCGCGGGAATGATGCTCGCCGACCTCGGCGCGGACGTCATCAAGATCGAGAGCCCGGACGGCGATCCTTATCGAAGTTATCAGAGCGGGCTCTACTCACCGCACTTCCAGGCCTACAACCGCAACAAGCGCAGCATCGTGTGCGATCTGAAAGAGCCGGCCGACCGCGAAGTGTTCGATCAGTTGATCGCGCACGCGGACGTCTATGTGCAGAACTTTCGCCCAGGCACGGCTGCGCGGCTCGGCGCTGGCGTAACGCGGCTGCGTGCCATTAATTCGAGGCTCATCTATGCCTCGATCAGCGGATTCGGAGTGGACGGCCCCTACGCGGAGCGGCCGAGCTATGACTCAGTCGCGCAGGCGCTATCGGGCTTTCTGAGTGTTGTCGTCGATCCCGAGCGGCCCCGATTTCTCGGTCCGGCGCTGGCAGATGCGATCACTGGCATCTACGCAGCCTATGGAATTCTCGGTGCCCTGCTCGAGCGCACGCACACCGGTCAAGGGAAGCTCGTCGAGGTCTCCATGTTCGAGGCGATGGCGCACTTCGCGGTTGAGCCGTTCGCGGCATTCTTTGCCCTTGGCGTAATCCCGAAGTCGACCGATCGTCCGCGATTGGCGCAGGCGTATATCTTGCGAACCGCCGATCATCGGCTGCTCGCGATACATCTGTCATCGCTCGAAAAGTTCTGGCTGGGCCTGATAACTGCGCTGAGTGCCGATGAGTTGAATCGTGACACGCGATTCAGCGATCGGCTGGCGCGTATCGACAACTACGAAGCGCTTGGAGAGGAACTCGATAAGCGCTTTCGCCAGCGCTCACTCGCCGAATGGACCGAACGCCTGAGCGCGAACGACGTGCCGTTTGCTCCGATTAATGGCATCGACAAAGTCGTCAACGATCCGCAAGCGCGCCATTTGGGCCTCATTGTCCCAGTGGAGTCCGTGAAGGAGGGCGGTCGGCACGCCGTGCGTCCTGCGCTGCAATTCGACGGCAAGCGCGCGACGTCGGTATCAGCCGCACCGCTGCTCAATCAACACGGCGATGAAATTCGAGCGGCACTTGCGCGTGACAAGCATTGGCCGTCGCCGTCGGCGGCCGCTGGCGCGCAACGTGTTGCGGGGTGACTGAAATGCCTTACAAGTACCAGGAGCTGTTGCCGGCGACGCTCGTCGGTAGCATGCCGCAACCTGACTGGCTGATCGATCGGCAGAAGCTCGCAGGCCGTTTTCCCCCGCGCGTGCGTGCGCGTGAATTGTGGCGTATTCCGGAACCGCATCTTGCCGAAGCTCAGGATGACGCGACGATCCTCGCGATCAAGGCCCAGGAGGACGCCGGCCTCGATATCGTGACCGACGGCGAGATTCGGCGCGAAAGCTACTCAAATCGCTTCGCGACGGCACTCGACGGCGTCGATCTTGACAATCCCGGCGTGGCTCTCGATCGGAGCGGCCATCCGAATCCCGTGCCGCGAGTGGTTGGACCGATTCGACGTCGCCATGCCGTCGGCGTGGCCGACCTCGAATTCCTGCGACAACACACGACCCGACGCGTCAAGGCGACGGTGCCGGGTCCGTTCACGATGGCGCAGCAGGCCCAGATCGACCACTACGGCGGCAGTCGTCAGCTCGCGGCCATGGATTATGCGGCGGCTCTCAATGAGGAGATTCGCGACCTGTTCTCAGCCGGCGCGGACATCGTGCAGATCGATGAACCCTATATGCAGGCCCGTCCCGAGGAGGCTCGCGCATTCGGCCTGGAAGCGCTCAATCGCGCGCTCGAAGGAGTCGTCGGGACGACCGCCGTCCACATTTGCTTCGGCTACGCGGCCATCATTCACGTGCGCCCCTCGGCGTATTCGTTCCTGCCTGAGTTGGCGACCTGCCGGTGTCAGCAGGTCTCGCTCGAGACCGCGCAGTCGAATCTTGATTGCTCGATTCTGAGGTCGCTCGGCACCAAGAAGATCATTCTCGGCGTCATCGACCTGGCAAATCTGCAAGTCGAATCCCCGGACATCGTCGCGGGGCGGATCCGGCGCGCGCTGCCGCACGCACGTGCCGAGAACATCATCGTGGCGCCGGATTGCGGCATGAAGTACCTGCCCCGCGACACGGCGTTCGCCAAATTGAAGGCAATGGTTGCCGGCGCGGCCATTGTGCGTGCAGAGCTCGCTCCGCACGCGACGTCCAAGACAAGTCACGTGAACTCATAGAAGCGGAGATTCAAATGCAAACATCCAAGGGGAGATGTGCGGCCATTCTGGCGATCTGCGTCGTTGCGATGACCGCAGCGATTCCGGTCATGGCCCAGACGCCGGAAATGGAAGAGATCGTTGTGACCGCCCGCAAACGCGACGAGTCATTCCGTGACGTACCGGTCACCATCAATGTGTTCACGGAAGCACAGATTGCATCGGCGGGCATTCAAAAGCCTGCGGATTTCATCGCGCTGGTTCCGAACATGACGCTGGTCGAGACGCAGAACGCGGGCAATGCCTTCGTCGTGCTCCGCGGCATATCGCAGGCGCGCAACAGCGAGCCCTCGGTGGCCGTGCTCGTCGACGGCGTGCTTGAGACGAATCCTGCCGAGTTCAACCAGGAACTCTTCGACATCAAGCAGATTGAGGTGCTGAAGGGGCCGCAGGGCGCGTTGTATGGCCGCAGCGCGATCGGCGGGGCGATCATCATCCGCACCAAGGACCCGTCGGATGAATTCGAGGGCGCGGTGAAGCTCGGCTACGGCAACGGGTCGTCCGTACGCGCCCAGGCCGGCATCAGCGGTCCGCTCGGCGGCGAGGGGAGCACGGTCAAGTACCGCGCATCGATCAATTACTACGATACCGATGGTTTCATCCCGAGCACTTTCCTCGGCGGCAAGGCGGATCCGGCGACCGACTACTCGGGGCGCGTGCGCTTCCTCGGCAAACCCAATGACTCATTCACCTGGGACTTGAGGCTCTCTGCGGATCGCCTCGAGACGCAAGCCCTCTATTTCGTCATTCCGCGCCTCGACGAAGCGAATCCCTTCACGAGCTTCTTCACCCCGCCGAATGCGAACGACGTGACGACGCCGATTACGGTGAACAACACCGGCGAGAACAACCGCGATCTCTACGACGCATCGCTCAAGCTCGATTTCAACGTCGGCGGCGGCACGCTCACGTCGATCTCGGCCTGGAACAAGACCAAGGAAATCCTGACAGGCGATGCCTATGACTTCCGCCCGATTCCGAATGCCGTATTCACGGCGATCTATACGTACGACCTGAACCAGAGCCAGTTCCTCGACCTGAAATCGTACAGTCAGGAGCTGCGCTTCACGTCGCCGTCGGAAGGACGTTTCCGCTGGATCGCCGGGGCCTACTACGTGCACACGGATCGCTTCATTTCGACGGGCAACATGCAGGACCTCGGCAACGGCGCGTTCCCGGTCTATCACACTCCGAGCACCAATCCGCTCAATCCGCAGCGCGATGCCAACGGTGTCCTGATACCAGGCACCACCTTCCTCGCGGACTCGCAGAACAACGACGCCTGGGCGTTGTTCGCGGATGCGACGTTCGAGGTGACGGACCAGTTCGAGATCGACGCGGCCCTGCGCTACGACGAGGATCAACGCGAGAACACGACCGAGACGCCGCCCGATTATCTCGCGCTCGTGCAGGACCCGAACGCCTTCACCGGCCAGGTGCGCAAGCACACCTGGAGCGAAACGCAGCCGAAGATCACGCTGCGCTACAAGCCATCCGAGGACGTGACGCTTTACGGCGGATGGAGTCGTGGATTTCGCAGTGGTGGCTTCAATCAGACCGGCGTAGGCGCGGTCGCCGATGCGAGCGGAATCGCAGGCGTCAACGATCTCTTCAATGCGGAGGTCGCTGATACGTGGGAAGCCGGCGTCAAGGGTCAGTTTGCTGACCGCCGCCTCAATGCCGGCTTGACCTTCTTCCATACCAAGTCCACCAACGGGTACTTCTTCGTCTTCCTGCCGGCGAACTCGACGCAGAACCTCGGCAATCTCGATTCCACCTACAAGGGTGCGGAGCTTGAACTGAGCGGTCGCGTCACGGACCGGTTCGATCTGTACGCGAGCTACGCATACACCGACAGCGAGATCACCGGCATGGAAGATCCGAGCGTCAAGGGCAATCAGGCGCCGCTCGTCTCTAGGTCGACGCTCAACCTCGGTGCGCAGTATCGGCAGCCCATCAAGAGCGGACTTGACGCCACGTTCCGCGTGGATTTCCAGGAGATCGGCCGTACCTGGTGGGAGCCCTACAACACGACTTCACGCGATGACGTTCCGTTGCTTGATGCGCGGCTCGGCCTGGACGGGGAAAAATGGTCGCTTGTGGCCTGGGGGAGAAATCTCAACGACAAGAAGTACAATGCCGAGTTCTCACCCGGCGGCTTCCTGTTCAGGGCCCAGCCGCGGCGCTACGGGGTGGAGTACACCTACAAGTTCTGATCGGAGGCGATAGTCATGGCTACCAAGGCGAAACTGCCCTCGCGGCTGCATCACACGGCCTATGTCACGCGAGATCTCGAGGCCACGCGAAAGTTCTACGAGGAGGTTATTGGCCTGCCGCTCGTGGCGACGTGGTGCGAGAAGGACATGCTGTTCGGCGCCGAACGTACCTATTGTCATCTGTTCTTCGGCCTGGGAGACGGTGGCGCACTGGCATTCTTCCAGTTTGCGAATCCCGGGGATCAGGAGCAATTCGGCCCGAAGATGCCGTTCACACCGTTCCACCATATTGCCCTGAACGTCGACAAGGAGACGCAGGCGGGAATCGAGAAGCGCCTGGCGGCGGCGGGCTACAAGGAGCCGCAGTCCTTCGTGCTCGAGCACGGCTATTGCCGTTCCGTGTACGCCACGGATCCGAACGGCATGATTGTTGAGTTCACTCGCGATCATCCCGACGTCGAAAAGATCAGCCGGAAACGCCTCGCGGACGCCCACTCGGAGCTCAAGCGCTGGCTTGGCGGAGATCACACTTCGAACAACACGTACCGGTAGACGCAAGGGCGGTGGTGGCGTGAGGCAAAGCACCGAGCGCATTCTGACGACGCACGTCGGCAGCTTGCCGCGCTCGCAGGCAGTTACCGACGTTTTGTTTGCGCGCGAGAAAAACGAAGTCAAAGACAAGCGTGCTGCTGCGACCGTGATTGCCGATGCGGTCAGGGACGTCGTTTTGCGCCAGGTTGCGGCCGGAATCGACGTCGTCAGTGACGGCGAGATGAGCAAGATCAGCTACGCAACGTATGTCGCGGATCGCTTCACGGGATTTGCGGGCGACACACCGCGAGAGCCGGGGCAGGATCTCGTGGAGTTTCCGCGTCTGTTGACGAAGCTCGCGGAGCGCGGATCGACGGCGAAGTATCGGCGGCCGAAGTGTGTCGGTGAAATTCGCGTCAAGGATACGCAGCCCCTTCATGAGGATCTGGGGAACTTCACTCGAGCGGTGGGCACAGCGAAACCCGTCGAGGGCTTCCTCAATGCCGCGTCCCCTGGCGTGATCGCATTGTTCCAGCCGAACGAGTTCTACTCGACGCAGGACGCGTACCTGGAGGCGCTCGCGGAGGTCTTGCGCACGGAATACGAGGCCATTGTGGCGGCGGGCGTCCTGCTGCAGATCGACGCGCCCGATCTTGGCATGGGGCGCCATACCATGTATCGCAATGCGAGCCTCGAGGAGTACCTGCGCCGCGCGGCGCGACACGTGGAGGTGTTGAATCACGCGCTGCGGAATATCCCGCCGGACCGCATGCGAATGCATGTGTGCTGGGGAAACTACGAGGGCCCGCACCATCATGATGTGCCGATGGAGGACCTGTTACCCATCGTGATCAAAGCCAGGCCACAAGCCCTGCTCTTCGAAGCTGCCAATCCGCGTCACGCGCATGAATGGAAGGTATTCCGCGACCAGGGCATACCGGAGGACAAGATTCTCATCCCCGGCGTGCTGAGTTCGACGACCAACTATGTCGAACACCCGCAATTGGTCGCCGAGCGGATCATCCGTTTCGCGGGCATCGTCGGCCGAGACCGCGTCATCGCCGGCTCGGACTGTGGTTTCAGCACCTTTGCGGGTTTCGGGCCCGTCGATCCCGACATTGTGTACCTGAAACTCGCCGCGATGGCAGAAGGCGCGCGCATCGCAAGCGATGAGCTGTGGCGGCGCTGACCTGAAGTCCGCTAGTCGGCTGATCGCCAGTCGGGTCCCGCGATTGACCGCCAGCCCGACGACTGGCGCAAGATCACGATTCACGCCATGATGACTTGTCACTACACGAAAACGGAGCACCGCTCATGAGCACTCCAGCCAAGCGCCGTGCCTTCCCGCTCCCATCCGAATTACGATGTCCTGAAGGGGCGGAAGGGTGGGAGGAGATGTACCCCTATTTTACTCAATTCCGCCCGGAGGACGACCAACGGTTCTGGTTCTGCAACTCCATGCACTTCCCGGAGCCGATGCCGGCGTTTGACGCGCTTACGGCGGAAATTCCCTACATCGCGATGGGAGCGTTCATAACGCGGGTCTTTGCGTTTCCGGCGGCGCTTGGCATCGACTACCGAATCGTGAACGGGCGCGTCTATATCACGGCGAACACCGTCTCGGATCCCCACCAAATCGAACGGCGCGCGAAGGTATTCACCGAGCGGGCGCCCTACTATTACGAGCACTGGGACGAACTGTATGAACAGTGGACCCAGCGCATGCTGAAACTCATCAGCGAACTCGATTCGATACGCGTGCCCGTGCTACCGGAGTTCGAGGACGCCGCCGTCGTCACCGAGGCCCGCGGCTATGCGCAGAACCACGAGCTGCGGGGCGCTTTTCATCGGGCGATCGAGAGCCTGTCCATGATGTGGCAGCACCATTTCGAATTCCTGATGCTGGGTTACGGCGCCTACCTCGTCTTTTTTCAGTTCTGCAAGAAGGCATTTCCGGAGATTTCAGATCAGACGGTTGCGCGAATGGTGGCTGGCATCGACGTGCTCATGTTTCGTCCGGACGATGAGATCAAACGGCTCGCACGCGTCGCCCTCTCCGTCGGCATCGAGCGCGTGTTCATGAACGGCGGCAGTCCCCAGGAAATTCTGGCGGCTGTACGCCAAACGGGCGCGCCGGGCGAGAGCTGGCTCGCCGAGCTTGAGATAGCGCGCCATCCATGGTTCGAGGTGTCCGCGGGCGATGGCTTCTATCACTACCACCGCGGCTGGAACGACGACCTTTCGCTGCCATTTTCTGCATTGCCGGGCTATATCACGCAGATCAAGGCCGGCAAGAATATTGATCGTCCAACGGAGACGCTCAAGAAGGAGCGCGAGCGGATCATCGGCGACTATCGACAATTGCTGGGCACGGATGCCGACCGGGGCGCGTTTGACCAGATGATCGGACTCTGTCATCGCGTGTTTCCCTACGTGGAGAACCACAAGTTCTATTGCGAGCAGTGGCACGCGACGCGATTCTTCAACAAGATTCGCGAATTCGGCGCGTTGCTGGTGCGCCAAGGCATGCTCGACGGCGTCGAGGATATTTTTCAGCTGCAGCACACCGAGGTGGATCAGGCGCTGTCCGACGTCGCCATCGGTTGGGCGGCGGGCTCAGGCCCGGTCGGTGGTCCCCACTGGAAGCCAATCGTTGCCCGCCGCAAAGCCGTGCTCGAGCGTTTGAAAGCATGGACTGCGCCGGTCGCCTTGGGGCCGATGCCGGAACGAATTGAAGATCCCGCCGTGCAGATGCTTTGGGGGATCACTTCAGAAACGCTGGAGGCGTGGTCGACACCGCCTGAGCAGGAGCGCGCGCATGAGATTCTGGGATATGCGGCTTCGCCCGGTGTTGCCGAAGGCTTGGCTCGGGTTCTGACGACGATCAATGAGTTCGGCTTGATTCAGGACGGCGAGATCCTCGTCTGCCCGGTGACGGCCCCGAGCTGGGCTCCGCTCTTCAACAAGATCAAGGCGGCAGTGTCAGATATTGGCGGCGCCATGTCGCACGCGGCCATCGTCGCGCGTGAGTACGGCTTGCCGGCGGTCGTCGGAACGGGGCAGGCCACGAAACGCATTCGCACCGGTCAGCGTATCCGCGTCGACGGCAATCGGGGCATCGTTACGATTCTGGAGTAGGCGAAGTGACGGTGTCGGCGATCGAGCGGCGCATTGCCACCGCACGCGGCTTCGTGCTCGATCTGGACGGCACGCTGGTACTCGGCGACAAGAGCAATCGTGGCCTGCGTCCGCTCCCCGGCGCGGTCGAACTCCTCGATCGGCTCCATGCCCGCGGTACGCCCTTCGTGCTCTTTACCAATGGCACGACCAGAACGGGGGATGAGTACGTCGATATCCTGCGTGCGGCAGGTCTGCCGCTCCCGGACAACTCCGTCCTGACACCCAGCACCGTTGCGGCCGACTACTTCGTCCGCAACGGTATTCGACGGGTGCTGACCCTGGGCGTGGAGGGTGTCTGGCGGCCACTGGCGGCTCGCGGCGTCGAGGTGGTTCGCGCTCCCTCGCGTAGTCCCGTGGATGCGGTCTTCGTCGGCTGGTGCCCGGACTGCACGACCGCCGACATCGACTGCGCGTGCGCAGCGGTCCAGCGAGGCGCGAAGTTGTTCGCGGGTTCCCTCGCACGCCACTTCGCGAGCGCCGAAGGCAGAGTGCCGGGCACGACACGGAGGATCTGCGCCATGATCAGGAATGAGACCCACTCGCGACCGACGCTCCTCGGAAAGCCCGCGCACGAAGCACTCCTCTATGCGAGCGCGCGCCTGGCGGTCGACCCGGCGGATCTTGTTGTCGTGGGCGATGATCCCGCCATTGAGATCCTGATGGCACGGCGCGGGCAGGCGTGCTCGGTCGCCGTCACAACCGGTACCTGGCGAGGCGAGGACGCGGAGCTCCTTCCAGCATCCCGGCGACCGGATCTAATCGTCTGTGGCGTTGGTGACTTGCTGAGAATCCTCAAAGACTGATCGCCGAACGAATCATGGCAAGGCATCGGATCCCATGCGGGCTCATTGGGATCCCGTTTTGTAGACTTCAGTATTGGAAACTGCTAGTTTCGGCCGCCGAGTCGAACAACGACCCCGGACGCGAGCGAGCGGTCGGGCAACATGCGCAGCACTTGGGAGGGGTCTTCATGATGAGCAGTTTCCTCAGCCGTTCGACGGTGGGTCCGCGCGCGGCGCTTGCCGTGCTCGGCACCTTGTTAGCTACAGGTCCAGTCCTCGCCGCAGCGACGAGCGACACGATTGAGGAAATCGTGGTCACCTCACAGAGACGCGAGCAGAACGTCCAGAACGTCCCGATCGCGATCACGGCGTTCACGGCGGAGGCGCTGCAGTCGAAAGACCTGGGCCAAATCGGCGCACTGACGAAGTTCGCGCCGAACGTCAATCTCGACGCCGGCTCACCGTTCTCGGGCGACACCTCGGTACTGTCGGCCTCCATTCGCGGCATCGGTCAGGATGACTTCGCGTTCAATCTCGACCCGGGTGTCGGTGTCTATCTTGACGGCGTGTATCTCGCGCGCACCATCGGCGCGAATCAGAGCCTGCTCGACATCGACCGCATCGAAATACTCAAGGGCCCGCAAGGCACTCTGTTCGGCCGTAACACGATCGGCGGCGCAATCGCCATCGTGACGCATACGCCCGGCACCGAGAAGAGATTCATCGCCACCGCGACGACCGGCAGTTTCGATCGCCGGGACATCGCCCTTACCGCGGACATGCCCCTCTCGGACAGCTTCCTGACGACGCTCAGTTTCTCCTCGCAGGTCCGCGAAGGCTATCAGAAGGTCATTCCGTATCCGTCGAATACGGAGATGGGCACGATCCCGTATGTCATCGATCAGCAGACGGCGTTTCCGAAGGCGGGGTATGCGACCTCCGACACCAAGGGCGGCCAGAATCTGCAGGTCATTCGCGGCAAGGCCCTCTGGCATGCGACGGACACGGTGAACGTCACGTTCGCCGGGGATTATTCGCACCAGAACCAGTCGTCCTATCCGACCACGGTCCTCGACGTTACTACTGACTTGGCGACTGGTTATGGTGCGTTGGGCGCCTTCTACAACCTCTGCCTCAGCGTGCCGAAGGCTGTGCTGGATGATCCGAACGGTCCGTTCGGCCGCTCGCAGCAGACCCCCCCTCTGCCGACCCCAGGGCCGGGCCCGTTCAGCACGGGGCCCGACGCTGTCTGCGGAACGCGCGGCGCGTACCCACCCGCGACCGGTGCCCCGCAACTCGCCCCGGGCGGTGCCGCTACGGGTGGCGTGGGCTACGTCGGCGGTCCGGTCCCCTGGACGGCCGGTGGCGTGCCGGGCAATCCGTCGACCAATGCACCGCGTCTCTACTGGAACTTCGCCAATACGCAGACGGGCAACATTGACACCACCTACGCGAATGGCCCGAGCTTCGCGAAGTACGATGGTTACGGCGGGTCCGCCACGATCGACTGGGAACTCTCGGAGGCCATGACCTTCAAGTCGATCACCGGCTGGCGATACATCGACTGGAAAGTGGGCGTGGACCTCGATGGCACGCCGGAGTCCTTCCAGGAAGTGACCGACCACCAGCGCCAGGACCAGTTCTCGCAGGAGTTCCAGCTCGCCGGCAAAGCCTTCGACGGCAAGATGGACTACGTAGCGGGTCTTTATTACTTCCAGGAGTCCGGATTCGTGCACGACTACGTGCCGTTCGGCGGCTCGCTCTACATCTACGACGTGGCGAATGACGTCGATACAAAGTCCTACGCTGGCTTCTTCCATGTCGATTACAACTTCAACGATTCGTGGGGCATTACGGTCGGCGCGCGTTACTCGAAGGACGACAAGAAATTCGTGGGTGGCCAGTCTGATCTCGACGGCTTTACCTACAAGATCAGCGGCTGCTACGACCCGGCCGGCTCAGCGAACGCGCTGCTGAGTCCGTTCATTCCGGTCGGCGTAACCTGCCAGCAGGCCCTCGGATTCCCGGTACCTGGCCAGCCGTACCGCTATTTCCCGGACGGTGAGCAGAGCCAGGACTACACAGTGACCACGCCTACCGCGGGTATCCAGTACCATTTCAGCGAAGACGCCATGCTGTACGCCAGCTATTCCAAGGGCTTCAAGGCGGGCGGCTGGACCACGCGCCTGTCGGCGCCGATTCCTGACATTAGCGCCGCCGCGTTCGGCCCTGAGTTCGACAAGACGTACGAGCTGGGTCTGAAGTCGGAGTTCCTCGACCGCCACGTGCAGACGAATGTGGCGCTGTTTTACAGCGAGTACACAGGCATCCAGCTGAACTTCCAGGAAGGCCCCTCGCCGGTGCTGCACAACGCAGGCGATGCGACCCTGAAGGGCGCCGAGCTCGAGTTGCAGACGGTGTACGGCGGTTTTTCGTTCAACCTGGCCGCGGCCTACATCGATGCGGCGTACGACACTATCGATCCGGCCGTGACCGTGGCGAATCCGACCTTCACGACGGCCAACAAATTGCCGAAGACACCGGAGTACAAGTTCACCTTGAGTCCGCAGTACCAGTTCAATCTGACCAATTCCGGCAAAGTCATCGTCAGCGTGGATTACACGTACACTGCCGACATGTTCAACGACGCTACGAATCTGCCGTTGCTGCATCGTCCCTCGACCGACAACCTGGCCGCCGCCATTCGCTACCGGTCGCCGAGTGAGCGCTATGAGCTGGCGTTCGGCGGGACGAATCTGACCGACGATCGTTACCTGACAGTCGGTTCCGTCAACACGGGGCAGGGCGAGACCGTGGGTACGTACAGCCGTCCGCGCGAGTGGTACCTCACGCTGCGCATGAAGTTCGATTAACAGGGGGCGGCCGACGGCATTCGACCTCATCGCCTCGTACTGGATGATCGCTGGGCGGCGCCGAGCCGCCCAGCGAGTTCTAGTGGGGTCCATTCGACTTAAGGGACTGTGTCGAGTCGACGGTGCGCGCAAGCGCGCATCCAACACACGAAAGCGGATGTTGCTTCGCGCGTCCGAGTTCGAGACATGCACACGCCGCGCCGGTCCGAAACTCCCGTTCTAATCGTCGGCGGCGGCGCTGCGGGCCTCACACTATCGCTTGATCTGGCGCGGCGAGGTATTGCGTGCCGGACGATCGACAGGCTTTCCGGGCCGTCCAATCACACGCGAGCCTTCACGCTGCATGCGCGCACGCTGGAGATGCTTGAACGCATCGATCGCAAGCTCCTCGACCGCTATCTCGAGCGCGGTATTCGCACGAAGGGCATGACATTCAATTTCCTCGGCGCAAGTGAGCGGCCGGTAGTGGATTTCTCGGGCATCGACTCAAGGTATGCGTTCCTGTTTGTCCACAACCAACATGAAACCGAGGGCTTCATTCGCGAATACCTCGAGTCGGAGTGCGACTACCACATTGACTGGAACACGCGATTGGCCGATTTCAAACAGCAGGGCGGCGAGGTAATCGCCAAGCTCGTGCATACGGATCGTGGCGGGGAGGAGGAAGTCGTCAGTTGCCGCTGGCTGGTGGCCTGTGACGGGGCGCGCTCGTTTGTTCGCGAGAG
>Ga0326726_10003887_pt1 | contig 13692 bp, 10 predicted proteins | sample MHFenrmetagenome_2_FD_207603 | JGI IMG/M metagenome (GOLD analysis project Ga0326726, IMG submission 207603) | Lab enriched peat soil microbial communities from Michigan Hollow, Ithaca, NY, United States - MHF15MN | ecosystem: Environmental > Terrestrial > Soil > Wetlands > Peat | place: USA... | reverse complement strand
CAAATCCATCGCTCCCGGAACCACATCATAAAACATTTTAATGACAAATTTTGAAGAAATGGGATTCACTCCCGGTATTCTGAAAGCAATTCAGGAACTTGGATTTGAAGAGCCCTTGCCGGTACAGACAAAGGTGATACCGGTTATGCTTGGAGATGAAAGTGATATTATAGCCCTCGCACAAACAGGCACAGGAAAAACAGCAGCCTTCGGACTACCTTTAGTCCAGGCTACAGACACGGAAACTGACAAAACTCAGGCGCTTATTCTGTGCCCCACACGTGAGCTGTGTATTCAAATCACGGGGGACCTTTCAGACTACTCCAAATATACAGGCAGTTTAAAAATCCTTGCCGTCTACGGAGGTGCAAGTATTGATAACCAGATACGCGGATTAAAAAAAGGAGCACATATTATCGTTGCAACACCGGGAAGGCTGATCGATCTGATCGGAAGGGGGGCAGCTAAACTTAAAAATGTAAGAACAGTTATCCTCGATGAAGCAGACGAAATGCTCAACATGGGATTTCTTGACAGCATAAATGAGATTTTAGAAGAAGTCCCGGAAGGAAGAAGAACTCTCTTGTTCTCCGCTACCATGTCGGCCGAAATAGCTTCTATTGCAAGGAAATACATGAACAAACCGGTTGAAATTACTATCGGAACAAAAAATTCATCTGCCGATAATGTAAGCCACGCTTATTATATTGTACATGCCAGGGATAAATACAAGGTACTGAAACGCATTGCTGACTTTGAACCGGATATTTATGCAATTGTTTTCTGCCGTACCCGAAAAGAAACCCAGGAGGTTGCATCAAAACTGATTAATGACGGCTATAATGCTGATGCACTTCATGGAGATCTGTCACAGCCACAACGTGATGCGGTAATGCAGAAATTCAGGTTAAGGAACCTGCATATGCTTGTGGCAACCGATGTTGCTGCACGGGGACTGGATGTAGACGACCTCACCCATGTTATTAATTTCAGCCTGCCTGATGATGCTGAGATTTATACTCACAGATGCGGCCGCACAGGAAGAGCCGGTAAGACAGGAGTATCTATTTCACTCGTTCACCTCAGAGAGAAACAAAATTTTCAGAAGATAGAACGACTTGTCAGAAAGCCTTTTAAAGCCATGCCCATCCCGACAGGAAGTGAGATATGCGGAAAACAGCTTTTCAACTGGATCAATAAACTCGAAACCGTTGCAACTGACCATCAGGAGATTGAAAAATTTTTACCCGAAATCAAGTTGAAACTGGCAGGTATGGACAGGGAAGAGTTTATTAAAAGGGTGGTTTCACTGGAATTTGACAGGTTCCTGGATGATTACCGGCATGGCGAAGACCTGATTGACCCTGTCACTGAAAAAGAAGGCAGTTTTGAAAGATCATACAAAAAAGGCCCGCAAGGACAATACCCCGGCAATTACACAAGATTATTCATAAATCTCGGAAAAGCTGACGACTTTTATCCGGAACAGCTTATTGAACTTGTCAACACTAACACTAAAGGAAGGAAAGTGCCTATCGGGAAAATCGATCTGTTAAAGTCCTTCTCTTTTTTCGAAGTTGAATCAGGCTATGCTGACGACCTTATAAAAGTTTTGAATAATGCAAAATTCAGGAACCAGAAGGTTGCAGTAGAAGTTGCCCAGCCAAAGAACGGTAAACCGGAAAATGGCGGATATCATGGAAGAAAAACGTCTAAATGGGCAGGCAGAAAACGCGAAAAGAGAAGCCATCCTTCTACTGCCTGGTAAATCAATCCGGGAAAAATAGGTTTTTAGTGAAATCAGTTTATTTAAATTCCATAACTTTGATGCAAGAACCTTAATGCTGTATAAGTCACTATCCTGAATTGATAATATACAGATTTCATGAAATGGAAGTGTAAATCGGATCCTGTTATTCTGAATCTCAATCTGAAATTTTTCATTTCAGTAATATTATTTTCCTCATTAATCAGTCCAGATTCCAATAGTCAGCAAGTTCAAGAAGATGATTATAAATTAAGCTTTGCATATCCGGGCAAAGAAATTGAAAATACCATCAGCTTTTATACATCAAAATCGGGTTACGAGACCATCGAAGCCACTACCGGTAAAAAAATCAAAAACATAGAAACCTTCCTGCTTATAATTAATGAGGATACATTATATCCTGAAAAAATAAATACCAGGGGCCAGACTACACTTTATTACAGAAGGAAGAGTTTCAGTTTCGACCTTAAATCTAAGGCATTATTCAGACATGGAGAAAGAACAGAACCATTGAAAAAGTTTTTCGCATTAAGTCTTTCCATGGACAGGAACTATTGCAATAATCGTCTGGCTTTCGAGATGATGGAAACTATCAATCTTTTCAGCCTTTTCTACTCTTTTTGTGAACTCCGGATAGATGGTCAGAGCGAAGGTATTTACATGGTAATTGAACGACCTGATGATTGGGCGATGAAGAAAAAAGACTCTCCTCTGCTTATACGCAGGGGATATAACCACAACATTGATAAAATAATAACTGATAAATCAATTGAAAAGAGTGAAACTAAAAAGTATTGCTCTTATTACAACCTGATTTATAAATGTTTAAATAAATATGATGGTGAGGAACTTTATGAAACCCTATCAAATTGGCTTGACATAAATTCCTACATGAAATGGCTTGCTTTCAATTTTTTTGTCCGAAATGGTGACTATACTGATGAAGTTTATTTCTATTTTGATCCAGGTATTAATAAATTTAATATCCTTCCCTGGGACTATGATGATTTATTTCATCCTGCCCCGCATGAAGGAAATATTGAAAATAAAAAACTTCTTACTGATAAGCTTATTTTTTCGGCTGAAGACAAGCTGGATAAAAAAATTGCAGCCGATCCTTATCTTCACAAGATATATCTGAATCAGTTAGGTGTAATCCTGGATCAGCTGTCACCGGAAGTTTTAAGGAAAGTCTTTGAAAACACATATACTGAGCTATATCCCTATTATTCAAACAATGAAATTATAAAGATGTCAGGTTATGACGCTTACAAAAATGCAAATATTACAAAACTTCAAAACGACATGTCCTCATTATACCTACAATTAAGAATTTCCAGGAACTACTATCTGGATTTGTTAAAAAGCAGGTAGTGTAAAGTTAAACCTATTATAATTAACATAACAGTAGTATATTACTTAAGTCTTTCTGACATTCATAATGATCCAAAATAAAGTTGACTTCTGCTTTTTGCTGGTGTAACTTCGCATGAATATTTTAAATTGTTTAACAAATACCTTCTTCTATTAATAATTTAAACTTTCAAAAATGGAACTACTTGTAATTCTTATCATTGGAGCAGTAGCTGGCTGGCTGGGCAGCACTATTTACAAGGGCAGCGGCCTGGGGCTAATCGGGAACATAATAGTTGGAATTGTTGGAAGTTATGTTGGATACTGGCTTTTAGGGAAACTGGGTGTCAGTCTCGGAGGTGGATGGGTCGGAGCCATACTAACGGGTGCTGTCGGAGCAATTGTTATCTTGTTCCTGCTAAATCTGATATTTCGGAGACGATAGTCAATTCCTGCTAAAAACTCATAAAGTGGTAATTGCAGAATTACACTCATGAGCTCTGTCAGATCTTGAGGCAATAGCTTCAATTACACTCCGACAAAGACAATTTTTATGTCATTGTTTACAGGATTGTTATGTCCTTTTCAGTAGAGTTTCTTCTGCTTTATGCCAATCATCTAATTCAGTTCCATGCTCCCCACGTGCTATACGCTGGTTGTAGATTTCATGAGTTTTTTTGCGAATCTCTTCTTCATTCAGAACTGATTTGCTGGCAGTTACTTTCTTGCTTTTTACTGTTTTACTGACCTTGGAAGTTTTCTTTGGTTTGCTGATCGTCTTCGCTTTTGAAGTTTTCATAATTCCCAATTTTGTTCTATTAAAACATCATTCTTTATGTGTCAAATTTACATCATCTTGAGATAATGTAACGAAAATCTGTCTTTCGAATCATCAATCAGCTCATTTATTGTATTTACAGATCAAAATCAGATAAATGTAATATGAGCCTTTTTTATTGGTATATTTACATCATGAAAAACGAAATAGAAATACCGGATCATTTTCCTGATGCCAAAGAGAAAGATATAAAAGCTGCGGCTAAAAGGAGAGAAGACTATTCAATTACCAGGGACTTAAGAGCAAAGGAAGAAAACGAAGCAATTGCACGCAGACTGCTAAGAGACAAAGAAAACAAGGGTGAAGACAACACAGTTTAATCTGACTCACCCGTAAATTCATTAACACTGCCCTCAGATTTAAGATCCTGGGGGCTTTTTGTATCCGGTTAGAAAAAAGTCTATCTGTTTTTGCAGATAGTTTTTTTGTTGGTACGAGAAGCTAATAATCCTATTATATATCAGATTATCAATTCAATATGTTCTATTGCATTTTATTATGGTCTTCAATCTTTTGTGGTCTTAGATATTTAATTTGGATACTAGTTTAAGTTTATGAATGCTTTCAGGTGAATTGTTCTGTTTTTCTTGGTAGATAAAGCTTCAACAGCGTTTTTTATTAAATTTATAAGAATTTGTTCAACCTATGATAAAATATTATTTTAAACTGGCTGTTCGCAAATTTCTATCTAACAGGTTAATATTTGCCGGAAGTATTTTAACGGTTTTTATAGGAGCATTATGTATATCGCTCTTATTCTCCTATGTTTATAATGAACTCACCATGAATGGGTTCCATAAACGTGTGAAGGATATCTACATGATGGTGTTTCAGATATCACCTGAAAGCCAGTATGACCCATTTACAGCCAGTACATCTTTAAAATTCAATTATAAAGATTATCCTGAACTTGAAAGTCTTGTATCACTCAGGAAATATTCCAAAGATCAAATAACGGTCTCTTCCGGCGAATCGTCTTTTTCACCTGAAGTCCTCATAGCCGACAGCACCTTCTTTAACATATTCGACTTTAAGCTCCTAATTGGCAATAAAAAAACAATACTCTCTGATCCCGGCACCGCCATTATTACCGAAGACTATGCCCGAAAAATATTTGGAGACAAAAACCCCGTCGGACAGGAGATTAAAGTAACTGCCAGTGATATTAAAACATTCACAATAAAAGGGGTAATTGAAAAACTACCTTCCAACAGCTCCATTACATTTGATATAGTTTTACCCATTCATTCCGGCTCTTATAATAGAGGAGTAGGGGCCGATTTCCTTCTTGTAAATAAAAAATTTGATAAGGAGGAGTTTGTAAAAAAAATTGAAAACATTGGGCATTCCATCTTTACTGACAGTAAACTAAGCTTAATATCTTTTAAGGATATTTATTTCTATGAAAACTACAGTTTCCCTTTTCAATTCATATTTACCCGTTTTGGAGATAAAAAGAATGTTTATGTACTATGTGTTATAATGCTTATCGTTTTCGCTATAACAGCATTAAATTTTAGTGGTTTTCAGGTCATCCAAATCAATGCAGGTATGAAGAATATTGGATTAAGCAAAATCCTGGGTATAAAGGAAAGGGAACTCTTTATGCAAAAAACAGTTGAAATCATGCTGCTTATCTTTTTATCCTCCTTGCTGGTCACCATTGCCTATGTGTCTGTTCTACACTATTTTAATAGTTTTACAAAGGTTTTTCTTTCACCGACTCTGTTGGAAATTATTGTGTTGAACGTAACAATAATTATCACTCTGTTTTCATTGGCGATGATATATCCCGCCATAATAACCTTAAAAATCCCGATTATTGATAGCCTTAAGGGGAAGTCATTTTCAGGCAGTTTTCTTGTTAGTCAAAAATCAATTGTAACCATACAGTATACACTTACGATAGCATCCATCGCAGCTTCTTTAGTGATTTTCAGACAGGTATCTTTAATGTTACATAAGGACATGGGATTTAACAGCGAAAACGTAATCAGGGCAGGTATATATAAGGAAGTGTCTTTTGTCGGAAGTAAAGAAGAGTGGAAGAAAAGAGAAGAGGAAAAGCAAGAAAGCTACAAATATATACAAAATGAACTGGCTTCAATTCCAGCTATTTCAGCCTTTGCACAAGGTGACGGTCCTCTTAACCCTCCTATCCTCATGTCATGGAAATTGAAAGGAGGTGATAAAGATTATTTGAGCATGAAGGGTTTGTTAGTACAACCGGATTATCTGAAGGTTCTAGGATTGAAAATATCGGAAGGCCGGTTTTTTGATGCACAAAAAGATAAATCGGGAGGGAATAAAATTGTTATCAATGAAGCAGCAAAAAAATACTGGGGAATAAAAGACATTCAGGAAAGCCACATGAAGATGGGGGAAGGAGATAGCACGGGACATGAAATTATAGGTGTGGTGAAAGACTTTAATTACCAAAATCTTTCAATTAAGCCACAACCTTTGTTCATAGAATATTTCGAGGATATTAGAATGGGTTTTCTCATCAAATTCAGGGATGGTTCTGTGCAAGATGGATTGCAATCTGTTTCAAGTTTGTTTAAGGAAGTTAATCCGGGAGAAGAATTCAGCTACAGCTTTCTTTCAGATGAAGTTGCAGCGCTGCACCAAAAGGAAAAGCGGCTCAGCCAGATATATTTTGTATTCACGATCATTGCTCTGTTAATAACGGCCATAGGGATATTTGTAATTGTCATTTATGATGCACAACGTCGCACTAAAGAAATCGGCATCCGTAAAGTGAACGGCGCCCGGATCGGCGAGATCATGTTTATGCTCAACAAAGACTTTGTGAAAATGGTACTTATTGCTTTTATAATTGCCTGCCCCATTACCTGGTATGCCATGTATAAATGGCTTGAGACCTTCGCCTATAAAACGGAATTGAGTTGGTGGCTATTTGCATTAGCAGGAGCCGTAGCCTTGGCAATTGCTTTACTAACGGTGAGCGTACAATCTTTTAAAGCGGCAACAAAGAATCCGATGGAAGCGCTGAGGTATGAATAGAAGACGGGATACTGTGCCACATGTCTGAAAGGATTCCTGAAAGATATCCTGGTCTAATTAAAATCTGTTGAAAAATGAAACATATATTTTACGTAATTTCCCTCCTTATCCTTTGTTCCTGCAGCAACAATCACGATACGACTCATATTCAAAACCTCAGGTGTGAGTATATGGTCAATCCCATCGGGATCGATGCCGAATATCCACGCTTTACATGGCAGATAGTCTCTGATGAACAGGGTGTAGAACAATCAGCCTTTAAAATCTTCCTGGGAACCGATTCAGCCCTTGTCGCTTCCGGGAAAGGCAACATCTGGGAATCGGGCCAGATAAAAAGTTCGACAATCCCGGCAATTTATTCCGGACGCTCTATTCAGCCTTTTACTAAATATTACTGGTGTATAAAAATAAAGCAATCGAACGGTGGCTGGACTGACCTTTCAGAGACTGCCTCCTTCGAAACAGGCTATATGAAAAAAGCTCCCTGGAGAGGCCAATGGATAACCGATACATATGATTTTAACCTGAAACCTGCCCCATATTTCAGGAAAGAATTCGTAATTCAAAAAAAGGTCAGAACAGCCAGGGCATATATAGCAGTAGCCGGATTATATGAGCTTTATCTGAACGGTGAGAAAACCGGCGACCATCGTCTCGACCCCATGTACACGCGCTTCGACCGCCGCACTCTTTACGTTACTTATGATGTTACCAATAAACTGAAAACTGGCGAGAACGTCATCGGAGTGTTACTGGGAAACGGGTGGTACAACCACCAGTCGACAGCAGTGTGGTACTTCGATAAAGCTCCATGGCGTGCACGTCCGAAATTCTGCCTGGATCTGAGGATTGAGTATGACGACGGTACTGAAGAAATTATCAGTACGGAACAGAGCTGGAAATCTTCATTCTCACCTATTGTCTTCAACAGCATCTATACTGCAGAACATTACGATGCAAGGCTGGAACAACCGGGTTGGGATATGCCGGGATTTGACGATTCAAAATGGGGATATTCGCTTAATACCGGGGCGCCTTCCACAAATATCACTGCACAGGTTCTTCACCCGATCCGTAATGTGGAAGAAATCGCCACTTCAAAAATGGTACAGTTCAGCGATAAGGATTATGTATTTGATTTCGGAAGGAATATTGCTGGTGTAACAAGAATAAAGGTTTCAGGAGAAGAAGGTACACAAATCAGGCTTATTCATGCTGAAAAGCTCGATCAGAAAGGTCATGCGGACCTGTCGAACATCAATGTCCATCACCGGCCTACCGACGATAGCGATCCTTTTCAGACCGATATTCTGATCCTGAGCGGTAAGAAAGAAGAAGAATTTATGCCGCGATTCAACTACAAAGGATTTCAGTATGTGGAAATTGTTTCCGACAAACCTGTAAAGATCACAAAAGGAAGCCTGAAAGCTTACTTCATGCACAGTGATGTTCCTCCTGCAGGGAAGATCAGCTCCTCAAACAACACTTTAAACAGGATCTGGTCAGCATCAAATACATCCTATCTTTCAAATCTGTTCGGCTATCCGACCGATTGCCCACAGCGTGAAAAGAACGGATGGACAGGCGATGCACAGATCAATATCGAAACCGGACTCTATAATTTTGATGGTATCACCATATATGAGAAGTGGCTGGCTGACCATCGCGATGAACAGCAGCCAAATGGTGTTCTTCCTGCTATTATTCCTTCGGATGGATGGGGTTATCATTGGGCAAACGGACCGGACTGGACAAGCACCATTGCAATTATACCCTGGAATATATGGCTTTTCTATGGCGACTCACGATTGCTTGAAAACTGTTACGATAATATTAAAAGGTATGTTGATTATATTGACAGAAAGTACCCGTCGGGAATTACTGACTGGGGCCTGGGCGATTGGGTACCGGTAAAATCGGTGACACCTAAAGAGTTTACATCAACGGCATATTATTTTGCCGATGTCACTATTCTGGCAAAAGCAGCAAAACTCTTCGGTAAACATGAAGATGCAGAGAAATACACCAGTCTGGCAGAAAAGATCAAAAATGCCTTTAACGGGAAATATCTCGACATCGCAACCTGTATCTACGGAAAAGGCTTTCAGACTGAGCTTAGCGCAGCATTGCACTGGGGCCTTGTTCCTTCTGAATATATTACGAAAACAGCAGAAAATCTGGCATCAAGGGTAACTGAAGATAAGGATCACATTGATGTAGGTCTGCTTGGAACTAAAACACTTCTGAATGCTCTCAGTGAGAATGGCTATACAAATCTGGCATACAGGGTTGCAGCGCAGGAGACATTCCCTTCCTGGGGCTGGTGGATTGTAAACGGTGCAACGACCTTTTATGAGAACTGGCCGCTGGATGCAGCACACGATATCTCGATGAACCATATCATGTTCGGGGAAATCAACGCCTGGTATTACAAAGCATTGGGTGGTATTTTCCCCGATGAAGATGCCCCGGGGTTCAAAAATGTCATTCTAAAACCCAATTTTGTTGAAGGTCTTGACCATTTTGAAGCCGAACACGAAGGACCATACGGATCCATAATCTCGAAATGGGAAAGATCATTGGACAAGGTCAGTTACCATGTATCCATCCCTGCAAACAGCACAGCCACACTATTTCTAAAGGCTGATATGGTTAATATGGAAGGTGAAAATGTCAGGAATGCAAGATCCGTAAAAACTGTTATTGATAATAACCGGTTATTTAAAATATACCTCCGGTCGGGTAAATACAGCTTTGAAATCAACTGAAACGGAAAAAGCAAGCTCCTCTTAGCTGAAGGGATACTAATCTAAGGATGAAAGTGGAAATACTTTGATCATATGTTCAGAAAATTTAAAATATTGGACATGTACTATTGTTTTTAATGAAAATACTACATAAATTTGCAGCATGTCCATAATTGAGCGAATATTGAACAACTATGACTAAGCTAAAATTCGACAGGAATATTCCGTTCAACGACCTTCCTCTTCTTCCACCTTCTTCGAAAATAGATGATGACAGCGATATTTTAAAAAAGCTGGTATCTGCTTCAAGAGCACTGGCCACAGTAAATATCAATGTTATGAGACTTCCAAATCCGTATATGCTGGTAAATACAATAGCATTACAGGAAGCTAAAACTTCAACTGAAATTGAAAATATTTTCACCACTGAAGACGAATTGTATAAAGCAGTTTCGGATAATAAAAGTGAAGAAAAAGCAGATTTGGCTACAAAACAAGTTCTAAGATACAGGGAAGCACTTTGGGCAGGTTACCATGCCATGAATGAAACAAAAATTTTAAATCTACAGTCAGTTCTTTCGATCTTCCGTCAGATCAAAAATACAACATCTGGAATACGACCTCCACAGGCTAATGTTGTTATCAAAAGAGGACAAAGTGAGTTACTGCCTCGAGAAGTAATCTATACACCGCCTAGAGGTAATGAAATTGTGGAGCGACTTATGGATAACCTTTTAACTTATCTTAATGATGATAAGAATTATAAAACGGACCCATTGATAAAAATGTGTATTGCACATTATCAATTCGAAGCAATTCACCCTTTTCAGGATGGCAATGGGAGAACGGGCCGAATTATTAACCTGATTTACCTTGTTCAAACAGGATTATTAAATCAACCAGTACTATACCTGTCAAAGTATATAATTGTTAATAAATCAGACTACTATTATAATCTTGGAGCTGTAACACAACTAGGTTCATGGAAAAAGTGGATTTTGTTTATGCTTGACGCAGTTGAGAATACATCTGCTTTGACAAACAATCTGATTAACGACATATTGGAACAGATGGATTCTACATTGAATTATGGAAAATCCAAAATAAAATGGTACACAAAGGATATAAATGAGGCCATTTTCAGTCAGCCATATATTAAACCAAAGATTATTGGGAAAGTTTTAGGCAGATCCTCACGGACAACTCTTTCAAAACTTATGGAAGAACTGGTTGCCGCAAAGATATTAACTCCAAAAAAGGATGGCTCTGAAGTGTACTACCTGAATGATGACCTGATAAGAATCTTAGCTGGGTAAATTGTCAAAATATTTTGTACTACTTTTTGTACTACTAATAAAAATGGCCTCATAAATATTTGATTTACAAGGCCATTTGATTTTCTCAGTCGGGGTGAGAAGACTCGAACTTCCGGCCCCTACGTCCCGAACGTAGTACGCTACCAACTGCGCCACACCCCGATATAATTTCAGCGCTACCAACGGAGTTTACCACGCTTTGTCCGCTGAAGCCTTGGCGAAGGCGGACTGTAAAAACCCCGCGCATAAAAATAGCAATTTTCTTTGGAATTACATTTTCGGCTTATCTGACTTTTATCCGTTAAAGATTATCCGGATTAAATGCCACACTTGCCCGGCCTGAAACCGCCACCATCGCGTTGCCTGCAAATGATTTATATGGCTTGCGTTCAAGAGTATTATTCAGTATTCCTTTTACACAGGCTATCTGGTCATTTATAAAATCAGATGGCATCGGTGTCCCGTGTCCCGGGAAAATAGTTGTGAATTCTGACATCCTTTTAGCCTGTTTCTCAAGTGTTACCAGATATTCATGCAATGGTTTACAGTTTTGAAGAAACAGCCATACCAGGGTATTATTATTGTCCCCGGTGAACAGCAGTTTGTTTTCAATATCAAGCAGGCATATTTCTCCGGGGGTATGGCCCGGAGCTTCCATCACTTTCAGAGTTCTGCCGCCAAGCCTGAATAAATAACCCTCTCCCACCGATTCAAGTTTTGTACTGAAAGGCTTTCCGGCATAAATTTCTTCTTTTGAAGGGGCACTGTTACCTGTCATATTTTTTAACGCGTTTTCCCTGGCTTCGGGAAGATTGCATGCCCTCGCAGCAGAAGAGTCTGCAGAATTAATATAAACTTTCCTGAACTGGTAGTCAGATCCGGCATGATCAGGATGACCATGAGTATTTACGACAATCAACGGCTTCGATGAAAGCTTTTTCACATAAGAAGCCAGGTCGGCTACACCCAGACCTGTATCAACCAGCAACGCACTGTCTGTACCTTCAACGAGATACATATTGTCAGCACCATGATCGCCGATAATCCATACTCTGGGTGCAACTTCCTTCAATGTATACCATCCATTCTTTTCCTGGCACGAAGCCTGCTTCAGCATAGAAATGGAAACCAGGAACAGAAAAAAGACTCGTAGTTTCTTATTCATACATGTGTTTCCCCCCGGGTTTATTTAACAGGCTTTAATTCATTTATTTTTTCTTTTGGCAGAAGCGCTTTTGTTTCCTTTTTAACAGTCAGGGCTTTTGCAAGCTTAAAGGTGCCATTCAGTCTGATATCATTTACGGATGCTCCGATTAACACGTCATATTTGCCTGCCTCGGCAATCCATGCTGAAGCTGAAGGATCAAACGATGCAAGGCTGCCAGCGTCAATATTTATATTGACTACCTGGCTCCCACCAGGCTGCAGAAGACCCGTTTTTGTAAAGCCTTTAAGCTCGCATGACGGCTTGTCAAGAGCGATCCCTGGTGCTTTGAGATATAATTGCACGATTTCCTTGCCGGCAACAGTTCCGGTGTTCTTAACTGTAACCGATACAGTAATATTTTTACTGAAATTGGCTGAACTGAGCTTCAGATTTGAATATTCAAATTTGGTAAATGAGAGCCCATATCCGAATTCATATGATACCGGAACGTTAAAAGTGCTGAAGTACCTGTAGCCGGTATAAATTCCTTCTTCGTATGTAACAACTGCAGGCTGTCCACGCATAAATCCGCGCTCACCAGTGGCCTGTGGCTGTTGTTGTGCTATGACTTTCCCGGGGAAATTTTTCGATGATGAAACATCTCCGTATTTCACCGGAAATGAGGTAGCCAGCTTCCCTGACGGATTTACTTTGCCACAGAGGACATCGGCAATTGAATTGCCTGTCTCCTGACCTGCCTGCCATGCCAGAAGAATGGCATCGGGGTACTCCTTCCAGCTCGCTGTTTCGATAACGCCGCCAATATTTAATATCACGACAACTTTTTTGTTTTTGGCATGATATGTTTCAGAAACAAGTTTTATAAGATCTTTTTCTGAAGTGGTAAGAAGGAAATCCCCTTCACCTGCTGTTCTGTCGCGGCCTTCACCGGAATTTCTTCCGATGGTTACAATTGCGGCATCGGTAACGTTAACAATGCTGTTAACCATATCCTTATTTACCGTAAATTCAGCCAAAGGCTCAGAAGCCATCATAAATCCGCGGCCTACTCTTTGTTTTCCCTCCTCCGTGACTTTACCATAGAAAGAATAAAGTGACCGGAGATTCTCATTTACTGAGTACCCGGCATTTTGAAGCCCCTCAACCAGTGACACACTGTATGCTTCATTAACATCACCGCTACCTGTTCCGCCTGTGATTATTGAATATGATGTATTTCCGAAGGCTGCTATCTTTTTCGTTACTGCAGGAAGAGGAAGCGCTGCACTATCATTTTTCAGAAGTACCATCCCTTCGGATCCTGCCTGTCGTACAACCTCTGCATGTGCTTTAAGATCTGGTTTGTTTGAAAACTTATATCCTTTAAAACGTGGGGTCTGGATAACGATGTTAAGTATTCTTTCGATATTTCTATCAAGAATTGCAACATCAAGTTTGCCTTCTTTTACGGCTTTGATGATCGCCTCAGCCTGGTT
>Ga0326726_10003886_pt1 | contig 13701 bp, 8 predicted proteins | sample MHFenrmetagenome_2_FD_207603 | JGI IMG/M metagenome (GOLD analysis project Ga0326726, IMG submission 207603) | Lab enriched peat soil microbial communities from Michigan Hollow, Ithaca, NY, United States - MHF15MN | ecosystem: Environmental > Terrestrial > Soil > Wetlands > Peat | place: USA... | reverse complement strand
ACACCTATCAGAAACGGATTCTTTTCTGCCTTTGTTTTGATGCGTTGCAAACCTTCCTTCATGTTCTTAATGAACTCTTCTTTTAAGGTTGACTGGTCAGTTAGTGATGCTATCCCTGGATGCCCCATATTTACAAACGGGTACCACTGATAATGGCGGGCAGTGTCTGCACCGATCCATGGTGTAACAGGCTCTTTTCTACCGAAATCAACTGCATGGTCCAGGTACTTCGGATCCCTTGTGATCTTATATAATTCAATGGCGGCAAGTTCCATATCATCAACCCAGTTATCCTCTTCATAGAAATACGGGGCTGTACCCGGAGCAGTCTGGCAGGCTCCGGGATTCTCTAGTCCGTAATGAAATGCTGCGACAGCCTTTGAAGCCAGTAGCTTTGAAAATTCAGGATCGAAAGATTTATAGACTTCAGCACCCCTGGCAAATGCTGAAGCGAATTTACCTGCTATTGAAGCTATCCCTGTTGTACGGTTTTTGTACATGAACAATCCCTGTTCCTTCCCGGTACAGCGATAAACCGGACGTTCAGATCCCTTACCATAATAAGCAGTGTCTGCATTAGGGAAACGGAATCCAATATGGTCGCGGTCATCTGCAATCTGGTTATACATTATCCCTGGAGCAGGGTTCATCTTTAACAGCCAGTCAAGTCCCCATCTGCTTTCATTCAGAACATCCGGGATGCTATCTTGCCCGGGTAATCCGTTTGCCAGAAAATTATCCCCGAATGAGGAGGTATTCTCAGAAAAGGCAAATAGCATCTGATAGGTTGCATTTGCTGAAGTTGCAACATACTGAAGGTAATCTGCAGCATCGTGCCATCCTCCGGTTACATCAATATGCATTGAATCATCTTTCCCTCCATATATTACATATCCGTCATGCGTATGGCACGAATCTTTCAGCCATGGATTAAAGCCGCATCTCTGTTGTCTCATATAATTCAGCAGGAAATCAGCTGTGCCGTTATAAATATCATCAGAGATCCTGAAATCTGTTGAAACAGCAGTTCCTGCTTCGATCCTGTAAGTTCCATTTTCTGTAAGATCGCTAAAATGAAGGCGAAAGCAACTTTTAAAAGGTGCAAGTGGCTCTGATTTTACGATTTCATTTTTCTCAAGAATAACTTTACCGGAGGCAACATCAACAAGCCTGAATGATTTCAGGTCTATATTTCCCAGTGCAATAAATACAGCAACTTTAGGGTCAGTTGTTCTGTACCCAAGCTGATTGATTCTTATCCATTCATCGTTCTTTTTCTGGCAGGAAAGGAGCAATATAGCTGTTGAGAAAAGTAGAATCATTCTCATTTGATAATGATTGTTATTTGATAATAATTGGTAGTTGATAATAATTCTTATATAATAATGATTGTCATTTGATAATGATTATCCTTTGACAATAACTGTCATCTGATAATAATCCCCATATGAGAATGCAAATCCCCTCTTCCTCGTTATAACCATTCTCTGAATTGCTCTCTCACAGATGGAATTGTTAAAATTGTATTAAATTTTTAGTATTACGGAATAAACCGATTAATGTATCTGTCTAAAGGTAGAATAAATAAGAATAATAAGAAAAACTGACTATAAGGAATTATTGATTGTCGCCTTTTTTATCTTTTAGTTTTCATGGTTTAAATGATTAGTAATCAAATCTTAAGAGATTGAAAATCCAATCAGGTTAATCAGGTTAGTTAGGTTAGTTAGTAAAAAGAAAGATAAGGTTAGGCCAATCAAAATACGGGCAGCAAGTTATAATGCTGCCCGTTTCTTTTTTCCTGGTCCAGGGGCATTATTTTTGTTCTTATTCGGATTGAAGAGTGATTACAGTTATTTCCGGAGGCATCCATATGCGGAAAGGAATTCCAAGAACACCCAGACCCCGGTTAACAATCAGATATTGTTCACCTACCTGATAAAGTCCGTTCCATCTCGGGTAAAAATAATGTGCCGGACTCCATCTTAGATTTTTGGACATAATTCCCACCTGCATGCCGTGCGTATGCCCTGATAATGTAATATTAATATCCGTTTTTCCAATCACATCCTTATCCCACTGGTTTGGATCGTGTGCAAGCAATATTTTTAAATCGGATGCGTAAATACCGCTTGCGGCTTTCTTCAGATCACTGTGAATTATTCCCGGGAATGAACCTTTGGTCCTGACACCTATCATCGCTATTCTGGATCCTCCGATATTAACCATTGTGAATTCATCATTCAATACCCTGTAACCTGAAGAAGCTATGAACTTGTTCATCAGCAGTACATTGTTATCCTTCTCAGCATCGGTAAAATATGGATTATAAGTACCGAAATCATGATTGCCCATTACCGCAAAATTGCCATACTTCCCTTTTGCCTTTCTAAGAATCGTATCAAACCTGCTGAATTCACGCCAACCGATGGTTATGAAATCACCGGTGTTGATCAAAAGATCAGGATTCAGTTCATTGATATTTGTCATTACTTTCTCAAGCACCTCCTGGTGATGGTAAAATGAAGTAAGGTGCAGATCAGAGATCTGGACTATCTTAAGCCCGTCAAGATCAGGCTTTAATCCTTTGATCTTCACGGTTATATTCTCTGTTTTGAAATTGAATCTGCCTTTCAGGGTCCCTTCGGCGATAATCAGAAATATCAATATTGAAATAAGTAGTCCGGAATTGGTGAGAATCCTGATATGACCTCCCGTTTTCTTTCTTGCCAGCCAGCCTGAAAAATGAAAGATTATAAGCAGGGTCCTTGGAAACACAACAGCAGCAATCATACCTGAAAGGTTTGTGAGTACCCAGATATGATCAGGTTCATCAAATATCCCCTTGTAGGATGTGGCCTTAAACCATAATATCCATAGCCAGATACTTAATACTATATGAAGTATAATGAAGAAATAATATCTCATCCACGATTTATCGTAAAAATGCTGCCTTATGACAACCAGCGTCAGTATCTCAGTTATTATCAGGATGATGAATAGCCCCATTAAAATATCTTTAATATGTAAATGTACTTAATTAAAATTTATCATGATTATAGTTACATTAGCGACGCTTACAATAAAACATCATGACTGAAGTAAAATTTTACGATCCATCCTATACTCCTGAAATCAAACTTACCTATTCGGTGATTGCTGCAAAATATGGTGATGGCTGGCTTTACGTACGTCACCATAAGCGTAAAACATGGGAGATCCCCGGAGGACATATTGAAAAAGATGAAACCGCCGATGAAGCTGCCCGCAGGGAGCTGATGGAAGAAACAGGAGCTGTTGATTTTTCGCTTGAATGTGTGTCAACCTATTCAGTTATGATAAATGGAGAAACAGGATTCGGACGCCTCTACTTTGCAGAAATCTCCAGGCTTGGACCTGTACCTGATACTTCAGAGATTGCTGAAATCAAATTGATGGATTCACTGCCCGAAAACCTTACTCACCAGGATATTCAGCCTCATCTGTATCGGCGGGTTTTGAAATACCTGAGCGATAGAGATAGTTGCATTTAACCTCAAACTTTTTACCCACCCCTTACCCCTCCTAAGGAGGTGATCCAGAGTGGTTAATTCTCACCCTACGTAATAAGCTCAGTATTTGTCCGCATACCGCATACCCCAAACCGCATACCGCTAAATATATTCAAAGCTCACTTTCTTCAGCCACTTTTCTTCCAACAGCCGGGCAATGCGTTTCACAACTGTTCTCCGGATCTCAAGATCGACCGGAAGGCTCGGATCCTGATGGGCGACATTGATCCTTGTACCAATAATAAAATGGATCTCGTCGCTGTCCATTATCAGGTTTACAATTTTATCGGCAGGTCCCTTCCCAAGGCGGACGCTGTTATTGTAGGATTTTAATATTTCATTCACCTTCTGAAGGGTCAGGATCCCTTCAGTCACAAGGTCAATACCATCTATAAAGCTTTCAGGCGGCAACTCGGGATCTTCAAAAATCAACTCATCAATAATCGCTTTATTAAGCTCCCTGGCTACTATATCGGCTGTTGTTCCACCGCACAGGATAACCTTACCGAAATATTCCTTAACCTTTAAAGCAAGATCCCTGTCTTTTTCTTTTTCGTATGGAGGTCCGGTGCAAATAAGCAATTTGCGGGGTTCACGGAAATAGATGGTGGCACAGCTTATATCATCCTTAGCTTTGTAGGCATCATTTTTATGCGCCATCGTAACAATTTTGCCCGAGAGCATCACCGCCGATATTGATGCCTCGCTGTGAACCAATGATGATGCGTAGGAGGCAATCTCATCCCTTCCCCAGCCAAAGGGAAATGCTTCACTTCCCATCCCGCTTTGCGATACACCGTCGGAACAGAAGATTATCCTGTCCTCTTTTGCCGGCATAAATGAACATGCCCTGAGCACCTTACCGGCATTTTTCCCTTTGTCGAGGGTGACCTTTTTCCAGGAAGGATCAAGGATCTCGGCGCCTCTTAAAATAATGGTTGAGGGATTATCATACTCAAGGACATTTGCACGGCCGCTGCTTTCAATGTCGACAATCGTGAAAGTTGAATAACTTATTTTCCTTTCACTGCACACAGGAAGTGTATTCATGATTATCTCAGCAATCCTGTCAACCTCCTTATGCTCACGGGTGAAATTCAGAGCCATCGTCGCAGTCAGGGTTGCGAGAATATTTGCTTTTACACCATGTCCCATTCCATCGGACAATACAGCAATAACCCTGTCTTCCTCCTTTATATACCGGTAAAGGAAGACATCGCCGCAAATTCTCTCGCCGTCATGATTTCTCTGCTGGCTGTTCACTTCAATATAAAAATCCCTTGACACGGTAAATTATTTGCGGTTATTCTTTGGTCCCAATGACTTTTTGCGGTACGATTCGATTATTGAATTAAGCATTTGTTCTGTTTCCGAAGCGCCTTCTCCGAGAAGGAATCCGATCTTCTGGACCATCTCAAGGTTCTTGTCGATGACCTCGCTAACCCTGTTTGTCACCTCTTCTCCCTGGACCTCAGGAGAATATAGGTCGCGGATTATTGCGCCGCACATCTTGTTCTTCTTAATCGGGAAAATGGAGATATTCAGCATGCTCTCTTCGAAATGTATGTCCTTGCTTACAACGGGCTCATCCTCTTTCAGGACAAATGTGAACATATTATAGACATTGAATGGCAGAAGCGTTTTAAGATCGGCCCCGACAAGTCCGGGAATAATATCGGAAATTGCTTTTGCGTCTTCACCAATAATATTAATGAAGCTGAGATTTGAGTGAAGTATTTTCAGGTTATTATCGACAATTACTACTCCTGTCGGCAGTTTTTCGAGCATATTGTTCATCATGTCGGAAGCGCTCTGAGCCATATCCTTTTCTCTCATTGCAATTTCTTCCGATTCTTTGAGAGCTCTTTTGGTCTCAGCAAGCTTACGATTCGTCTGCCTCAGAGTTTCAATGTATTCCTGCTTATTCCGCAGATTGAATGTGTGGCACATTTCGGGAATAGCCAGCCCTTTTGCCACAGTGGATGCAAATTCACGGCACGACTGATAACCGCAGGCTCCGCAGTTCAGCTCATCTTCGGGATTCTCTTTTCCTATTATTTTAAGGACCTCATTTATTGCTTCAGGTGGTGGCTCGGGAATCCGCTGGTCATCAGGTGTAAAAGTCCTGGTAAAATCAAGCTTCGACCACTTGTCCATATCTTTCTGCCATTGTACCTTATCAAGCTTTCCAACTCTTTTTTCAGCATATTGCCTTACAAGTGCTCTTCTTCTGAACCTTTCATTGTGATGTTCCATTCCCGGTCCGAGCAGGCACCCATGACAAAAAAAGAAGTTAAAATGATGATGGATAGTGTCAATGTACTTTTCAAAATCATTTATTCCTTCAAAAACGTCCTCCCTTCCTGCAGCCGTTATTACTCCGCTTACAGCTATATCGCGTTTGATGCCTGCAGCCTGCAGGATCCCTGCAGGAAGAGGGTACAGGGCCCCCCAGTGGCCATAAGGAGGATCGAACTCTGACATTTTTACAATTCTCTCCGTGATATCAAATTCGTCGAATAACTGCCTTAGCTCAATAAATGTCAGTATACCTTCAACAAGTTTTCCAACGCGGTACAGGTAAGCCTCATCCTTGTTGTCAATGCATGGTCCTATATAAATGATCGCCACCTCTTCACCATAGAGCTCTTTCAACACCATTGAAGTTGCAATCATCGGCGAAACCAATGGAGCGAGGTTAGGCACCAGTTCCGGATGATATTTCTCAATAAGCTTAACTATTGCCGGACAATTGGCTGTCATGTAATATTTTCCTTCAGCCTTTTTGAAGAGCTTTGCATATTCAGCGGCGATAAGATCGACTCCGAACGAGTTTTCATTAACATAGTCAAAGCCGAGAGCACGCAGCATGCTTACGAATTTTCTGTAATCGGTTATGTCATCAAATTCCGATGCTATGCTCGGAGCAACCAGCGCTACGGTTTTCCTTGCTGATGAAAGAAGCTTTTTTACATCTTCCTTTGAATCACGGTACTCTATGGCACGCGGAGTACAAGCTATAAAGCATAAACCGCAGCCTATGCACCTGCCGGGAATGATTGAAGGATGTTCCTTCTGTGCTCTTACCTCAATTGCATTGACAGGACACACCCTGACACAGGAATATGAATTCCTGCAATTCTGATCGTTTATGTAAAATATAGGTTTTCTGTCATTCATTTTTATTCCCAAACGGTAATACTATTTTTTTATATCTCCGAATTCTTTTTCAAGAATACCTTCTATTTTTGTGAGAGAGACTCCCTCAATAATTTTTTCATTAATTCTTAGATTAGGGCCATTGCTGCACAGGTCCATACACCTGGCTCCCCTGAAAATGATCCTGTCTTCCAGGTGATTCTTTTTAAGGTACTCCCTGATAAATGCAACAACATCCCTGTTGCCTCTTGAAAAGCATGAACTGCCTAAACATATCTGCATCTCAATCCTCTGAGCCATTTTCTCTTTTAACCACTGAAAAATAATCTCAAAAGTAATAATATTTCTGTTCCGGTCTCATAATTCATGCAAGTCATGCAGGTCGTGCAAGTCATATTAACTCCACATTCCGGATTGCTGTATGGCACATTCAGGCATAATACATAATCCGTTGATTCGCGGAAACCTGATTATAAAAACCTTGTGGAGGCGACCTGTTTGTAGTAATGAATGTCCCTCAGAGAATATAAGATCCTGTTGGGGTGACCTGTCATAATATCTTATTGTATTACAATAAATAATATATATATTACAATAAGTAAATTACCTGTAACAATATCAATTTTAACTACAAAGGATTAGAATAATAGTACTTTTTTCTCGAGGATTTCCGCAGAAGATATCAGCGACAATCTGCGAAACCCGTAGAAAAATCTTTTTATTGTTAATAAAATAACAATGTTTATTTTATAACAATAAAAAGATTTATATTTGGGGGAATATTCGGAGTATATTTGAATGGCAGCAGATCTCGATAACATCCTTAAAAAATACAAGCAGGGCAGACGTGAGGATCTGATCCCTCTCTTACAGGAGTTGCAGGTTGACCAGGGATACCTGTCCGAAGAAGCTATAATCAAAGTTGGTAGCCACCTCGGACTTAGCACCACCAAAATATATGGACTGGCAACATTCTACGACCAGTTCAGATTTATCCCCTCCGGCAAAATCCAAATTAAGATATGCCATGGAACATCATGCTTTATGAATGGTTCCCAGCCGGTTATCGATAAATTCAGGGAAGAACTTAAAATAACCACTGGTCAGACAACCAGGAACGGAAACTTCAGCCTTGATGTTGTTGCATGTATGGGAGGCTGCTATAATGGGCCTGTTGTTATGGTCAATGGCGAATACCATATCCATGTTCGTCCTGAACAGATTCCCGATCTTATTAGAAAGCTTAAGTACATAATTGATAATGACTAAATGGAAGATTTGAAGACATTCCTTATAGAAAAGGTACTGTTATTTGAATCCGATACCCTTTCACCTGAAACGGAAAAGGTATTGCAGGAGGTCCGCCGCGACAGAACTGACGTGCCTGTGATTCATGTGTCATCAAATACCAGCAGTATAACAGCCGGATCTGACAAAACATTCAATGCCCTTAAGTCTTATGTTGAAGAAAATAACCCCGGATCGTTTGTGATAAGGGTAGGATGCACAGGTCCGTCAAATTATGAACCTGTGGTTTGCATTCAGATGCCCGGAAAGAACAGGCTTTTTTTCAGGAACATAACTGAGGAAAAAGTTGAACCATTGCTAAATGGAGTTTTTCACAACGACATTAATGCGGATGATCTTTTAGGCCAGGAGGGAGCGAAAGGATTTGAATTATGGCCCGGGATCTCGTTCATGCACGATCTGCCGTTTTTTGCCCGTCAGAAAAGAATAATTCTCAGGAACTGCGGATGCTATGACCCTGAAAACATTGAGGAGTATATTGCCAGAGGTGGTTATCGTACATTCGTCAAAACAATACGGCATTATACCTATGAAGAGGTTTGTGATATAATTGAGAGCAGCGGACTTCGGGGCAGGAGCGGAGGAGGATATCCGACCGGACTGAAATGGAAACAGGCTCTGAAAACCTCTGCAAATGCCAGGTATCTTATCTGCAATGCCAAGGAAAGCGATCCCGGTTCGTTCAGCGACAGGACTATTCTTGAGAGTGATCCTCACCATCTTATTGAAGGCATGTCAATAGCCGCTTATGCAATCGGCGCTTCAAATGCCATTTTGTATCTTAAATCAGGCTCTGATCTTGCCCGTAACAGAGTGCAAAAAGCAATAGATATGGCCAGGGAATATGGTATTATCGGACATAACATCTATTCGAGCGGCTATAATCTGGATATCTCAATAAAAATTGAACCCGGAGCTTTTGTCTGCGGAGAAGAGACAGCTCTTATAAACAGTCTTGAGGGAAAACGCGGAATGCCCCGGCTTAAGCCGCCTTATCCTACAACCTGGGGACTTTCAGGCAAGCCTACCGTTATCAATAATGTTGAGACAATAATGAATGTCCCGCTGATAATGCAGAATGGTCCGGAGTGGTACAGAAGTATAGGAACAGAATCGAGCCCCGGCACCAAGGTCTTTGCAATTACGGGCCGCGGCAGGATGTCAGGTGTTGTTGAGGTTGAAATGGGAACAACCCTTAAGTCGATACTTGAGGATATTGTAGACGGAATAAAGGATGGAAAGGAATTCAAAGCTATACAGCTTGGAGGTGCTTCCGGATCATTTATTACTTCTGAGGATATTGAAACCCCTGTTGACTTTGATGCTATGAAACAGAAAGGTTTTGGAATGGGGGCTGGCGGATTCGTGGTGGTCGACGAAACAACCTGTATGGTCGATCTTGTAAGGTATTATATGGAATTCATTCGCAAGGAAAGCTGCGGAAAATGCATCCCATGCCGGGAAGGTACCGGAAGAATGCTTGAAATTCTCGAAAGCGTAATTAAAAAACCTGCCAATGAAGATTCCGGTACAACACTTGAGAGATTCAAAGGTGTGATGCAGCTCGAAACGATTTCTGCAGTAATGAAAGATACATCACTGTGCGGACTCGGACAAACAGCCCCAAATCCGTTTGTTAGCGCCCTGAAGAATTTCAGGGAGGAGTTCGAGGAACATATCTTCGACAGGAAATGCAGGGCAAATGTCTGCAGGGGACTCAGAACCTTTTCAATTAATGTCGATAAGTGCACAGGATGTACTGTCTGTGCAGGAAAATGCCCGGTCAATGCTATCTACGGAACTCGCCTGCAGCCGTTCTTCATAGTTGAGGATAAATGTATCGGTTGCGGAATATGTTTTGACGTTTGTAAATTCAGCGCAGTAATAGTCAAATAGCGGATATGCTTTTTACAATACAGGTAAATAATAAAAAGATAAAAGCCGAAAAGGGAGAAACAATCCTCTCGGCTCTTAATCGCAATGGTATTATTATACCCACGCTTTGCAGGATGAAGGAATTTACTCCGACCGGAGCATGCAGGATGTGCGTTGTGGAGGTTGAAGGCAGGGAGAGGCTTGTTACTGCCTGTTCGCAGCCTGTTGAGGAATGGATGAAGATAAAAACTCACTCTCCCCGGGTAATCACTGCAAGGAAAACCATTGTCGAGCTTCTGCTGTCAAACCATCCTGACGATTGCCTTTATTGTGACAGGAACCTGAATTGTGAATTGCAAAGGCTTTCAGAAGAACTGAATATAAGGGAGAGAAAAATCAAGGGGAGAAAAACAAAACAGCACCTTGACCAGTCCAGCCCTGCCATCGTAAGGGAGCTTGCAAAATGTATTCTGTGCGGAAGGTGTATAAGGGTTTGCGAAGAGCTGATCACCTCCACTTCCCTCGATTTTATTAACCGCGGCAGGCAGACACATATCGGTGCCGCAATGGACAGGGATTTAAACTTTTCAAGCTGTATCCAGTGCGGTCAGTGTGTACTTGTCTGCCCAACCGGTGCCCTTCATGAAAAGCATAATATTACTGAGGTTCAGGAGTATCTCAATAAGCCGGATATTATCAAGGTTATCCAGTATTCTCCAGCCGTAGCATCGGGTATTGCCGAGGAACTTGGAATTAAAAACAGCAGGGATTTTGACAAAAACCTGAACGCCATACTTCGTAAAATAGGTTTCGATAAGATCTATTCTACAGGAACTGGAACCGATGTTTGTGTTACAGAACTGACTGACCGTCTTCTTGAAAAAACAGACAATAAGGAAGATCAGCCCTTGTACATTTCTGCCTGTCCTGCATGGGTGAAATATACGGAGCAGTTTATTCCATCACTTATTCCTCAGCTCTCAACAGTTAAATCACCGCAGCAGATAACCGGGATCCTTATCAAAACCATGGTGGCTGGCCAGCTTGGAGTTCATCCGGAACAAATCTTTTCAGCTTCAGTAACACCTTGCATGGCAATGAAATATGAGGCAAGACGGGACGGTATGATGAGAAAAGGCATAAGCGACGTTGATTCGGTAATGACGGTGCGGGAGCTTGCACGGCTGATCCGGCTGAATGGCATTGATTTTACAAATACAGAGAAAGAACCGGCTGATGAGCCATTAAGCGGCAGAAGCTCCTCGGCAGTGCTGGCTGAAGTATCGGGCGGACTGGCTGAATCAGTCATCCGGTTGATGTTTTACAAAACTACCGGAAAGAAAATTGACAGACAGGTATTTAAAAAACTGCACTTATCAGGAACATTCAGGGATTGTTCAGTACAGATCGGAGAAAACGAAATAAAGGTAGCTGTTATTGATGGGCTGACAGGACTGGAAAAGCTAAGGACTGCACAGGCTGCTGGTACAAAATATGATCTGATTGAAGTAATGGTATGTCAGGGCGGATGCATTCATGGAGGAGGTCTCCCGTTCATAAATTCAAAAGATGAGCTGAAAGCCAGGGCAAAGCTGGTTTACCAGGCTGATGAAACTGAAGCAATAAATCTTCCGTGTAAATCACCAACCCTGATAAATCTTTATGAAAAATTTATTAAGGAAAACAAGGAGATATCTGATAAGAAAATATTTTACACTCATTTTGAGAAGAGAAATGTCTTGCTTTGAATACATATTGTCTTGCAGTCTTGCAGTCTTGCAGTCGTCTTGCGGTCTTGCCTCGGCGCCGTTATACCTTGACTCCGTTACGCCATTAAACCTTTGAATTATGCTTGTCTACACAATTAAAGAGCTTTGCCGTACATGCTACACCTGCGTCAGGGAGTGTCCGGCCAAGGCTATCCGTATTGTTGGTGGCCAGGCAGAAGTCATTGATGAAAGATGCATTGCATGCGGTAATTGCACAAAGGTTTGCAGCCAGGGGGCAAAAGTGTTTCTGAACACAACCGACAGGGTCGTAAACCTTCTTGATGATAATACATATTCCGCCGCTATAATAGCTCCAAGTTTCCCGGCAGAATTTCAGGAATTCACCGAATACAGGCACCTTATTGGCATGGTAAAAGCCCTCGGATTCAAACATGTTCTTGAGGTCTCTTTCGGAGCAGATCTTGTTGCAGACAGGTATAAAAATCTAGTTGAAGAAAGCAAGGATTACTATATCTCCTCGGATTGTCCTTCCATCGTAAATTATATCAAGCACTATCATCCCAACCTGGTGGATAATCTTGCCCCGATCGTTTCTCCCATGGTGGCAATGAGCAGGGTTGTGCGTTCCAAATACGGCAATGATGTTAAAATTGTGTTTATTGGCCCCTGTGTGGCAAAAAAAGCTGAAAGTACCGAAATAGACGAAGCTATAACATTCAGTGAGCTGAGAGAACTGTTTGATCTGTTCAAGATTACACCGGAGAACAGCCAGCCTTCAGATTTCGATCAACCTGCAGGCGGGAGAGGTGCTATTTTCCCTGTAACAAGGGGACTGCTCCAGACTGCCAATATCAATGATGATGCAATCACCGGTAACATAATTGCTGCTGAAGGAAGGATTGATTTTCAGGGAGCTCTCAAGGAGTTTGAAGCCGGACTCATAAAGAACCAGCACATGGAGCTCCTTTGCTGCGAAGGGTGTATAATGGGGCCCGGATTATCAAAAAACGGTAAGCAGTATAACAGGAGAGCTCTCGTAAGCTCCTACGCAAACGTCAAGATGAAAGAACTGGATTCAGTTAGCTGGCAAAAGGCGTTTGATGAATATTCAAATCTTGATCTTTCAATAAGACACAGGTCTGAAGACCGTCGTCAGGAGATAACTGACGAGAATGGTTTGGCGGAGGTTCTTGCGTCAATGGGAAAAACCACGAAGAAAGACCAGCTTGATTGTGGCGCTTGCGGATATGAAAGTTGTATCGAACACGCCATTGCCATAAAAAATGGTCTGGCTGAGATCGAAATGTGCCTGCCGTTTACTATCGAAAAGCTTCATAAGTCTGTAAAGGATCTGGCTTTGTCGAATGAAAAGCTTTCATCAATGAAACAGGCCCTTAAACAGTCTGAAAAACTGGCACATATGGGTCAGCTTTCAGCCGGAATAGCGCATGAGCTGAATAATCCTCTGGGAGTAGTGATAATGTACAGTAATATACTCCTTGATGAGAGTCCGGCTGATGCTCCGGTAAGAGAAGATCTGAAACTGATAGTCGAACAGGCAGGAAGATGCAAAAAGATAGTTGGAGGACTTCTTAATTTTGCTCGCAAAAACCAGGTCAACCATCAGCTTATAAGCATCAGAGAGCTTGCTGACAGAAGTCTTGAAAGCGTTATTATCCCTGAGAATGTTAAGATCTCAGTCTCCGATTTGACAACCAGTCCCGAAGCGATGCTCGATGTTGAGCAAATGACACAGGTTCTTACAAACCTTGTTAAGAATGCTATCGACGCAATGCCTGACGGCGGATCGATTGATGCAATTCTTGAAGATACACTTGGCGATGTTTCAATTACTGTTAAGGATACAGGTACAGGGATTAAAGAGGAGGATAAAAGCAAGATATTTGAACCGTTCTTTACTACTAAAGCAATAGGGGTTGGAACCGGGCTTGGCCTGGCAACAGCCTACGGAATTGTCAAGATGCATAAGGGTCAGATTACAGTTGAATCGAATACCGATCCTGCTAAAGGACGAACCGGAACGAGCTTTAAGATAATATTGCCCCGGAGGAAGGAAT
>Ga0326726_10003885_pt1 | contig 13701 bp, 12 predicted proteins | sample MHFenrmetagenome_2_FD_207603 | JGI IMG/M metagenome (GOLD analysis project Ga0326726, IMG submission 207603) | Lab enriched peat soil microbial communities from Michigan Hollow, Ithaca, NY, United States - MHF15MN | ecosystem: Environmental > Terrestrial > Soil > Wetlands > Peat | place: USA... | reverse complement strand
CGAAGTCCTATCTTGACGGGGCCATCTCGATCCGGGACATCTACCCCCAGATCCTCGCGTCCCTGCGCAAGAGCGAGGAGGATGCCCTCATGCGGCATCTCTTCCCGGAGACGCTCTTCAGCGGCATCGGCATGGGCTGGTCCCTGGCCGGCGGCGAGATCCGCGGTCTCAAGGGCCACCGGGCCGTGGCCGTCTCGGGCATCCAGGACACCATGCGGGTCCTCGACCAGGTCGAGGCGGGACTCCTCCAGGACGTCGACCTCCTCGAATGCACGGTCTGCCCGGACGGGTGCGTGGGCGGGCCGCTCGAAATCGAGAACCGCTTCCTGGCCAAGAGCCGGATCTTGGAGCTTGTCGCCGCGGCCGGAGAGCATGCGGTGGTCGACGTCAGAGACGTCAGTCGGCTCTACCACAAGAATTTTCTGTCGTTCGACCATCCCGCCTCGCCGGTCGAACCACGCCCTCTGGACCGCGATCCGGCCAAGGCCATCGGCAAGGCCAAACGCCGGGAGAAGCTCTTCGCAGAGCTGCCCCGGAAGGATTGCGGGGTGTGCGGAGCGCCCGATTGCCGGACCCTGGCCGACGATATCGTCCGCGGGTACGCCCGGCTCGAGGACTGCCCGTTCGTCAGGACGGCCAAGAAGGAGAAGCGATGACCCTCAGCGACCTGGTGACACGGCTCGATCTTAAGGTCTTCACGGCGGGGATCCCGCTCGACCGCCCCGTCCTCGGCGGCTACGCGAGCGACCTCCTTTCTGACGTTATCGGGCACGGCCGCAAGAGCGACCTCTGGTTGACCATGCAGGTCCATCCGAACATCATCGCCGTCGCGGTCCTCAAAGACCTGGCCGGGATCGTCCTCGTTAACGGCCGGGAGCCCGCCCCGGAAACTCTCGAGCAGGCTTTACGGGAGAAGGTGCTCCTCCTTGGCGCGCGATCCGGCACGTTCGAGCTCGCCGGAAGGCTCTACGGCCTGGGCGTCAAGGGGAGCTGATGGCCCTTCGGCGTCTCCGGGCCGATCTCCACATTCACACCTGCCTCTCTCCTTGCGGCGAGCTGACGATGTCGCCGCGCGCCGTTGTCGGACGGGCCCGGGAGGCCGGGCTCGACCTCATCGCGGTCACCGATCACAACACGACCGAGAATGCGGCCGCCGTGATCGAGGCCGCCGCCGGGACGGGCCTGGCCGTCCTCCCCGGCATCGAGATGACGACCGCCGAGGAGGTCCATATCCTCGGCCTCTTCGAGCCGGGAGTCGCCCTCACGGCTTTTCAGGACGAGGTCTACCGGAATCTACCCGACCTGCCATCGAAGATGAAATTCATTGACGACCAGGTCATCGTCGATGCGGCGGACTACGTCACGGGCTTCTGCCCGCGATGTCTCTTCGGGGCGACCCTCTTTTCTATCCAAGATGCGGTCGGCCTCATCCGCCGCTACGGCGGCCTGGTTATCGCCTGTCATATCGACAGGGAGTCGTTCAGCATCATCTCCCAGCTCGGGTTCATCCCGCCCGGCCTCGGGCTTGACGCTGTCGAGATATCCCCCCGGCAGAGCCTGGACGCGGCCAAAACGTCACTCGGGCCGGTCAAGAGTCTGCCGATCGTCCGGTTCTCTGACGCCCACAGGCCGGAGGAGATCGGAACAGCCGCGACCGAATTCCTCGTCGACGGTCCCAACGTCGAGGAGATCCGCTTGGCTCTGGCGGGCGAGGACGGCCGGAGGGTCATCACGCCATGATGGAGGACCTTTCGCTCCACATCCTCGACATCGCCGAGAACGCCGTCGCGGCGGGCGCCACGCTCGTGCGCATCGCGGTCAACGAGAACGAGAGGAAGGACATGTTGACATTTCGGGTGAGCGACGACGGCCGGGGGATGTCGCCCGAGGAAAAGGCCCGGGCCCTTGACCCGTTCTTCACGACCGGGCGGAAGCGGACGGGGCTCGGCCTGCCCCTGCTGGCCCAGACGGCCGCGCTCTGCGGCGGCCGGCTGACCATCGCTTCGGAACCGGGAGTGGGGACGCGGATCATCGCCCGCTTTCAGTTTTCCCACGTGGACCGGCCGCCGTTGACGAAGATGGCCGAGACGATGATGGTCCTTATCTTCGGCCATCCCGGGATCGATTTCAGCTACCGGCATGCCCGCAACGGCTTGCGTTTCAGCATGTTGCGGCACAGCTTGAGAGGCGGAACGATAGCGGCAGCCGAGATCGCCGCGGTCAGAGAGGGCCTCCGGAGCGGCTTGGCACGGATCGGGACTTCTTGACGGCCCTCAGGACGGGGTCGAGCCGATCTTCTTTTCGAGATTCTCGAGTTGGGCCCGGGCTTTGCTGACGTTGGCTTCGCTCTCGCCTTGAGAGTTCTGCAGGTACATGCGGAGAGTCTCGGCCGCCTCTTTGAGATCGCCTCTCTTCTCGTAGGCCACGGCTAGGTTGTAGTACCCGACCGGCGTCGGCCGGATGGCCAGGGCCTGGCGCAGGAGAGAGATGGCCTGATCATATTCGCCGAGGTAGGAGTGGGCGATCCCGGCGTATTGATAGAAGGCCTGTTCTTCGGGGAAATCGGAGATCAGCTTTTCGTACACGCCGATCGCCTCTTTCAGCGAGCCGGTCGAAGCCAGGTTCCCGGCCAAGCTCATTCGGAGATGGCGGCTTTCGGGCTCGACGGCCAGAGCGCGCTCGTAATAGGCCCGGGCCTCAGCCTTCCGGCCCGTCGCGTCGAGGATGCCGGCGGCGACGGTCAGCGCGTCGACGCTCTGGGGGTTCAGGGCGAGGACCTTGTCCATTGTTTCCAGGGCCTCGCGGGGCTTGCCGCTGACGAGGTACGTGTGGCCGAGCCGGACGAGGAGGACCTCGGAATCCGGCAGACGGGCGATGCCTTGACGCAACGTCTCCAAGGCTTTCTCGAACTCGTTCTGTCTCGCCTGGACGATGGCCAGGTTGACATAACTTTCGGGCGAGTCAGGGATGGCGGTCATGATCTCGCGATAGGTCCGCTCGGCGTCGGCGAATTTCCCCTCGAGCTCGAGGGCCTGGGCCTGTTGGATGAGCTTGAGCAGCTCGATCTTGTCCTTTGGGTCGGGGGCGACGGCACCCGGTTTGGCCGGGGCAAAATTCACGTAGCCCAATGAACGGAGCCTCTCCCGGTCGTCAGTCCTGGCGACGGCCTGACCGCCTGTCGCGCCGGGCGAAGGGCTCAGGCGAAGGAGCTCCTTTTCGAGCTTGCCGCGGAGCTCTGCGGCCTTGTCCGAGGACGTGGCCGCGAGATCGACGTTCTCTTTCGGGTCGCTCTTCAGGTCATAGAGCTCCGGCCGCGGCGCCTGGATGTACTTCCAGGGTCCTGAAACAATCCCGACGAGCTCCGACCAGCCGAAGTTCTCCCGGGGATAAAAACTCTCGATGAGACTATCGATGTCCGGACCGGTCTTGTCCCGGATCCATGGGATCAGGCTCTGACCCTCCATGCCCGACGTCTCGGTCTTGAGGCCGAGCGTCTCCAGGATGGTCGGGGCCACGTCCACCAGCCTGACGGCGCTTTCGACGACGTCGGGCCGGGTGAAGGCCTTGGGATCGCTGAAGATGAGCGGCACCCGGAGGGTTTCCTCGTAGAGGAAGATGCCGTGGCCGGTCTCCACCTTGTCCCCCAGGCCTTCTCCATGGTCGCCGGCGACGACGACGAGGGTCTTGTCCAGCAGGCCCCTCGCCCCGAGAGCGTCCAGGACGGCGCCGACATAGTGGTCCATGTAGGCGATCTCGCCATCGTACGGACGCCCGGGCGATCCTTCCCGATAGAGTGACGGAGGGTCATAGGGCAGGTGCGGGTCGTAGTAATGGACCCAGACGAAGAACCTATTCTGTCCGTTGCGGCCCAGCCAGCTGGAGAACCGGGCGAAGGTGTCCTCGGCCCGCCGCTCGGCGTTGGCACCTTTCAAAGGCGCTTGGGGCTGGAAGGTATCGTCATAGACGTCAAAGCCGCGGCCGATGCCGAACCGGGAATCAACCGAGAACGACGATACGAAGGCTGCCGTAGAGAAGCCGCGTCCTTTCAGGATCTCCGCGAGCGTTCGCCATTTCGGCGCGAGGTCGTGCCCGTTGTTGCGGACCCCGTGCGTCGCCGGATAGAGGCCGGTCATGATCGAGCTATGAGACGGCAGGGTCAGCGGAGCCGGGGCATAGACCCGGGCGAACCGGATCCCCCCGCGGGCCAGTCGGTCGAGGCTGGGCGTCACGGCCAGTTCAAAGCCGTAGCAACCGAGGTGATCGGCCCGGGTCGTGTCCAGGGTGATGAGGAGGAGGTTGTGGGCGGATGCGGCCCGGGGCCCGAAAGCGCTCCGTCCCGAGCGGAGCCAAAGCGCCGCGGCCAGGAGGCCCAGCGCCAGGGCCACGCAACCGAGGATCGGGAGGAGGCGCCGCCGTCCGCGCGGCTTCATGGTCGGCGCCGGACGCGCACGATCGGCTTTTTGCGGAAAGCCGGCACTTCTGGTCTTGGCCATTGATATTCTAGATTAGGCGATTTCCCAAAATAGTCAAGAAAAAGGCCCGCCCCCCTTTCGGGGAGCGGGCCTTGACGTCGAATTCGGCCTGGGCGTACCGATCAGAAGGAGAACTTGAGGCCCAGGCGCCCGGACCAGGGACCGAAGCGGGTCTCCCACTCTCCGTACATGGGATGCGCGATCCCCCTGGCCGCGATGATGGACTCGTAGTTCTCGACGAATGTTCCGTTCAGGATCTGCACGTAGTAAGTGTTGCCGCTGAAGTTGCTGCGGTTGGCCGTGAAGATCTTGCTCTGGATGGTGTCGGTATTGGTCACGTTGTTGATCTGGAAGTTGATCGAGGCCCGGTATTTCCCTGCGATCTTGAGGGTATAGTCCACAAAGAGATCGGCCCAGAAGGTGAACGGCAGCCGGCCCATGTCCCCTCGTCCGTTGACGTAGAAGTACTTGGAGCTGAAGAGGACCTTGGTGGACACGGGGAGGCCGCTCCGTCCGTAAGCGACCGCTCCGACGGTCAGTCCGAAGGGGAAGGCATAGGACCCGTAGGCCTTGAAATAATGGCTCCTGTCCTGGGGCAGAGGGCCGTTCAGCACATTGCCATGGCCGTCGTAGCCCATGAACCAGCGGTCGTAATCCTGTTCGACGCTCGGGCCGAGGCGGCCGGCTTCGTCTGAGCTGGCCAGGCCGGAATAGTTCCCGTAGACCCGGCTCAGGGTATAGTTGAATCCGCCCTGCCAGTTGTGGCTGAACCTCTTTTCGAGGGAGATGTTGAGGCCCATGTATTCGCGCGTCGCCTTGGCGCAAGGCCAGAGGTCGTAGGTCAGGCCGTCATCCGCCGTGCCAAACTGGTTATCTGGGCCGGGATCGGTAAAGGTGTCCGCCAGAAGCCCACCGTCCTTGATTTGCCGGGACACGCCGTAGCCGGGATTGGTGACCCAGAAGTCCTGAAACATGGTCGTACCCTCCCGGGTAAAGACGCCGACGTCCTCGATCGTCCGGATCAGGTGTTTGTTGACGAAGCGGACGGACAGGGACAGGTCCTCGATGAGCTTTTTCTCGGCGCCGAAGGAGATCTCTCTCTGGGAGGTCGGCTTCATATTCGGATCGACCCGGTTCAACGAAGGCGGCAGGTAATCCATGGACCCGCCATAGATATTCGCGCCGTTCGCGGATTGGCTCGCCGCATCGTCGATCACGCCGCTCGCAGCGATCAGTCTCCAATCCGGGTTGTTGAGGGCGTAGTAATCCTCGACCCGCTTCGAGCCGCCGAAGGTCAGCTGGCCCATGTACATCTTCATAACGTCATAGTAGATCCCGAAGCTGCCGAAGATCTTCAGGCTGGAATTCCCGAAAACGTCGTAGACCGCGCCGAGCCGGGGGGCCAGCGTGTCCCCCAAACCGAACTTGACGGGGTTCGCGGTCCACCCCGGGTAGGTCCGGTTGTCCGTGAACGTCGGCATGTACTGGCTCTCGGCCCGGATACCGACATTCAGGGTCAGCCTGTTCATGAGGGTCCAGGAATCCTGGAGATAGACCGACAGGTTGTTGCTCTTGATCTTCCAGACGCTTCCGTAGGGAGAGGTGAATCCGCCCCGGACGATGTAGTACCCGTACGTGCCGACGATATCGTCTGGGGTCGGGGCGTCGAAGGGAGGAACGCCGATGTTGAAATCCAGATCGTTCGTATACTCGCCCCAATTCATGTACACCCGGGGGTGGGGGGCACCGGTAAAACGATTTTCATAAATGTAGTTGTAGCCGACACCGGCCTTCAGGGCGTGCTCACCCCCGGCGCTGAGGTAGAAGGTCGCGTCCACGTTGTTGCCGATCTTGCCGCGCAGGTACCTCAGGGTCTCCATATAGAGCGCGCTGCTGGACCAGCCGCCGAGCTCGATGAGGTCCGGATTGGATACATAGAATGGATCGGTGGCATAGATCGAGTTCGACGTGTTGAAGGCGTAGGTCGACGAATCCGGGGGGGCAATCTGTTGGTTATTTTGATTCTGTTCGTGCCAGCCGCCCCTGTAGCTGATGAGCGCGTTGTTCCCGATGGAATAATCCGCGGTCAGGGAGGCGCTTAAGTTCGGATAATCCAGCCCGTCCAGCCCCCAATTAAAAGTTGAGTCGCCATTGCCGATGACGGTGGGGATGGAGCCCCGATAGTTGGTGAAATTGTTGATAAAGCTGGCCGACAGGCGAAGGCCGGAGAGCGGAGCGGCCGTGAGGCGGACCGACGCGCCCATGCTGTTGTTTTTTGACTTAAAGTCCGCGAAAGGCGCTACTGGGGCCTGCAGCAGGGGATCGATGACGAAACTCCTCGAGGCGACCGTCTGGCTGAAGGTCGGGTTGAACGAACCGAAGAACCACACCTTGTCCTTGATGATATAGCCGCCGAGGCTGAAAACCCCTTCGTACCGATTATAGTGGTCCCGGTCCTTCCCGCCGTTAAAAAATCTGTCATCATAGTTCACGTAATTATAGACGTAGCCGGAAACGTACGGATCCCGCCAGAGGAAGGTCCTGGATTTCCCCTGCATGTACTGGCGGTTGTTCTCGTAGAAGCCCATGATGTCGCCGTGGAACTCGTTGCCACCAGACCGGGTAATGACGTTGATGACGCCGCCCATCGAGCCGCCGAACTCGGCGTTGTAGCCCGACGCCGTGACCTTGACCTCGTCGAGGAGCTCGAGAACGACGTTCTGGCCGCGGTCGCCATAATGAAAGTCCCCAATATCCGCGCCGTCGGCGTACCACATGTTCTCGGCACCGGACGCGCCGTCGACCGAGACGCCGCCGGTGATGCCCTCGGCTTGGACGCCGGGGATGGTGCTGATGAGCGAATCGAACGACCGTCCCCGCGGAAGCGACAGGTAGACCTCCTTGGTCATGACCTGACCCTTGACCGTGCTCTTGACGTCGATGAGCGGGCTCTGGCCGATGACCGTGACCTGCTCCTCGAGGGTGGCCTCTTCGAGCGTCACGTTCAGGGCCAGCGTTTGGGACAGCTCCAAAAGGATGCCCTTGCGGATCAGCGTCTTGAAGCCCTGGAGCTTGAACGTGATCTCGTACGTGCCGGACGTCAAGGCCATCAGGCGATAGACGCCAGTCGCGTCGGTCACCGCGACGGCCTTCCCAACCAGCTTGGGACTGACCGCCTCGATGTTCACACCGGGGAGGGGATTTCCCTGTTTGTCAAGGACTTTGCCGTTGATCCGGCCTTCTTGCGTGATCTGGGCGAATGTCAGACCGACGGTCGATAGACACACGATGAGGACAAGAACGAAAAGCCTTTTACTCATTCGTTTTGACTCCTCCTGTTATATCCGCTGTTTTCCTTTTACCGGCAGCGAACCGAACAAGGTCGCCGCGAGCCTCGTCATCTGGGGATGGTCCTTGTCGTCATTTCCCTCCTCGAAGGATGGTGGGTCTTCGGCGAGCCCGGGACGGGCGCTTGCTCCGGACCTGGCGACGGGCGAGGACTGAAATCCCCGCGTCGCTTAATTATCTCCCTCCAAGGGTAATTCCGCCGGAGAGGCCTTGTCAAGGACTTCGTGCCGGCGCGGCTCAGCTGATCTCGCCGGTGAGGTAAGCGCGGGTGCGCGGGTCCTTGGGATTGGCGAACACGTCGGCCGCGGGCCCGTTCTCGACGAGCTCTCCCAGGTAGAGGAAGGCGAGGTGATCGGCGATGCGGCGGGCCTGGCGGAGGATGTGCGTGACGACGACGACGGTGTACTCGCGCTTGAGCTCGAGCAGCCGCCGCTCGACGTTCTGGCTCGACTGGGGATCGAGGGCCGAGGTCGGCTCGTCGCCGAGGATGATCTCCGGCTCGACGGCCAGTCCGCGGGCCAGGCAGAGCCGTTGTTGCTGCCCGACCGAGAGCATGGAGGCGGGCTCGCGCAGCCGGTCCCTCACCTCGTCCCACAGACCGGCGACGCGCAGGTAGTGCTCGACCCGCCCGTCGAGCTCCTTCTTCGACCGGAGACCGTGGATGCGCGGCCCGTAGGCGACGTTCTCGAAGATCGACATGGGCAGGACCTGGGGCTTCTGAGAGAGTAGGCCCATCTTCTTGCGGATACGGGTGACCTCGGTTCGCGGGGCGTAGATGTTCTCCCCGTCGAGGACGACTTCGCCCTCGACGCGGGCCCCGTCGGCCGTGTCGAGGAGCCGGTTGAGCGACTTGAGCAGCGTCGTCTTGCCGCACCCCGACGGCCCGATGATGACGGTGACCTTTCGGGCCGGGATGTCCAGGTTGACGTGCTTGAGGACCTGGAGATCGCCGTAATAGACGCTCAGGTCCCGGATGCTGATGGGGGTTTCGCCGTTCATGGGCATGTCCGTCCTTTACCTGACGACATGGCGGGTCACCTTTCGGCTCATCGCCCGGCCGGCCAGGCTGATGACGAGGATGATGAGGGTCAGGACCGCGGCCGAGGCGTAGGCCCGCTGCTGGACTTCGGGAAACGGGGTCCCGAGCTGGAAGAAGATGGCCAGGGGCAGCGTCGCCGCCGGGTCGGCGAGCGAGGTGGGGACGCGGTCGGTGAAACCGGCCGTGAACAGGACCGAGGCCGCGTCGCCGATGCCGCGTCCGAAGGCCAGGAGGACGCCCGTCAGGATGCCCGGGGCCGACTGCCGGACCACGACCTTGAGGGCGGTCTCGAAGCGGGTCGCCCCGAGCGACGCCGAGGCCTCCTTGAGCTCCCGGGGGACGAGGCGCATGACCTCGTCGATGGCCCGGCTCATGATCGGGAACTCGAGCAGGGCGACGGTCAGGATGCCGGCCAGGAGCGAGGCGCGCAGGCCGAGGGCGAGCATGACGACGAAGCCGAAAGCGCCGTAGACGATGGAGGGCACGCCCCAGAGGACGTCGAGGAAAAAGCGCGTCCAGACCGCTGTCTTCGACGTCCGGCCCTTGTAGACGTTGAGGTAGAGGACGAGCGGCAGGCTCAGGAGGAAGGCCAGCGCCGTCGCTCCGAGAGCGAGGTCGAGCGACCCGACGATGGCGTTCAGGATGCCGCCTTCCTTTCCCAGATAGAAGCCGCCCTTAGGCGTCTTGGTCAGCATGGACAGGCTGAGCGCGGGGATCGATTTCCAGAGGATCGTCCCGAGGATGAGGAGCAGGGAGAGGAGGACGATCGCGGCCGAGACGGTGACCAGGACGCGGAAGAAGAGCTCGGTCCGCTTGCGGAGACCGATCCGCTCGTCGGGGAGGGCGTTCACCGGATCCTCCGCTCGACCCGGACGAGGATCCGCCGGGCGAGGACGTTGAAGAACAGGACGATCAGCATGAGGACGAAGGCGGCCATCATCAGGGCCGCGTCGTAGCGCGGCACCGACATCATCTCGCCGTAATTGTTGGCGATGAGGGCCGGCAGCGGGTAGCCGGGGTCGAAGAGCGAGCGCGGCACGGCGGGGACGTTGCCGACGACCATGAGCACGGCCATGGTCTCGCCGAAGGCCCGGGAGAAGCCGAGGACGGACGCGGCCAGGATCCCCTGGGCGCCCTTTCGAAGGACGACGTGGCGGGTCGTTTCCCACTTCGTCGCCCCGAGGGAGAGGGACGCGTCGCGGAGCGCGTGGGGCACGGTCGAGAACACCTCGAGCGTCACGTGGATGATCGTCGGGAAGGTCATGATGGCCAGAACGATGCCGCCGGCGAGGATGCTATAGCCGGAGGAATAGACGCCGGCGAGCGGCGCGAGGACGTTGCCGACGAAGGGCACGACGAGGATGACGCCCCAAACGCCGTAGACGACGGAGGGCAGACCGGCCAGGAGGTCGACGATGGGCTTCGCCGCCTCGCGGACCCAGCGCGGGGCGTATTCGGAGAGGTAGATCGCGGCCAGGATCGAGACCGGCACGGCCAGGACGAGCGCGGTCACCGTCACCCAGACCGTCCCCGTGATGAACGGCAACAGGCCGAACTCGCCTTTGAGCGGATGCCAGGCCGAAGAGAAGAGAAGGCGGGACAGGGGCTCAACGCCGAGGATGGCCTTCGACTTCAAGAACAGTCCGACGACGATGAGCAGGACGAGGAGGCCGGGCAGGGTCGTGACGAAGCCCATCACCCGGCGGGCCGCGGCGTCGTTGCGAAGCCTCATCTTTTTTCCGCGCCCTCCCGGAGGGCGGCCAGGCCGGAGGCGATGCGGTCCGGCCCGACGGCGATGTAGCCCATCTCGGCGACGTATTTCTGGCCCTCGGTGAGGACCCAGGCGAGGAATTCCACGAGGAGGGGCCGGCCGGGCTTGCCCCTGACCACGAAGTACAGGTCGCGCGCCGGGGGTGAAGGATAGACTTTCGCGGCGATGGCCCGGACGAGGTCGTCTCGGGTGGCGTAGATCCTCTCGGCCGGGTCGATGCGACCGTTCCCGTCGAGGTCGATCGGGCAGATCTCCAGACCGGCGACGGGTCTCAGGGTCTTCGCGTCGTAGGCGAAATTGACGTTGTTGAAGCCCACCGCCAGCGGATCGCGGCGGACGGCTTCGGCGAGCCCTGGGTCGCCATAAACGCCGACGCCGCCCAAGTCCTCCTGGTGTCCCCCGAGGTAGGCGGCCCAGGTCTCCGCGGCGCCGCAGGCGTCGGAGCGGGTGAAGACGTGGACCGGCGTCGTCCCACTCTTGGCGAGAAGTCCCGACCAGGTATTGACGGACTTCCGCATCCAGATCCCGGCCAGCTCGTCCTTCTTGAGGCCGCGCCGAAGGATCTCGGCAAGAAAAGGATTCTTCTGGCTGACCGTGGCCACGACAGCGTCCTTGGCTACGGCCAGGGCCACCGCACCTTTTTCCACCTCGACGGGATTGATCTCGCGTGAGACCATTCCAATGTCGACGACGCCGGCCAGCACGTCGGCGATGCCCTTGCCGGCGCCTCCGGCCTGGACGTCGATCGTCGCGCCGGGATGGCTTTTCTGGAATTCCTCTTGCCAACGGACGGCCAGCGGATAAAGGGCCCAGGCCCCGGAGAGCGAAAGACTGCCGCGGGCCGGCAAGGCGGCGGTCTGGGCGATCGCTCGAGCCGGAGGCTCTTGTCCCGGCCAGGTCGCCGCGAGAAGGAGAGAGAAAATGATGGACGTCTTTTTCATCGCTGCCCTCACTTGCTTGGCACCGGCTTGTTCCTGTTGACCAGGTCGGCGAACGTCGTTTTCTCCAAGATCGCGGCCACGGCGTCTCGGACGTCCTTCCACAGCCAGCGTAGGCCGCACGTTCCCTCCATCGAGCAGGTCTCGTGAGCCATGACACTAACGCAGTCTATAGGAGCGAGGGGGCCGTCCATGACCCGGATGACCTCCGCGACGTTGATCTCCCCGGGAGGTTTGGCCAGGACGTAGCCGCCCTTTTGACCCTTGCGGCTCTTCAGGTAGCCGGCCCGCTTCAGGAGAAGCAGGATCTGCTCGAGGAAACGTTGGGGGATCTCCTGGGCCTCGGAGATCTCCCGGCTGTGGACCGGGCCCTCTTGATATCTTCGGGAAAGCTCCAAAATGGCCCGGCTTGCGTATTCGCCTTTGGTCGAGAGCCTCATCTCTCCTCCCGCTTAGTCGACTATGTCAATAGACTAAGTCATTTAACATGCCCCGGCCGCACCTGTCAAGCCTTTTTTTGAGGCCTCTCAGCGGATCAGAAGAGGCCAGATCAAGGGCGGTGGGACGACCAGGAAGAACACGAAAGCCAATAAACCGGCCTCGAGCTCTTCGCCGGATCGGGACTTATCAAAGAGGTGCTTGGAATACTCCGCATATGCAATGACGAAGGCGATGGCCCCGGCCAGGGGAGCAAAGAACAAAGCAAGCAGAAGAGGCAGCCTCATCACGGCAAGCGGTTCAGAGGGTCAGCGGACGAATGCTTTGTGTCCGGCGTAGACCGCGTTGGATCCAAGCTCCTCCTCGATCCGCACCAGCTGGTTGTATTTCTCGACGCGCTCGCCCCGGCAGGGCGCGCCGGTCTTGAGGTGCCCCGTGCCCATGGCCACCGTCAGGTCGGCGATAAAGCTGTCGACCGTCTCGCCGCTGCGGTGGGAGACCATGGCGCCCCACCCCGCCTTCCGGGCCATATCGATCGCCGCCATGGTTTCCGTCAGGGTCCCGATCTGGTTCAGCTTGATCAACACCGCATTGGCCGCACCTTCCTTGATGCCCTGGGCGATGCGTTTGACGTTGGTCACGAACAGGTCGTCGCCGACGAGCTCGATCGTCCCGCCGATCGTCTTGTTCAAGAGCTTCCAGCCTTGCCAATCATCCTCGGCCAAGCCGTCCTCAATGACGCGGATGGGGTATTTCCGGACCCACTCCTCGTACATCGCCACCATCCCGTCGGCTTGAACCCTCTTGTTCTCGGTCTTCAGATCGTACAGGCCGTCTTCGTAGATGCTGCTGACGGCCCCGTCAATGGCCAGAACGATGTCCTCGCCGGGTTTGTATCCGGCTTTCTCGATGGCCTTGAGGATCGCTTCAACCGCGTCGGAGTTTTTCTTGAAGGCGGGGGCGAAGCCGCCTTCGTCGCCGACCCCGGTCGTGAAGCCTGCACTCTTGAGGACGCTCTTAAGAGCGTGGTATGTCTCGGCCCCCCAGCGCAAGGCCTCCCGGAAGTTCGGCGCTCCGACCGGAGCGATCATGAATTCCTGGAGGTCGGTGCTTTGCCAGTTGGCGTGGATGCCGCCGTTGAGGATGTTGAACATCGGCACGGGCAGGAGGTTGGCCGAGGCGCCGCCCAGGTAGCGATAGAGCGGCATCCTTGACGAGGCCGCTGCGGCTCTGGCCACGGCCATGCTGACGCCGAGGATGGCGTTGGCCCCGAGCTTGGTCTTGTATTCGGTCCCGTCGAGGGCCAGCATGGCCCGGTCGACGCCGGCCTGGTCGAGGGCATCGAGATCCTTGACGACTCCGGCGATGTCGTCGTTGACGTGGGCGACGGCCTTGAGGACGCCCTTGCCCAGGTATCGGGACTTGTCGCCGTCCCGGAGCTCGAGCGCTTCATAAACGCCCGTCGAGGCGCCCGAGGGGACGGCCGCGCGGCCGAAGGAGCCGTCAGCCAGCGTAACTTCGACCTCGACAGTGGGGTTGCCGCGGGAATCGAGGATCTCGCGGGCATGGATCTTCTTGATGAGAGCGGGCATGAGGTTCCTCCTGGTGGATTCGATGAGCCATTCTATCAGAGGAGGCCCGCAATTGACAACCTCCGCCGCCGATGTTAAAAGAGGATGAAAAAGGCGGAATCCA
>Ga0326726_10003884_pt1 | contig 13703 bp, 11 predicted proteins | sample MHFenrmetagenome_2_FD_207603 | JGI IMG/M metagenome (GOLD analysis project Ga0326726, IMG submission 207603) | Lab enriched peat soil microbial communities from Michigan Hollow, Ithaca, NY, United States - MHF15MN | ecosystem: Environmental > Terrestrial > Soil > Wetlands > Peat | place: USA... | reverse complement strand
CGCGCACTCACGCACCACAAAAAAAAAAAAATTTCACGACTGCGTCGAGTAAAAATTTAAGAACCCATTTCTCATACAGTACCTCAGAACTATAATGCAAAGGAACCAGGGAGTTTACCAACAATGGATGTCTTAGGACTCCAAAATGATGAGGAGCCACCACCCGCCAAGGTGGTGGGGGGAACGCTATTCACCCAAGCACGCAACCTTGAAAACCTCTTGGGTTTTGGAAACATCTACCTCAAATTTGAAGGTGGCAACCCAACCGGGACCCAAAAGGACCGCATTTCTCAATACCACATCCACAAGGCACTGCGCGAAGGGTACGACACCGTCACCGTGGGCACCTGCGGCAACTACGGCGTCAGCCTCGCCTACTTCGCCAACCAAGTCGGCCTCAAAGCCAAAATTCTCATCCCAGAAAAATACACCATGGCACCACGCCGCCGCGAAACACTCCGCCTCCTCGGCGCAGAAATCCTCAGCGACTACGACAAATACGAAGACGCCGTCGAAGCCAGTCGCAAACTCGCCAAAACCGACCACTACTACGACGCCAACCCCGGCAACGGCAACGAAGGCTGGCGCGGCTACATGGGCATCGCCACCGAAATCTACGCACAACTCGGTAAATGCCCCACCGCCGTCGCCGCACCCGTCGGCAACGGCACCACCCTCGTCGGCATCTACCATGGCTTCAAACACCTCCTCGACCAAGGCAAAATCGACCACATCCCCTACCTCGTCGGCGCCAGCACACCCGGCGGCAACCCCATCGTCCGCAGCTTCAAGTCCGGCGCCAGCAAAACCGAGGACCTCCCACCCGACAGCCTTCACGAAACCACCATCAACGAACCACTCGTCAGCTACCACTCCTACGACGGCGACGACGCCCTCAAAGCCATCTACGACACCAACGGCTGGGCGGACTACGCCAGCGACAACGCCATGCTCAAATTCCACCGCCTGCTCCTCGACCTCGAAGGCCTCAACGTCCTACCCGCTTCCGCCAGCCCCATTGAAGCGCTCATCAAATTCAAACAACACCGCGTCCTCAACTCCGACTACGTCATTGTTCTCACGGGGAGGAAATTCCGCTAAACCCAGCGCAGGCAATCGTGAGAACTTTTCAGCGTATTCCGAAGTGACTTCCGCATGACCGTACCTCGCGCCATCGTGTATGCCGACCGTCTCTTCACCACGACAGACGGCAAGACGGCCCACGGCCTCGTCCGCTACTGCGAACGTTACCGCATCACCGGCGTCATCGACACGACACTGCCTGGCGGCGACGCTGGACAGATCCTTGATGGAAAACCCAACGGCATCCCCCTCTTTCCTTCACTCGACTCCGCAATCTTACAGGCCAAGCCGACGGTGTTCATCGTCGGCGCGGTCTCCGAAGGAGGCGTGCTACCTGCGGGGTACGAGCAGGCCGTCGAACAGGCCCTTGGACATGGCCTCAATGTCGTCTCCGGTCTTCACGAATTCATCTCAGATAAACCCCGCTGTGTCGCCCTCGCCAAACAACACGGCTGCACCATCACCGACGTCAGGAAGATCTACCGTGACCACAGACGATTCTATACCGGCGACATCGCCAAGGTCCCTGCCGTCCGCATCGCGTTACTGGGTACGGATTCCGCCATCGGGAAACGCACGATGGCGGTCGTGCTTGTCAATGAACTACGAAAACACGGGTACACCGCTGACATGATCTTCACGGGGCAGACCGGATGGATGCAAGGCTGGCGCCATGGCGTCGTCCTTGACGCGCTCATCAATGACTTCGTCTCCGGCGGCATCGAAGGCGCGATGCTTGACAGTTGGAAGGATGACCATCCGCAATTCATGCTTATTGAAGGGCAAGGAAGCCTCGTACATCCATTCTTCCCCGGCGGTTTCGAAATCCTCGCCGCAGGCCAGGTTCATGGCTTCTTGCTGATGGACGCGCCTGGCAGGCCGCACCTTGACGGGTTCCCCGGGTACCCTATGCCAGACCCGAAGCGTGTCATCACCATCGCTGAACTGCTGACGGAAAAACCGTTGCTTGGCATCGGGCTGAGCCATGAGCGCCTTTCACCACCCGAGATGCAGAAGGCCCTTGCACGCTATACGGATCAGTTTCATGTCCCCGTCGTTGACCCCCTGGCAGATATCGGGGAGTTGGTGGAGACGCTTGAAGCAATGACTGAAAAGGTTTCGTGAGACTATGGATTTCGTGTGTTTCAAAGACATTGCCTTGTCAGAGCCTATCTTTGACAAGACCACGGTGACGACCACCGTGACGTTGACGACTCGGCTAAAGCAGCAGTCTTCGTTTGACCTCTCCTTGCAGTACCAGGACCCGGTGCCACCAGAGTACTTCCCATTAATTCGCCTCGCGTTTTGCATGCCGCTGCTCAACTACGGGTTGTTCACAGAACGGTTCACGCTGAACTTCCCCGTCAGCTCCACCGATCTCAGTCTGCTCAATGATCTCAATACGGTGTTCAGCAGCGAGACATACATCCATGAGTTGGTCAACCCCAAGGCACCGTATCTTTTACCTGGCTATCGGATTCCTGAAGAGGAGGCGACGGCTCAGGCCGCGAAACCGAAGTCGACGTTCTCTCCAGCAAGCATCACAATGGATACTCCTATCCAGAAGGACTTCGACCCGATGCGCTGTGGAATCCTGTCAAGTGGCGGGAAGGAAAGCCTCACGACGTACGGGATGCTCAAGGAGCTTGGCGTCGATGTACATCCGTTGTATGTCAATGAGAGCGGTGGGCATTGGCGGACAGCGATGACCGCGTACCACTACCATGAGCGGTCCGAGCCGAATACGAGCAAGGTCTGGACGAACGTCGACCGCTTCTACCTGTTCATGTTGGACCATCTGCCGTTCATCCGTAAGGACCATCGGCAGATCCGGGCGGACGTGTATCCGATTCGTATGTCCATCTTCCCGTACTACGTGTTCGCTCTTATGCCGTTGTTTGCGCAACGCCGCATCGGCAACCTCTTGCTGGGCAGCGAGTTTGACGACTTGCGGATGACGCCGTCGTTCAAGGGTCTCGTGGATTACTACGGGATTTACGATCAGGATGTGGCGTTCGATCGGCGGATGAACTTGTGGTACAACCGTCGGATGCCGGGGATGGTGCAATGGTCGGCTGTACGTCCTATCACAGGGTTGATTGTGGAGCGTATCCTGTTCTCGCGGTACCTGGAGCTGGCGAAGAACCAGCGGTCCTGTCATTCCTGTCATATTGAAGGTGAGGAGGTCGTGCCGTGTGGGACGTGTTCGAAATGCATGGGGATCCTGTTGTTTTTGCTGGCGAATAAAATTGATCCGCAGCTGATCCGGTATTCCAAGCAGGCGGTGGAGTCGTTCCCGGCGCGGGTGAAAGGGTCGAATTTGAAGTTGGATCAGGATGAGAAGGAGCAGTCGTTTTTCTTGATGCAGAGTGGCAGTGGTCCGGAGGTGCAGAGTGTGGAGCATGTGGAGTGGATCCACGATGGTCCGTCATGCAGCATGGACTATGTGCCGGCGCAGTTCCGTGATGGGTTGTTGTCGATTATGGAGGAGTATACGAAGGGGTATGGGGAGTTGCGGGATGGGATGTGGGTGGCTCGTGTGGTGCCTCGTCATGAGAGGTCTTTGACCATGCGGAAGGCGTCGCGCGAGTCTTGATGGGAGTAGGTGTAGTAGTTGGATAGGAGTTCGGTGGTTTGGTAGCCGGCGCGTTGGTAGAGGGCGATGGCCGGTGTGTTTTGGGTGGAGACTTCGAGTCTGACGCGTGTGATGTGGTGGGTGTGCATGTCGTTTTCTGCGGCGGTGAGGAGTCGGTGGCCGATGCCTTGGTGTCGGTAGGTGGGGTCGACGTCGATGGTTTCGATGCCTGCGGTGGTGGAGCCGGCGTGGTAGAGGATGATGATGAAGCCGCGGAGGGTGTTGTCGTGGGTGTGGATGAGGACGGTGCTGTTGGCTTTGGTGAGGAGGTAGTGGAGTTGTCTGGGGGTGTAGGCGAGGGGGTTGGGGAAGCATTTGTTTTCGAGGGTGATGATGGCGGGTAGGTCGGTGATGGTGGCTTTTCGTATGGTGTCGGTGGGGGTGGGCACGGTCGTGGTGTAGGGTGAGAAAAGTATTTAAGGGGCTGGTTGCTTGTGGGGGTCGAACCCGTTGGAAACAGAAGGAAAGCGTTTTTTCCAAGACTTTTGGTAAAAAACTTGTCTGAGAATTCTTGTTCCGGTTTCAGAAGGAAAAAAAAGTATGTATAATTCACAAAGTGTTTCACAAGAGAATGTCGAAGCCATGATGCATGGCGTTGTGTCGTTTTATGATGTGCGCAAGGGTTTTGGGTTCATCCGTGGTGACGATGGTCAGCGGGTGTTTGTCCATAAGTCTGAGTTGCCGTTCTGGACGATTTATCTGCAGAAGGGCGATAAGGTAGCATACCGCGTGTCTGAGTCGAAGCGCGGGTTGATCGCTATGAATCTTGCGTTGAAAGAAAGTTAAGTTTTCGTCGTTTCGTTGTCCCTGGTCAGGTACTCGATGAGTCCGGGAGTGATGATTGGTGTTCCGTCAATTATTGGATAGCCGAAGGGCAGGATTGTGCTGTGGACGGGGTCGTGGGTGATTTCGACTTCGTAGGCGATCTCGATGTCCGCTAGCTTCATGCCCAGTGCGATGGCTTTGGCGACGAGGGCGGCGCCGTCAATGGTGGAGTGGTCGCTGATGCGTGTTTTGGTGCGTCCTCGTGGGTTTTTGTAGCCGAGGATGCCGCCGATGATGATGGCGTCAAGGCTTATGAAGTCCTTAGGGGCGAGGGGTGTGGTGGCTGTGGGGTCGAGGATGAGACAATGTCTTCCCTGGAGGTAGAGGTTGGCTTTGTTGGGGGTGGTCTGGGCGAAGGTCTGGAGTTGTTTTTGAGTGGTTTTTGCTGTGACGTTGGTGAAAAGGGTGTGGGCTGGCCAGAGGTGTGCGGCGTGTCGGTATTCTAAGGTGAGCCAGTCGGAGAGGCCGCGTTCGCAGTGTTCGATGACCAGCAGCGTCTGTTTCATTGACAAGGGACATGAAACGGCTAGTATTTAAGAATAAAACCGAAGAAAAAGCCACTATGTTCTGCCCCTGCCAAGTTGTCCCACGAAATGTATATGGGTATCCTGCAGGCCTTCAACGACATCTTTAGACATAAACCGCGACGATATCATCCACTCGACCATAATGATGGGGGGTCTTGCTTTTCTTCGTGCTCCTTACATCGGTGATATCTTACCACGAATCGGTGCTATCGTTTCTATATATACTTTTTATGAGAGGAGAAGAAACATTCTTATGGTCAGTTGTCTTCTGAAAATGAAGGGAGGAAGGACTTTGATGGATACTAAAGTAGGACTCTCGGGCATCCTCTGCCTGATACTTGCTTGCATGCCGCTGACTATTCCGGGGTTCGCCGCTGATTCTGCAATCGACTCGGTGGTAACGCCGCAGATCATCGATGGAGACCTCGTCATCAGGCAGGAGAACGCAGTAATTGATGACATCACCATTGATGGCGGCCGCATCGCCGGCGATATCATTCTTGACTTTGTTAACTGCCAGGGCCGCAACGCCGAAGAACATGTCAACATCACTGGGAAATGGGTCAACAACATCTGGTTCAACTGGTCGGGAGGCCGAGGGGTACACGTCCGCATCTTCGACAACCCCATCGTCACCGGCAATATCACTGTCCGCATCCACGACGTCTATACGCTCGTGGATAGCATCACCGTCGAGATTTATGACAACGGGGAAAACATCAAGGACTCTTCATTGAACCAGGCTGTCGGTCGCATCAGCGTCCTGCTTGAAAACAACGTCTGCATGCCCTGCGCGGTTGCTGTTGATCATAACTGGGTCCATTACAACATCACGATGGACATCCATCCGAATAACGCGGTCAACACCTGCTTTCTCTCCCTGTCGCGGAACCATGTTGGACAAGACGCGACCTTGAGATTTAACTCGAACGCCGTCGATAGAGTCCTCACTGTCGACGTCGAGGATAACACCATCGGCGAGACGCTCACTATCGATCTGAGCGGCAACCCGCACCTCGGCTGGGTTGAGTACCACACCCCCTGCACCATCACCATCGACATCATAGGAAACCACTGCGTACGCAAGGGAATCTCAAATACGGTCTTCATCAACGGCAACGTCCACTTCGGCGTCCAATTCTACACTACGGTCCATGACAACGGGTTCGGCGGGGATTTCTCCGTCTCTGTCTCAGGCAACGTCAATGTCGGAGCGGTCGGCGACATGAAGAACATGTTCCTTGCGAACCGCTGCGATATGCTTATGAGTCTCGTCGTTAAGAATAACCAAGGTTACACGGTGAAAGACTACATGGTTGACAACGCCGCTGCGGACGCCTTCCCGGACCTCCAGCCCCAGGCTGCTGTGGACATCCATGGGAACACGCTGACCAACCAGCAGATGGTCGGCTCGGACTCCGATGGTGACGGCCTCACCGATGCGTACGAGACGATGATCGGCACCGACCCGGACATAAACGATACCGATAACGACGGCATCCTGGACGGTTGGAATGACGTGAACGGTAACAGCTGGTGGGACGCCGGTAGCAACTGGCGCTATCCTCCGGAAAGGTTCGGCGAGGTCGGCGATCCGCTCCAGGAAGTGGAGGGCACCAAGCATGTCGGCTCGGTCGCGACGCTGTTTTCCGGGGACGACAACCTCCCCAATCCCATTAACAAGGATATCTACCTCGAAATCGATTTCCTTGAGAACTGCAGCATCGACCCGGGGATGCTTCGGCCGGTGCAGACGGCGTTTGCCAGGCACTGCATTTGGCTGCATATTGACATAGGATGGCAACCAGGTTCAGCTGGTGGACCCGTCGGTGGGGATATCCTCAAGGGTGGCTGGATGCATAACGGCCGTAACTACCTGTTCTTTGATACCTTCCGCCCCCGCCGTATCATTTTTCCTCCGCCTATCATGAGGAATGATTTCTATGATTTCAAGACCGGGGTTTCGACGTTGAAACCAAGTCCCTATTTCAACGGTGGCATCATGGGAGCGCGCGAGGATCTCTTCCACTACGTTCTGTTCGTGCACTTTTATGCGACCGGGTCCGGTAAGATACCGCACATCAGTTACAGGGATGATGCGATGGGTCGCGGTGAGAACGGCAGGAACCTGGAGAAGGGGGATGATTTCCTGGTCTGCTACGACAATCATCTCGTCGGCGGGGTCCCGGTGGCGCGCGATGTCCAGGACACGGTCATGCATGAGCTGGGGCATAACCTGGAGTTGATGCATTCGTGGACGAACGGGACGCCGCCAGCGGGAGACGATCCGGACCCCGCGGTGAACCCGTGGCCTCCGAACGAGACGGTCATGGACACGGTAATGTTCTGGACTGGAGGAAACAAACTGGATTATCTTCGCATGGAGTGGGCCAGGATCGATCTGACCGCCGTGAAAGACGGGAAGCGTTTCCTCTTTTCCTAGCTGAGGGTTTATCGCTGCCATTGCGTAGGATATATCTTGCGTTTCCGCATCATAATGTTATTAACTACGAATGGTTGTTCTCCTTATCGAGGCGTGACTATGAAAACCAAGACACTACATCAGACCCTCCATTTCAAGGCATCTGCGCACTCGCTCTACGATGCGCTTATGGACTCGAAGAAACATGCCGCGTTCACGGAGGCGGCCGCTACGATTAGTAAAAAGGTCGGTGGCACCTTCCAGACCTACGATGGGTATGCCACCGGCAAGAACCTGGAGCTCGCCCCGAATAAGAAAATCGTGCAGTCCTGGCGGGCCTCGGACTGGCCGGAAGGTCACTACTCCACCGTGACGTTTGAATTCTCAGAGCAGGATGGACAGACGACCCTGGTGTTCACCCAGACGGAGATCCCTGAAGACGCCTTTCCGGACATCAAACAAGGCTGGCAAGAATGGTATTGGGATCGGCTGAAAACCTACCTTGAACCCAAGAAATAAATGAGGTAACACTCCGTATTCGCGTTCATCCGGGGATCCAATTATGGCTGCCTTCCGTACCCGCCCGGCGATGCTGCTTCAGATGATGCGTGCCCAGTTCCTCATCGGCATCCTTTTCCCTCTGACAGCCGGCATGTTGATCGCCGTCCATCACGCAGCAGCCTTCCATCTGCTCGGCTTTCTCTTGGTGCTCGGCGTCGGACTCGGATTGCATATCGCCACTAACGTGTACAACGACGTCTACGACACGCTGCAGCATGCGGACACCGCGGACCAAGCGGCACGAGGGACCCTCAGCGGTGGATCCGGGCTTCTCTTAGCCAATCCCGCTTTGATGTCGACGATGAAATGGCTTGCCCGCAGCGGCCTCCTCCTCTCCCTGGTTTTTTTCCTTGCGTTCCTCACACAAATCGACACCAGGCTCTGGCCTGGCCTCATCCTCATCTATGGGACAAGCGTCTTCCTCAGCAAATACTACACCGCGGCGCCGATAAAACTAGGGTACCGCGGCCTTGGCGAACTTTTCGTCTGGTTCAGCTTCGGCCCGCTGGCCGTCATGCTCGGCATCCTTAGCCAGAACCTGCCCTTGGAACCCTGGATCCTGCCCTACCTCCCACTCACGGGCTTGACCACGCTGACCATCCAATGGTACGGACAGCTCATGGACGAGCCGTCTGATCGTGCCGGCGGGAAACGAGGACTCGTCATCCGCATGGGCACCTCCCACGCCCGCTACGGATACCTCGCCCTCCACCTCCTCATCCTCACCAACTTCCTGTACGTCGCCTGGATCCTTCCCACTTTCTTATGGGCCTTCCTCGCAGCCCTCATCGTGTACCTCACCGTCTCCCCTCGGCTTTGGATAACACTGTGGCGACAGTACGACCAGCCGCCATCCTTGCGGGCCGTCTCCTTATATAACGGCGCATTGTACTTCACCGACTCCTTGCTCTTCCTCCTCGGTGTCGGCAGCACACTCCTCTTCCACTAAAAAAAAATTTGTTAGAGTCTGAGACGCGCTACCGCAATCTTCTCCACCGCCTGCTTCACAATCCCGGGGATGAACCCGACCAGTACAAACGGCGGGACGATAATGATGCCATCCCATGAACCGAGACTGATGTCCACCGGCTCATGCCGCGACCGATACGACACCAACGACTTCTTCTGCTGCATCCGTCGGATATTCTCGATGATAACGCCAGCATGGGTATTCGCATGCGCCGCGTTCTTCTCCTCCGAAATACCCACCAGGTCACCTCCCACGAAGACCTTCGGATACCCCTTCAAGCGCAAATGCTCATCGACGACCAGATACCCATGTTCACCGACCACCTCCTCAGAAAACCCTTCCAAAAACGATGGATCGGCCTTGATGCCGGCACACCAAAACCCAAGATCCGCGGAAATCTCCCGGCCGGCATCCGTCGTAAACGTCTGGCCATGATGACTCACGACCTTCTCCCCAAAGATAACCGACACGCCCCGATCCTCAAGGAACCGCAGCGCGTACCGCGACACCGACAAGGAGTTTCTCTCAAGCAGACGCGGCATCACATGTACCATCGTCACTTTAAGCTCCGGCATGCGTGTCGCAAATTCAGCAGCAAGCTCCGTGCCAATCAACCCGCCGCCGATGATCACCACGCTCTTCGCCTTCGCCACACTGTCATGCAGCGCTGCAAGCTCTGCACCAGACCGGATTGTCGCCACCGACTTCTTACTCTTTAAGAAAATAGGGTACTGGATGCCAGGGGACAGCACCAACGCATCATAGGGAAACGTCGCGTCCGCCGTCAGTACGCACTCCGGGGTCACGGACACCATCGGCGCGGTCACCACCTGCGACTCATCTAAAAACGACGTAAAAGGCACCGTGATCTTCTCCAGATACGACGGTTTAAACAGCATCTTGGCAAGACTGGGATAGTACTCAAAATATGGTTTGCTATCAATCAGCGTCGACTCAATGTCATGGTGGGAATGCAACCGCTTCGCTACGAGAGACCCGCAGAATCCGCCACCGACGATAACTACCTTCATTCCAGGAGGGGAAAGACGCAGGAGTTCAAAAATCTATGGCAAATGTCATAATAATTTATAAATATAGATAAAAAGCTCATTATATTGTAATGCGGATTGGCCCACGGACTCGACTCATCATTGCGATCGTCATCATCGTCGTGCTTATCGCAGAGGTCCTCTCAGGGTATTTTCTCGTGTCCGTCGTGCAGGACATCCAGATACCGCAGGTGACGATCCGAATGAACGTCGATTTCCTGATGGCAACGGGCGTCGCCCTCAACATTTCTTTAAACATCACGAATTCTAACTCCTTTGACATCAATCTTTCGAACATCGAAGTCTCCGCCGTGAACCAAAACGGGACGACTCTGCTGACGCTCAATCTCAGCGCGTTCTCCATCTCAGCTCACACTCAGAGAATCCTCATTCAACACAAAGTCATTGGCCTTCAGGCGCCTCTCACCGATACCATCTTCGCCACGCTTTCCGGCACAGTCACCGCTCGGTTCTTCGGACTTATCACAAAACAACTGCCCGTGACCATCCATTTTATCACCTCGGGTCTGGACGTAATCAACACTATCACCGGGCCCACGATCAACATCGACGCTCACCTTCATACACTGACGAAAACAGGGGTCACACTCTCAGGCGTGATTGCCATCACCAACGATAACGACATCGACATCACCGTGGAAAACATTTCCGCCTCAGTGCAAAACCCTCAAGGCCAACAGATCGGCTCAATCAACAACATCAGCGGCGGGGTCGTCGCAGAACACCACACACTCGGATTCGTCTTTACAGGCATGTTGGAATACAAAGTGTTCGACATCCAAGAAATCCACATCCTGTTCCAAGCGACCGTGGGCGGCAAGATCGCAGGGTTCTCCAAGACACTACCGATATCCGCTCAACTGACGCTGCCTATACCATCGCTGCAGGACCTGCTGAACTCCACCGTCCCCATCGAAATTTCCTTGTACGGGGCCTTCAAGGTGCACCTGAACGGCGTCCTCGTCAACATCACATTCTCCATCACCAACCCCTACATCCTCGACCTGTACACCAACGACCTCGTCGTCAAAGTCTGGCGCGTCGACCACAACACCTCACACCTCCTCGGCTCAGTCCCACTCAACCCCTGCCAAGCATCCACCAACGAAACAGGCTGCAGCCAAGGCGACCTCACCATCCCCTACCGAAACCTCCTGTTCGCAGGAACACTCCACCTCCTGCCAACCTACTACGAATTAGACCTCAACGGCAACTTCTCCCTCGCCGGCATCAACCAAAAACTCCCACTCTCCTTCAACGCCTTCCTCAGCCCCCACCTCCTACGAAAACCCCCAACCACTCCTTAAAAACCACCCCCGCACACGCATCAGAAAAAATGGCATAAATAAAGGCATAATTATATAAATAAAAATCAATACTATTTATATAGTACATATGTCTCCAGGACTCAAGCAGGCGACTCTCTGGCTAGCGACGGCCCTCCTTCTCCTCTCAACCACAAATATCCTGCAGTACCCCGCCCACGCCCAACCGACCGCCCTGGACACCCTCCCCAACAAACAACCCCTCACCCTTCCCATCGACACCAGCCAACCCGACGCCTTCTACCAACCCATCGACCTCCGCATCACTTTTGCCACCCCCGCTTGGGCGATCAACGAAACCACCAACGCCGTCCGAGTCGGCGTCGACGACGGATCAGGCCTCCAAGAACTCGAATCACAAATCTACGACCTCCAACACACCGACGAATCCCACATCACCGCCGCAAGCCTCGTCTTCCTCATACCCCCCACCGCCACCGGCAAAGAAAAATACTACGTCCTCTCCTCCACCACAGAAACCACACCCGCCAACTACCCCAAACACCTCTCCTTGGACGACACCCACTACTTCTACGAACCCATCCCCGGCCAAACCATCGACTTCGACTACTACGGCATACGACAAGACGGCTACGTCGTCTACACCGTCGTCCAAAAAGGCCAACTCCTCGGCAACCCCGTCGCCTTCGCCGCCATCAAATTCAAACCCAACTCCACCACCGTCGAAACCCTCAACCTCGACCAACTCGGCGACTTCGACCTCAGATACGGCCTCCCCGGCATCCCAGACTACATCGGCAGCGCCTACGCCACCGACATCACCAAAACCGTCCTCGCCACCGGCCCCCTCATGATCCGCGTCCGCCTCCAAGCCACCGCACCACGCGGCGACATCGCCACCGACAACATCTACACCTACTACTACAACCCCACCAACGCCAAACGCATCATGGTTGACGCCCACCACACCATCCTCAAACCCATCACCCCCGACAACCCCGCCGTCGTCGACGGCGACTACGCCGGCATCGTCTCCATCAAAGCACGCAGCGCCAGCATCGAAAAAATGAACGTCGGCGACATCCTGCCCACCGTCTTCGTCAACACACCGGACAACGCCACCCAGACCTTCACCGTCCCCACCAACCCCCAGAGCACCACCAAAGAGATGGTCATCTCACCCCAAGACGACCTCAGCCTCGGACCACAAGCCTGGGTCTGCCTCAACGACCCCGCCACCGGCAAAGTCCACGCCATCATTCTGAGCACCACCGCCGGCATCACCAACGGCACCGACGGAGGCGTCCAAGTCAACGCCTACTCCCAACAGAACATCAAGCTCCCAGGCCTCGAAGCAGACACCGGCAGCCTCACCCTCACCAGACACAACTACCAAGACGGCCACATGCTCACCTCCTTCGACCAAGGCAGAACCTACCAATACAAACTCGAGTTCATCACCGTTGAAACCGGCGGCCAAGAACAAATCGCCCAAGACTCCACCTACTACCGCACCCTCGTCAAAGACGCACCCGTCTACCACGGCAACGCCAGCACCAACAAACCCCACACCACCCGCTACAACCTCACCGCCTCCGTCCGCCTCGCCCACTCCGTCCCCCTCGGATCCCTCCTCTCCGCAGCCCTCGGCAAAAACATCTCCTACATCTACGCTGAACTCTACCAACAAACCAGCTTCCGCTCCTCCGGCTCCGTCGGACGACTCTCCCTTGGCGCCATCAACCTGAACATGACCGGCAAAACCCTGCGACAAAAAATCCACATGATCCTCGGCATCTTCGACCTGAAGAACTCATCCCTGACCAAAAAAATCAGGTTCCCAGACCTCGACCCCGGCACCTACGTCGTCAAAATATTCCGAGAAAACCCCCGCTTCTCCAAAACACACCAATACATCGGCGTCGCCGTCGTCAACCTCACCGACAACACCAAAATCACCATCCTCTGCCGACCACAAAGCACCATCACCATCACCCTCAAAGACCAGACCGACACCGCCGTCCCCAACGCCAAATGCACCCTGCAGCTCGCCGACACCACGATTGCAGAAACCACGACCGACGACAACGGCACCGCCCACCTCACCGCACCCAGCTACCCCCGCAAAGCCTACCACCTTCACGTACAATACCAAGGGTTCACCATCGCAGACCAACCGGTGACCCTCCGCGGCCTCAAACGCATCATCGGACTGAGAGAAACATTCTCCCTTGAACGCAACAGCCTCACACTCACCGTCACCGACACCTGGAAACTGCCTCCTGCAGTCGACCTGAACCCGACACTGAACAGCCCGGACATGA
>Ga0326726_10003883_pt1 | contig 13708 bp, 10 predicted proteins | sample MHFenrmetagenome_2_FD_207603 | JGI IMG/M metagenome (GOLD analysis project Ga0326726, IMG submission 207603) | Lab enriched peat soil microbial communities from Michigan Hollow, Ithaca, NY, United States - MHF15MN | ecosystem: Environmental > Terrestrial > Soil > Wetlands > Peat | place: USA... | reverse complement strand
GGCCGACCGCCCGCGCAACCGCCTGCGCCGTGCCGGGATGATCGCCGGTGATCATGACGACGCGGATGCCGGCGCGATGGCAGTCCGCGAGCGCTGCGGGCACGGTCTCCCGGACCGGATCGCGCAGACCGATCAGCCCGAGGAAGCGGAAATGCAGTTCGCGCGGTGTCGGTGGCGGCTTCCCGCCCGGGATTCCGGCGCTTGCGATCGCGAGCACCCGCAGGCCGTCGCGCGCGATCTTGTCGACCTGTTCGAGCAGGCGCCCGATCTCCGCGGATTCCAGGCGGCAGAGGCCCGCGACCGCCTCCGGCGCTCCCTTGCTTGCGACCATCAGGCGATCCGACGCCGCATCCTTCCAGACGTGGGTCACGGCGAGCAGTTCCGGCGTGAGCTCGTACTCGTGGACGAGCGCCATGCCGTCGAGAACCTGCGTCTCCTGCGGGGCGTGCCTGCGGGCAGCCGAGACGATCGCGCGTTCCATCGGGTCGAATGCGCGGATCTCGCAGGCGGCAAGCGCAGTCCCGAGCAGCCTCTGCATGCCCGCATCGAGCGCCTCGCGTTGGCCGTTGAGGACGATCCGCGTGGCGCCGTCATCGAGCATGGACAGGACCATGCGGTTCTCGGTGAGCGTGCCGGTCTTGTCGACCGCGAGCACGGTCGCCGCGCCGAGCGCCTCGATGGCGGGCATGCTGCGGGTCAGCACGCCCTGCCTCGAAAGCCGCCAGGCGCCGAGCGCGAGGAACACCGTCAGCACGACGGGGAATTCCTCCGGCAACACGCTCATCGCGAGCGTGATGCCGGCCAGCGCGCCCTGGACCCATCCGCCGCGCAGCGCAGCGTAGAGCAGGAGCACCGCGATGCAGAGCGCGATGCCGAGCACCGCGAGCCAGAACACGATCCGCCTGGTCTCGCGGTACAGCGGCGTCTGCTGCGGCTTCAACGTGGCGAGTGCATGGCCGATCCGGCCGAGCTCCGTGTGCGTGCCGGTCGCCGCGACCTCGGCGGTGGCGTGGCCGCGGATGACGAGGGTCCCGGAATACATATGGGCGGCGGCCGGCGCCTTTGCGGGATCGGCGCCGGGTGACAGCGCGAGCTTTGCAGCCGGCAGGGACTCGCCGGTCAGCAGCGATTCATCGATCTCGAGGTCGGTGGACTCCAGCAACACGCCGTCCGCCGGCACGCGGTCGCCCTCGGCGAGCATCACGATGTCTCCGCGCACGACCTCGCGTCCCGCGATGCGCCGCAATTCTCCGTCGCGCAGCACGGCGGCGCGCGGACTCGAAAGGTCGCGGAGCGCCTCCAGCGCGCGCCCGGCGCGGCGTTCCTGCGAGGCCGAGATGACGATGATCGCGAGCAGCGAAGTGGCGAGGATCAGCGCCTCGCGCAGTTCGCCGAGCAGCAGGTACAGGCCGACGGCCGTGCACATCAGCAGGAACATGGGTTCCGCGAGCACGTGCAGTACGACGTCGACGAGGCGCTTTCCGCGCGCCGCGGGAAGTTCGTTCGGCCCGTCGGCCGCAAGCCGGCTTGCGGCGGTGGCGCTCGTCAGGCCCGTGCGACCTTGCATTCTGGGTTCCGGAAGAATTCGACGCCGACCACGGTATCGGTCAGCGCGCCGAGCTTATCCGATTCGCGCGCGCGCGTCGGCGGGATGACACCCGCAAAATCCCGGATCTCAGGCGATTTCCGGCGCGCGCTCCTGCCGCACCTTGAACATCAGCGCGAATCCCGCCAGCAGCAGGATGATCAGCGAGGCAAAGCCCGCGCGCTGGCTGCCGAATCCGCGCGTAAATGCCGCGACGAGGGCGTGGCCCAGGAAAGACGTGGCGGTGCCGGAGAGCGCGTACAAGCCGAAGAACTGGCTCATCATCGAGACCGGGGCGATGCGCGCCATCATCGTGCGGCTGGTGCAGAACGCGGCCGTGATGGTGATGGCGAGTGTCATGAACACGCCGAGGTAGACGACCTCGGGCAGGGTCTGGAAGAACGGGAATGACCAGAGCGGCTCCGCGGCGCTGCCGTCGTAGGGCATGAACAGGATCTGGTGAGGCGTGGTGGATACGGCGCCGATCATCCCGAGGCAACTCAGGCCGACGCTGATCTGGATCGCCCGTTTCGAGCCCAGGCGATTGTCGAGCCAGCCCCCGATGAAACCGCCCGATATCGAAAACGGCGACAGGACCAGCGCGAACAGCAGCAATTGGGAAAGGCCCCAGCCGAACACGCCGGCCGCGTAAATGCCGGAGTAGGCCAGGATCGCCACCTTGGCATCCGTGTACAGCATGCGCGCGAGCAGGTAGAGCGCGACATTGGAAATGCGCCTTGCGCGCTTCACCGTGAGCCAGAGCTGCTCCAGCCCCTCGCGCACCGCGCGGCGCGCGGTGACACCGGTCGCAGGGCGGTCCGGCGTCCACAGCAGCAAGGGCACGATGAAGATCAGGAACCAGACGCCCGCCACCGGGCCGGCGATGCGGTCGTGTTCATGCGTCGCCGGATCGAGCCCGAACAGCGGCTTGTCCGGCAGCAGGCCGCCCATCGTCACGCCCGAGGCCGGCAGCGCGACGCCGAACAGCATCACGAGCATGGCCGTCAGCGTGCCGAGGTTGCCGGTCGAGATCCCGAGGCCCGAGAGCCCCCCGATGCGTTTCTCCGTTGCGATCGACGCCAGCATGGCGCTGTGGAATACCTCGGTGAACTGGAAGCAGGTCGCGAGGATGACGACGAGCAGCAGGATCACGTTGACCGGCAATCCTCCCTTTGCTCCCGGCATGGCGAACCACAGCGCGATGCAGCTGGCCGACATCACGAAGGCGACGGTGGCGAGCCAGGGTTTGCGCGGCCCGGTACGGTCGGAAATGGCGCCGAGCAGCGGCGCAAGCAGCGCAACGCACAGGCCGACGATGGTGTTCGCGAAACTCCAGGCCTCCTGGCCGCGCACCGGGTCGCCGATCACGACATTCGCGAAATAGGGCGGGAATACGAAGACGTAGACCAGGCTGATGTAGGGCGAGCGCGCGAATTCGAACAACGCCCAGGAGATCTGGCCGCGCAGGTCCGCAGGCTTCTCGCCGGTTGCGGAAAGCTCTGACCTGGCGTCACCCTGTGCTGCGCTGGTGGCCGTCACGGGCGACCGCTCACGCAAACGGGGGATGCCGTGGCGAACCACGGCATCCCCCGGCAGGAAGCGCAATGTTCAGAAGTTATATTTGAGTCTCAATCCGTACTGGCCCGGAGGGGCGGCGTAGTACAGCGTCGCATTGTTCTGGATGCCCGCGATGTATTGCTTGTTGAATACGTTGGTGCCCCAGAGCGTTGCCACCCACTTGCCCGAGGACGGCCCCAGGCTGAACTGGGCATTGACGAGATCCCGCGCATGCAGGGTCTCCATCGGCGTATCCCACAATGCGGCCTGGGTCGAATCGACGTGCGAATAGTCGATGCGCGGCGTCAGGGTCAGATCGCCGATCGGTACGTCGAACGCAAACCCGATGTTCCCGGTCAACGCGGGTGAGAACGGGGCCCTTGCGCCCGACAGGTTCACGACGTTGTTCGGCGGTGCGAGGAACGGATCGACGACGTCGCTGAAGGTGCCGAGCTCGCTGTCGAGGTAGGCCACGCCGAAATCGATCGATACCTTGCCGAATTGTGCCTGCCCGCTCAGTTCCATGCCCGACTGGTGGCTCATCGTATCCGCGGTCCGGTTGGTCGGGAAATTGAGCCCGTTGACCGTTTCCGCGAAGTTCGCCTGGTAGTTGGCGAATGTCTCGTAGTAGTAGGTGAACTGCGTGTTGAAATGCTTATCGAACCAGCTCGCTTTCCAGCCGGTTTCGTAGTTGATGACTTCCATCTCAGGGTAAATGAAGAACGGCGGGAAGATATTGATGCCGCCGGTGATATGGCCGCGGGAGATCAGCCCGTACAGGAGTTGATCCTCGGCGACGTCGTAGTTCAGCGCGACCTGCCAGTCGAACGAATTCTCGTCCATGCTCGCGCTGTCGCCTCCTGGCGTGGCCCACGGGATTACCCCGGGATTGCCCTCGACCGGAGGTGCGCCGGCGAAGCTGAGCACCCAATGCACGAATTGATCCCGCGTGTAATTGCTGTAACGCGCGCCCATCTCGAGTTCCGCCTTGTCCGAGAGCGGGACCATGACATGCGCGAAGACGGCTGTATCTTCCTCCGTGTTGTCCCACGGGCTCGTGGCCCAGGGATAGGGCAGCGGGAAGCCATTGCCGATGAAATTGAATCCGCCATGCTCCCAGTCCGGCAGCACTGAATCCTGCTTCTGCCAGAAGGCGCCGACCACCCATTTGAATTTCTGGTCGTCGGACGAGATCAGGTTGAATTCCTGCGAATACACCTGGGCGTCGATGCGACTTTCGAAATTATAGATAGCGGGCAGTGTTGCATTCACGTCGAGATTGTTGACCGACTGGATGTCCTGGTAGCCGGAGAGCGAGCTCAAGGTCACGCCGTTGCCGAACAGGTACTTGATGTCCAGCACCGTGCGGAACGATTTGTCCGTATAGGCCATTGGGGCGTTCTGTACCACATCGCCGAGCGGCTTCTCCCCATAGACGGTCGTCACGTTGCCGCCGAAGTCGAGGTCGTGGTAGTCGACCTTCAGCACGGCTTTCAAATTATCGGTCGGCTCCAGATGCAGGCCGAGGCGGAAGCTGTTGTTGTCGACCTGGCCGGGATGACCGGTGAAAGTGCCGGTGATGGAATCGTAGAAGTCACCCCGCTCATAGTGGTTGTAACCCATGCGCAGGGCGGCCTTGTCGCCCAGCGGCATGTTGTAGATGGCAATCGCTTCCCTGGCATCGTAGTTGCCGACGCTCGCTTCGACGCTGCCATAGCTCTGCCCGAGCTCGGCATCGTTCGTATTGATGAACACCGCGCCGCCCGCGGCGCTCTTGCCGACCAGGGTTCCCTGCGGGCCGCGGTAGACCTCGATCGAGTGCATGTCGAAGTACGGCTCATTCTGGAAATAGCCGGCCACCGTCGGTGCGCCGTCGCGATAGATGACGACGCCGGATGGGACGTCGATGTCGACCTGGCTCCGGCCGAGGCCGCGGATGTTGAACACGTTCGCCGAGCCGTACTGGGTCACCGTGATGCCGGGCGCCGCGAATTGCAGGGCGTACAGGTCGACGACCCCCTTGTCCGTCAGCAGGTCGCCGCTCAGCACCGTGGCCGACACGCTCGTGTCCTGGAGATCCTCGCTGCGCCGCGTGGCGGTCACGACGACTTCCTTCAACTCGGTCGTTTGTGCGGGCGCCGATTGGGCATGAGCGTCTGCACCAACCAGCAGGGCGAAGCCAGACAGCGCCGGAAACGCGATGCGATTCCAGACCGAATAACCGTGTTTCATTTGAGCTCCCCACTCGCGGAAAGGGCCAACAGCCATGGACGGCAGCCGGGTCACGTACTAACATGTTAGCGCAGGCGAACTTAAAGTTCCAGATTTGGTGCCGCGCGCTGCACCGCAGGCGGAAAGCAGGCTGCGGCGGCCAGTTGCCGCTGACTGGCGGCATGGGAGCCCGGGGAACGCTGGAATTCGGGCAGGGAGCGAAAGGCGAGCAAGGACCACGAAAAACCTGATTTATCAATGATCGCCCGCTGGTCTGGGCCATGCCCACGTGGTTGACGGCATGGCGCGGCGGGGACCTTGAATCGGAGCCAGCGATTCCACTGGCCTCGGCGGCAGGTCCCTAGTGAAATTCGGCCGTCCAACATACTGACATGTTAGGAACGCCGGGCACGCTGGGCGATCCTGGAAGCTAAGATACCTGCAACCGACAATCGGACATCGGATCGAGAGCTCGAAAGGCCGGAACCAGATGACAAGCAAGAGCCAGCCAGGCATCCAAGCCTCGACTGACCATACCAAGGCGGAGCGCGTCTACCGGGAACTGCGCCGCCGCATCCGCGAAATCGAGCTGAAGCCCGGCTCGCGCCTGCACAAGAACGAGATCGCGCTCGAGTTCGGCGTCTCGCGGGCACCGGTCAGCGAGGCCATCGCATGGCTCGCGGAAGAAGGCCTCGTCGATGTGTATCCGCAGAGCGGCAGTTTCGTCTCGCCGATCCGGCCCGAGGACGTGCGCGAGGCGCTGTTGATCCGGACCGGTCTCGAGGTCGAGGCGGTGCGGCGCGTCACGCAGATGGCGGACGCGGGATTGTTGCAGCGGCTCGATGAGAATCTCGAAGCCCAGACCGCGGCAGTGCGCGCCAAGGACATGGCGGCTCTCGACGACCTGGATGCAAGCTTTCACGCCATCATCATTTCCGCCATCAAGTCGCCGCGCGCCCAGCGCCTGCTCGATTCGGCCCGGGCCCTGCTCGACAGGCCGCGCTTTCATGCGCTGCCCGAGGGCGGCCGGCCTTACGCGACCGTGGCCGAGCATCGGCGCATCGCCGACGCGATCCGCACCGGAGACGCGGAGCTCGCCGGCGCCGCGATGCGCGTGCATATCGCCATGGTGGCCCGCGCCATCGAGCTTGATGCCGTGGAGACTGCGGCGCAGGCGGGGTCGAAGAGCGGCAAGTGACCGGCTCCCGCTGCCCGGTGCAGAGCGCATGAGCGGACTGGTCCCCGTGGCAACGACCGCATGAAGATCACCGGCGTCAAGGCGACGCGGCCCGCGGGCGCAGATCAGAAATCCTGCATCGTCGAATTGCTGACCGACGCTGGCGCGAAGGGAATCGCCATCGCCGCCGCCGGCGCGCGCGCGCAGATCAAGCGCCTGGTCAAGGAACGACTCATCGGTGCGGATCCGCGCGGCGTCACGGGCATCTGGCAACTGATGTCGGACCCGCGATCCGCGCCGCGCGGCAAGGCATACCGGAATGCCATCGCCGCCCTCGATCTCGCGCTGTGGGACCTGAAGGCGAAAGCCAATGGCGAGCCCCTATGGAAGACGCTCGGCGGCGCGCGGCCGCGGGCCAACGCTTACGCGAGCCACAGGAACCCGGCCGCGAGCGACGCGGAACTCACCACGTGGTTCCAGCGGATGGCACGCGAGCACGGGTTGCGCGGCGGCAAGCTGCGGGCCGGCGCCGACGCGAACGGCGATGCGCGGCGGCTCGGACTCATGCGCGCCGCCCTGGCGGAAGCGACGCCGGATCCCGTGCTGATGATCGATGCCGGTCACAGCTGGCCGGTGAAGCAGGCGATCGACCGTGTGCGAGCCGTGGAGCAGCAGTTTGACCTGACCTGGATCGAGGGAGTCTCCCGCGACGGCGACTCGCGCGGCCTCAGGCAGCTTTCGGATTCCATCTATGGTGCGGTCTGCGCCGGCACCGGGCTCGTGACGATCGGAGAATTTCTGCCGCATTTCGAGCGCCGCTCGGCGGACGTCATCGCGCTCGACATCGGCGCCGTCGGCATCACGGCGGCGCTGCAGATCGCGGATGCTGCCTACGGGCTCGAACTGCCGGTGACGCTGGCGGCCGCGCCCGGAAACATCCACGTGCATCTCGCCGGCGCGATGCCGTACTTCATGAGCGCCGAAATCGTGGACCCGCTGCCGGCGACCGGGCTGTTCACCTCGGATGTGCGGATCGCGGACGGATGGGCTGTCGCCGGCGATCGACCGGGCAACGGGCTGGTCCTGTCATGAAGGTCACCGGCTACCGCGTCGAGCTGTACACGATGAAGATGGAGCGCCTGGTCGGCGATGCCAACCTGCCGAGCGGCGTGGAGATGCTGCCGGGATCGATCGTGTCTCTCGAGACCGACGGCGGCCTGACCGGCATCTCGCTCGGCTACGGCGGCGCCGCGATCGAAGGCCTGTTCGGCATCATCGAAGGCGCGGATCCGCGCGAAGTCCTGGGCCTCTGGATCCGGATGAACGATTTCCTGCACAAGGCCGGAAACGAGGGCGCCGCCTGCGCCGCGATGAGCGCCATCGACATGGCGCTCTGGGACCTGAAGGCGAAAATCGCCGGGGAACCGCTGTGGAAAACGCTCGGCGCAAGGGAAGGCCGCGTGAAGGCCTATGCGAGCGGCCTCGATTACTGCCTGTCGGACGAGGACTTGTTCAACTTCTACCGGCGCATGGCGGAGCAGGGCATCGACGGCGGCAAGCTCAAGGTCGGGCTCGACCTCAAGGCGGACCTGCGCAGGCTCGGCATCATGCGCGATGCCTTGAGCGTCGCCTCGCCGCAGCCCCTGCTGATGATCGATTCGAACGAATACTGGTCGCCCAAGCAGGCCGTGCGCTACATCCGCCAGCTCGAGCAGCATTTCGAACTGCAATGCGTGGAGGAGCCCGCGCGGCGCTGGGATTATCACGGCCTGCGCAGGGTTTCAGAACAGGTGGAGGCGAAGGTGTCGACCGGCGAGAACCTGCACAGCCTGCGCGACGTCTATCCGCTGATCGTCAACCGCGCCGCGGACGTCATCAACGTGTGGACCGGCCAGTCCGGCGTGACGGGCCTGCGCCAGATCGCGCACATGGCGCATGCCTATGGCCTGGAAGTCTCGATGATGAACGCGCAGGCGAATTACATGGCGCAGGTCGCCGCGGCGCTGCCGAACCACAACATGATGGAAGTCGTCGATCCCGGCCGTGAACATTGCCTCCGGTGGGACCATCGCATTGAGGACGGCTATATCGTGCTGAGCGATGCGCCGGGATTCGGCATCGAGATCGACGAGCCGAAGCTCAGGGCATTGCAGGTGAATCCGCCGACCGGCAGGGGGAAATTCCCGTTCCCGCGGCGCGAGGGAGCCGGCCGCTACATCGTGCCGCCCGCACCGGGCGAGGTACCCTGGCGCTCCGGCTAGAGGTGGAGCGGGAATCCGTCGGTGCCGACATCCAGCACCTGCACCGAACCCGTCGATACTTCCGTCACGTAGATCTTCTGATCGCCCTTCGGGCCGAATGCCAGGTTGGTCGGGTGTGAGCCTTCCACCTTGATCCTCCGCGCCACCGTTCCATCCGGCTTCAGCACGGTGACGTCGCCCTGCCCGAAGACGCAGGCATAGAGATTGCCATCGGCACCGAACTTCATGCCGTCCGGCCCCTTCAATTCCGCCGCGTTGAAATGCTCGATGACATTGCCGAACAGGCGCCGCTTTCCCTTCACGCGGCCCTGCCGGTATTCATAGGAATAGATGTTGCCCGTGAGCGTTTCGGCAATGTAGAGGTTGCCGTCCGGGCCGAATGCGATGCCGTTGGTGAACTCCAGGCCGCGGTCGACGCATTCCACGGCGCGCGTCTTCGGGTCGATCCGGAACACGCGTCCGTCATAGCGGAGCTTGCGGTAATCCGGGTTCAGCACACCGCCGGGCGCGACCTCCTCGATCTCGATGCCCGAGTCGGTAAGGAAGATGTCGCCGTTCGGCGCCAGCGCCAGGTCATTCAGGAACAGGAAAGGCTCGCCGTCGCAGGCATTCGCGACGACCTCGAACTTTCCGTCGAGGCTCAGCTTGAGGAGTGCGCGCATCGCGGTCTCGGCGACCCAGATGAACCCGTTGCGGTCGCGTGCGAGCCCGTTCGGCCGCCCGGTCTTCGCCACGACCGATCGCGTCCTGCCATCCTTGCTGAAGCGCGTGATGCAACCCTTCGCGGGATCCATTTCCACGAACAGGAAGTCGCCGTCCGGCAGCAGCACCGGCGCCTCCGGGAATCCAAGCTGTTCTGCAAATTTCCTCATATCGGTCACCTGCGCAGGATTGCGGGCGCGCTCAATGGACGCGGAATTCGTCGAGGGCTTCGCGGGTGAACTCGGAGGAAGCGCCGGGCTCGGTCGGTGTGAGGCATTTTCCGTCCTTGAGCCTGATCTGGTGCCTGAACGGGCCCTTTTCCCAGATCGGTATCACCTCGAGCAGCCAGTTGTTCGGGATCACCTTGACCAGGTGCTGGTGCACCTGCATCAGGTCCCCTGCGTGCGGGCAAACCCGGAGATTGAATGCGTTCGCGAGCGCCGCGACCTCGAGCCACGGCGTGATGCCGCCGATCCGGCAGACGTCCACCTGGACCACGGCGACCGCATTGCTCTCCATATAGTCCCTGAAGGCATGCGTCGTATAGACATGCTCGCCCAGCGCGATGGGTATGGAGGTGCGCCCGGCGAGCACGCGATGCGAGCGGATGTCGTCGGGGTGCAGCGGCTCCTCGAGCCATGCGAGGTCGAGGCCTTCCAGCAGCCGCGCCGCGTGGCTGGCCTGCATCAGGTCCCACTTCTGGTTGGCATCGACCATCAGGAGCGTGCCGTCGCCGACAGCCTTGCGGACGGCCTCGACGCGGCGGCGATCCTCGCCTGAATCGGGAAGCCCGACTTTCATCTTCAGTGCGGCGTATCCCTGGTCGAGCAGCTTGCGGGCCTCGTCCTTCAGCTGGTCGATCGAGTAGTTGAGCCAGCCCGCGTGCGTGTTGTAGATCGGGATGTCGGAGTGCCGCGCCCCGCCCAGCAGCTGCCAGAGCGGCAATTCGGCGGCCTTCGCATTGATATCCCACAGCGCGATGTCCACCGCGGACTGCGCCATCGTCGTCGCGCCCGCCCGCCCGATCCAGTGTGACTTGCCGAAATAGAGCTGCTGCCAGATCTCCCGCACGTCGCGCGGGTCCTTGCCGAGGAGGTCGTCGATGAACAGCGAGTCGATCACTTCCTGGATGACGCTGCCGCCGTGCCCCACGGTGATCGTGTAGCCCGTCCCTCGGATCCCTTCATCCGTGGCGATGTTGAGGCCGGCAAACTCGAGATGCGTGACGAACTGCATGCTGTCGGCGATGCCGCGGCCGACGGGGACGCGCAACAGGAAACTCTCGGCGCCGGTGATCTTCAAGTCTTGCGCTTCACGGCCGGCGGCGTCAGCGGGTAGCCGAGGCCGCGATAATCGAAGTCGCCGAGTTCATGACTGCGCTTCTCGGCCGTCGCCGGCGGGCAGGCATAGTAGGCGCGGATCTCGCGGATCAGGCCGCGCTTCGAGAACATGTACCATTCGTCGCCGCGCAGGTACAGGCCCTGCTTCGGCTTGAAATGCGTCCATTCGATGACGGCCTCGAGCCGCGGGGCGTCGACGATGACGCGGTCGATCGTCCAGATGGAGCCGAGGTTGGCGACGGCCTTGACCCAGCCCGCGGCAATCGCCTGCGCACCGGAAAATGTCCCCTGCGGCGCACCGGCCGGGAAGTAGTGCACGCCGTCCGGCTCGAAGCAGGCGCTGATCTTGGCGGCATCCGCTTCATTGCAAGCGTCGAAGTATTCGCGAATCGTGGCCTCGAGTCCGGCCGCCGTCACTGCTCGCATGTCGGTTTGCTCCGGTATCCGGTGAGATGCTCAGGACTTCGCCGCAATCGCGGGCCTGCCCGTCAGGTGCAACAGGACTTCGCCGAGGCCCGCAATGCGGCCGACGATCCAGCGGTGGCCGCGGATACGGACCGAACGCGTGCAGGTCCCCGGCAGCACGATGTGCCCCGGTTCCAGCGCGATGCCGAAATCGGCGAGCCGGTTCGCGAGCCAGGCGATGCTCGTGGCGGGGTTCCCCAGGATTGCGCTGGTATTGCCGGTCTCGACCACGACGCCGTCCAGTTCGAGCTCGGTGTCCATGTCGTCCAGCACGAGCATCGACGGCGGCACGAGCTGGGAGCCAAGGACGACGCGCGCGCTCGAACCGTTGTCGGCGACGGTATCCTGCAGCTTGATGCGCCAGTCGATGATGCGCGAATCGATCACCTCGAGGCAGACCCTGACGCCGACCGTGGCTTCGAGCACGTCCGCGATGCTGACGCCCGGACCCTGGAGCCGGCGGCCCAGCACGAATGCCGGCTCGACCTCAATCTGCGGATCGATCAATTCGCCAAGGTCGAGCGGATGGCGGGCTTCGTGCATCATCGTGTCCATCAGGTGCCCGAAATCCGGTTCGCTGACGCCGAACAGGTCCTGCATCGCCTTGGCCGTGAGGCCGATCTTGTGGCCGACGATCTTCTCGCCATGCGCCTCGCGGAGTTCGATGTTCGTCTGCTGGATCCGGTAGGCGTCGGTCACGCTGAGCTGCGGATAGGCCGTGGTCAAAGGCCCGGTCGGCTCGCGCGCCGATTCCGCTTGCGACAGCAGCCGGGCGCAGCGGACGACGAGATCCGAGTTGCCGCTATCCGGCGCGATGTTCACGCTCATGTCTTCGCGTTCCCGGCGCGCAAGCCCTGCCTCGCCTGCGTCACAACTGAGCGGGCGCCATTCGACAGCATGCGGCCGTCGAAGCTCACGACCTGCAATGCGAACCGGCGCGCGGCCCAGTCCGCGCATTTCGCGGGATCGTCGATGTAGATCCCGAGCGTGGGACCGTGCGGCACGGATCCAGCCAGTTTCTGGGCGGCTGCAAAAACCTGTGCGCTTCCCGGCGGCACGCCCATGGACATCGCGAGGTCATACGGCCCCACGAAGACCGCATCGATGCCGGCGACCGCGGCGATTGCGGCCATCTGCCCGAGCGCCTTGCGACCCTCGATCTGGATCACGACATAGGTCGATTCGTTGAGCGCCTGCAATGGTTCGGCCAGCGCGTCGTACTTGGTCAACGGACAGAGTCCGCGGCTGCCCTGCGGCGCGTAGCGTGCCTGTTCGACGACGGCGCGCGCGCGCTCCGGCGAATCGACGTGCGGCACCATGATCCCGTTCGCGCCCATGTCGAGTACCTTGCCGATCAGTCCGGTGTCTTCGCCCCAGGGGCGCACCAGCGTCGCGAGCCCGGCTGCCTGGCTCGCCGCGATCAGGAGCTCGAGCCGCGCGAAATCGACGGTCGAATGCTCCATGTCGAGCACCACGAAGTCGAAACCCGCGAGTGCGAGTGCAGCGACGGTCGCGGGAACCGGGGATTCGATGACGAAGGTGCCGAGCGCCACGCCCGCTGCGGTCTTGCGGCGCAGCTCCCGGCCAAGCGTCAGGGAGCCGGCAATGGTCCCGGCGCCGGTATTTTCGACGGACAGCGGATTCCTCCAATGGCCGGCTTCGCGCTTCTCTTTTATCGACATATGAATTGGCTGCAGCCGCGCATCGAAGGTGTACCGGCGTGAATACAGGCTCACGGATACTAACATGTCAGCTTTGAGCCCTTCAATTGACGTCCTCGTTTTCGGACTCGCGGTGTTGCGCCTCGATCGCCGGTCATTGCGGGCTGGAACAGCGCCGACGAAAGCGGCAACTTGCGGTGCAGGCGCCAAACGAAGCCACGTTTCGGCGAATATCGCATTGATTATAAAGGTTATTCGTCGCCAGAATCGGCGAGCCGCTGTGGCCGCGCGCTGTCCTCGGCCCCAGACAGCGCGACGGCGCCGATTTCAGCAGATGCCGCCAGGCCTGCAGAGCCGCTCGAGAAGCTGTAGTTGCAAGCCAACGCTGACATGTTAGATAGTAACGCGGTCCGCCAGATCGAGGTCAGCCCGTGACAAGCAGTTCGCACGCCGCCGACCGGAGGCGTTTCGTTACGCGCGCCGGAAAAGTCCTGAATTTCACGGCACTCGGCTTCGGCTCGGCGCCGCTCGGCAATTACCTGCGCGCGCTCAGCGAGGAGGACTGTGGCCGGACTCTGTCGACGGCGTGGGACAGCGGCGTGCGTTACTTCGACACGGCGCCGTTCTATGGGCTGGGCCTGTCGGAAATGCGCGTCGGTCGCCTGCTGTCCTCACGGCGCCGCCAGGATTTCATCCTCTCGACCAAGGTCGGCCGCCTGCTGGAGCCCTGCGCGAAAGAGGAAGTGAAC
>Ga0326726_10003882_pt1 | contig 13709 bp, 12 predicted proteins | sample MHFenrmetagenome_2_FD_207603 | JGI IMG/M metagenome (GOLD analysis project Ga0326726, IMG submission 207603) | Lab enriched peat soil microbial communities from Michigan Hollow, Ithaca, NY, United States - MHF15MN | ecosystem: Environmental > Terrestrial > Soil > Wetlands > Peat | place: USA... | reverse complement strand
CGCCAAGAAGGCCGCGCGTCCATTCGGAATTGGCCAGAGTGAGGTTCCGCTTCCAGCCGTCGCGGCTCGCGCCGGCCAAGGCCCGGGCCAAGCGCAGGTAGAGCGACCGTCCGGCGGAGGCCCGATGAAGGGGGCCCTCCCCCGGGCCGGTCCCGCCGTGAAGCTCGCGGCGGAGGCCGTCGTCGAAGGAGAAGTCGGCGATCCTCTGGATGCCGGGAACGCCGAAATCCATGACGTTGTACGCCGAAACCATGACGTCGAAATCGCCCGCGTGGCGCCGGCAGTAGCGGGCCAGCCGGAAAGCCCGCAGGGCGTCGAACCTCGTCCGCATCCCCGGCGGGATCCTCAGGCCGCGGATCTCGATCCGGCCCGGGTCAAGGCTCGTCCCGCAGCTTTCGTTCAGGGCCGGAAGATCGGGCCGGCCCATGGTGATGAGGGTGACCCGGCCATCGTCCTGCAAGGCTTGGACCATCCACATGGCGCAGGCCTCCGAGCCTCCGCCCGGCAGGAGGTAGGGATGGACGACGGCGACGCGAGGCGTCATCCGCGGCCCTCCGTTCCCGCCGTCTCCGCCGGCACGGCGGCGCGGCGCCGCCTGAGCAATCCGGAGACGAAAGCCCGTTCCTCGTCATCGAAGATCTTGAAGTAAGCGGCCGCGGCGAAGGCCAGGACGCAAGTCCCGGCGCCCCACACGCCCAGCCGCATCGTCAGACTGATCGCCAGGCCCGCGGCAAAAAGACCCAGGGCCGCGAGCGCCCGGGCCAGGCCGTTCTTCCAGACATAGCCGAGACGGATCCGGCCCGTGGTGAACGAGACGGCCAGAAGAAAGACGGAGAAGGCGGCCAGCCGCAGGGCCGAAGCCGCGGCCACGCCCTTGATGCCCCAGAGCTTCGCCCCGGCCCAGGTCAGGGCCGTGAAGACGACGAGCTCGAAGGCCTGGTATTTCGGGGCGACATCGACCCGGCCGATCCCGATCAGATAGTTGTTGGGGACGGCGATGACGGTGTTGACCAGGAAGCCGGCGGCGAGGACCCGGACCACGAAGGCGCTCTGGGCGGCGAATTCGGGCCCCAGCCAAACCCGGAGAAGGTCCCCGGCGAAGAACATGAGCAGGACGAAGACGGGCCCTGTCGAAAGAAGGAGGAACTTCGTCGACCGGGCGAAGAGCGATTCGGACCTTTCCTTCCGGCCCCCGGCGTCGAGGAAGCTGAAAGCCGGGAACAGGACCATGGACAGGCTGCCGGGGACGACCCCGATCCGGTTGATCGCTTCGTAGGGCGCGCTGTAGAACGTGACGGCCTCGACCGTGATGAGCGAGCCGATGACCAGCCGGTCCATCGACGAGGTCACGGCGTAGAGGATGCTCGAGAGGCCGAGCCAGCCGCTGAACGAGAAGAGGGGACGGACAAGCTCGCGGCGCAGGACCGGTCTCGTCCGGAGCGCGGGGAGGGCGCGGAGGGCCATCGCCCCCCAGACGCCGAGGGCGGCGGCCCGGGAGACGACGAGCAGGACGACGATCCCGGGGAGCGCGTAGCCCATGGCCACTCCCAGGAGCGGCAGGAGGTAGAACAGGACGTTGACCGGGACCTTGACCGCGTTGACCAGGTCGAACCGTTGGGCCGCTTCGAGGACGCCGCGGAAGGAAGCGCTCACGAACATGACCGGCAGCGACCAGCCGACGAGGCGGAGCGTCAGGATGGTCTCGGCTTCGAAGCCGTCCGGGATGTTGAGGATGCGCCGGACGATGAGCGGAGCGGCCAAGTGCGAGAGGGCGCCGGCGGCGATCCCGATCGACGTTTGAAGCGCGACCGTCGTCCAGAGGTAGCCGGGGAGCTTTTCGGCGTCGTCGCGGCCCAGGCAGTCGGCGATGTAGCGGGTCGTCGTTCTCCCCAGGCCGAGGTCGAACAGGCCGAAATAGCCGAAGACGACCCAGACCAGGGCCAGGATGCCGAAACGCTCGTTCCCCAAGGCCCGGACGACCAGGGGGATGCTGACGAAGCCGACGGCCAGGGGGACGACGAGCCCGAAGAAGTTCAGGACCGTATTCCGGACGATGAGCTTGTTGGGAACGTCCATGGTTCTCGAGGCAGACTTTTCGCGGCAGGCTACCGCCGATGGATAAAACGCCGCACCTCGCGGCAGAAGATTCGGGCGACTTATCGGCTATTGCGACTGACGGAATCGCCCCATTATAGCCGAACGGCCGGCCGGAGAAGAAGCGGGCGGGATCCGTCTCATAGCGGACCCATCATAAGGGGGGGCTCCCCTGACGGGCAATCGTCGGACCGGATGAATCCGGGGGTGAAAAACCACCCCCGGATATGACCCTTTGGGGTGAGGAAAAAATGGACCCGGCTACTCCCGGCCCGGCCGTCCGGTTCCTTGACAGTCCCGGGGGGCTCCTCTATACTCTGAATTCCACGTTGTCACACGAGCCCGAGCGACCATGACGCAAACCGAAAAAGCGAAGGAAGGTGTCCTCTCCTCCGCCCTGAAGAAGGTGGCCCGGGCCGAGGGGATGGCCCCGGAGAAGCTGGCCGAGCTCGTCGGCCGGGGCCTCGTCGTCATCCCCTTCAATCCGGGCCACGCCCCCGACCGGCCGGCCGGCATCGGAAGGGGCCTGCGGACCAAGGTCAACGTCAATCTGGGCACCTCCCGCGATTTCCCGCTCCTCGCCGACGAGCTGCGGAAAGTCAAGATCAGCCTCGATTACGGAGCCGACGCCCTGATGGACCTGAGCACGGGCGGCGACTTGAGGAAGATCCGCCGGGCCATCCTGGCCAGGACGCCGATCCCGTTGGGGACCGTCCCCATCTACCAGGCGGCGGTCAAGGCCATCGACCGCCGGGCGACCATCGTCGACATGACCGAGGACGACCTCTTCGAGGCCATCGAATCCCAGGCCCGCGAGGGCGTCGATTTCATGACCGTCCACAGCGGCCTGACGCTGAGGGGCATCGAGCGTCTGAAAAAGCAGGGCCGCGTCGCCGATGTCGTCTCCCGTGGAGGCGCCTTCCATCTCGCCTGGATGCTCCACAACGATAAAGAAAACCCCTTCTACGCCCGGTTCGACCGGCTCCTGGAGATCGCCCGGCGGCACGACGTCACGCTCAGCCTGGGCGACGGCCTCCGGCCGGGCTCCATCCTGGACGCGACGGACCGGCCCCAGATCGAAGAGCTCCTGACCCTCGGGGAGCTGGTCAAGCGCGCCTGGGAGGCGGGGGTTCAGGTCATGGTCGAAGGGCCGGGCCACGTCCCGCTCGACCAGGTCGAGATGAACATGCGCCTCCAAAAACGGGTTTGCCACGGCGCGCCGTTCTATGTCCTCGGCCCTCTCGTCACCGACATCGCCCCCGGCTATGATCACATCGTCGCGGCCATCGGCGGGGCCGTGGCCGCGGCGGCCGGAGCCGATTTTCTGTGCTATGTCACTCCGGCCGAGCATCTCGGCCTGCCCAGCGACGACGACGTCCGCGAGGGGCTCATTGCCTCGAGGATCGCGGCCCACGCGGGCGACATCGTCAAGGGCGTTCCCGGCGCCCTGGAGCGCGACCTCGCCCTGGCCCGGGCCCGCAAGCGCCTCGATTGGGAGACCCAGCGGCGCCTCGCCATCGACCCGGTGAAATTCGCGGCCGTGCGGCGGCGGCGCAAGAGCCGGAGCCGCGCCTGTTCCATGTGCGGGGATTTCTGCGCCATGCGCATCGTCAGCGAATTCCTCGGCTCCGGCGGGAAGGCCGATGGCGATTGCGCCTAGAGGCCTTCTGTTCGGCACGGCCGGCGTCCCCCATTCCTCGGACGACGATTCCAGCCTGGCCGCCCTCGATCGCATCAAGGAGCTCGGCCTCGACGGCCTGGAGCTCGAGTTCGTCAACGGCGTCAAGATGGGTCTCGACACGGCGGCCAAGGTCCGCGAGAAGGCGGTCCGGCTGGGCGTCCGTTTGAGCGCCCATGCCCCCTATTTCATCAACTTCAATTCCCCGGACGCCGGCCAGAGGCTTCAAAGCCAGGAGCGTCTGCTCAAGACCGCCCGCGTCGGGGCGGCCTGCGGGGCGACGAGCATCGTCTTCCATGCCGCCTTTTACGGCCCGGACACCTCCGAGAAAGCTTACGCCGCGGTGAAGCGCGAGCTGGCCGCGGTCCAGTCCATCGTCCGGGCCGAGCGGCTGGGGGTGACGCTGCGGATCGAGACGATGGGCAAGCGTTCCCAATTCGGCTCGCTCGACGAGGTCCTGGCCCTCTGCCGCGACGTGGATGGGCTCCAGCCCTGTCTCGATTTCTCCCACCTCTACGCCCGCGAGGGGAAGGTCAACGCCTATCTGGACTTCGAGCGGGTCCTGAGCAAGGTCGCCCGGAAGCTCGGACCGCGGTCCCTGCGCAACGTCCACATCCACATCGCCGGGATCCACTTCGGGGACAGGGGCGAGATCAAGCACCTCAACCTCGAGGAGACCGAATTCCGCACCGATGAATGGCTCCAAGCCCTGCGCGACCTCGGCGTCGAGGGCATGGTCATCTGCGAGAGCCCCAACCTCGAGGGCGACGCCATGATGCTGAAAAAGCTCTATCAGGCCCAGGGGGCGGGATAAGAAGGGCCCGCCCCTCCCTCCGGGACCTCTTCCCTTTCCGCGGCTTCGGACTTATAATGGCCCTTCGACTGATAACCTAAGGAGAGGCCCATGGTCGAAATCCGTTTCCACGGCCGCGGCGGTCAGGGGACCGTCGTCGCCTCCAAGATCCTGGCCGACGCCATCGCCAAAGAGGGCAACTGGGTCCAGGCCTATCCCGAGTTCGGGGTCGAGCGGCGCGGCTCGCCCGTCGTCGCCTTCATCCGCATCGATGACCGCCCCATCTTCGACAAGAGCCGCATCTACACGCCCGACCACGTCGTCGTCGTCGACCCGACCCTGGTCGAGGCCATCGACATCACCGAGGGGCTCAAGCCGGGCGGCACGATCATCATCAACAGCGACCGCCGGCCCGAGGACTTCCCTTTCCACGGCCGGTTCAACGTCCGGACGATCGACGCCACGGCCATCGCCGTCAAGCACAAGCTCGGCAGCATGGCCACGCCGATCGTCAATACGGCCATCGCCGGCGCGGTCATCAAGGTCCTCGGCCTGACCAAGCTCGAGTCCCTGGCCGCGGCCATCCGCGAGGGGATCGCCATCAAGCCGGAGGACAACGTCCGGGCGGCCCAGGAAGCGTACGAGAAGGCCTGAGGAGGGACGCCGTGAGACCGAAAAAAGCCAAGAAGATCGTCTTCAAGTCGGCCGAGGAGATGCCGGTCATGATCTGCTCCGTCGGCCACCAGACCCACAACCTGACCGGGGCGTGGCGGAACATCCGGCCCGAGATCGACCTCGGCAAGTGTATCAAGTGCGGCATCTGTTGGAAGTTCTGCCCCGAGCCCTCGATCGAGGTCGTCGACGAATGGCCGGTCGTGGACTACGACTATTGCAAGGGCTGCGGCATCTGCGCCGAGGAATGCCCGGCCAAGTGCATCGTCATGGTGGAGGAGCGGAAATGAAGAAAGTCATCATGGGGAACCACGCGCTGTCCTACGGCGCGATGCTCTCGCGGTCGCAGGTCATCTCCGCCTACCCGATCACGCCGCAGACCCAGGTCGTCGAGCTCCTCTCGGAGATGTGCGCCGACGGGACCCTCGACGCCCAGTTCATCAAGGTCGAGTCCGAGCACTCGGCCATGGCCTCGTGCATCGGCGCGTCGGTGGCCGGGTCGCGGGCCTTCACGGCCACCTCGTCCCAGGGCCTGGCCCTGATGCACGAGATGCTCCACTGGGCGGCCGGCGGGCGCCACCCCATCGTCATGGGCAACATCAACCGGTCCATGGCCCCGGGCTGGTCGATCTGGACCGACCAGAACGACAGCCTGTCGCAGCGGGACACGGGCTGGATGCAGTTCTACTGCGCCTCGAACCAGGAGGTCGTGGACACGGTCATCCAGTCCTTCAAGGTCGCCGAAAAGCTGATGATCCCGGCCATGGTCATCCTGGACGCCTTCGCCCTGTCGCACACCTACGAGGTCGTCGACGTTCCGGACCAGGCCCTGGTCGACCGGTACCTGCCGCCGTTCAAGCCGGCGATCAAGCTGACCCCGGCCGATCCGCGGGCCTTCGGCGGCCTGACCGGGTCGGAGCACTACATGGAGCTCCGCTACAAGCTCGAGAAGGACATGGAAAAGGCGCCGGCCCTGATCGAAGAGACGGGCCGCGAATACGAGAAGCTCTTCGGACGCAACCTCGGTCTCGTCGATCCCTACTTGTGCGATGACGCCGAGTTCATCTTCGTCACGTCGGGGACGGCCGGCTACACGGCCCGGGTCGCGGTCGACCAGCTCCGGGCGTCGGGCCTCAAGGCCGGGAACCTGAGGATCAAGGTCTTCCGGCCCTTCCCCTTCGACCGGGTGCGCGAGGTGCTGGCCAAGACCAAGAAGGCGGCCGTGGTCGACCGGAACTGCTCCTACGGCGCGGGCGGCATCTTCTACCAGGAAGTGAAGTCCGCGGTCTACGGCCGGCCGGGCATGCCTCCCCTTTTCGGCTACATCGCCGGGCTCGGCGGACGCGACATCACCGTGGATTCGTTCAAGGAGGTCGCGGCGGACGCGCTGGCCAAGGACAGGGCCGACGAGGAGATCGTTTGGATCGGAGTCAAGAAATGAGCCAAGAAGTCAAAAAAGAGAAAAAGTTCACCATGACGCTCCCGGCCGACGAGCTGATGGCCTGCGGCCATCTGGCCTGCCAGGGCTGCGGCGCCACGCTGGCCATGCGCACGATGCTCAAGGCCCTGGGACAGAAGACGGTCCTCTGCATCCCGGCCTGCTGCTGGGCGGTCATCGACGGCCCCTATCCCTACTCGTCGATGGACGTGCCGATCTACCATTGCGCCTTCGAGACGGCGGCGTCGACCGCGACCGGCGTCAAAGCCGGGTTGACGGTGACGGGCGACACGGAGACGACCGTGGTCGCCTGGGCCGGGGACGGCGGCACGTTCGATATCGGCATCCAGGCCTTGTCGGGGGCGGCCGAGCGGAACGAGGACATCATTTACGTCTGCTACGACAACGAGGCCTATATGAACACCGGCATCCAGCGGTCGTCGGCGACCCCTTACGGGGCCTGGACGACGACGACGCCGGTCAAGCACTTCAAGACCCGGCCGAAGAAGGACATCGTGGCCATCATGGCCGCGCACCGCATCCCCTACATCGCCACGGCCAGCATTTCCCACCCGGAGGATTTCTTCAAGAAGATGAAGAAGGCCAAGGACATCAAGGGGACGCGGTTCTTCCACGTGTACGCGCCCTGCCCGACGGGCTGGAAGAGCCGGCCCGAGGACACGATCAAGCTGGCCCGGATGGCCGTGCAGAACGGCTACTTTCCGCTCTACGAGATCGAGAACGGCGAAAAGACGACGTTGAACCTCAAGCTCAAGGACAGGAAGCCGGTCGACGATTACCTGCGCCTCCAGGGCCGCTTCCGGCACCTGGGCGCGGCCGAGATCGCCGAGGTCCAGTCCGAGGTCGACGCCCGCTGGGAGCGTCTGCTCAAGGGCTGCGCCGCCTGAGGCAAGAAGGGAAAAAAGAAGGGACCAGGTCTTCGCAACGGCCGAACATCCAACGGCTAAACACGTGACCAGCCGGCGTTGCGAAGACCTGGTCCCTTCTTTTTGCTATAATTCATACCGTCTGTGTCTGTTATCCTGATAGAGGAGAGCGCTATGATGAAGTTTGCCCACGTCGCCGCGGCTTTGACGATGACCCTCGTGCTCGCCGCCGGATCGTTCGCCTGCGCGCAGGCCAAGCCGGAGACCGAAGCGGTCGCCGCCCCGGACTTCTCGATCACCGACCTTCACGGGAACACCCTGAACCTGGCGGCCTACAAGGGCAAGGTCCTGGTCATCAACTTCTGGGCGACGTGGTGTCCCCCATGCCGCCGGGAGATCCCCGATCTCATCGCGGCGTACAAGGAGCTCAAGGACAAGGGGCTGGAGATCCTGGGCCTGTCCGTCGACGAGATGACCGCGCCCGTCCTCCTTGATTGGACGCGCAAGATGGGCGTCAACTATCCGGTCGCGCTGGCCACCCCGGAGATGATCTCCTCTTACGAGCCGGGCGAGTACATCCCGGCCACGATCATCGTCGACCGCAAAGGCAACATCCGCTTCCGCCAGTCCGAGCTCATGGACAAGAAGAAGCTCGTCGCGCTCTTCGAGAGCTATCAATAAGAAAGTTGTCGGGGGCGCGTCCCGTATGACATAATGGGCGGGTGGACGCGACCCTCCAGGCCTCACCTCCCGCCGGCGCCGCCGAGGGACTCCCGTTCTGGCTGCTCTGGTTCCTTCTCTGCGTCATCCTGCTGCTCATCGCCTTCATCTTCCTTCGCGATAAAGACCTGCGCCGGCGCATCAGCGCCTTTCTCTCGGGCGCCCGCCGCCACATGCTTCGGCTGCGCATCCAGGCCAAGCTGAGAAAGGAGAACGAGAAGAAGGTCGCGCTCTGGAGGGAGCTCGGCAAGCAGGCCTGGGACGAGGATATCCACGCTTCCTGCATCGAGGAGGAGTGCGCCAGGCTCTCCGTCCTCGATCAGGAGATCGGCCGGCACCAGAAGACCTGGCATGACGTCTACTCGCGGATCGAGGTCCTCGGCCGCGAGCATGAATCGGCGTTGCTGCGCTTCCGGACCCTCGTGTCCGAACAGGAGGAGGCCCGCCAGCCGCACCAGGAAGAGATGCTCGCCCTGGCCAACAGGAAGAAGGAGATCCTGGAGACCCTCGAGGCCTCGTTTCGGGAGGCCGAGGCCTCCGAGGCCCAGATCGCGGCCGTCGAAAAGGACGCCCGGCAGATCGAAGCGAGCACGAGGCTCGCCGCCGCCGACCGGACGGCCCGGTCGGACAAGGCCCGCGACAAAGCCGCCGCGCTCGCCGCTGTCGTCCGCTCCCTGCGGGAAAGGACGCCCCTCCTCCAGGAGGAGCGGTACCGGCTGGAGCGCCGGCTCGAGGAGGTCGAGGGCCGCGTGCGCGTCTTCAACGCCGCCATCCACCGCATCGAGGAAGAGTACCGCGGGCGGCTCCAGGTCCGGGAAAAAGAGATCCGGGAGTGGCAGAAGGCGAAAGAACACGTCCAGGACAAGATCGTCGACGTCAAGAGGCTCATGGAGCCGCTCTTCGAGAACGTGGGCCGCATCCTCGACGCCGCCCGGTTCGATCACGAGGAGCTGACCGTCATTTACTTCGAGATCGACGGCGTCAACAAGGCCATCGCCGATCTCGAGGCCCGGCTCGAGCACCTGAAATAGCCCCGTGGCCAAGCCCCGCATCCTCGTCCATGTCTGCTGCGCGCCGGACGCCCTCTACGTCTTCGGCGTGCTCAAGGACGAGTACGAAGTGACGGGGTTCTTCTCGAATTCGAACATCCAGCCGCGCCCGGAATACGACCTCCGGCTCGAGGAGGCCCGCAAGGTCGCCCTCGCCTCGGGCGTCCGCCTCATCGAGGACGATTACGATCCGGACGGCTGGATCGCCCTGACCCGGAAGCTCAAGGACGAGCCGGAGAAGGGACGCCGCTGCGATGTCTGCTATGCCGCGCGGCTGGCCCGGACAGCCGAGCGGGCGGCCCGCGGCGGGTTCGACGCCTTCGCCACGGTCATGAGCCTGAGCCCCTGGAAGAAGGCCGCCGTCATGAACCGCATCGGCCGGATGTTCGGCGCACGGCACGGCGTCGCTTTCCTCGAAGCGGATTTCAAGAAAAAGGACGGCTTCAAGAAGAGCGTCGATCTCAGCCGGGCCCACGGCCTCTACCGTCAGGATTACTGCGGGTGCGTCTACAGCCGTGAGGCCGCGCGCAAGAAGGCGCCGGCATGAGACGGGGACGGACATGACGGCCGGGGGTCGAAGGTCCGGCGCGCGCCTGACCGTGTTCGGCGTCGTCCAGGGCGTCGGTTTCCGTCCCGCCGTTTATCGCCTGGCCCGACGCCTCGGGCTCGACGGCTGGGTCGAGAACGCCGGTTCCGGCGTCGAGATCCACGTCGAAGGCCCGGCCGATATCGTCCGCAACGAGTTCCCGGCGGCGCTGCGGGCCGGTCTCCCCCCCCTGGCCGTCATCGAGAGGCTCGACGTCCGCCCGGCCCGGCTCGAGGGCCGCCGGGGCTTCGTGATCCGCGCCACCCGCGACGCCGCCGGTTTTGTCTTCATCTCCCCCGACATCGCCACGTGCCCGGATTGCCTCGAGGAGATCGCGACGCCCGGAGAGCGCCGCTTCCGCTACGCCTTCACCAACTGCACCAACTGCGGCCCGCGCTACACCATCGTCTGCGGCCTCCCCTACGACCGGCCGCGGACGACCATGGCCGGATTCCCCATGTGCCCGGATTGCCGCCGCGAATACGAGGACCCCCTCGACCGCCGGCACCACGCCCAGCCGATCGCCTGCCCGGTCTGCGGGCCGCGCCTCACCCTGCGGGACGCCCGCTCGGGGCGAAAGCTCCGCGGCGAAATCGCCGCGGCCGCCGCGCTCATCCGCGCCGGCAAGGTCCTGGCCGTCAAGGGGCTGGGCGGCTTCCATCTCGTCTGCGATCCGTTCAACGCCGGGGCCGTCGCCAAGCTCCGCCGGACGAAGGACCGCCGGACGAAACCTCTCGCCCTGATGGCCCGCGATCTGGCCGTCGTCCGCCGCTACGCCGTCGTCTCGGCGGCCGAGCGGGAGCTCCTCTTCTCGCCGCGGCGGCCGATCGTTCTCCTCAAGAAGAGAAAGGACATCCCGCTCATCGCGCCCCATCTCGACGAGATCGGCTTCATGCTCCCGTACACCCCGCTCCACCGTCTCCTCCTTGAGGACCTCGGCCTCATCGTGGCCACGAGCTCCAACGCCAAGGACGCCCCGATCATCAAGGACGAGCCGGAAGGCGTCCGCGGGCTTTGCGACGCCGTCCTGACGCATGACCGCCCGATCGCGATGCGGGCGGACGACTCGGTCGTCAAGGCCGCCTCGGGCCGGCCGCTGTTCGTGCGCCGCGCCCGGGGCTACGTCCCCTACCCGCAATCGGTCCCCGAAGCGCTCCGCTCCGACCGCGTCATCGTCGCCCTCGGGGGCGAGCTCAAGGATACGATCTCCCTCTACAAGAACGGCTACGTCGTGACCAGCCAGTTCCTCGGCGATCTCGACGATTACAGGAATTTCCGTTATTTCGAAGAGACCCTGGCCCATCTCCTTCATCTCTTCGACGCCCGGCCTTCGGCCGTCGTCTCCGACCTTCATCCCGATTTCCGGACGACCCGCTATGCCGCCCGCATGGGCCTTCCCCACTACCGCGTCCAGCACCATTTCGCCCACGTCCTGGCCCCTCTCCTCGAGCACGGGCATACGCCGCGGCGCCGCGTCCTCGGCGTGGCCCTCGACGGCTACGGCTACGGCGAGGACGGGACGGCCTGGGGCGGGGAGTTCCTGCTGGCCGATTACGAGGGCTTCGAGCGCTTCGCCCGGTTCGAAACGGTGCCGCTCCCCGGCGGCGACCAGGCCGCCCGCGAGCCCTGGCGGATGGCCCTGGCTTGGCTCGATCGGGCCTTCGGCGCGGACATCCCCGACCTCGCCCCCCTCCGCAAGATCAGCCGGGCGCGCCGGACGGCCGTTCTCGGCATGGTCCGCGGCGGCTTGCAAAGTCCGCTCACGTCGAGCTGCGGCCGGCTCTTCGACGCCGTCTCGTTCATCGCCGGGCGGGCGCCCGAGAGTCTCGAGTTCGAGGCCGAGGCCGCCATGCGCTTCGAGGCGGCGGCCGACAGGGCCTATCGCGGCGTCTACCCGGTCGTCCTGTCCGAGCCGGCGGCCGGCCGGCCCGCCGAGATCTCGTTCGCGCCGCTTCTCCGCGAGCTCGTCCGCGACGTCGGCAAGGGCACGCCCGTGGGGACGATCGCGGCGAGATTCCATGACGCGCTGGCCGTCCTCATCGTCCGCGTCGCCGAGCGCGCCCGGCAGGCCCACGGGACGGACGTCGTGGCGCTGGCCGGAGGGGTCTTTCTCAACAGGCGGCTCCTCGAAAGCACGGAACGACGGCTCGCGGCGAAGGAGTTCCGGGTGCTCAGGCCGCTCGTCTATTCCCCGAACGACGAATCGCTCTCGCTCGGCCAGATCGCCTGGGGCTTGGCCAAGCTCAGGAGCGGCGGAGCCTGACCCCGCCGACGAGCGACAGGATCCCGTTCGAAACGAAGGCCATGGCCGCGCCGGCCGCCGCGCCGAGCCCGAAGCCCAGGAGGCCGCCGACGAGCGAGCAGGAGAGCCCGCCCAGAAGATCCCCTTGGTGATCGGCGAAAAAACCCGGCAGGCGGGCGACGAGCCCGGCGAAGAGGCCGGTGACGCCGGCGAGAAGGCCGAGGAGGATGCCGGCGAAGAGGCCGAGGATGCCGAAGAACCAGAGGAACGAGACGACATCGAGAGAGCGGACGACGACGTCGTGGGCGGGATCGCTGGGGAGCGCCTCGCCGGCGGCGCCGGCGCCGGCCCCATCCGCCTCTGTTCCCGGTCCGGCGGCTTCCTCGCCGTGCGCGTTGCCGCAGCGGGCGCAGAATTCGGCCTCGAGGTCGTTCTCAAAGCCGCAGGTGATGCAGATCGCTTTCTTCTCCATCTGGGAAGGGGGTTTGGCCTCGATCCATTCGCCGTTCTCGAAAGCGTACCACTTTCCGCTCTGCGCCCCGATCACCCAGAAGCGCCCTTCGTCGTCCTTGATACGGAGCTGCTTGAGGGAATCGGAGAACTCCTGCTGAGAGATCTTCTTCTCCTTGAATTTCTCGCGCAGGAGGGTAAATGTCGCCTCGGCTTCGCGGAATTGGTCGGCCATGAAAGCCTCCTTCGGCCGTCCCTTATCTTAACGCCACAACATCAATCGTTTCAATGAGTTAATAACTCGTTGAAAAGGCATCATATGCGGCCCTGACGAGTTTTTGTGCAATCCGTGCTATGTTCAAGCAGGACCGGATATTGCCACGACGGAAGCGGCCCTTTTCCACAGTTTATCCACAAAACTTGTGCATAAATCCGGGGCGCGGAACGGTCGACGCGGATCATCCGCGGCCGCCCAACGCGCCCTTCAGAATATCCAGCAGACCGGCGCCTTGGACCGGGTCGGGGATGAAGGACAGGATGAAGACGACAACGACGAGGACGCTCAGGACCGTCCTTTTCGGGCCGAGCGGCGCGTCCTCGTCCAGGACCGGCGGATGATTGAGGCGCATTCTCGACTTGAATTCGAAGAAGAGGATGAGGGCCGCCAGGACGAGCCAGGTCACATGGAAAAAGACGCCCATGACGACCAGGAACCCGACCATGACCCGGGAGAGGAGGCGTGCCCGCCGTCCGAGGAGGGCATAGGCGATGTGACCGCCGTCGAGCTGGCCGATCGGCATCAGGTTGAGGGCGGTGACGAGGAGCCCGACCCAGCCGGCGAAGCCGATCGGGTGCAGGATAAGGGACGATCCTTCGGGGACATGTCCGAAAAAGAGGCCGCTCAGGATCCTGAACAGGAGCGGCTCCCCGAACGTGATCGTGTCCTGTGCCATGGCGAACGGCCCGACCTTCGAAAGGGCGAGTCCGATGACAAGGATGGGCAGGGCGAGGGCGAATCCGGTGAGCGGTCCGTTCGCGCCGACGTCGAAGATCTGATGCTTGAAGCGGACGGGCGATTTGATGCGGATGAAAGCCCCGAA
>Ga0326726_10003881_pt1 | contig 13711 bp, 8 predicted proteins | sample MHFenrmetagenome_2_FD_207603 | JGI IMG/M metagenome (GOLD analysis project Ga0326726, IMG submission 207603) | Lab enriched peat soil microbial communities from Michigan Hollow, Ithaca, NY, United States - MHF15MN | ecosystem: Environmental > Terrestrial > Soil > Wetlands > Peat | place: USA... | reverse complement strand
GCTATTCTGCTAAACCTTATCTTTTTCAGTCCCGAACCTTCCTTATCGATCGAGAGCCAGATGAACTTGGGCTTACCAACTATGTGATCCTTGGGAACAAAGCCCCAAAACCGTGAATCAGCTGAATTGTGGCGGTTATCTCCCATCATAAAATAATAGTCCATCTTAAATGTATAGGTGTCTGCCGGCTTATCATTGATATAAATGGTCCGACCTTCAACACGGAGATCGTTGTTCTCATATACATCAATAATACGATCGTACAGGCAAAGGTTTGAGGTATCAAGTTTAACGGTGACACCTTTCGCCGGAATCCAGAGGGGTCCGAAATAATCTTCATTCCAGTGGTATGTGCTGCTGTGCGGGAAAATTAGAGGATTACTATCCTCTGGTGAAGAAAAATAGGGTGTAACCTCTTTTACATTGGCAAATTTTGAGATTGCTTCGGAATTGGATTTTGTCAATGGCAGAAAATATACTGATCCGGAAATCATTGTCTGGTCAGATTTGTAAATACCAAGCCGTTCAAACGTTTTTGGATTGATTGTTGTGCCATTGGTAGCAACAAGGTAATTGAGCTGCTGACCATTGTTTTCAGGGACAAGCTTTCCGTTTATATAAACAGAACCCTTTTTAATAACCAGTGTATCACCAGGAATACCAATACATCTCTTTACATAATTATCCCGCCGGTCGACAGGCCGGTAAATTATATTAAACCTGTCCCATACCTCTTTCCTTGCTGCTTTCATAAAGTAAGCAGCAGGTTTTGGCTTCGGATTTCCGAGATTTTCCCTCTGCGCCATGTCCCTTGCAGTTTCCCTGACGATTTCGTAGTAAGCTGTTTCCGTTCTTTCAAGAACAACTGTATCCCCGGCAGGAAAGTTGAAAACAATCGCATCATTATTCCGGACCTTACCAAATCCTGCAAGCCGCTTATAAGGCCATGTTATAAGATCGGACCATGATTTTCCTTTTGTCAGAGGCATTGTATTCTGCGTGAAGGGGAATGATATGGGTGTATTAGGCATTCTCGGGCCGTAAGCCAGTTTACTCACAAACAGATGATCGCCTATAAGAAGCGATTTCTCCATCGAGCCTGTCGGTATGCGGTAATTCTGGAAAAAAAAGATATTTATCAGAGAGACGGCTATGACAGCAAATATTATTGCATCGAGCCATTCTACGAAGTTACTGTTTTTTCCCTCCCTTTTTTTCCAGAAGGTCCAGTTAACTTTCTCACTGACATACATATCATATATGATCCCCAGACCTAAAAGAAACCAGTAATTACCTATCCAGATTACTACAAGGATATAAAGCAGAGCTACTATACCAAACCTGATGTATTTCTTCCTTAATGATTGAGTCATATTAGATTATTGAGTAAGAACCCGCAAAATTAAAAATAATTATCAGAATCCCAGTACTTCGTTCATTGTGAATACTCCTTTCCTGGCATGAATATATTCCGCCGCAATTACGGCTCCAAGAGCAAGCCCTTTTCTGTTTTTGGCTTCATGCCTGATGCTTATGGAATCAATTTCGGAATCCCAGATAATTGTATGAGTCCCAGGGACTATACCTTCGCGGACTGCCCTTACAGGAATTTTTTTATCAGCCTTATCACCCTCAAAACACCATCCATTGAATCCCGGATGCTGACTTATGATCCCGGCAGCAAGGGTTATGGCGGTCCCACTTGGTGCATCAAGCTTTTTTATATGATGAATTTCCTCAATAGATGGTTTATAATCATTAAAATGAGACATTTGCTTCGCTAGCTCCGTGTTAAGCATGAAAAGAATATTTACTCCGATACTGAAATTGGAAGAGTGTATAAATGCAGTTCTGTTTTCGTTGCAGGCAGCTACTGCCTTATCATAATCTTTCAGCCAGCCTGTTGTACCGCACACAACAGGGATCTTCATTTCCAGGCACTTGACGACATTTTCAAATGCAGTTTCGGGGGTGGTGAACTCAATAACAACATCAATATCCCTGGTGCTGCGTTCATTCAGGTCCTGCAAATTGTCTTTATCAACGATAAGCTTTATGAAATGACCACGGTTGAGAGCTGCTGTTTCTATCTCATGACCCATACGGCCATACCCGATAAGAGCAATATTCATGTTTTTGATTTTCTGCGAATTTATACCTTTTAACATTTGGGAAGTAATAAGAAACTCTTAAAATTCTTAACAAGAAGTTAAATTTCCTTTGGAAAGTGCTGAGATCTATAGAAACTTAAATAATTAACCGCAAAGGTCGCAGAGTCTTAGCGCAAAGATCGCAAAGAGCTTATTGTCTTTATACTAGCATTGCGTCCTTTGCTATAACTTAGCGTTCTCTGCGGTTAAAATGATTTTTGAAACAGACTCAGATAATATATCTCTCAGGATATTTTTCATATATTTCACCCTAATAAAGAACTTATTATGAAAATTCTAATCACCTTATTATCAATTATAACCATGATAATTTCCAGTTCAAACAACAAAAAGGATAAAGCCGATCTTGTTATTATTAACGGCAAAGTGCTGACAATAGACAAGGGTAATCCTTTGGCGCAAGCGATTGCCATTAAAGGTGAAAAGATAATCGCCGTGGGTACTACGCAGAAAATATCAGGAATGATTAATAAAAATTCTACAAGGGTGATTGATGCCGGAGGAAGGCTCATAATTCCCGGATTCAATGATGCCCATGTTCATTTTGGCCCCCTTGATCCTGATTATATTGAACTCCGGTACACTACTGATCCGTCAATTATCACCGAAAAGGTCAGAGAACAGGTTGCAAGGTCAAAACCGGGAGAACTTATCGAAGGCGGCCACTGGGAGCATGAAATGTTCATCGACAGGAAATGGCCGTCTAAAGAGCTTATAGACAAGGTTTCTCCTGATAATCCCGTGGTTCTGAGCCGTGCTGACGGCCACTCAGTGCTGGTTAACAGCTATGTCCTCAGGAAATCAGTCATTACAAAGGATACTCCAAATCCATTTGGTGGCGAGATTCAGAAAGATCCTGTTTCAGGTGAACCTACCGGTATACTTAAAGAGAATGCAGAAAACCTTGTGACAACAGGTGCTGTTAAACCAGGCAGGACACCTGAGGAAGAGGCAGACAGAATCAGAAAAGGTTACCTTCTTGCCCTTAAAGAAGCAAGGGAGTATGGTATTACCAGCATCCAGATCCCCGGAAGTGCAGACTTCAGCGCCTATGAAAAGCTTCAGGCAGAAGGCCTTCTTACAAGCAGGATTGACATTGGAAAATCTTTGACCGGAGACTCAACGATCCTCAGGAAATATAATGAACTCAGAAAAAAATATCCCGCCAAAGGCAATTGGATACGTTTTGGATACCTTAAAGCATTCATTGACGGTACAATTGGATCAGGCACGGCTCTCATGTTTGAACCCTTCGCTGATAATCCGAAATCGTCAGGGCTTGCAATGATGCCATATGAAGAATTTGAAAAAATGGTTTTGGCAGCCGATAAAATGGGTTTTCAGATCGGTGTCCATTCAATCGGTGATAAAGGAAACAACTGGACCCTGAATGCTTTTGAGAAGACTCTGAATGTGAATGGCAAACGCGACAGCCGTCACCGCGATGAACATGCTCAAACCCTTCAACTTAAGGATATTCCACGCTTTGCTCAGCTGGGGGTAATAGCCTCAATGCAGCCGACACACTGCATATCCGATAAAAGGTTTTGTGAAAAACGGATCGGTACTGCACGAAGCAAGGGTGCATATGCCTGGAGAAGCCTCCTCAACACAGGGGCTCAGCTTGCTTTTGGTACTGATTACCAGGTTGAACCACTTAACCCAATGGAAGGACTATATGCTGCAGTAACGCGGAAAGACAGGCTTGGGGAAGAAGGCGATGGCTGGTTCCCGGAGCAGAAACTCACAATGGAAGAGGCAATAAAATACTATACACTTGGCTCTGCGTACGCTCAATTCATGGAAGACAGAAAGGGTATTATCAAAAACGGGTATCTTGCGGACATTGTCATACTCGATAAAGACCTTCTTTCAATACCGGAGGGTCAGATAATGAAAACAAAGGTGGATTATACTATTATAGGGGGTAAAGTAGTGTATACCTCCGGGATGTAGAACCGATAAATTGAATTATTTGATTCCTCCGGAAGGCGTCAAAACACTCATTACTTTCTCACGATACATTCTTCCAATCGGCAACTGGGTATTTTTAAGAATTACCTGGATTGTGTTGAATCCTGTTATCTTCTGAATATTAACAATATACGATTTGTGTATCCTTATAAAATACTCAGTGGAAAACCTATGTTCGAATTCTGAAAGGGAATCACGAACCAAATAGTTTTTATTGGTTGTAATAACTTTTACATATTCGCCATACCCCTCAAAATAAAGGACATCGTCATAAAGAATCTTATATATGTTTTTACCATCCTGGATATAAATGAATTTTACTTCCTGAGATTCGGAGGGATTATTGGTGTTTTTGACTACCAGGTTCCGGGACCGGTTACAGTACCTGTTAATTGCTTTAAGAAATCTTTCAAATGATATAGGTTTAAGCAGAAAATCAACTACATCCAGATCATATCCTTCAATAGCATATTCCCTGTAAGCTGTTGTAATTATTACATATGGAGGATCCGGAATTGATTTTAGAAAATCAAGGCCATTAATTTCAGGCATATTAATATCCAGAAACATAAGATCAATTTTTTCTCTTTGCAGGTATTCAACAGCCTTTAAAGCACTTTTGCATTCCCCGGCAATTTCAAAAGATTCCAGCTTGCTAAGATGTGTTCTTATAAGCTTTATTGCAAGTGGTTCATCATCAATAATAAGACATCTGGCTTTATTGCACTCCATTTTTTTATAATTCTAGTTTCAGAAAAACCGAATACTTATTGCCTGTGTGATTGATAACTAAATCGTGCTTATCCGGGTATATCAGTTCGAGTCTCTTTATTGCATTACTGATCCCTATGCCCGAAGCTTTATTTTGATGCTGCTCATCTTGCATAGCACTGTTAATAACAGTAAAAAACAGCTGCCCATCGTTCATTGTAATTGAGATTCTTATCCATGGACTTCCTGAATCTTTATCAGGTCCGTGTTTAAAGCTGTTATCAATAAACGTATGAAGAATCATTGGGGCAATTTGCTTATTATTCATTTCGCCGCTAATGTTAAAATGTATGTCACAGGAATCATATCTTACTTTCTGCAATTCGATGAAACTGTTAAGAAAATCTATTTCTTTTGCCAGAGGTACCCTGTCCGAGTTGCAATCATATATAATATAACTTAGCATATCAGCCAGTCTGATTATCAGGTCAGGTGCCTTATCTGATTTTTCAAGAGAAAGAGAGTATAAATTATTAAGTGTATTAAACAAAAAATGCGGGTGAATCTGACTCTTTAACAGTTTTAGTTCAGCTTCCTTAAGCTTAAGTTCCGACTCCAGTCTGTCACGTTCAATTTTTTGCTGAAGCAAAGCCCTTTCTCTCAAATGTCTGGAAATATTAAATGCGGCAAGTGGTGCCATTCCAAAAACAAAAATCAGCATCGCTGCAAAATAATTGTATAATCTATAATCATTAGGATCATTAAAAATATAGGGCTCAACAATATATGTCCGGATCAGAAGTGGTATCACAGGGTAAAAAAGAACGATAAAAGCAAGTATCAGGGAAAAAAGAAAAAATCGGTTGCTGAAGTAAAACTTTGGCAGGATATAGTTTACTGCAAGGTGCGTTATAACTATTACACCGGGCAGAAAAGCAAGATTTGTCAGAAAAGATATTTTTAAAGAATCCAGATAATTAATATCCACCCCCCCTACTAAAAAGAAATAATGCTGCGCTGTAGATCTTTGAAAAGAAAAAAAGAGTAAATAAAAGATCCAGTAAAGAATATAGAAATTCAGATTCTTATTTGAAAAAACCTTTTTAACCACTCCCTTAAGCATATTAAATGATTATGGTCTTTACCCAAAGATACGATCAAATTCATAAATACAGGTAGGTTGTATTCAAAATGCAGTGAAATTCAACTAAATGAATATGAATGACATTTTCTCACTAAAAACAAATGAAAAGAGGTGTTTACTTGGAATATTCTGTTGTTCGCATCATTTTTTTTTCAATCTGAACAAATAAGAATAAATTAATGGAGATTTTCTAAAAGCAGAATAATGAAAGCAAACAAATTTCTTATGTTTCTTACGGCGTTATCAGTAATGCTGGCTGTATGCATGACCCTGTTCTCACCTATACCAGGAAATATTAAATTACTAATCAGGATTATTTTCTTGGGAATATTTTTTTCTTCCTGGAGATGGTTTCATAAAAAAGATCTCCAGATTTTAAAAAATCTTGCATTCGCATTTATGGTCCTGAACCTGGCGTTTTTAATCGTTTCTGTTTTTACCCCGGAATTCTGGCACCTGGATACAGAAACTGCAAAAGGATTCTCACTAATTAAGCTCAGTGACTCTGTCATAATAAGTGCTGTGTTAATTCTTTCTTTTATCCTGGGCGGATATAAATTGAAAAGCATCTTCCTGACCGGAGGCCGTTTGGTACCTGGTTTAATAATCGGTATTCTTGTTTTCATTATACTTGGTTATCTGGCTCTGAACAACCCTCAGGCAAAAATTGAACCCGGCTTTTTAAGAAAGAACTTCGTATGGATACTTGTGTTCGTTTTTGCAAACAGTTTTATGGAAGAATTGGTATTCAGAGGTATTTTCCTGGAAAAGCTAAACTACTTGTTTAAACCAGTCTGGTCAATTATTCTGTCTTCCATCTGTTTTGCCGCTCCACACCTCACAGTTAATTATTCACCAAATGTCCTGTTCTTTTCCATAATCGTTTTTGTGCTTGGAATGATGTGCGGATATGCAATGCACACCACCCGGAGCATTATTGCTCCTATGCTTATACATGCCGGAGCTGATTTAATGATTATTGTGCCGGTGTTTGCCTCTTATGGGGTAACTGGTTGACTATAATCATTGCTGAGATGACTTTTTTATTCAGCACACCTATAACTAAGAATATTATGGTACGAATTGTTTGGCTATTAATTTTGCTTATCCCTGTAAGTATGTTTTCAGTATCAGGACAAAACGCTGCTGAAAAAATTGATAGTCTTATTGAGGCTTATCATAAGAATGATGTTTTTAACGGAGCTGTTCTGGTCGCAAAGAAAGGACAAATAATTTATGAAAAAGCGTTTGGGTATGCCGACCGGGAATGGAATATTCCAAATACAATTGACACCAAATTCAGGATTGCTTCCATTTCAAAACCATTTACTGCTTTACTTGTACTTCAGCTTGCTGAGTCTGGAAAAATCAATCTGAACGGAACAATAACAAAATATATTCCTGACTACAAAGGTAAACTTGGCGACAGCATAACAATTCATCAGCTTCTTACTCATACATCTGGCGTCCTGACAAACCTTGATCCGGAAACAGAGGTAATCCAGGAGCGGCTTTATCATAACCTTAGAGATTTGATAAAATACACGGAATCAGCTGATCTGTATTTTAGACCTGGAACAGGATTCAGATACAGCAATCACGGTTACTATATTCTGGCCTATATTGTTGAAAAGGTCACAGGTAAGCGATTTGATGATGTTTTAAAGGAAAACATTCTTATACCGGCAGGTTTGTCTAACACAAACCAATCCGACCATTCGAGAATAGAAAAGAACCTGGCTAAGGGTTATGAATATAAGCTTCTTTATGGATATGAAAATGCTCCATGTTTCGATGATTCATATACTGTTGGTGCCGGGGGATTAATTTCAACGGCAGAAGATCTTTATCTTTTTGACCAGGCTCTCTATTCAGATAAATTAATCTCCGGGGGATATAAATCCAATATTTTTACACCTGCAAGTAACGGGAACTATGGATATGGATGGTTCATAAATACACAAAAAATCGATAACACAGATGATTCTATTATTGTTGCTGACCATTCCGGGAGCATTAACGGATTTGGTTCCTACATTGCCCGTATAATGAGCGACTCATCACTGGTGGTCGTACTCAAGAATCAAAGATCTGACACTTATATAGACCCTGCTTTTGCACCTGATATTGGCAAACAGATAATCACAATCCTGTATGGAGGAAAAGTCGTTCTTCCAAAGAAGTCAATTGCCCGGCACATCGGGTTTCTTATCGGGATACAGGGAATTGACTCTGCCATTGCTGAATATCAAAGGATTATAAAAGGAAATTCAGGGATATATTCAACAGATGAATCGGAATTGAACAGACTGGGAATAGAGCTTTTTTTTAATCATAAAATGACAGATGAAGCACTTAGGATTTTTAAATTGAACATGCTCATGTTCCCTTTCTCGTATAATACATATGACAGCTATGCTTACATACTGATGCAAAAAGGAGATTACAGGAAATCAATTTACTACTATACAAAAGGACTTAGTATTCTAAAGAAATACCCTGAAAAAAATGATCTGAATTCTGTAGAAAAAGATTCAGTACAAGCACTGGTTTTTATAAAGGATATGGAAGAGAAGATCAAGAAAAATAAATGACATTCCCCTGATCATCAAAACCGGTGAAAAAAAAAGTTTCCGGACTATAATCTATATCTCTATTCTGGTTATTTCATAATCAGATTCTTACCGTTCAAAGACCTGAATCAACGTTCAATGACAAAAACTTGTCGTTTGTTGATTTTATTTTCACGAATAAATATATTCTCTCAATTTTGGTCAGCCAGATGATTCTCATTCAAGGACAGTAAAAGGCAGGAGGAGAATCATTATTCAATTTTAGTAATAACATAATCTGTTTCCTATGAAGAAATTTTTGTTTCTGATTATCGCATTTTTGTCTATTAGTGTTTCAGCACTTTTTGCACAAAACAAAGTCATTACCGGTACAGTAAGATCTTCTGTTGAATCAGAAGGTCCGATTGCCGGTGTTTCGGTATTTGTAAAAGGTACAACTACCGGTACGGCAACCGGCGTTGATGGAAAATACTCCCTGACAATACCTCAGAATGTAACCACTCTTGTTTTTTCATTTATTGGCATGAAAAAAATGGAAGTGGAAATTGCCGGTCGCAATGTGGTTGACGTGATAATGGAATCTGACATTCTGGGTCTTGACGAAGTTGTCGTAACAGCCCTTGGCATTTCGCGCGAGAAAAAGTCATTAGGCTATTCAGTACAGGAAGTGAGGGGAGACAATATAAGTAAGACAAAGGAATCAAACTTTGTGAACTCACTATCCGGGAAGGTCTCAGGCGTTCAGATAAAACAATCAAATACAATGGGTGGATCTGCCAATATCCTTATCAGGGGGAACAAATCATTAATGAATAATAATCAGGCACTGTTTGTTGTGGATGGTGTCCCGCTTGATAACAGCACACCTAATACAACTTTGCAGGTAAATGGAAACGGAGGCTATGACTATGGTAATGCCGCGGCTGATATCAATGCAGATGACATTGAATCAATGTCAGTCCTTAAGGGAGCTGCTGCAACTGCTTTGTATGGTTCAAGGGCAGCTAATGGAGTCGTTATGATCACAACAAAGAAAGGGGTAACAAGGAAAGGTATAGGCATATCCTTTTCTGCCGGTTTAACATTTTCCCGGATTGATAAGACGACTTTACCTAAAATACAAAAAGAGTATGGTGGCGGTTATGGCGCATACTATGATGATCCCACAGGCTACTTCTGGCAGGCAGATCTTAATGGCAATGGAATCGACGAATTAATTGTCCCGGCTTCTGAAGATGCTTCATGGGGTGCTAAATTCGATCCTTCTCTGATGGTAATAGACTGGGTCGGCCTCGAACCTACTGATGCTGAACATTATCTTAAGCCGGTTCCTTGGGTGGCAGGTAAACATGATCTGAGAGATTTCTTTGAGACCGGCATAAAGCAAAATTATAACATTGCCTTTGATGGAGGTAATGAAAAAGGAACTTACAGGTTGTCTTACACTAACCTTAACGAAAAAGGGATTATGCCTAACAGTCAGATTCGTAAGAATATTGTCAACTTCAATGGCAGTTACAATTTCACTGACAAGTTAAGTGTTGAATCAAACGTTTCATACATAAATGATTATACCAAAGGACGATATGGGACAGGATATGATCCGGGAAACCCGATGCAATCTTTAGGACAGTGGTTCCAGTCTAATGTCGATATCGAAGATCTTAAGAAATACCAGATCACTCCCGATGGCAGACAGAGGACATGGAACTATGCCAGCTATGATGACCTCTCTCCTATTTTTCATAATAATATCTACTGGACCCGTAACATAAACTACGAAGATGACGGAAGGGACAGAGTATTTGGCTATGCAACAATCAGATATAAACTAGCTCCCTGGATTACCCTTGAGGGACGGGCTGCAATAGATAATTATTCCCAGTTCCAGGAAGAACGAATTGCCGTTTACAGCAACCAGACTTCCCAGTACAGGAAGTTTTTGAGAAATTTCTCTGAAACAAATATTGATTTTATGGTCAAAATCAACAAATCTTTTGGGGAATTCTCATTAAACGGTCTGCTGGGCTCTAATGTAAGAAGAACAACATATAAGCTAACTGATGCATCAACCCTTGGCGGACTGATCGTCCCCGAGCTCTATAATCTTTACAATTCAAGATCACCAATTCAGAGCACTGAAAATGAAATGATATCCGGGACCAATAGTTTTTTCGGTAATCTGTCATTAGGCTATAGAAATATGATTTATGTGGATATTTCAGGACGTAATGATGTTTCCTCGACACTGCCTCAAAATAACAACAGTTATTTTTATCCGTCATTATCAACCAGTTTTATCTTTTCTGAACTACCTGGAATAAAGGGATCAAATGTTTTCTCGTTCCTAAAACTGAGGCTCAATTATGCTGAGGTAGGTAATGATGCCCCTGTTTACAGTCTGACATCAACCTACAGACAAAAAGCTAACTGGGAAACAAATGGCCGTTACTTTGTAAACAGAGTTTTACATAACCCTGAACTTAAACCGGAAAGAACAAAAAGCCTGGAAGCCGGTCTGGAGGCGAAATTCCTTAATAACAGGTTGGGATTTGATTTCTCCATATATAAAACTAACAGTATTGACCAGATCACTCCTGTAAACATAAGTCGCGCATCAGGGTACAATCAGAGATATGTCAACTCCGGAGAAATTGAGAATAAGGGTATTGAGCTTTCACTTTCAGGAACTGTAATAAAAGCAGGGGATTTCTCATGGGATCTCCAGACGAACTGGTTTAAAAACGTAAATACAGTTAAAAGTCTTTATGAAGGTGTGGAAAATATTCTTCTTTCAGCATCATGGGATATAAGTACAAATCTTGCTGTCGGTGAACCTTATGGAATGTTACGCGGCTCTGATTTTATTTATACAAATGGCAAAAGGACAGTGGGGTCCGATGGAATGTACCTGCAGGGAGATGATCCGATTGCACTGCTTGGGTCCACTTTACCAGACTGGAATGCCGGTATCACCTCAATATTCAGTTTTAAAGGCTTTTCTCTTTTCGGACTTGTAGATATTTCAAAAGGAGGAAACCTCTACTCGGTCGATATGCAATATGGTTTGGCGACCGGGATTTTTGCAGAGACAGCAGGCCTGAATGAGAACGGTAAACCAAAACGGGACCCGGTCGAAGATGGTGGCGGTATAATTAATGAGGGAGTTTATGAGAATGGAAGCCCGAATACTACATATGTCTGGGCCGGTGATTGGGAAGGTGCATGGCACTATGATTATCTTCCAACGGCAGCTTATATATATGATGCATCTTATGTCAAACTACGAGAAGTTGCTTTAAGTTATACCCTTCCTTCAAAATTCATTGCAAAAACTCCGGTTTCAAAAGTTTCGTTTTCAATAGTTGGAAGAAACCTCTGGATAATTCATAAGAATATGCCTTATTATGACCCTGAATCAAGCCTGGGTGCAGGAAATATCCAGGGTATTGCAGATGGAACTTATCCTTCAACAAGAACCCTCGGTCTTAACATATCAGTTGATTTTTAATCGCATTTAACATATAAGAAAATGAAAAAGAAAATTCAATATATCACCCTGATCTTTGTCGTCCTGGTAAGCTCCTGCGAACTTCCGGATAACATTGATCCAAAATATCCGAAAGTTATTTCCCCTGAAGCAGTATTTACAACTGCACTGGTAGCTCTTGACAGTCTTATCGGAGATATTAATGTGAACGACAATATATCAAGACTGCTTGTTCAATATCATTCTGAGGTTACTTATGTTACTGAAAGCCGGTATAATTTCCAGGACAGACAGATTCCTGATACCTATTGGGGAGTTCTTTACAGGGATGTCCTTATGAATCTCGAAGAGGCAAAAGTAAAGCTTGAAGCAAGAGACATTCCATCCGAGGCAGCAATTGGTCAGAAAAAGAACCATCTGGCAATAATTGATATCTGTGCAATCTATGCCTACCAGGTTCTTGTTGATGCATTTGGCGACGTTCCTTACTCCGAAGCTCTGATGGGATCAAAAAACAGCAGACCAAAATACGATGATGCTTTTACTATTTACAAAGACCTTATAGTAAGACTGAATAAGGCTATTGCAAATCTTAACAGCAGTTATGAAGGATTTGGAATAGCTGATGTCCTTTATAACGGAGATGTTGATTTATGGAAGAAATTTGGTGCATCATTGAAGCTAAGAATAGGTATGAGGCTGACTGATCTACCTGCCGCCAATGCTGCCACGATCGTAAATGAGGCAATTGCTTCCGGAGTATTCTCCGATCAGTCCGAAAGTGCTATTCTGCATCTTTTGGGGGTCACCCCGCTCGTTAATTCATATTATAACGAGTATGTCACATTGGCAAGGAAGGATTTTTGCCCTACAAATACGATTATAGATATGATGAATACTCTGAATGACCCGCGCCGGGATATCTGGTTTACTAAATATGAAGATGGTTATGTTGGTCTTCAATACGGCAAAGTAGGCGCATCAAATTATTACAGATCTTCTCATTTCGCCGATATTATCAGGATTGATCCCAAATATCCGGTTATAATGTGCGACTATGTCGAAGTTGAATTCCTTCTTGCTGAGGCAGCTGAAAGAAATATTTATGGGACCCCGGCTGATGCAGCAGTCCATTACAATAATGCGATTCTTGCAAGCATGAAATACTGGGGTGTACCTGATGATGATGCTGCTGATTATTTAGCACAGGCTTCCGTGGCATATTCAACTGCGACGGGAAATTACAGACAAAAGATCGGAAACCAGAAATGGCTTGGTTTGTTCGACAGAGGTGTCGAATCGTGGGCCGAATGGAGAAGACTTGATTTCCCAATCCTGAATCCTCCGGTTGGCATGGCTTACACTGATATCCCAATGAGGATGCCCTACCCTTATAATGAAAATAAGATGAATCTTGAAAACTATACAGCCGCAGCTGCTGCCATCGGAGGCGATATAGCTACTACAAAACTTTTCTGGGATAAGAACTGACTTTATTAAGGTTTTGCAGGTCTTTAAGGTCTTATTGGTCTTACTTGCACGACATGCACGACATGCATGACAATCTTATTTATTTACTGAGATTGTTAAGTATGCGAAGTGCTTCTTCCCTGCTGTTTCCGCAAAATTCCGGTTCTGCCTTAAAATC
>Ga0326726_10003880_pt1 | contig 13712 bp, 12 predicted proteins | sample MHFenrmetagenome_2_FD_207603 | JGI IMG/M metagenome (GOLD analysis project Ga0326726, IMG submission 207603) | Lab enriched peat soil microbial communities from Michigan Hollow, Ithaca, NY, United States - MHF15MN | ecosystem: Environmental > Terrestrial > Soil > Wetlands > Peat | place: USA... | reverse complement strand
GGACTCCGCCTGGGCTCCCCGATCGGTCCATTCCGTTTTGATTTTGCCTATAAAATCCATGATCCGGCGGAAGCCAAACCATGGCGGTTTTCCCAATTACGACTCACAGACTACACCTTCAATTTTGGAATTGGCGAGGCTTTTTAATTATTTCAGCTATTAATTTTCTTTTCACCATCAAGGAAGTACCACCATGCCTGCACCTTCAACACTTCTTGCACCATCAATTCTTTCCGCTGACTTCACAGAGCTCCGTTCATCGATAGAGATTGCCGAAAAAGCGGGTGCCGACTGGATTCACTGCGATATCATGGATGGAAACTTTGTCCCGAACATCACCTTCGGACCATTCATCGTACAGGCTATCGCTGCGTGCACATCGACGATGGTCATTGACACCCATCTGATGATTGCCGCTCCGGACCGGTTCATTGAGGATTTCGTCAAGGCAGGTTCACACCAGATCACCGTCCACCAGGAAGCATGCCCTCACCTGCACCGCACTATTCAGTTCATCAAAAGCCTTGGAGCAAAAGCGGGAGTTTCGATCAACCCGGCTACTCCTCTATCGACACTTGAATCGATTCTGCCGGACCTTGATCTCGTCCTCTTGATGTCGGTCAATCCCGGTTTCGGCGGGCAGAAGTTCATCCCCTCATCGATAGGAAAAATCAGGCAGCTTCACGAAATGCGCACACGGCTCAATCCGGAAATGGTTATCGCCATTGACGGCGGTATTACGGAAGATAATGCCCAGGAAGTTGTTTCGGCCGGAGCAGATGCATTGATAGCCGGAACCGCATTCTTCAAGGCGGCAGACCCGGCAGCCACAGCTGCAAAAATCAGGGCCGTAACCAGGTAAGAGCGGAGAGTTCAGGACTGATATGCAATCCTTCCCCTATCAGCACGGCATCGAACGATGCCTGCTGAATAAGGGCAATATCGGAAGCTGTTTTCATACCGCTTTCAGACACGGCAACAACCTCCTTTGGAATAAAGGGGCGAAGCTCAACCGAGGTCTTCAGATCAACTGAAAAGTCCTTGAGGTTGCGGTTGTTCACTCCGATGATCGAGGCACCCGTCTCAAGAGCCAAATCAAGCTCTTTATGGTCATGAACCTCTACAAGCACGTGTAGGCCGATTCCGGCCGCAACCTGCAGATAGTCGCCGAGCTGGCTCCGGTCGAGCGCCGCCACAATGAGAAGTATGGCGTCAGCTCCAATCAGGCGTGAATGGAAAATCTGGGATTCATCAATGATAAAATCCTTGCGCAGTACCGGCAGTGAAAATGAGCGGCTGACCTGCTGAAGGTATTCATCAGAGCCTTGAAAAAACATGCGGTCGGTGAGTACTGAAAAGGCGGAAGCTCCAAGTTCCAGATAGCGCCCGGCAATAACAACGGGATCAAAATCACTGACGATAAGACCTCGCGAAGGGGATGCTTTTTTCACCTCGGCAATAAGCCTTACGCCTGCTTCATCGCCCTTGAGCGCAGCGGTAAAATCACGGCATACGGCAAGAGAGCCCTGCTTTGCATTATAGCGCTGCAGGGGCTTCTCTTTTTTCAATTCCTCTATTTCCCGCTTTTTCTCCTCTAATATCCTGGTAAGATAGGTCATGGTAATCAGTCGGCAGCAGCCAGTTCCCTGAGCTCGTTTTCGAACTCAACGATCTGACGGATATTATCGAGAAACCAGGGATCGATACCTGTTGACTGATGAACCTCATCAATGGTAGCTCCGGCCTGGAAAGCATAGCGGAGATAAAATATCCTGTCGGCTTTCGGGATTTTGATTTTTTCCAGTACATCCTCTTTGGCAAACTTTTTCTGCTGGGGCGTCATGTCAAGGACATTCATGATATCCTTGCCGTCGGAACCAAGCCCTGCACGACCGATCTCAAGTCCCCTGAGCGACTTCTGCAGTGCCTCGCGGAAGTTACGGCCGAACGCCATCACTTCACCGACAGACTTCATCTGTACACCGAGACGGGCATCGACATTTTTGAATTTTTCAAAATCCCAACGGGGAACCTTGACCACACAGTAATCGATGACCGGTTCGAAACTGGCCGGAGTGGTTTTGGTGATATCATTGAGAATCTCGTCAAGCGTGTAGCCTACAGCAAGCTTTGCGGCAACTTTGGCAATCGGAAAACCGGTTGCCTTCGAGGCCAGTGCGGAACTGCGCGACACGCGGGGGTTCATTTCAATCACCACAATGCGGCCGTTTTCGGGATGAATGGCAAACTGGATGTTGCTGCCACCGGTTTCAACACCGATTTCGCGGATAATCCGGACCGATGCATCCCTCAGCTCCTGATATTGACGGTCGGTAAGCGTCTGGGCAGGAGCAACCGTTATGCTGTCGCCGGTATGCACGCCCATCGGATCGAAATTCTCTATGGAGCAGACAATAATGACGTTATCGGCAAGATCGCGAATCACCTCAAGCTCATACTCCTTCCAACCGAAAAGACACTCCTCTACGAGCACTTCGCTGATGGGACTTTCTGCAAGACCCCGCCGTACAGCCTCGTAATAATCGGCTTTGGTTTCGGCAAACCCGCCTCCTGTTCCACCCAGGGTAAACGAAGGGCGAATAATAATCGGCAGACCAATCTCTTCAAGCGCCTCTTTTGCCTCTTTTTCATTGCGGACAAAAAAGCCCTTGGCCATCTCCAGACCGATTTTCTTCATCGCATCGCTGAAAAACTCACGGTTTTCAGCTTTTCTGATCGCACGAAGCTTTGCGCCGATAAGCTCAACCCCGTTGCGTTCAAGAATACCGGACTCGGCAAGCGCAACCGCAGTGTTCAGTGCCGTCTGGCCGCCCATGGTAGGCAGAAGCGCATCAGGCTTTTCCTTTTCTATGATTTTCTGTACATACTCCGGCGTAATCGGCTCAATATAGGTGGCATCCGCAAACTCTATATCAGTCATGATGGTTGCCGGATTGCTGTTAACCAGAATGACACGATAACCGTCCTCCTTGAGAGCACGGCACGCCTGGGTTCCGGAATAATCAAATTCACAGGCCTGACCGATCACAATAGGACCGGCCCCAATAACTAAAATCGACTTTATATCTTCCCGCTTTGGCACGTTGTTTCGGGTTTTAAGACTTGATAAGCTTCCAAAATGAACGTAATGTACAAAATATTTGCCGACTTCAACAGATCAAGAAAAGGACCAAAAGGACATCAAGGACAACAACGACGAATCAACAATTCAAAATCATCCCTCGGCAGGGCGCACACGCAGGAGCGCCCATACATCCAATTCAGAATCCAAAATCCAAAATTCGCGCAATTGCGCGAAACTATTCGAAAATCCTGATCTGCTCCTGATGAAAACCGCCCGACTCCCGTCTCAACCATGCCGTTACGGCTGTCGCCTGAGCATTCGTGAGTGAAATGATCAGCATGGTGTGACCGGACTTTGCAAAATCAACATCGTGAAGTGATGGAATGGCCGGCGAATTGATATGCGAGTGATACGAACCGATGATTTGATAGCCGAGATGCAAGGCTTCCCGCTCGACGGCGACATACTCGTCATGTGAGATTTCAAACCCGTGCTCCTTTCCGAAATAAAGGCAGTTCCTGCATGGGGCCACCTCATAGACGATATTCTCTATATTTCCCCTGTGATCGACATTTTTGATTCCGGCAAGAAGCCCGCAGCACTCATAAGGCAGCTCCCGATAAGCCTGTTCCTGAATAATCTCAAATTTACGCCGGAGTAGTTTCATAGAACAACTATTGACTGAAATTTAAAGAGCCTTTGCCCCAATGTCCGTTCGGAAATAGGCCCCGTCAAAACTGATCATTTCAACAGTCTGGTAGGCACGATCAATACTCTCCCTGAGAGTTTCGCCTAAAGCTGTGACCGAAAAAACCCTGCCGCCAGCCGTCAGAATCTGATCGCCGTCACAGATTGTCCCTGCATGAAACACCATGCACTCTTTCATTCCGGAAACCTCATCGGCTATGGTGACGACTTTACCGGTTTCATACTTGTCAGGATAACCGCCCGAAGCAATTACTACCGTGGCCGCCGATTTCAGGTGCATTTCAAAAGGCACTTCATCAAGCCGGCCCTCACCCTCTGCACATGCCTGAAGCGCTTCGACAAAATCGCTTTTGAGCAATGGAAGCACCACCTGGGTCTCCGGATCTCCGAGACGGGCGTTGTATTCCACCACAAAAGGCTCTCCCTTGTCGATCATCAACCCGACATATAAAAAGCCGGTATAGGGATAGCCGTCTTCGGCCATACCGACGAGTGTCGGACGAATCACCCGCTCTTCAACCTTCTGCATGACTTCCGGAGTCACCAGCGGAGCCGGAGCATAGGCACCCATACCCCCGGTATTCTTTCCGGTATCACCATCGCCGATCCGCTTATGGTCCTGAGCGGAGAGAAACAAGCGGTACCCGATACCATCCGTCAGTACAAACACACTCGCCTCCTGACCCTGGAGAAAATCCTCGATCACCACTTCATCAGCGGCATCCCCGAAAATACGATCGTCAAACAGCTCGCTGAGCGTCCTGAGCGCCATCTCCCTGTCGGCGGCAATGATGACACCCTTGCCGCCGCAAAGGCCGCTGGCCTTGATAACCTGAGGGAAAGAGCTGTCCGGTAACGTGTTGATGTAGCTGCCGGAAGAAGATGCGTCGCGGAAAACACGATAACCCGCAGTTGGAATATGGTGACGCTGCATAAACTCCTTGGCAAACACCTTGCTCGATTCAAGACGGGCGGCTGCTTGTGTGGGACCGACGATCAGTCGGTTCGCATTGCGGAACAAGTCGACAATGCCGAGCTCAAGAGGCTGTTCAGGACCGACCACCGTAAGATCGATATCGTTACTGGCGGCAAACAGAAGCAGTTCGTCCAGTTCGGTTGCTTTCAGCGCTGCGTTGCAGACCTTTCCTCCCATAAGGGCAGTTCCGCCATTACCCGGCGCAACAAAAACGGTGTGCACCCGTTCACTTTTTGCCGCAGCCCAGGCCATGGCATGTTCACGGGCTCCGCTTCCTATAATCAAAACTTTCATAGCTCTCAGTGCAGGCGATGGCCGCAGTTCACCCTGTGGTTTATCGGCTTGGTTTATTAAATTACTCCCTTCTTTACAGCAGGTAGCATGTATATAATGCAGGCAATGTAAAATAAACAATAAAAAAAATTTGCGGCCTCCATTTTATGGCTCTTTCACCGGTAATTTCTCGACATATTCTGCCACTTCTGCTGAAGCTTCTCTATAAAAGCCTTCGCATATCAGTGACGAATCCGCCATACGAAATGAGCCCTTCAAGCAAAGGAATCATCTTCGCATTCTGGCACGGAAAAATGGCTGCAGGATGGATTCTTGCCCGAGCGCTCTATCCCGAAAAAAAGGCTTCAGCAGTGGTGAGCAGGTCAGAAGACGGACGTATCCTTTCAGACACCCTTCAGCAGTTCGGCTTTACACTCATCCGGGGTTCAAGCTCAAGAGGAAGCGTTGAAGTCGTTCGCGGCATGCAGGATACCCTCGAAAAAGGGGAGATTGTCGTCATTACGCCTGATGGACCGCGGGGACCAGCCGGCCAGTTCAAGTACGGTTCGCTCCGGCTTGCTGCCCGCAATCACTATCCGCTGATTTTTGCTGAAATCAGTTATGCCGACTCCTGGAAACTCAAAAGCTGGGACCGGTTTGAAATCCCGAAACCTTTCAGCAGAGCTACCGTCCAGCTCCAGCAGATCGAGCTGCCTGATTTCAAAAGTGAAGAAGAACTTCGCGCCTTCGCCCATAAACTTTCAGACCGGCTCAGCCATGCATAATCCGCTCTCCATACTGCTTCGCCCTTTTGCATTCATTTACCGCACCATCATTCAGCTTCGCAATTCGCTGTTCGAGCACAGTATATTCAGAGCATGGAAATCTCCGATCCCTGTAGTTTCGATAGGAAACCTCACGGCCGGCGGAACAGGAAAAACACCTCTCGTCGACTGGATCGTCAAATATTATCTTTCAATCGGCTGTAAACCGGCAATCGTCTCCCGTGGTTACCGGCGTGAATCCAAAGGGGTTCAGATGGTTTCAGACGGCCACCAGGTACTGCTCAGCAGCAAAGAGGCCGGAGACGAAACCGCCATGCTTGCATGGAACAATCCTGATGCCATTGTGGTAGTTGCTGAAAAACGGAAAAAGGCCGTAACGTGGCTGGTAAAACACTTTGCAGGCAGAGTGCCTTCGGTTATCATCCTCGACGACGCGTTCCAGCACCGTCAGATCGGCCGCGAGCTCGATATCGCCATCATCAATGCCGCAGAACCATATTTTAAATCCCGAATGCTGCCCGAAGGCCGATTGAGGGAACCGCTGAAAAATCTGGCGAGAGCCGACCTGATTCTGCTCAACAAAATCACCGACACACTCGAAGCCGAAACGCTGCAGAAGGAACTGGAAAAAACCGGACGGCCGGTGATAAAAGCCCGTGTCAAAACCGGGGATCTGGCCTGTTTTTCAGGTGAATTCATCTCTTCTGATGAAGCCCCTTTACCGGGAAGTCTCAACGCACTGGCATTCGCCGGTATAGCTTCTCCCGACGGCTTTCTGAAAAGTCTGCACAGCAAGGGGGTAAACGTCGAAGCTCATCGTTTTTTCCATGACCATGAGCCCTACACCGCAAAAAAACTTCAGGCCGTACGGCGCGAAGCCGATCAAAAAGGACTGAGTCTGATTACAACGGAAAAAGACTACTTCCGTATGCTCGGCAACCCCGAACTGATCAGCATCATAACACCAAGACCCTGCTACTACCTGAAAATTGAAACCGATATTTTCGAAGGCAAAGAGAAACTGCAAGAGATGCTCAAAGCAGCAGTGGGGCTCAAATAAAAAAAATGGACAGCAATAGGATGGACGGTATTGAAAATAAGAAAAGGACCAAAAGGACATCAAGGACGACAACGACGAAGAACACCCCAGAATCTCTTCAACTCTTGTTCACTTCGGTCACTCTCTTGTCCACTTTCCTCCTCGCTACTCCTTCACGATTTTGGAAATCGCTTTGAACCGGTCGCCTTCTGCCACTCGAAGGAGTTCGAACAAAGCCATTTCGGTGCTGGTCAGGGCAGCTCCGGCTTTTTCAATACAGCGAATTCCGAGAAGCTTGTTTTTTTCGGTTCTTGAAGAGACTGCATCGGTCACCAGGTGAACATTATAGCCGAACTCGATAAGCTCAACCGCTGTCTGGTAAACACAGACATGTGTCTCAATTCCGGCAACAAGAATATCATTACGGTTGAATGAACGGAGTTTATGCATGAATTCCGGCGTCGCGCAGCAGCTGAAGGTAAGTTTTTCGACTGGTACATTACCGGGAAGCAGCTCCCTCAAAGACGCCATGGTTTGGCCCAATCCTTTCGGATACTGTTCGGTCACCAGAACCGGCACATCAAGAACCTGAGAGGCTCTAAGCAGCTTGCTGATATTTGTTTCAACGACAGCCGCCTCAAACACACCTTCAGCAAGTCGTCCCTGTACATCAATAATCAAAAGCAGTGTTTCCTTGGGAGTAATCATATTGTAGTGTTCCGTGTAAAATCTTTAGATTGAATTATGATGTTATACGTAAAAACCGCAAAACCTACAAATTCGTACCTTTCAAAAAAAATATTCACTGCCACTGCATGAATAATGAAACGACCGAAAGCCGGAAATCACTCCGGGGCAGCAAGGGAGAATACCTTGTGTTGCTTCAGTTTGCACTGATGCTCGGTTTTGTTGTTCTTCCGGTCTACCCGCAACTGTCCGGCACGGAACTGTTCGAAAAGCTAACCATCATGAGATGGACGGCACTCGCACTCTTCACGTCGTGTGCCCTCATATTCGGCGCCTTCGGATCCTACGCAATCAGAAAATTTCTTACGCCCCTGCCCTATCCGACAGAGGATAATCAGCTCATCACTACGGGAATTTATTCCATAGTTCGCCATCCCCTTTACAGCGGTCTGCTTTTTGCGGCTTTCGGATGGAGCGTTTACAGTATGAGCATCTCCCATTTTATTCTTACAGGTATCGCGACACTCTTCTTCAGCTACAAAGCTTCAAGAGAGGAACAATGGCTCAAAGACCGCCACCCGGAATATACCGATTATACACGCCGTGTGAAAAAATTTATCCCCTGGGTGTATTGACATGCACTATTCATTAATTGATACGATCCGAATCATGGAACAGAAAAGAGCAATCCCGACAACTCGGGAAATTGCCCATCGGGCGGCATTTCAAATTTCAGGGCAAACGGTTATTATTCCTGTCTGCATCAAACATTAAAAAGAACTGAACCACTCCTGCCATGAAAAAAATAGGCGTACTTCTTTCGGGATGCGGCTTTCTTGACGGCTCAGAAATTCATGAATCTGTACTTACCCTGCTGGCAATTGACAGGGCCGGTGCAGAAGCTGTCTGTCTTGCCCCGAACATATCGCAGCACCATGTCATCGATCACCTGACCGGCAAAGAGGTACCATCCGAATCCCGCAATGTTCTGGTTGAGTCGGCACGCATTGCACGCGGAGCCATCACCGATCTCAGCAACATCGACAGCCTCGCTCTCGATGCCCTGATCCTGCCCGGCGGATACGGCGCTGCAAAAAACCTCAGCAATTATGCCTTCAATGGAGCCTCATGCGAAGTAATCCCGGAGATCGCCGCAGCTGTGCAATCGTTCTACAACGCAGGAAAACCCCTTGGATTCATCTGTATCGCCCCGATAATAGCCGCAAAGGTACTCGGTGACCGGCATGTTGAACTGACGATAGGCAACGACAAAGAGAGTGCAGAAGATATCGAGGCAATGGGAGCCAAACATATTGACTGCCCGGTATGGAACACCATTGTCAGCAAAAAGGGAAAGGTAGTCACCACCCCCGCATACATGCTCGGACCAACAATAAGTGAGGTCGCCAAAGGAATTGAAAAGCTAGTTGCGGAAATTATAGCGATGCTTTGACTTTAAATAATTTTGGATTTTGAATTCTTGATTTTGAATTAAAACCCCCCAATCCGGGGTTGTTTCAAAAAGAAAAGGACCAAAAGGACATCAAAGACAACAACGACGAATAAACAATTCAACATCTCATCAATCTCAGCACCGAGATCTCTCCTTTCAGTCGAGATGACACCGGGCACAAAGCTATTCTAATCCAGAAGTCAAAATCTCTTCACAGTTTTCCTGTGAGCAAACCCGGCAAGCACCACCAGTGTGATGACATAAGGCATTGACTGTACCAGCTGGGATGGTATCCATCCCGTCTGGAGCCAGATTTCCATGGACTCGGCGGCGGCAAACATCAGGCTTGCGATTGCGGCACCGAGAGGGGTCCATTTGCCGATGATCATGGCGGCAAGTGCGATATAGCCCCGACCGGCTGACATATTATCGGTAAAGCTGTGCTGCTGAAAAACAAGAAACGCTCCGGCAAGAGCAGCAAGAGCACCGGAAACCAGTACACCGGAATAACGCATACGATCAACATTGACTCCCGCGCTGTCGGCCGTTTCAGCACTCGCACCGGTTGAGCGAAGCCTCAAACCGTATGGTGTTTTGAAGAGCAGCAAATGACCTATCGACACCGAAAAAACCGCTGCAAGAAAAAGGGGATCCATAAAGAGAAAAGGAGCGTCAATTCCCGCAATTCTCTCGGAATTCATTGAACTGCCGAAAAGAATGCTGAGACCGAAACGGGTAGCACCCATAACCAATATATTAAATGCAATACCGGCAACAATCTGGTCCGCCTTCAGCGTGACGGTAATAAATGCAAACAATAGTGCAATACCGAGTCCGGACAGAAGGGCAAAAACAATGCCCACGAAAGCGGAACCGGTCCGGTACTGACCATAAGCCGCACCGAATGCGCCTGCAAGAATCAACCCCTCAAGCGCAAGGTTGACAACCCCACCCCGCTCCGAAAATGTTGCTCCTACAGACGTAAGAACATAAGGCACGGCAATACGCAAAATCTGCAAAAGAATAACTATCAGTTCAGCTCCCATAATTCAATAGAGATAATCTTCTTTTCTGAAGGTTTTTACATAGTTTTTTTTTATTAAATTTCGCCTCGGGTAATAGTAGTCAACTTCATCTGTTTTTTCACCATCTGCCCTGTTTTTTATCTGGTGAAAAGAGATATAATCACTCCTGAAAAAACAATGCCAACATCTGAGATTAGCAACGAAAAGGCTGCATGTAAGCAGTACATCTACCGCTTCTCGGGCGGTTCTGCCGAAGGTGATGCGTCAATGAAAAACCTGCTTGGAGGTAAAGGTGCCAACCTTGCAGAAATGGCAAACATCGGTTTGCCGGTTCCTCCGGGATTCACTATTTCAACCGAAGTCTGCACCTACTATTACGATCATCAGAAAACCTACCCCGTAAATCTTTTTGAAAAGGATATCCCTCTGGCTCTCCAGAAAGTTGAGGAGACTCTGGGCAAAAAATTCGGTGATCCCGAAAATCCTCTTCTGGTCTCAGTGCGTTCAGGAGCCCGGGCCTCGATGCCCGGCATGATGGACACCATTCTCAATCTCGGACTGAATGAAAAGACCGTGGACGGGCTTGCCAGAAAATCGGGTAACCCCCGCTTCGCCTGGGACTGCTATCGCCGGTTCGTATCGATGTACGGTGATGTTGTGCTTGACCTCAAACCGGCAGATAAAAAAGAGATCGACCCATTCGAAAAAATCCTCGAAGCAAAAAAACACGAACTCGGTATAGAGCTCGACACCGAGTTCAAGGTAGAAGACCTGCAGGATATCGTCAGCAAATATAAAGCCGCCATTCTTGAAAAAACCGGCAAGGTATTTCCGGAAGATCCTCACGAACAGCTCCGCGGTGCAATCGGCGCCGTATTCAACAGCTGGAACAACGAACGGGCGATTATTTACCGTAAACTGAACCACATCCCCGGATACTGGGGTACAGCCTGCAACGTTCAGGCCATGGTATTCGGCAACATGGGCGAGGATTGCGGAACAGGCGTAGCCTTCACCCGCGATGCCGCCACCGGCGACAATATATTCTATGGGGAGTTTCTCATGAACGCCCAGGGCGAAGATGTTGTGGCAGGCACAAGAACACCGCTGAAAATCGAACAGCTCAAGGCTGAAAACCCTGATATCTACAATCAGCTCGAAGATATCCGTTCGATTCTCGAACACCACTACCACGATATGATGGACATAGAGTTCACCATAGAAAACAACAAGCTCTTTATGCTCCAGTGCCGGGTCGGCAAAAGAACCGGTATGGCCGCCGTCAAAATTGCGGTCGACATGTACAATGAAAAGCTGATCGATGAAAAAGAGGCATTGCTTCGCATTGAACCCGAACAGCTCAATCAGCTTCTCCGCCCAGTCTTTGATCTGCAGGAAAAACAGGCAGCCATATCCGGCGGCCGTCTGCTTGCAACCGGCCTCAATGCCGGACCGGGCGCTGCGACCGGAAAAATCTACTTCAATGCGGTCGATGCCTATGAAGCCGGCAAGCGCGGAGAAGATGTCATTCTTGTACGTATCGAAACCTCACCCGAGGATATCAAGGGTATGGCTGTCTCGGAAGGTATTCTAACCGAACGCGGCGGTATGACTTCCCATGCAGCTCTGGTCGCCCGGCAGATGGGCAAGGTCTGCGTGGTAGGATGCGGCGCACTCAATATCGACTATCAGAAGGGTGAACTTCGTGTTCACGGCAACCCCACTGTCCTCTCGGAAGGTGATTACATCTCCATCGACGGCAGCACCGGAGAGGTCATTGCAGGAAAAGTAGCAACCAAAAACTCCGAGATCATCGAGGTATTGGTCGACAAAACCCTTAAACCTGAAGATGCACCGACCTGGCCGATCTACAAGCAGCTTATGGAGTGGGCCGATAAATACCGCAAACTCGCTATCCGCACCAATGCCGATCAGCCTGATCAGGCTGAAATCGCCATCACCTTCGGCGCCGAAGGAATCGGCCTCTGCCGCACCGAACACATGTTCTTCGGCGGTGAGCGCATTGACGCCATGAGGGAGATGATACTTGCTGAAAATGTAGAAGGCCGCAAAAAAGCACTTGAGAAACTGCTTCCCTACCAGCGCGAAGACTTCTACGGACTCTTTAAAGCGATGGGGGCCCGCCCTGTCACCATCAGGCTGCTCGATCCGCCGCTGCACGAATTCCTGCCGCACACCGACAGTGAAATCGAATCCCTGGCCCAGAAGATGGGTAAAACCGTTGCTGCAGTCAAAGAGCGTATCAACGACCTTCACGAGTTTAACCCGATGCTTGGACTCCGCGGCTGTCGCCTCGGTATCCTTCACCCTGAAATCACGGTCATGCAGGTCCGCGCAATTATCGAAGCCGCCTGCAAAATCAAGAAAGAGGGACGCGAAGTGGTTCCTGAAATCATGGTGCCACTGGTCAGCACCGTTAAAGAGCTTGAGATCACCAGTGAAGTGATACACAAAACCGCCAGAAGCGTCATAGCAGAACAGGGAACCGGCGTCAAATATCTGGTGGGAACCATGATCGAGGTTCCGCGTGCGGCCATCACCTCCGATCAGATCGCCACAGCTGCCGATTTCTTCAGCTACGGCACCAACGACTTGACCCAGATGGGACTCGGCATGAGCCGCGACGACTCCGGCCAGTTCCTGCCGATCTACCAGCAGCAGGAGATCTTTGCGCGCAACCCCTTTGAATCCATCGACAGGGATGGCGTCGGCCGCCTGATCAGTATTTCAGCAAAAGAGGGCAGAGCCGTCAAACCTGAACTCAAGCTTGGTATCTGCGGTGAACATGGCGGTGATCCGTCATCAGTCGAGTTCTGCCACAAGATCGGCTTGAACTATGTTTCATGCAGTCCATTCAGGGTGCCGATTGCACGTCTTGCCGCAGCCAGAGCCGCACTGCAGGACTAAGACAGTTCGCACATACACCATCTCTTGTCATAAAAAAGGCGGCCAGTGGCCGCCTTTTTTATGAGCGTATCTTTAACGATCCGAAAACTGTTTACCTTTTTCAGCTCACTTCCGGTAAATAATTTCCATATTGAAGTACTGCATATGTTTTGCGTTTGTAATGACTCATAACCGGATTAAATCGGCAGACGGCAATCCGGAACATTGAACGAAAAAAAGCGTGACGGCAGTTTCGAAATGTTTTTTTTCAGAAAAGAAATTATTGCCTTACGCATGCGGTTTGACCTATGGATAAACATCCGCCAGGTCTCCGACCGAAGGATTTACACTGCCACAATTGATACCATCTGTTGCAGTATAGCAGCAAAAAGTACCGCTAATTAATTATCGTGAGCCCCCGGCAAATTGAAATATCGAAAAAGCAGGGGTGAATAAAAGAGAGTATAGACCACATGGAATTCAGTCACATCAATATCAGGGGCGCGCGAGTCCACAATCTTAAAAACATCTCTCTCGATATTCCGCGAAACAAGTTTGTTGTCATTACCGGCCTGTCAGGTTCCGGAAAATCCAGCCTTGCCTTCGATACCATTTATGCCGAGGGACAAAGACGCTTTATGGAGACGCTCTCACCCTATGCCCGCCAGTATATCGGCAGCATCGAGCGACCCGATGTTGATTTTATCGAAGGGCTCTCTCCGGTTATCTCCATCGATCAGAAGAGCACAAACCGGTCTCCGCGATCAACGGTCG
>Ga0326726_10003879_pt1 | contig 13715 bp, 12 predicted proteins | sample MHFenrmetagenome_2_FD_207603 | JGI IMG/M metagenome (GOLD analysis project Ga0326726, IMG submission 207603) | Lab enriched peat soil microbial communities from Michigan Hollow, Ithaca, NY, United States - MHF15MN | ecosystem: Environmental > Terrestrial > Soil > Wetlands > Peat | place: USA... | reverse complement strand
CACGATCATCCCGGTGGATGTCTATGTGCCCGGCTGTCCACCCCGGCCGGAAGGGCTGATCTACGGGATCATGCTGCTGCAGAAGAAGATCAAGGGCGAGAGCATCTCCGACGAGGCGCTCCGGCAAGAGCACCTGGTGGGCCCCGACGGCCTGTTCCTCCCGGCCCGCAAGATCAATGAGGTCTCCGAGCCGTTCGGGAACTCGGTCCATCAGACGAGGTCAGCATGAACGGGCGGTCGGCTGCTGAAGGACCTCACGACCACGACGCGCCATGACCGACCTCTCGCCATCGGTGCCCGCCCTGCGCGCCCGCTTCGGGACGGCGATCATCCGCCACCAGGTCTCCTGCGGCGACACCATCGTCTATGTGGCCCCCAATCGCGTCCATGAGATCCTCGGCTGGCTCAGGGACGACGCGGGACAGCGGTTCGACTACCTGACCGATATCACCGCGGTCGAGTACCGCGACCCCGAGCGACCGCTCGAGGTGGTGTGGCAGCTCTGGTCGCTCGATCGCAAGGCCGCGCTCCGCGTCAAGGTCGAGCTGGCAAAGAGCGAGACCCTCCAGGTCGATTCGGTGGTCGACCTCTGGAAGGGCGCGGACTGGCTGGAGCGCGAGGTGTACGACATGTTCGGCGTCACCTTCCGCGGCCACCCCGATCTGCGTCGTATCCTGATGTGGGAGACCTACGCCGAGGGCTATCCGCTGCGGAAGGACTTCCCGCTCCGGGGCCACTTCACCCGGGCGGAGCAGACCCGCCAGGCGCTGGCCGCCAATCCCGAGGCGCACTACTCGCTCGAGGAACTCTCCATCGCCGCCGCCTATGACGAGCTCCCGGCGGACCTGAAGGCCCGCCTGGCCCACGGGGAGCGGGGGAAGGTCGAATGAGCACCCGCACGCTCGAGCTGTCACTCTCCACCCCGGGGCTCGACGCCCAGGGGTCGCCCACCCGCGTTCCGCTCGGGGTCAAGCTGCCGGAGTATCACGCCGAGCCGGACGACATGAGTGGGGAGCACATGCTGATCAACCTCGGTCCCCAGCATCCGGCCACCCACGGGGTGCTCCGGCTGGTGATCGAGCTGGACGGCGAAACCGTTGTCCGGGTGGTGCCGCACATCGGCTATCTCCATTCCGGGTTCGAGAAGCTGGGCGAGTACCGGCACTACAATCAGATCATCCCGCTGACCGACCGGACCGACTACCTGGCGCCGATGGCGAACAACGTCTGCCTGGCGTTGGCGGCGGAGAAGCTGATGGGCATCCAGATTACCGAGCGCTGTCAGGTGCTCCGGGTGATCGCGTGCGAGATCAGCCGGATCATCGCCCACCTGGTGTGGCTCGGCACCACCGGCATCGACCTTGGTGCCTACACGCCGTTTCTCTGGTGCTTCTACCAGCGGGAGCGGCTGTACAACCTGCAGGAGGCGTGGACCGGGGCCCGGCTGACCACCAGCCTCACCCGGGTGGGCGGGCTCATGGCCGACATCCCGGACGGGTGGGAGGCGGGGCTGGCGGACTTCTGCCGCACCTTCCCCCGGACGCTGCACGAGGTGGACACCATGTTCACCCGCAACGCCATCTGGTGCGGCCGCACCCAGGGTGTCGGGGCGATGAGCGCGGCGGACGCGATCAACTATTCGCTGTCCGGGCCCATGATCCGGGCGAGTGGCGTGCCTTATGACGTCCGCAAGGATCGGCCCTACCTGGGCTACGAGACCTACGACTTCGACGTTCCCATCGGCGAGCACGGCGACATCTACGACCGCTACCGCGTTCGGCTGGAGGAGATGTTCCAGTCGGTACGGATCCTGGAGCAGGCGGGCGAGCGGCTTACCCGGCTCCGGGGTGCGCCGATCAACGTGGACGATCCCCGCCTGATCCTCCCGCCCAAGTCCCGGGCGATGAGCGACATGGAAGCGATGATCTTCCACTTCAAGCAGGTCATGGAAGGAGTGAAGGCGCCGGTCGGGGAGGCGTACCTTGGCGTGGAGAATCCCAAGGGCGAGCTGGGGTACTACTTCGTCTCCGATGGCACCGCCAAGCCGGTGCGCTGGCGGATCCGGCCCCCCTCGTTCATCAACCTCGCCTGTCTCCCGAAGCTGTGCGAAGGAGTGCTCTTGTCCGACGTCATCGCCATCAACGCCAGCGTGGACATCGTCATGGGAGAGATCGACCGATGAGCGGCAACCCCGGGGCCGGGCCGGCGCAGGCGGCGGCTCACCACGAGGAATCCTACCAGCCGGTGTTCGTCGGCCCGGTAAAGGCCAGACTCGAGGCCCTCTTCCCCCAATACCCGACCAGGCAAGCCTGTCTCCTCCCCGCGCTTTGGATGGTGCAGGAGGAGCGGGGCTGGATCTCGCCCCGGGCCATCGGTGAGGTGGCGGAGGTGCTGGGGCTGACTCCGGCCTTCGTGAAGGGTGTGGTGACGTTCTACACCATGTATCACACCCATCCCGTGGGACGGCACTTCGTCCAGGTCTGCACCACCTCGCCCTGCAACATCTGCGGAGCCGAGGACGTGGTGAAGGCCTTTCTCCAGCATACCGGATGTGGCGAGCTGGGCGCGACCAGCAAGGACGGCCGCTTCACCGTCATCGAGGTCGAGTGCCTCGGGGCGTGCGGCTTTGCCACCCCGGTCCTGATCGACGACGACTTCATCGAGGGTGTCACGCCGGAGCGCGTTCCGGGCATCCTGCAGGGGTACAAGTAATGGGCTATCCGCATCCGAGCCACGCCAAGGAGCAACCGGTCCTGTCGAAGCACTTCGGCGACGCCGGCGCCCGGACCTTCGAGGGCTGGGTGAAGCGGGGCGGTTACGAGGGCCTCAGGAAGGCCCTGGGCATGACCCGCGAGCAGGTGGTGGAAGAGGTGAAGGCCTCCGGCCTGCGTGGCCGGGGTGGCGCCGGCTTCCCCACCGGGCTCAAGTGGTCATTCATGGCCAAGGAAGTCACCAGACCGCACTACCTCGTGTGCAACGCGGACGAGTCCGAGCCGGGCACCTTCAAGGATCGCGAGATCATCCGCTGGACTCCGCACCAGCTGATCGAGGGCTGCACCATCGCCGCTCACGCGATCGGGGCGGAGCGGATCTACATCTACATTCGCGGGGAGTTCACCGCCGAACACAAGATCCTCACCACGGCGGTCGAGGATGCCTACCGGAACGGTGCGCTCGGTGGGAATGTGTTCGGCAGCGGCCGCCGGATCGACGTGGTGGTGCACCGCGGGGCGGGGGCCTACATCTGCGGTGAAGAGACCGCGATGATGAACTCGATCGAGGGCAAGCGCGGCAATCCCCGGATCAAGCCGCCCTTTCCGGCCCAGGCGGGACTGTGGGCTTCGCCCACCACCATCAACAACGTGGAGACCCTCGCGGCGACCGCGCACATCCTGGTCCGCGGCGCCGAGTGGTACAAGGGGCTCTGTCTGAGCAATCCGAAGAGCACCGGCACCAAGCTCTTCTCGGTCTGCGGCCACGTGCAGCGGCCGGGCAATTACGAGGTGGTGATGGGGACCCCGATGCGGGACCTCATCTACGACATGTGCGGCGGTATGCGGCCCGGCCGGGCCCTGAAGGCGGTGATCCCCGGGGGTTCGTCGGTGCCGATCATGACCGCGGCTGAGATCGAGGACTGCGCCATGGACTACGAGGGCATCGTGGCGAAGGGCTCGATGCTTGGCTCGGGCGGGATGATCGTCATGGACGACTCCACCGACATCGTGTACCAGGTCATGCGGCTGGCACGGTTCTACGCCCACGAGTCCTGTGCCCAGTGCACCCAGTGCCGCGAGGGGACCGCCTGGACCACCAAGATCCTGGAGCGAATCCTGGCCGGCGCGGGCAAGGCGGAGGACCTCGCCCTACTGCTGGACTTGGCCGACAACATGACCGGCAAGACCATCTGCGTGCTGAGCGACTCCTGCGCCGCGCCGGTGGTGAGCGCAATCAAGAAGTTCCGCGGGGAGTTCGACGCGTACCTCGACCGCACCCGGCGGCCGGTGATGGTGGCGGTGTGAGACCAGGCCGTTGGCCATTGGCCGTTGGTCGGCAGGAGCCAATCCAGCGACAGAACCGCCAACGGCCGACGGCCAACGGCCAGCGGCCCAATTGAAATGACCCAAGACCTCGTCAACGTCACCATCGACGGCATGACCGTGGCCGTGCCCAAGGGAACGTCCATCATCGAGGCCGCCAAGCAGGCCGGCATCCTCGTGCCGCACTACTGCTACCACCCTTCGCTGCCCTCCCCGGCGGTGTGCCGCATGTGCCTGGTGGAGGTGGAGAAGGTTCCCAAGCTGGTGCCGGCCTGTGTCACCACCGTCGCCGAGGGGCAGGTGGTCCACACCGACAGCGAGCAGGCCCGGAAGGCGCGCACCGGGGTGCTCGAGTTCCTGCTGATCAATCATCCGCTCGACTGCCCCATCTGCGATCAGGCCGGCGAGTGTGAGCTGCAGGACTACGTGTTTCAGGAGGGGCGGGCGGGCACTCGCTACAGCGAATACGCCAAGCGCTACAACCCGGTTGAAGATTTCGGGCCCGACGTGCTGTACGTGGCCAACCGCTGCATCCTCTGCACCCGCTGTGTGCGGTTCATGGAGGATGTGGCTGGCACGCCGGTGCTCAATGTTTCGGAGCGCGGTGACCGGGCCTACATCGGCATCGACGAGGGCCAGCTGCTCGACCACCCATGGGCCGGCAACGTGGTGGACCTCTGCCCGGTGGGCTCGCTCATCTCCAAGGACTTTCTGCACAAGGCGCGGGCCTGGGACCTCGACAAGACCGCCTCGGTCTGCACCGGCTGCTCCCAGGGCTGCAACATCACCATCGACACCCGGGACAACACGGTGGTTCGGCTCCGTCCCCGGCCCAACCTCGAGGTCAACCGGCACTTCATGTGCGACACCGGGCGCATGAACTACCGCTGGATGAACCGGGGCGACCGGATCGAGGCTCCGCTGGTGCGGGACGCCGGTAGGCTGGTGGCCAGCGACTGGGACCGGGCGCTCGACCGGCTGGCCAGCCTGGTGGAGAAGGGCGGCACCGCCGTGCTCCTTGCCTCCGGCGCCGCCTCCCTCGAGTCGCTCGGGATGGTGCACCGGTTGCTTGCCGGCACCCGACTCACCGCCGCAGTGCAGGTACCCATGGCGGAGTCCGAGGAGCCGCTCCAGGGAATCAAGGGCCTGGCCCTGCGCCGGGAGCGGGCGCCCAACGGCGACGGCGCCAGGCTGATCGGCTACGGCACGGACTGGCCGGCCGCAGTAAAGGCCGCCTCGAGCGCCGACCTGGTCGTCCTGCTGGACGTGACGCTGACCGATGCCGAGGCGGCACTGGTGAGCGGGGCGGCCGCGGTCGTGGTGCTGGGGACCTTGCAGACGCAGGAGCTCCCTGCGGCGACGCTCGTCCTCCCGGTCACCAACGTCGCGGAAGAGAACGGCACCTTCGTCAATCGGGACCTGCGGGTGCAGCGCTACCAGCAGGCCCGCACCGCCCCGGGGATGTCCCGGCCGGCGTGGTGGGTGGCCGCCTCAGTGGCCCCAGCGCACGCGTTGGGGCCATCCACAGGTGCCTCCACGGCCGCGGAGGCCTTTGCGCTGGTCTGCTCCACCATCCCCTCGCTGGCCGACCTCAGCTATGCCGACCTGGGTCTGCTTGGGCGGATGACCCCAGCCCAAGGGTTGGCGCCCACCATGCACGGTGGGAGCTGAGCCATGACCCCCGAGCTCAAGGGATTCCTGCTCCTCACCGTCGTGAAGCTGCTGGTGGTCTTCACCATCACCATGGTGGGTGTGGCCCTGCTCACGCTGATGGAGCGGAAGGTCTCGGCCTGGATGCAATACCGGCGGGGCCCCAACCGGGTCGGCTTTGCCGGCCTGCTGCAGCCGGCCGCCGACGGCCTCAAGAACATCATCAAGGAAGAGACCCTTCCGGCGCAGGCCAACCGGCTCCTGTTCGTGCTCGCACCAGCCCTGTCGTTCATTCCGGCGCTGACCCTCACGTCCATCATCCCCTGGGCCTCGCCACTCCCGGTCCGGTTCGACTTCACCCTCCCGCTGCTCGGCCGGTTCGTGTACGACGGGCTCCTGCCGATGGCGGTGGCCGACCTGCCGGTGGGGATGCTGTTCGTGCTCGCGATCGGATCCACCGGGGTCTACGGCATCGCGCTCGCCGGCTGGTCCTCCAACAACAAGTACGCCCTGCTGGGCGGCCTGCGGGCCAGCGCGCAGATGGTCTCCTACGAGGTGGCGATGGGGCTGGCGGTGGTGCCGGTGGTGATCCTCACCGGCAACATGGCCTTCTCCGAAATCATCAAGGCGCAGCAGCAGCTGGCGTTCGGCTGGTTCATCCTGCCGCTGTTTCTGTCCTTCCACAACTTCCTGGTGGCGGGTTTCGCCGAGACCAACCGCTCGCCGTTCGACCTGCCGGAGGCGGAGTCCGAGCTCGTGGCTGGCTATCACACCGAATACTCGGCCATGAAGTTCTCGATGTTTTACATCGCCGAGTACACCAGCATGGTGACCATCTCCGCGATGGTTACCACGCTCTTCCTCGGCGGCTGGGATATCCCCTTCACCCACTGGGACGAGACCCCGGGGGTGCTGCAGACGGTGGTGACGGGGGCGGTGATGTTCGCCAAGATGTTCTTCTGGCTGTTCTTCTTCATGTGGGTTCGCTGGACCCTGCCGCGGTTCCGCTATGACCAGCTCATGGCGCTCGGCTGGAAGGTGCTGATGCCCATCGGCCTGGCCTACGTGATGCTCATCGCCACTGCGGTGTACATCACCGACAGCCTCCTGGCCCTCACCAGCCCGATGCTCAAGATGCTGATCCTGACCGGCATCAACCTGGCATTGGGCTACATCGTGTTCATCGTGATCGATCGCGGCCTGCTGATCAGTGGATCGAAGAACCGTCCCGTGCCGGGCGGCCTCGACCGGGCGGCCTGAGGAGCATATGGCGATTGGCGTGAAGGTCATGAAGCGGCCCGAGCGGGACGTCAGCTACGTCCGGGCCACTCTCAAGGGTATGATGCTCACCTTCCGGAAGATGCTGGAACCGAAGGTGACCATGCAGTACCCCGAGGAAAAGAGCGCGCCCGAGGCGGAGCGCGGGGCTTGGAGTCTCTCCCCCCGCTGGCGCGGCACCCACCGGATGCTCACCGACGAGCAAGGCCGGTCCAAGTGCGTGGCCTGCGGCCTCTGTCCCCAGATCTGCCCGGCCAACTGCATCAAGCTGGTGCCGGGGGAGGACGAGGAGGGGAACCGCTACCCGCTGATATACGAGATCGATGAATTCCGCTGTGTCTTCTGCGGGTACTGCCAAGAGGTCTGCCCCGAAGAGGCGATCCATGTGGGCGTGCATTACGAGAACGCCGAGTACAGCCGTGACCGCTTCGTCTACGATCTCGAGCGACTCTCCTCCCAGACCCACCCGGTTTCGACCCTCTGGGATCCCACCGACCCGAAAGGCGAGTAGGCCGTGACTGAGCAGGTCTTCTGGTTCTTCGCGGCCGTGGCCGTGGCGTCCGCGCTGCTGATGGTGATCATGCGGAACCCGATCGCCTCCGCCTTCTGGCTCATCGGCACGATGCTGAGCCTGGCCGCGATCTACTTCATGCTGCAGGCCCAGTTCATCGGCGTCATCCAGGTGCTGGTCTACGCCGGCGCGGTGATGGTGTTGTTCCTGTTTGTCATCATGTTGCTCAATCTCGGGCGGGGTGAATCGGACCTCCGGCGGCTCCCGGGGCTCCTAGCGGTGGTGCTGCTGATCGGGGTACTGGCCAGCCAGATCGGCCCGCTGGCGGGCTATAGTCGCGAGCGGCTGGCGCTCGAGTACACCCGGTCAACCTCGCTGGCCAATCCGGACGTGGTGTTCGATAGCACCCTGGGCGCAGCCCAGGCCACCCGGGACCGGGGCGTCCCCGGGGATATCGCCAAGCCGCTGTTCGAGCAGTACCTGGTGCCCTTCGAGCTCACCTCCATGCTGCTGCTCGCCGCGATCGTCGGGGCGGTGGTGCTCGCCAAACGGAGGATCTGATGCTGCTCGGACCGTCCCTGCTGGTCTCGGCGATCCTGTTCACCATCGGCGTGGCGGGCGTGCTGCTCCGCCGCAATGCGATCGTGATCTACATGTGCGTGGAGCTGATGCTCAACGCCGTCAACCTCAGCTTCGTCGCACTGTCGCAGGTGCACGGGCTGTCGGGCCAGGTTTTCGTGTTCTTCGTGATGACGGTGGCCGCCGCCGAGGCCGCGGTCGGGCTCGCGATCATCCTCGCGATCTTCCGGCATCACAAGTCGGTGGACCTCCGGAACATCAACCTGCTCAGGGGCTGATGCACCTCCCCCTCGACCTTCTCGCCCTGGCGCTCCCGGCCCAGGCCGAAATCACGGCTGCCGCCCCCGAGGGCCTGAAGCTCTCGGTCGCCCTCATCCTGGGCTTGCCGCTGCTCGGGTTCCTGTTGAACGGCGCCCTGTCGCTGTGGCGGCCCGCGGCCAAGACCGCGGTGTCGCTGATCGGGTCAGGGGTGCTCATCGCGGCCTTTGCCATCGCCGTACTCCGCTTCCGGGAGTTGTCGATCCTCTGGGGAGCCAGTCCCGAGACCGCGCCGGTCGTGAGCTTCTGGACCTGGCTTCCGGTGGGCGAGCTGAAGGTGGAGTTCGCCTTCCAGGTCGACCAGCTCTCCATGGTCATGCTGCTGGTGGTGACCGGCGTTGGAAGCCTGATCCACCTGTTCAGCGTCGGCTACATGCGGGAGGACGAGGGCTACGCCCGGTACTTCGCGTACCTGAACTTGTTCGTCGCCTTCATGCTGGTCCTGGTGCTCGGTGCCAGCTTCCCGATGATGTTCATCGGCTGGGAAGGGGTGGGCCTCTGCTCCTACCTGCTGATCGGGTTCTGGTTCACCGAAAAGGCGAACGCCGACGCCGGCAAGAAGGCGTTCATCGTCAATCGGATCGGCGACTTCGGCTTCCTCATCGCCATGTTCCTGATCTGGGGTGTGTTCAGGAGCCTCGACTTCCACACCGTGTTCCAGCGGGCCCCCGACGTACTGCCCGCCGGCGGCGCTCTGGTCACCGCGATCACGCTGTTCCTGTTCCTCGGCTGCACCGGGAAGTCGGCCCAGATTCCGCTGTACACCTGGCTACCCGACGCCATGGCCGGCCCGACGCCCGTCTCCGCTCTGATCCACGCCGCCACGATGGTTACCGCGGGCGTATACCTGGTGGCCCGGGCCAACGTGCTCTTCGCCCTGGCCCCGACGAGCCAGACGGTGGTCGCGGGGGTGGGGGCGCTCACCGCCCTCTTCGCCGCGACGATCGGGCTCCGGCAGTACGACATCAAGAGAGTCCTAGCCTATTCCACCGTCTCCCAGCTGGGCTACATGTTCCTGGGCGTCGGCACCGGGGCGATCACCGCCGGCATCTTCCACCTGGTGACCCACGCCTTCTTCAAGGCGCTCCTGTTCCTCGGCTCGGGCAGCGTGATCTACGCGATGCACCATGCGTATCACGCCACCCACAGCCACGAGGACGCCCAGGACATGCGCAACATGGGCGGGCTGTTCAGGCACATGCCCGTCACCGGCATCCTGATGATCCTGGCGACCCTTGCCATCTCCGGGATCCCGCCGTTCTCCGGTTTCTTCTCCAAGGACGAGATTCTCGCATTCGCCTTCGGGCGTGGGGAGCACCAGCCGATCTTCCGGCTCTTCTGGGCCATGGGCGCGGCCGCGGCATTGTTGACCGCGTTTTACATGGCCCGGCTGGTCGCGATGACCTTCTTCGGCCAGAACCGCACCGGGGAAGAAGAGCGAAAGCACCTGCACGAAGCGCCATGGACCATGACTGGGCCGCTGCTGGTGCTCGGCTTCCTCACCGTAGCCGGGGGCTGGCTCAACCTGCCCGAGTTCGCCCATGCGCTGGGCACCACCGAGCTGCTGCACCACTGGTTGGAGCCGGTGCTCGCTGCCGGAACCCGGGTGTCCGAGGGCTTGGGCACGTTGGCCACGCTGCCCCATGGCAGCACGGAGACGACGCTGATTGCCCTGGCGGTCGCCATCGCGGTGATCGGGCTGGTGTTGGGGCTCGTATTCACCCTCAAGGCGCCGACTGTCGCGGCCCACGATGCCCCGGCCGAGGTCGGCCTCTGGAAGGTGCTGTACTACAAATACTACATCGACGAGCTATATGACCGGGCCATCGTCCAGCCGCTGGTGGCCTTCTCCCGCGCCGTCCTGTGGAAGTCGGTGGACCAGGGGACGATTGACGGGGCAGCGGTAAATGGGGCGGCCCGATTGTCCGGTGCCTTGGGCTGGCTGGGCAGCCGTCTGCAGTCGGGGCAGCTGACCACCTACGTCACGCTGTTTCTGGTGGGCGTGCTGTACGTGCTGGGGATGGTGTCGTGGAGATAGGCTTCACGCGCAAGGCGACAGGCGTCAGCCTGCTCCGCGCACTGACGCTGAAGCCTGTCGCCTGACGCCTTAATAGGACTCGAATGAACGAATTCCTTACGTCGATCAGTTACGACCGCTGGATCCTCAACTGCCTCCTCGTGCTGCCGCTCGTCGGGGTGATCCCGATCGTGCTGGCGCCGGCGGCCCGGGCGAAGCACATCGCGATGGTGGTCACCGTGCTCGAGCTGCTGCTGTCACTCGGGTTGTGGTGGGCCTACAATCCCGGCGATCCCGCGATGCAATTCAGCGTCACCGGCCCGTGGCTCCCCCACTGGGGCATCAGCTATACCGTGGGCCTCGACGGCATCTCGCTGTTTATGGTGCTGCTCACTACCGGGATCACCCCGCTGGCAGTGCTCTCCAGCTTCCACTACATCAGCGAGCGGGAGAAGCTGTACTACAGCCTGCTGCTCACCCTGCTCACCGGCATGCTCGGGGTGTTCCTTTCTCTCGACATGTTCCTGTTCTACGTGTTCTGGGAGCTGATGCTGATTCCGATGTACTTCATCATCGGGATCTGGGGCGGCAAGAACCGGCTGTACGCCGCCATCAAGTTCTTCATCTATACCATGGCCGGCTCGCTGCTGATGCTGGTGGCGATCCTGGTGATGATGTTCCAGGTGGCCAAGACGACGGGACAGTACACCTTCGCCTATGACGCCTTCCTGCAAGCCTCGCCCCAGATGGGGGCCTACGCGCCCTGGCTCTTCCTGGCCTTTGCGCTGGCCTTTGCCATCAAGGTGCCGGTCTTCCCGTTCCATACCTGGCTTCCGGATGCCCACGTCGAGGCGCCCACGGCAGGCAGCGTGATCCTGGCCAGCGTGCTGCTCAAGATGGGGACCTACGGCTTCCTCCGTTTTGCGGTGCCGTTCTTCCCCGACGTGGCACTCTCCCCCGCCGTGACCGCGGTCGTCACCACCTGCGCGGTGGTCGGGGTGATCTACGGCGCTCTGGTGGCAATGGTCCAGCCGGATGTGAAGAAGCTGGTAGCCTACTCCTCGGTGAGCCACCTGGGCTTCGTGATGCTCGGCATCTGGGCCGCTACCCTGCAGAGCGTGCAGGGCGCCCTGATGATCATGATCGGCCACGGGCTCTCGACCGGCGCCCTGTTCCTCCTCATCGGCATGCTCTACGAACGGCGGCACACCCGGGAGATCTCGGCTTATGGCGGGCTCGCGCAGGTGATCCCGGTCTTCAGCCTGGTCCTGGTGGTAACCTCGCTCGCCTCCATCGGGCTGCCGGGCCTCAACGGCTTCGTCGGCGAGTTCCTGGTGCTGCTCGGCAGCTTTGAGCGGCATCCCTGGGCGACCGGTCTCGCCACTACTGGCGTCATCTTCGCCGCAGCCTACCTGCTCTGGGCGCTGCAGCGGATCCTCTTTAACCGGCTCGACAAGCCAGAGAATTCCCACCTGCCGGACCTCAGCGCCCGCGAGCTGGTGGTCGTCCTCCCGCTGGTGGCGGGCATGATCTGGCTGGGTCTCTATCCTAAGCCGGTACTCGACCGCATGGACGCCTCCGCCCGCCACTACGTCGAGCAGGTCCAGCCGGGCTTCGAGCGCCAGCCGGCCACTGCCCTCAACCGGGCCGGGGAGGAGCGGCCGTGACCCCGTCGATCGATCTGACCACCCCGACTGGGATGGTGCTGGGGCTCCTGCCCGAGGTTGTCCTGTCACTGGCCATCCTCGGCGTCCTCCTGGTGATCAGCTGGCGCCACGAAGGCCCCGCGGACAGCCGCCGGGCGGGCTGGCTCAGCCTGGCGAGCCTGGCTGCTGCTGCCGTCGCGCTGGCCTGGCTGGCGAGGATCGCCCCCGAGGATCCCGGGCTCGGACTGATGTTCGCGGTGGATGGATTCCGTTTCCTGGCCTCGAGCCTGGTGCTGCTGCTCTCGGCCGGCGCGATCCTCTGCTCGCTGGGATACCTCGAACGGGAACGACTGCTGGCGCCGGAGTATTACGTCCTGCTGCTGCTGGCCGTGCTCGGGATGCTGTTCATGGCCAACGCCCAGGACCTGATCATCCTGTTCCTCGGGCTGGAGACGATGTCCGTCTCGATCTATGTGCTCGCGGCCTACAGCCGGGCCAGCACTTTCTCCGCCGAGGCCGGGCTCAAGTACTTCCTGATGGGCTCGTTCGCCGCGGGCTTCCTGCTGTACGGCGTCGCGCTGGTCTACGGCGCGGCGGGGACCACTAACCTGGTGCAGATCGGCGGCCAGTTCTCCAGCGGCGGCCTGTCGCTCATGGCCAGGCTGGGACTCGGCCTGCTGATCATCGGGTTTGGCTTCAAAGTCGCCGCCGTCCCCTTCCACATGTGGGCGCCGGACACCTACGACGGCGCGCCGACTCCAGTCAGCGGCTTCATGGCCACTGCCGTGAAGGCCGCCGGCTTCATCGCCCTCGCGCGGGTGCTGTACACCTGCTTCCAGGGTTCGGTGGCCCAGTGGCAGCCGATCATCTGGGGCATTGCCGTCGCCTCGATGGTCCTGGGAAACCTTGTCGCACTGGCCCAGAAGTCGTTGAAGCGGATGCTGGCCTACAGTTCCGTGGCCCACGCTGGTTACCTGCTGGTCGCGCTCTGGCCCGGCTCGCCGCTGGGCGTTTCCGCGATGACTTTCTACCTGCTGGCCTACGGCATCACCAGTATCGCCGCCTTCGCTCTGCTCGCGGCCATGGGCCGCGGTGGCGAGCGCGATGTCACCCTCGCAGAGGTCGCCGGCTTGGCCGGCCAGCGGCCGTGGCTCGCGTTCGCGCTGGCGGTCTCCCTCCTCTCGCTGCTGGGGTTCCCCGGCACCGTGGGGTTCATCGGAAAGTGGTACATTATTTCCTCCGTGATCGCCGCCGGACACCCCACGCTGGCCGTGATCCTGGTGATCACAAGCATTGTGTCGGCCGGATACTACCTCCCCGTCATCATGGCGATGTACATGAAGCCGGCCCGGGCACCGCTGGTCTACTACGACACGCGGCTCTCGCGCACCGCCGGCGTCGCAGTCGCGATCGCGGTGATTGCCATGCTGGTGCTGGGCTTCTACCCCGTGCCGGCACTCGGCCTGACCGACAGCGCCGCGGCGTCGCTTGCCCAGTCCTCCTCGGAGACGGTCGCGAGACAATGACATAAGACGTGAGGGGTGGAGTTCCAAGTTCCCAGTTCAGAGTGCGAGGGGCCCCCCGAACTGGGAACTTGGAACCTGGAACGGCAGCTCTCTCGCACGTCCTTCGTCTCACGTCTCACCTCTTACGTCTCACCTCTCACATCAATGAACGTC
>Ga0326726_10003878_pt1 | contig 13716 bp, 17 predicted proteins | sample MHFenrmetagenome_2_FD_207603 | JGI IMG/M metagenome (GOLD analysis project Ga0326726, IMG submission 207603) | Lab enriched peat soil microbial communities from Michigan Hollow, Ithaca, NY, United States - MHF15MN | ecosystem: Environmental > Terrestrial > Soil > Wetlands > Peat | place: USA... | reverse complement strand
CTCCGCCGACAGCCTCTGGTTCAAGCTGGGCGTCAACCCGACCGACTGGATCAAGATCGGATCCGGATCCGGCGGCGGCGGAACCGCCGTCCAGGTGTTCCGGTACACCGTGACCGGAGCGGAGCCCGATCTGTCCGAGATCGCCATCTCCCTGCCGACCCCCACGGCGGACGCGAGCTACGAGGTGATCGTGACCTCGCAGGGCGTGGCCCGGATCCCGGCGTTCGACGTCCATAGCAAGACGACCACCGGGTTCATCCTGTCCGTCACCGGAGATCTCGTCGCCGGCGACGTGATCGGATTCGCCGCATCGCACGACAACTAGGAGATCTCGCCATGTCCAAACCATTCCTGAGCAAGGAAGTCGTAGAGCGATCTGTGACCGTCCGGACGCTCGACGCCGCGTCCTCCGTCGTCGTCGATCAGGGCGCCGCGAACACGGTGTCGATCCAGACGGACTCGACCGCCAAGGGGATCCTCCTGGCGAACGACGCCAACGCGGCGATCCAGCTCCTGGGCGGCGACGCGTTCCTGTTCGTCCCCGGCGGGAACCTCGTCGAGACTGGATCCGAGATCGTCGAGAACGGCACCGGTCTCCATCAGCAGACCATGCTGACCGTGACGAACCGGGTCACCCTGGACCCCGCGGCGCCATCGTACGCCGAGCTCAGCAACGCCTCGGTGTCCAACCTCAACGTGTCGAGCCGCCTGAACGTCGTCCCGGACGCGAGCGGCACCTCGATCGACTCGATCGTGATCGACGCCGGTCACCCGAACGTCGACGGTCGCGAGCTGTGGATCCAGAACACCGGAACTGATCCGGCGCAGACCCTGACGCTCGTCAACCAGAGCGGATCGGGCACCGCCGGTGGGCTCCTGCTGTGCCCAAACGGCGGAGACTACGCGATCCCCGCCGGCGGCGGCGTCTCGATCATGTTCGACGACTCCTTCGGGGCGAACGGGGCGTGGCTCGTCCGCGGAGTGTCGTCCGCGTCCGGATCCTCGATCCAAGCGTTCAGCTACACCGTGACCGGCCTGGAGCCCAACCTGAGCGCCATCACCGTGACCCTCCCGTCCGCCATGCCCAGCGCCTCCTACGAGGTCATGGCGACCTGCCAGGCGGTCCTCGCGGTCGTCGCGTTCTCGATCACCAACAAGACGACCACCACGTTCAAGATGAACACCACCGGGGCCCTCATCGCGGGGGACGTGATCGGATTCGTGGCGTCGCTCGATAGTTGATCGAAGCTCGAACCGCGGCCTCGCTGGACACGCCGGACAACCGATCGCATACGAGGAGATGCGGACATGGCTGATCAATCACTTACGCAGCACTCCAGCCTGATTGTCGAGACCACGCCGGCCGGCGGCGCGGATGACCTCTGGATCGAGTGCCGCACGTGTGGCCGCGCAAACTACCTCAGCAAAGGTCCGATCGGTCACAAGCGCGGTTGTGCGACCAGCGCGCAGTACACCAAGACTGCGACCCCGGCGACGCAGCTCCGCCGCGAGATCGCCGAATCGATCCGCGAACAGGAACTCAAGGCCTTCGCCAGAAACGTGCGCCGCACCGGACTCACCAAGGGTCGCGATCAGGACGTGCTCGACGCGGTACGCAAGGGCTACCTGTCCGAGTCAGACGCCATGAACACCGACGACTAACCAGAGTCATCATCTCCTTTGGACCCGTCCGGATCCGGCAGATCTACGTCCCTGCGCAGCCACTTCAAGTCACCACCGATCGGCGACAGCGGATCCGCGCACTCCATGCGCAGCGCGTCCACCTTCCTCCGATCCCCTCCGGATGCCCGCAGGGTCTCTCCGGCCATCGGATCCCTGCGTCGCGTGGAGGGTCCGCGCACGATGCCGGACGAGCGAAACATCGAGGGCGGCAGCGACGGAAGCGCAGTGGTCAGCAGCGACGGAGGATCCTCGATCGGCTTCGGGATCGCGTCTTCCTCGGCAGGGGACGTGAACCAATTCCATGCCTGATCGAACCAGTCCTCGAACCACTGGTCGTCGCCGGACAGGGGCGAGTCCGCCGAGGTCAACAGCGACCCATCCCCTGTCCCAGGCGACCGAGGCGCCCCGGGCGCTCCCTGGACGCGGAACGAACCCTCAGCACGGACGAGGCCGACCATGCCGCCAGGATCAGGATCGCGATGGGGAGCAGCGGCATGCCCATCACGAGCAGGATCAGGATGAGCGACAGGCGACCCTCCGCGTGCCAGGCGTTGCGCACGACCATGCCAGCCAGATCGGCCAGCCGACGCGCAGGAAGGCGACGCGCGCGAACCGAGGAGGCGTGGCTGCACACGTAGACGGGAGCATCCGACAGCAGATGGTGAACGGGAAGACGACGCCATGTCGCATCGGGACGCATCGGAGACATCACCGAATTCGGCAGTGGCGAGTCCTCGGACGATCCGTCAGATCCTGTCGTCGTCACCTGGCGGTCCTCGCGCACGACATCCAGCGCGCAGAATCTCGATACCAGTCATGCACGATCTGCGCCGAATCGAGCGACATCATGATCTCCAGTCCGCTCGGGCTGGAATGCCAATACGGGAACACCGGCTCCGGAGGTTCTCCGCACAGGGACACCGATGGAGAATATCCGACCGGGGGGATGTCGTCTCCGGCGGACACGCAGGAGAACGACACGATCGCCATGACGGACAGGGCGATCACCAGCAAGATCGCGCATCCGTCTCCGCTGAAGATCCCTCCGAGGCGACGACGGCGCAGCCGAATCGCGCGAGCCCCCGGCAGCGTGCTTAAGCGAACCCTGTCGGGACCAAAAACAAAAAACAAATAAGCAAGCCCGACGAGGAGAATCACGGAAGATGTGAGGGCAATCGCGATGACCAACCCGGGGATGAATCCGCAGGAACATGCGAAGCGGACCAGATCGGACGTGACCAGGACGACGGACGACGCGCACGCGAGATAGAGGATCGCGTGCCTGCGCAGTTCCTGCCCAACGTCGCTCGCGAGCTCGATCAACGCACAAGTTGCCATGGCAATCGACTTCATGAAAATATTCCTCCAGGAAGCATAAATTGGACTACGCGTTGTCACGATCTCCCGGACTCCGGGCGGATCGACGCCGTTCAGGAGCTCCGAGCACGAGCGCCGTCGAGCTCTCCCCACGGAACCCGGGGCACAGCCGGGACAGCAGTGTTCGGGCGGCGGAGATCTTCCTGCGATCGTTCCACGCGAGGTTCCTGCCCGACGGGTGGGGCAGGTTCACGAACCGGATGCTGGATCCACCGAAGGCCCCGGACGCCGTCAGCGGAGCCACGGAGACGTGCGTCACCTCCGAGAACGCGTCCGCCACCCTGACGCCGAGCATGATCACCAGCGTCCACGGGCTATCGGGGCGAGACAGCATCTTGGCGCGGTCGGCGGCCATGTCCGGCCTCCACCCGCCCACGCACAGGTTGGTTCGCCAGATCGGGAGATACGACCTCCTGGGCAGCAGGCCGAGGATCGAGGACTGCAGGCGGTGGCCCGCGCATCCCGCCGGCTCGTGGTAGAGCGCGTACCGCGGATCCGCGCTGAGCGGGTTGTCCTCCCCGACGATCACGACCGACCGGCACGCGTCCGGACCGGCGACGCGACACGCGTCGAGGTGATTCTCCGACCCCGAATCGGACCACGGTCCGACGCCTCCGATCATGGCAGCTCCATCCACTGCCAGAAGTGCGGGAACTTCGCTCCCCGCCGGCGGTTGAACCGAGCGGCGAACCGAGACTTCCACTGATTCCGAAGGCAGATCCTTCTGGCGCTCATCCTCATTCCTCCGCTGAGTGGTTCTGCCAAAAATGTGCCACATCGTAACACCGCGAAAGTAGTCTAACGCGACGCGGAATCGAGTCACCGGAGACGCGATCGCCTGCGTGTCCACGACGACACTCACGCCACGACCAGGAGCCGCCGGGCCGCCCTCGTGATCCCCGTGTACAGCCACCGGCGCGCCGTGTCGCGATCGAACGACCCGGACTCGTCGTACAGGACGACGTCGTCCCACTGGCTGCCCTGCGCCTTGTGGCACGTCACGTAGTAGCCGTAGTCGAACTCCTGATGCGCCCGGCGCGCAGGACCCTCGTCGTCGAGCTCCGGCTCCCTGCCCAGGAAGTGGTGCGTCCATGACCTCGCCTCGACGCGACTCGGACTGATCCCGTCCAGGGTCGACAGGTCAAGATCCACGAACCGCCCCGTCGGAGACGCCTTCGCGGACCCGACGCGCCACATCGACCCGTTGAACAGGCCGCGACGGCGCTCGTTGCGCAGGCAGACGACCTTGTCCCCGGCCGCCGGCATCCTGCCCTCGACGCCGGACGCGCGGCGATACCGGTCGTTGAAGGCGTGCCTCGTGCGATTCAGGCCGACGATCACCTGGTCCGCCGCGACCATCCTCGCCATGATCTCCGGGCCGGCGTCCCGGCTGCGCCGGATCACCGCGCAGTCCTCCGAGGACCACCCAATCCGGTCGGCCAGGCTGCCGCCCTCGCGCACGTGGGTAGCCAGGTCCAGGATCCCGGACCCCGCGGCCTGGCGAAACACCTCCGTCAGGAGGAAGTCCGGGACCCCCGACGTGAAGAACCCGCCCCCGGCGATCGGGGGGAGCTGCGCCGGGTCTCCGAGGACGAGGACCTTGCGACCGAACGACAGGAGGTCGCGACCCAGCTCCTCGTCGACCATGCTGCACTCGTCGATCACGATCCCGGCCGCGTCGGCGAGCGGGCTCTCCTCCCACAGGCGAAACGACGGGCCGCCGGGCAAGTCGCCATCCGGGCGGTAGATCAGCGAGTGGATCGTCTGCGCCCCGAGGCACCCCCGCTGGCGCATGACCAGCGCGGCCTTCCCAGTGTAGCTGGCGAACAGCCAGGGCCGGGAGGATCCCGCCGCGAGCTCGCGGGCGATCGTTGTCTTGCCGGTCCCGGCACACCCGAACAGTCGGTACACCTGCGGCCCGCGCGGATCTCGCATCCACCTCGACACCTCGAGCGCGGCGCGGCCCTGGGCCGCGGACATCCCACTCGGGGGCTCCGCCCCCGAGTGCCCCCGGGACAAGATCCCCCGCGCGGGCGCTCCTGCCCCGGGGTTCCACCCCCGGGTTCCCCCGGGGAGCGGTTCGCTCTCATCGCGATCGAGGTCCCGATCGGCGTCCTCGTCGACGACGTCGTTGATGTCGTCGTTGATGTCGTCGACGGCGTGGTCCGCATGAACCGCCTGGTCTCGATCTTCCCGGCGCCGATCGATCGATGCGGACAGCGCGACCGAGGGCAGGACGTCGGCCTTCTCCTCGACGTCACTCGGCAGATCCGGGCCGCGAGACATCGCGCGAATCGGCCGGGTTTCATCTCTCGAGGATCTGATCTCCACCGAGCGCGATCCGCGCCGCGACGCGCGGAGCATCCCGCTGATCAACCCCCGGACCGCCGCCCCGATGCCCGGCTCCTTGCGCTCGCGCGGCCCGGCCACGTTGAGCACGCCGACGTCGTAGTCGCGGATCCAGTCCAGGATTGCCATGTCGGCCTGCTCCACGAGCACGCCCGGCCCCGTGCCACTGCGGAACCACAGGCCGCGGCGACCCCCGCCGTCGCGGCCGAGATCGATCATGAGCTGCGCCGTCGTCCTCCCGGCTTCGATCGCCCGATCCAGGGTGAGCCTCGATCCGCCGGAGAGTGGCCCGAATGACATGATCAGCGTGGCGTCGCCGTCCAGGATGTTCTGCAGCGTCCTGCCCACGTACCCCTGATCCCGATGCTCCCGCATGTGGGCGCGGAACCGCTCCGGCACCCCGTCATCTTCGGCGCGCCACCCTGCCGGCGCCCATCCGCCAATCGGCACCCCGGCGTCGAGCGCGGCGTCCAGCGCTCCACGATCCGCGCCGGTCTGGCCACCGCTGATCACCACGCTAGGCAGGACGTCCGCCTGAGACCCGGAGGCGACGCCCAGGCGGATCGACCCGCGGGCGACGCACGCGACCCGGCCCAGGTCGTCCGTCATGCGGCCGGGCGGCATCCCGCCGCGCGCCGTCAGGCGAGCCCCGCACGGCAGCGGGGTCGCGCCGCCGAACAGCCTGCGCCACGCCTCCACCATGGCGCCCTCCTCACCGCCCTCCCATAGCCACCGGACGGCGGACTCGTCGTCGAGCGCGCCAGTGACCCTGGTCGACGCGATCGCTGATCGCTCAGAGGCCACACCGGCGCCGACGCCGACGCCGCAGGAGGAATATTCAGCAACTGTCGTGCTCATCTCTCATTCTTCCTTTCTCGAAGACGGAAGCACATCGAAGGCCGTCTGCAGGCGATCGACGTGCAGGGTGATCCTGCTGCCCACCGCGGGGACGCCCGGGAAGGTCGCGCCGACGACGCGCTCGATCACCTCCACGTGCACGACGCCCTCGCGCTCACCGTCTCCCCTGAGGAATCGTACCCACGCGCCTCCGCCGTGGTTGTCGCTGCAGAAGTACCGCTCGCCGCGCCTCAGCGCGTTGACGCGCAGCCGGACCGCGACGCGCCTCGCCCGCTCGGACCGGAGACGCATGGCACGGACCCCGGGATCGAGCGCCTCCAGGGCAGCGCGCGGCGGAGCGCGTCGACGTCGGGCGGGTCGTCCTCGGGCGCCACGGCTAGTTGCTCCTCGGGTCGCGATCCCGGTCCAGATCCAGCTCGACCGCGGCGACGGACACCTCCACGGCGATCCTCCGCCGGTCGCGGCCCGGCGCTTCGATCCTGACATCTGCGCGCGCCCCGACCAGGCCGGACGCCTCCGCCTCGGCCTCGGCGAGCCGCGCGATCTCCCGGCAGAGCTCGTCGAGGTCGATCCAGCCGCGCGTACGATCACCCGGCATCGTCGACCTCGGCGAGGCAATTGTCCTCTTCGCTCGTCATCGCGTCCCCGTCTTCTTCCTGGCCTCGACGGCCCTGCCGAGTTCCCGGAGCTCGTCCGCCGTCGCCGGGTACGTCAAGCCGTCGGAGTGCAGCCTCCGATCCCCGTACCACGCCCGGTCGCGGCGCGGCAGAGACCACCGGCGGTGGCGCTTGTGGAACAGCCCCTTGGTCGTCTTGACCGCGCGGCCGAACGTGACGATCCCGCGGTCGAGCATGCCGGCGCCGCGGCGCCAGTCGTCCTCCGTGATCCCGGGGATGCCCCGGACCTCGAGCTTCCCGAGGTTCGCGGGATCGCGGAACGCGTAGATCGTGGGAGCCCGGACTTCCAGATCCGTGAACGCGTGCTGGAACTCCCACTGCCCCAGCCCGTCGCCGAGCGGCTCGGGAGCCTGCCGCGACGTGTGCCACAGCGAGTCCGTGTTCCCCATGCACAGCGCCTTGCCCCCGTCCGGACGCCCGTCCGGGCTGGCCGTCATGCGCTCGGCCTGGGACAGCCACTGCACGCGCGTCATCGCACGCAGGTACGCCGACCACTGTGGGTACGCGCTGGGCGGCATGCGGCTGTAGGGCACAGCCCAGATGTGCCCGAACAGATCGAGCGGCTCGTAGGCGCCGCACTTCTTGGTGCACCCGTTCCAGCAGGGCCCGGTGCGCTGGCACACCTTGATCGCGTCCGGGTAAAACACCACGCGATCGCGATCCGGCCTCTCCGAGAGCTTCCCGGTCAGCGCCTTGGCCGCTCCGCTGATCCAGTTCCCCATCGGGGACCTGCGCCCCGTGGCGCGCCGGATCTCGTACCAGCGCTGGACCAGCGGAGCGAACACCTGCGCCGAGGTCTCCCAGACCAGCGCGGAGTGGACCTCCCGAAGTCGGACGCCGCGCTCTAGGGCCGCCACGAGCTCCGGCAGCACCCAGCTGCCGGAGAACTCCCCCGTGGGGAAGCACAGCATGCCCGCCTTGTGCCAGGGCAGCGGAGGCAGGAACAGGTCCTCGGGGACCGCGACGCTCACCGTGTAGATCCCCGGCATCGCCCGATCGAGGGCCGCGTCGGCTCCCGCCCCGCCGAGCTCCTCGCACTCGCCGACCGGAAGCTCGGCGCGCGCGAGCTGCGCGGGGTACGCATTGCAGATGTCGTGGTGGGCGCCGACGATGCCTGACGACGACATCCAGTCGTCGACGGCGCGCTCTCGACGACCGCGCGGATCCCGGACGATCGAGGTCGAGACGCCACCGACGCGCGGCCGGATCACCGCGATCCGTCCGCCCTTGTCGGCCTGGCGAGCGTGGCGCCACAGGTAGTACGGGATCGTCGAGTCCGGCACGCCGAGCTCGTCCTGCGCGGAGATCCACGCGGTCTGCCCGAGCGTGCCGCGGAGCGCGACGCCGTGCTCCGTTGTCCAGTCGCCGAGCCGGCGGAGCGCGCGATACAAGACCCGCGCGTCTGCCTTCACCATGTCCTCGAGATCCGGATCTCCCTCTCGGGCCCTCACCGTGATCTGGCAGTATCCGCCGCAGCCCAGGCCGCACGACTTGGCCGGAGACTTCCCGTCCAGGCCGCAGCCAACCAGCTTGCAGGTGCACTTGCAGGTGCACGGCCACGGCAGCGACGGGACCTTCTCGCCGACGGCCCCGCAGAGCTCGTCGAGCGGCTTGGGCCACAGCGAGTACGAGTCCCGCAGGGTCAGGCTCCCCATAACGATCCGCGTCACGCGATGCTGCGCGCGGTCGACCTGACATGGGATGCCGCGAGCCCTGGCCTGCTCCAGGATCCACAGCATGTCGTACACGCCTCCGGCGTGGGCAAAGTGCGTCCCACCGCGCTCTCGCAGGTCGTCCAGCATGGCGTTGCCGTCGTAGTACACGCGCGCGCGGGCCCCGTCGAACGTGGCTCCGACGCAGAACACGTCCCAGTCGGCGCACTCGATGTCGAACGTCCCATCGATCGCGAACGGACGACGCTTCGTCATGGGATGATCCCCCGGCCGCCGCGATCGGGTCCCGCCGCCTCCGCGCGCCCGAGATCCGTGATCTCCCAGAGCGTAGAACCCTCGCTGCGCGCGCGGCGAACCAGCCCGAGGCTCCTCATCCGACCGAGCAGCATCTGGGCGGCGCAGTCCCCGCCTCCCCCGGGGGGCGTGACCCTGCCACGCTTCACGTCTCGCCACACTACTCCGCCGACCGGGTCGGCCGGAGACGGACCGCTCTCCGCCAGGTACTGGAGCGCGCGGCGATGCATCTCTCCTCTCGTCACGTCGATCTCTCCCTTTCCTGCCAGTTCCGGTTCGCGCACTCCTCTGCCAGTTCGATGACCACGACGCCGATCGAGCAGATCCAGCCCAGGGCGCACCAGGAGACCCACCCCAGGAGAGCCACCCTCGCGATCGAGGCGATCATCAGCGCTCTGCCACACCGGATCATTCGCTGTCCTCGGGTCCGTGATGATCACGCGGGCGATCGCAGATCCGATCCACATGAAGCTCGCTCGCGCAGGATCGACACCAGCGCTGATGCCTCTCGTGATGGTAGAGCGCACAGCCGCATCGCTCGCACGGATGACGACCACCCGACGAACGGGCCGGCGCGGCGGACGTCACCGAGGGCTCCCCGATCCGACCAGCAGGAACCCGGCGTCGTTCTTTGCCTGGTTCCGTCGCGCGAACTCCTCGACGTCTCGCGAGAGCACGCGCTCGAACTCGCGCCGCTCCTCCTCGTCCGCGGACAGCCCGGCGGCGGCGGCGAGCGCCAGCGTGGTCACGCCGACGCCACCCAGCTCCTGCCCGATCTCTCCGGGCGGGCGCGCGAATACGAAGCGCACGAGGCGAAGCGCGCTGTCCTCGTCGCCTCCGCACGCCTGGAACAGCTCGACGGCCTCCTCCAGCAGCCGGATCCCGCGCTGAGGCAGGCTGGTCGCCTGAGCCTCCGCGAAGGCCCGCTTGGCCAACTCGAATATCGCGAGTTGGCGCTGGCCCCTCGACATCCGGCTCCGCGCCATCCTCGCCCGCCACCCGGCGATCTGGGCGCTCCAGTCCTCCCGGATCGGCTCGCACCTGCCGTCCTCGCACCCGTGACCGCAGCATTGATCGCACACCACGGCCGGATCCTTCTCGTCTACGTACACCCCGACGCATGTGCCCGGGTGCTCCCCGCAGTGCTCGCAGATCGGACGCGCGCTCACGGCGACCTCGCGGCCGATTCACCCAGATCCGATTCCGCTCCCGCGTCCCTCTTGATCGCGTCGATCGCCGCGACGAAGCGCTCCAACTTGCGCCGAAGTTCGACGATCGCGTCTCCCTGGGTCCCAAAACCGAAGGCGGCCAGGTCGGCATGGGCATCCCAGGTATTGAACTCCCGATCGTAGATCAGCACGACGTCGAACTCGAGCGCGCTCGCGTCGTCTCGGATCACCACCTCCTTGCGCGTCACGACGGCCTTCATCGCTCGACCTTCCCGCCGATCGACCCTCGACGGCCACGACCCTGGTCGACCGATCTCGATCGGGGCGTCCCGGAGTTCATCGCCCGGGCCAGCACGGACGTCGACGGGACCACGACGATCGCCTTGCGGGCCACGACGAGCTCGAAGCTATCGCGACCGCGCACGCTCACCTTTCGCATCATCATCGACTCGCGATCTTGGACCTTCGGAAGATCTCCGAACATCCAGTCGTGGTCCCGCTGGAGCTCCTTGAGCAACGCGAGCTCGCGATCCGACCTGCGCGCGGCTTCCCTCGCAGATCGCGCAGCGGGACTCCGCCGTACCGATCCGCGACGCCCGCTCCGGCCGGGCTGCTCCATCTTCGCGGCCTCCGTCTTGGTCGCCCTCTTCGTCGTCGTCATCGTCATGCCGATCTCCTCTCGTCCTCGCGACCCTCGTCGGCGAGGCACTCGCTGTGCATCTGGTCCCACATCTCGAGCTTCATCTGCCGCCAGTACCCGAGCACCGCAGCCCGCCGCCGACCGAACCACCTCTCCGGATCCATCCCCCGCCTGACCTCGCGATACGTCATCCCGGTCCGCATCGCACCGTAGGTCGCCCCGCAGGAGCACGGATCCGGATCCGGGCGGTGCCGGATCCTCCTGGGCACCGAGCTCACGCCCAGATCCTCATGCCGGCACCATCCTGTGCCAGGGATCGCTGTGCCGGACCAGGTCCGGCGAGAAGTACACGTAGAACGTCGGGACGTGCGTCTCCGCGTAGCGCACGGCGAGCGCATCTCGGTCGTTCGGCCCCATCCCGACGAGCTCGAACACCAGGTCCGAGACGATGAACTCCCAGGCCCCGATCTTCGACACGATCGAGTCCCCCTCGCCGCGGCGCCCGCGCGGGTCCCGGTAGACCACGCGGATCTGGGACAGCCGCTGCGGATGAATCGCGGCCTCGAGACCGAGGTCGTCGCGCACCCGCTCGAGGGCCCTGGCGAGATCGACGTACCCGACCGGGTCCAGCAGGTCGTAGCGCCCGACCACGAGCCACAGCGTGCGCGCCCCCGCCTCCGGGTGGGTGAGATCGAGCGAGCACCGGACCACCCCGGCGACGATGTTGCGGATCTCCTCGAGCCAGGAGACGGCGAGCCGACGAACGCTCGGTCCGGTCCCGGATCGGCGCTCTCGCTGGCGCTCGCGAGCGCGCTCCTGGCGCTCCTGGCGCTCGAAGGCGAGCTGGTCTCGGACGCCGCGCTCGTGAGCTCGACGGAGGCGGGCGGCGACGGCCGCCTTGGATCGAGATCGACGGCGCTTCTTCGGCTTGACGTCGCCGCGCCCGCGCCGCTTGGCTTTCTTGCCGTCGTCATCGATGCCACGGAGGGTGCTAGATCTCTTCGCGGGAGCGGGCGAGGTCGTCCTCGCCCTCCCGATCTTCGACTTCTTCGCCTTCGCCTTCGCCTTCTTGGCGGATCTGATCGACGAACCGGCCGTCGACTTCTTCTGTTCAGCAGAAACTTTCCGCTTGCGCGACGAGGCCCCGGACTGCGATGATCGGCCGGCTCGCGCTCGCTTGCTCTTGGCCGGCCGAGTGGTGGACCGAACGGCCCCGGACTCCGGGGCCGTTCCTACGTCAGACGCTTGGCCGGCATCCTCGCGAGAGGACGCACCACGGCGACCGCCTGACCCATGTCGAGCGGTCGTCGTGGTGCGTCTCTTTCGTGGGGTGGCCATCGGTCTCCGCGATCAACGCTTCTTTCTGCCGCCCACGAACCCGCGACTGCGCGCAGACGCCGCCCGCTCCGACCGGCGGCTCATCTCCATCGCGAGTCTGCTCACCGGATCGCGAGGCTCGCACGAATTGCCTGGTCTGCCATCGCACGGGTAGTCCGGGACGATCTTGCCCGTTGCGTCATCACGATCCCACTCGCACGAGGCGCCGCAGTGCCGGCACGCGCCGGCGACTCGGGTCACGCCCTGGCGTCCTCACCCCCAGGCGAACCGGCGGTCAGGGATCCGGAGACAGGCGCATCCGCGATCGATACCGGAACGCTCTCGGCATCGATCGCGGAGGCCGGCGAGTTGTCGACCCACGAGCGGAGCGTACCGTCCGTCCGCTTCGGCCCACCGACCAGATACTCGGTGACCCGACGCCCGGCCGTCCCCGTCTTGACGTCCTTGCCGCGGTAGATGCTCACCATGCCGCCGATGAACGGCTTGAGCTTCTTGTCGAGCTGAACGCTCGACAGGATGCTCATGCGCAGGCTACCGTTGGGGGACCGCAGGATCCACGTGTTGACGTGGTTCGTCACCGGACGACCCATGGCATCCGTCTGCGTGAGCTCGACCGGGGGTCCGTATCCCTCCAGGTAGCCACGGATCATGTCGCCCTCCTCGAGCTTCTTGACCTGTGGAGCGAACTCCATGGTGTCGTCGGACATCAGGTTCGCGATGTCCTGCTCGCTGGGGCGCAGGATCATCGCCTCCGCCCCGCGGGGCAGGACGATTGCTCCGCCCGCGTCGTCCTGGGCGTCCTTCTCGCCGGACTCCCTCGCGCGCGCATCATTGACCGCCGCCTGATACTTGCTGTTGCTGCCGTTGCCGCTCTTGGTGGACACGATCTCGACTCCTCTTTGGTTGCGCAATCAAACACTCGAGGAGCGCACTCGCGTCCCCGAGACAAAACAAGGCCATGCTACTCGTTCGAAGATCCGCTGGATCCGGTGCCACTGGCGGACAGGCGACCCTGCCCCTGCCCCTGAAGTGTCACCTTTCTGGACAACGCCGACAGCGGATCCTCCTCCGACCCGCGATCCGATGCCGATCCGGGGCGATGCGGCCAGCATGACCGCAGCACGATCGTCCCGCGGATCTCGCGCGCCGGACCGAGTCCGGCATTCCAGTCCGCGGACGACGGATCACGGCGCATCTCGGAACAGTGCGGAGATCCCTGCCCGCCGATCCGGAACAGGACCATGTGCCAGCCGACTCGCCCGCCGACCTCGATCCTCACGCAGCACCCCAGCGGGTAGACGACGAGATCGGATCCGTCCGGAGGAAGCGGAGCACCCTGGGCGGAGGAGGCGCTCTTTCCGCGCGACCTTCCGTTGGGTCCCCTCTTCGGAGCCCTCGCCAGCCCACCGGTCGAGCTCGCGCGGCTCATCCTCCGCGTCCCTTCGAGTCGACGGACGGTGACGCAGAACCGATCGCGACCGGATACGAGGTCAGGATCAGTTCGCCGACCTTCGCCCTGCCGCCAGACGCCGCAGACACCGATCGAGACACCGACAGCTCGTGGACGAAGAACCCCGGGTACAGATCCCGAGCGCCCGGGACGTCCGAGGAGGACACCCTGACCAGGACCCCGCGCCCCGCGAGATCGAGCGCGCGTC
>Ga0326726_10003877_pt1 | contig 13717 bp, 9 predicted proteins | sample MHFenrmetagenome_2_FD_207603 | JGI IMG/M metagenome (GOLD analysis project Ga0326726, IMG submission 207603) | Lab enriched peat soil microbial communities from Michigan Hollow, Ithaca, NY, United States - MHF15MN | ecosystem: Environmental > Terrestrial > Soil > Wetlands > Peat | place: USA... | reverse complement strand
GGGGGGGATCTCATGAAAATGAAGATGCTTGAGCACGGCCTCACCTACCGCGGCCGGGCGCAGGGCGTCCGGCAGACCTATCACGTGTTTGAAGCGCAGGACGGATTTTTCGTCATGTCATTTGCGCGCGCCAAGTCAAGGGCGGGTGGCGGTTATTTCAACGTCGTCAGCAAGAAGGCCGTCGAATTCGTGCGCAAGCGCCACGGCCGCGCGGGGCGGCTCACGGCACGAGATGTGGCGACGAAGGCGCGTCGCACGAAGCACTTCCCCACGAACCTCGTCGCCCTGAACGTGCTCTATGTGCTCGTTGCGCTCAAGCAGGCGACGGTGGTACGCGAAGGCGAGCATCGCCAGCTCTTCTTCTCCTTGAGGAAACAGAAGAGCCGCCGGCGCCGCTGATCGACGCTAGCGCAAGCACACCGCCTCGACGTTGTTGCCGTCGGGATCGATGAGGAACGCCGCGTAGTACGTTGGGCTGTAGTCCGCCCTCAGGGCAGGACCACCATTGTCCTTGCCCCCGGCGGCCCGATGCCAGCCCCTGAAGGATCCTGCGAGGCCACGACGTGACCGAGGGACCTAAGCGCGGCCGCATAGAATCGCCTACTCGCTTCGACGCTCTTCACCTGCAAGCCGATGTGGTTGTACATGAGAACCTCCTTTGTGGGAGGCCATGTTAGAGAACCGCGGCGCCACGCTCTTGGAGAATCTTGCGATTGCGACCGTGTTCACCGAGGGCAGCAGCGCGAAAGCGGCCGGGTGAAACACCGGCGGCGCGATGAAAAGTGCGCACGAAGTTTGATAGATCGCTGAAGCCGACATCGCCGGCAATCGCCGTGATCGAGCGCGTGTCATCCGCCAGAAGACGCGCCGCGTGCCGCAGGCGCGAGCGCACGAGATACTGATGCGGCGTGACGCCGATGACTTTCCGGAAGAGCCGCAGAAAGTGAAAAGCGCTCAAGCCCACTTCGGCCGCAGCCCTCTCGAGATCGATTTCCTCGTGGGCATGTTCATCGAGCCACAAGGCTGCGCCGACCGCTCGACGCCGGTCGCGCGCCACAGTCCGCGGTGGATTGCGCTTGCGCCCAGCAACGAGTTCCAGCAGGCGAGCGACCAGCAGCAGGCCGGCCTCGTCGACGCCCAGGTTGTTGTTGCCGTTGGCGGCTGCCTGCGCCAACTCGCCGAGCACCATGAGCTCAGGCAGGGGTGCCAGTGAGCCGCCACGCCAGGGCGGGCGCGACGGATCGCGCAGGTCGGCGAGCGACTCCAGGGCGGCAGGCGTGAAATGAAACGAGAGGCATTCGTCCCCGCGGGCGTGATGATCATGCGTGCAGACGTAACTCTCACCGGGCGCGCCGAGCAGAATCGATCCGGCCACGAGTTCGAACGATGCACCGCGTACCCGATAGCCGAAGCTGCCGCGGCGTACATAGGCAATGGAATAGCTTTGATGCTGCTCGATGAATGGCGCGTCCGTCGGTCCGGCGCTGCATCGATAGTCGACGACCCGGAGCGATGCGTTTTCGAGCAGTGCGGTGACGGCCATACCCGCGCAATTCTACGCGCGGGCAGAGGTGCGGGAAATTCCAGTCGCGCTCTAGCGTTTGAGCGGCGCGACTAGGCGTGACCAGATCGACTTCTCTTGAGGCGCGCGCTGGCTGGAGCTTTCGGCCAGATCGGCAAGGCGCTTCTCGGGCACCGGGCGCGGGCTGCTCATTTCGATAACGGAGTGCATGCCGGTGGCGCCGACATCCTTGCGCGGGACAACCTGACGTTCGGCGAATCGTTCGCGCTCCGCGCTGCTCACGCGCTTGATCGCAGGCGCTTCGAAGAAGGACTTAAGGTACGCGCCGACCGCCTGGGCGGAAATGTCATCGTTGAAGAAACCAAGACGCAAGGCGTGCATCAGCTTGCCATCGATGAGACCCATCACCGTGTACAGGCGGTAGGCATCGAAGATATCGAGACTGGGCACGTGTTCGGGGTCGATCTCGTTCTGCGACAACTCGAGTTGCACCACGAACCAGCGCGACGCGTCGTCTTCCGCAAGATCGAGTGGAGCGAGCGCATGCAGCGTCTGTGTGCTGTCCATGGCCGGCGCCGGCCGGGAATCGATCGTGGCCTTGCGATCGGCGGGCTTCGCCGTCTTGGCCTGCTGAGCCGCAGTCGGTGCGGGCATACCGGCATGCGCCGGCGCATGGGGTTTGGCGCTCTTCGCCGGGGCCTGCGGCCTTCCCGTTGGAGGCGCCACCTTCGTTGCGGGCGGCGCGGATTTCGCTGCCGCCGCATGCGCAGGTGCGGCTGGCGGCGTGGCATGCATTACCGGCGCAGCCGCTTTAGCGGGCGCGCTGATCGTGGACGCGGGCTTGGCTGGTTTGCCTGCACTCCGCGCCTTCTTCGCGGGCCGATTGCCGCGCACGGCGCCTGGGGGCACGACATTGTTCTTGGCCCGCGGAGACGGCGCGGCAATGGGCGCCGGGGCATCGGGCACGAGTTCGAGGTCGATCAATGAGGCAGCCCATGCCGGCGCATCATCTTTTGCAGCGGGAGTCGCCGGCGCTACGTCCGGCGCGAGCGTGAGAACCATGGGCTCTGGCGCGGGTACGACGGCAACGGGCGCGGGCGCGCTCTCCTTTGGTTCGAGCACTACTGTCGGTTCAACGTACTCAACGTATCCAGCGTCGGCTTCAGCGACTGGTGCCATAACCTCATCGGCAGTCGGTGCCGGCACGGGCTCCGCGAGCAGCGCTGGGACTCGATCTGCCATAACCGGCGTCACCACTTCCGCGCTGAGCACTGGCTCTTGCACGGGGACGGAGACAACCGCATTCGCCGCGATGGTTACCGGTGCGGGTTCTGGGGCGGAGACGGTCGCTTCCGCGGGAGAATCCAAAGCATCGAGTACGGCGCTCGTCTTGAGCATGAGCACCTCGACGCTGCTCGCGATGTCGACCGAGATTTCCGCCACCACAATTTCGTCGACAACGACAGGGGCGACAATCGGCTGCGCGGCTTCGACGGCCGGTACCGAGGTTGTGCCCAAAATGTTGTCGACGGGTGCCGGCGCTGCAGTCGCGATAATTTCGACCGGCGCCGCCGTGGCGACCGGCGCGATCTCGACAGGCGCCGTCGTAGCGACCGATGTGATTTCGACCTCCGCGGCTGTAGTGACCGGTGTGATCTCGACCGGCTCCGCTGTTGCCACCGATGGTCTTTCGACTGGCAGTGCGGTTGCGACCGGATCGCTTGCAGCTGGCGGTGGTATCTCGGTCGGCAGGCTGGCGGTCGGCAGGCTGGCGGCATGTGCGGGGGTCGCGGCAGGTGCTTCAACGGGCGTCGCAATCGATACGGTCCCTGCATGGGCCTTGTCGACGATATTGTCGAGATTGTTTGCCTCGTCGACGACAACCATGTCCTCGATCGCTGTCAGCACCTCCGCGGGGGACTTGAGCGACGGCCGGGGTTCCTGACGACGCTCGATCTCGGGCCAGGGATGCGTGCGCAGCGGCACGGCGGACAGGAGGTCATCGTCGAGACTGATATCAACTTCGATATCCTCAACCGGAGACTGCAGAACCGGGACTCGACCGGTATGAGCATTCACATCGCACGTCACGGCGCTCGAAGCGGCGGTTGTCGACTCGACCGCCGCAGGCGCTGGCGCGATCGCTGCCGACGCCGGCTCGATTGCTGCCGGCATCGGCATAACCGGCGCCTGCATCTCGATTGGCGCGGGCGTCGTTGGCGTCGCGGGCAGCGCTTCGACTTCCGCGAGAATGCCGGCGAGCGTCGCTAGTTTCTGTTCGATCGTCTGCTGGTAAATGCGGTTGGCTCGACCGCAAAGGACTCAACAACCGCAATCGAGGCCACCACGGGCGGCTCGACTGCAACGTACTCATCCACAAGTGCCGCAACGACGATGGGCTCAACAGCGGTGGCCGCAACTACTGCGGGTTCAACCACTGCGGGCTCGATGGCCACAGGCGCGACCAGCGCGGGCTCGACGGCGACAGGGTCGGCAGCGATCGTTGCCGGCAGGGTTGCCGCCGGGTCGAACTGACTCTCGAGCGACTCGACCAGCGCATTGCTTCTGGCGACAAGATTCGTGAGACCGCTGTCGTCGTCCGATGCAACGGGCGCGGGGGGGGCCACAGCAGGAGCGGGCGTTACCACTGCCGGGGCAACTATTACCTCAATCACTGTGGCCGGAATCACTGTGGCCGGAATCACTGTGGCCGGCGTCACTGTGGCCGGAATCACTGTGGCCGGAATCACTGTGGCCGGCGTCACTGTGGCCGGCGTCACCGCGGATTCCAGCAGCACGCCGAGTGCCGGCCGGGTGCCCGTCGCTTCGATCGGCGCGCTCAGGATGGCCGCCCAGTCTGTTTCGAGCGGATCGGGCAATGGCTCCAGCGCGGTGTTCCGCGGTTGTGTCGCCAGTTCAACGTGGGCGAACCGGCCGGTCAGTTCGATCTTGTGTCCGAACGAGGACGGACCAAATTCCTGGCCGATTGGGGTGAAGGTCGGCACCGGTACCACTTCGATGGGCGTTGCCGGTGCCGCCGCAACAGCCGCGACTGCTTCGGCGTGGACACGCGATGTCGGCGCGCTCTCGATGACCGGCGGAGCCACGACAACAGCGACAGGCTCGGGTGCAGCCACAACAGCGACAGGCTCGGGTGCAGCCACAACAGCGACAGGCTCGGGTGCAGCCACAACAGCGATAGGCTCGGCAATAGCGACAGCTGCCACTGGTTCCGGAGCAGCGACAACCGCGACGGGTTCGATGACCGGGCTTGCCGGAACAGCGGGAGTCGATTGCAGTGCCTGCGCCTTCTCAATGACGACCGTCCGCACAATTTCGCCTGTGCCCGGCATTACTTCGTTGCGCAGCACGGGAATCGAGAGCACAGGGATGGAAACCAGCGGAGCTTGCGCGGCCGGCGCAGCATTCATGGGCTGGGTGGCTTCGTACCATTCGGTAGGCGCGCTGTGTCCGGCAGCGGGCGGCGCGCTGACAGGCTTCATGACGGGTGCTTGCGCTTTTTTCGCAGGAGCTGCGGCCTTGGCAGCCGGCGCGATCGGGGGCTTGGCGCGCGGTGACGGCGTCGGACGTGCTGCTGCCACTTGCGGCGACGGCGCGGGAGCGGCTGCAACCGGTCTTGCTTCGACCGGTTTTTTCGGCGGCGCCTTTTTCGCGGGCGGCGCGGCAGTCTTGGCTGCGAGATGCGGCAACAGGGCGTCGAGGTCCCAGCCAGAGCCAGTGGTTTCCAGAGCCTCTTTCTTCACGACGGGCTTCGATGGGATCGGTAAGCGGCGTGCGGCTGGCTTGGCCGTCGACTTCGGCGGCGGTTTTAGCGCCGGCCTGGTGCCACTCTCGGCAATGCGCGTGGCGCTCGCGATGGCGCGCAGATCATCCTCGGCGGCGATCGCCGTCATCGCGCCCGGGTACACTTCGCGCAGGCTCGCGAGCAACGCGTCCGCTTCGAGTTCCGTGCTGATCGGGCCGATGCGCAAACGAAATCGCTGACGTCCGTCTTCGGTGCGCGTCACCTGGTAGACGTGCAGCGACGCGAGGCTGAGCACATTCTTCGGTGGGATGGCAATCGGCGCGGTGGAGGCGCTCAGATTGATGACAAACGGGCCCGGCCCGCCCAGTCGCGGCGTTTCAGACGGCGGAGCGAGCAGATCATCGATGGTCAGATGCCAGATGTCTTCGGCCGCGTGCTTGTCCTTCATTCCACCCACGCAGTCTCTCTCTAGGACGAGCCAGAGCGCACGAGGTGGATTCTGTCTGGTCGCGCAAGGCCGCGGGATGACGCAAGTCGCTCATCGGCGACATGAACTTCGCAATTCCTGGCACCGACATCTGTGCCATCCCCCTTATGTAAACAATGGCGCTTGCCGCCTCGCGATGCCGGGGAAAGCCGGGTTCGTCCCAGGAAAGTAGCCACCCGCGTGCGCTCTGCTAGCCTTGCGCGCAGCCGGAAAAAAACACGGGATTCACATGAAGCGATTCTTCGGCCTGGTGGGGTTTGTCGTTGCAGCGATTTCCGCTGCGCACGCCGCAGACAAGGCAGCGCCGCCGCCGGCGTGTTCGAGCGCCGAATACCGGCAGTTCGATTTCTGGGCCGGCGACTGGAACGTCACGCAGAACGGCAAGCAGGCGGGCACGAACCGCATCGACAAAATTCTCGGGGGCTGCGCATTGCTCGAAAACTGGGCGGGGACTGGCGGCTCATTCGGGCACAGCCTCAACTACTACGACGCTTCGCGAAAGGTCTGGCACCAGACCTGGGTCGACAATCAGGGCGGTCCCCTCGAACTCGAAGGCAAGCTCGAGCACGGCAACATGGTACTTGCCGGCAATACCCTGGATCCCGCGACGGGCGCCGCCACGCTCAATCGCATCACCTGGACGCCGCAAGCGGATGCCAAGGTGCGCCAGCACTGGGAAACGTCAGCCGACGGCGGCAAGACCTGGCAGACGGCGTTCGATGGACTGTATGCGCGCAAATAGCTGGCCGGACCGATTCGTCGCGGCATGGCGACAATGCGCTTGCAGTTGTTAAACCTCACATAGCGGAACGACTTCGAGTCATTACAATCAGACCATTCGAGGAGATCAGACCCACCGTAAAGCTTTGCGAGATCATCCCTCTTGACGCCAGGCGTGCCGAAGTCCGCTCTTAAACTTGCCGTGTGCTTGTGCGCGCTCGCGCCGGCCGCGGCGCTCGCCGCGCTTGGCGATGTCGCCCAGTCCATCGAGCTCGACCGCGTGCAGTTGAACGCCAGCGCGCGCATTGTCACGGCGCCTCGCTACACGGTGTATGAACTCGCGGTACCCGGCGGCACGATCGTGCGTGAATTCGTCGCTCCCTCGGGAATCGTGTTTGCGATTGCGTGGCGCGGTCCGTTCATGCCCGATCTGCGCCAGGCGCTCGGGGCCTACTTCGAGCCCTATCAAAGCGCCGTGCGTGCGAACTCGGCGGGTCACGCGCAAGTTTCGGTGGCGCAGCCCGATCTGGTGGTGAATTCAGGCGGCCATCAGCGCGCATTCTTCGGGCAAGCCTATCTGCCCCAGGCGCTTCCGCCAGGCGTCACGATCGACGAGTTGCGTTGAGCCATGGGGTCGTTCAGCAAGAATCTCGCGCGCTCGTTCACCTGCGTCATTTGTCTCGTCGCGTCCGCTTGTGGAGGCGGCGGTGGAGGCGGGGGCGGTGGCGGGCCGAGCCCGCTGCCGAGCGGGCCGAACGTTGCGCCCATCACAGTCGACAGCGGTCCAGCCGGCACAGTGAACACGGCGTTCGTGAGCGTCACACTCTGTGTGCCCGGTACCGCGACCTGTCAGACCATCGATCACGTGCTCGTCGATACCGCGTCGAGCGGCCTCAGAATCGTCGCATCACTGCTCGATCCCTCGCTCACGCTGCCGTCGGTTGCTGATGGAGCGGGCAATCCGCTTGCCGAATGCATGCAGTTTGCCGACGGCCACAGCTTCGGGTCACTGCGTCAGGCCGACGTCAAAATCGCTAGCGAGCAGGCGAGCGGCATTCCTGTCCAGATCATCGGCGACCCGGCATTTGCCTCCGTGCCCGCAGATTGCTCAGCGATCGGACCTTCGGAAGATACGGTGCAGACGCTGGGTGCCAACGGCATTCTCGGCATCAGCGTATTTCGCGAAGACTGCGGGGCGGCCTGCACGGTTGCGGCCGTGCCAGGCGCTTACTACAGCTGTCCGGCGACTGGCTGTCTGTCGGCCAGCGTGCCTCTAGGCAGCCAGGCACAGAATCCTGTCTGGCATTTCGCCATCAACAACAACGGCTCCATGGTCGTATTGCGCAGCATCGATCCCGCGGGCGCCGCGCTGGTCGGCGGCGCGCTCGTCTTCGGCATCGATACGCAGAGTAACAATCGGCTGGCCAGCGCGAATGTGCTCACTGTCGACCCGGCAACGGGCACGTTCAACACTCTGTACGGCGGACAGACGCTGCCCGCGAGTTTTCTCGATTCGGGATCGAACGGTCTGTTCTTCAACGACAGCTCATTGCCCGTGTGCACCGGTTCGATTGCGCCGGGATTCTATTGTCCGACGACGGTACAGTCGCTGTCGGCGACTCTGCAGAGCCGCACCGGCGTCTCATCGAGTGTCACATTCCGGGTGGCAAACGCCGAGACGCTGCTTGCGAACAACGTGACATTCATTGCGTTCGGCAGCCTCGCGGGAACCACTTCGCTGAGCGGGAGCTTCGATTGGGGGCTGCCGTTCTTCTATGGGCGCACGGTTTACGTCGCGATCGAAGGGCAGAGCACGTCGTCAGGCGTCGGACCCTTCATCGCCTACTGACTGCTGCCCATATCTCCGTTCATGAACTTCACGAACGATGCGAGCGCAGGGCGCTCATCGTCCCATAGTTCGTACGTCGGCGCGGTATCGTCCGCGCCCAGCTGCAGCGCGACGTGTCCCGCTGCGGCGATGAAGCGCAACGTCGCAAGATCCGTGGCGTAAACGTTCGGCGGGGCGTCTTGACCCGGCGGTGCGTGCACCGGAACTGCAATGCCTTGATCCGCGGCGCGCGTGCCCGCCTGATCGAATCGCATCCGGCGGTCGTCTGCAGCCACTACCAGCGTGCCGGCCGCCGCGTGTCGCGGCGCGCCACGCACGTCCACGGTCGACCAGACATACACGATCAGCACATAAGTGATATTGCCGCTGCGATTGACCGCTGCGGCGGCGACAGTCACATAGTCGCGGGTGTTTGCCGCCAGCTCGCGCCGTTCCCGTGCGAGCACGAGGGGATGGCGCACCACAGTTACGGTGGCCGCGGATTTCTCGTCGAGATACTCCGTCGGTCCGTTGTCAGCGGGCGTCGCTGCGCAGGCCGCGAGCGCTTGCAGCAGTCCGAGCAGAATGAGCGGTCCAATCGATCGGGTCACGTCAGAATGCGATGCCGTCAAAATGCAATACGATACGCGAGGCTCACATAGTAACGCCTGGTGTTCTGTGTCTGCAGCGCCCCGTCGCGCTTGCCTAGCTGGCCGCCCATTTCGAACTGCAGCAGGCGCCGGTCACGCTGGTAGTCGATGAGAAGCGACGGAATGAGGATGAGCTCGGAGCTCCCGTCCGACAGGAGTTTGCGCTGGTCGACCTCGAGCCGCGGCCCGAGGCGCCACGCCCCCGCGAGGGGGAACCGGCTGGTGAGACCGAGCGCGGTGAGTTTGCCGACTTCGGTATCCGCGTAGGCGAGGCTCAATACGTTGAAATCCCCGCTACGCCAGATGCTGGAACCGTAGAGCTGCATCTGGTACGTGAGATTGAGCCCGGTCGCGGGTTGCGCGTCTACGCCACCGGAGGCAACGGTCGCGGCGGTTTCCGTCGCGGACACGGCCGTTGAGAACTGAAATCGCTCGCCGATGGGGCGGGTCGCGGTGATGCTGTAGTTCGAGGTGATTGGCGTGCGATCGCGAGCGAGCTGGAAGATCTGATCGAGAGTGAAGATCTGTTCCATTTCGGCGATCGTCGTCACGGGCTGACCGATCAGAGCGTTGCGTGTCGTCAGGACCGGCGAATTGCGCCGCTCGAGATCGAGGCTCAAGGTCCAGCGCGCAGGCAACTGCAGCGTACCGATGAACGTCGCCGCGTTCAGCGACTGATACACCGTGTCGTAGTCCACCAGCGCCAGGAGCGATTGTTTGGGCCGCAGGTAACGCAGCTCGAGGCCAACAGCCTGACGGTCGCGGACGCCATCGAACTGCTGGGTGGCCGCGAAGAGACTCGCGTCCCAGTGTGCGCCCGGCGGCGTGTAGGCGATCGAGACGGTCTCAAATTGCCGGTCGGTCTCAATCGTGGCATCAGTGCGCTCGACGGGATAGCCCGCGGCCAGATTGACGCTCCACGACGGACGCCATTGATACGACGCGAACAGTCCGTCGAAGGTGCCGAGGACGCCGTCCTGGTTGCGCGACTGCCGGCCAAGGCGTGCGAAGAGCCCGAGGCTCCGATCCGCGATCTCAAATGACGCGACGCTGACGCGTTTGGTGTCGCCCGTCGGATTCTGGGAAAAGCTCTTGGCGTAGCCCGCGCTCAGGCGCGCCATCACATCGAAGCGCTCCCCGCGGCGCTGCGCGAGCACGTCCACGTCGTTGAACAGTGCGTTCTGGCTCGTCGTCAGAGTGGCGCTGGGCAAGGTCGTCGGGCCTGGTGGCGTGCTGTTATCGACACGCGTGCCGTCGTAGCGAAGGAGCTGCGCCACGCCGCCCGTGAATTGCCAGCCGGCCTGATCCTCTCCGGCGGTGCCGCGCCTGCGCGAGCGTGCGGAGGCGGCGCGCAACGCATGCAGCCGGATCGCGATGCGCTCGGCGGCTTCTCCCTTGGGATAGCGCCTGAGATATTCCTCGTATTCCGCCTTCGCGTGGGCCAGCTGCCCCGAGCGCTCGCGCGCAAGACCGAGGAGTTCCTGCGCGCGGGACCGGTCCGGAAATTCCGGCTGCCGCTGCAGTTTGGTCAACAGCGTCACAGCCTTCGGATAGTCGCGCGCGGCGAGCGCCGCGCGCGCATCGGACATCATCTTCTGCAGCGCTGCGTCATCGAGCGCGGGATCGGTGCCGATCGGTTCGACCGGCGGCAGCCCGCCCTCGTCAATCACGGCGCCGGCATCGCTCGTTGCCTGATCGTCGCCGACAGCGAGCCAGGCGCGCGGATAGTCGGCCTGCGCGAGTGCGAGCAGCCGTTCAGCGTCCGCGCGTTTCGCGATGGGACCGACTCGCAGCCGGTACCATTTATCGCCGTCAACAATCGCTTCCGACACATAGGCGACCATCTTCATTCGGTCGCTCGCGATCTTGAGCGCTGCGTCGTCGAAGGCCGTTGGCTGTGAATCGAGGTTGATCGCGAAGTTGCTGACGGTGTCGGCGGGCTCGTTGATGATCACTTTGCCGCGGCCGCGCGCGCGGTCGAGCAGTCGAATGCGAATGCCGCGCGGATCGACGCCCTGGGCGAGCACGAAGCGTTCGGTCTTGCGCCACGACAGCACGAGCGTGACTTGCCCGGGCACGTCGGATTCGACGCGCACGCCGGCTATGATCTTCGCACCGCCCGAGACCGGCGGCAGCTCGCCGGCGATCTGCGATCCGGCGTTCGCGCCGCAATCCGCGAGAGGCTGCAGCTCGATGCGTAACTCCGGTCCGTCGGACGCGGGCAGATGCGTGATGTAACGCATCGAGCAGGTGAAGACGACGGTGATGTCCGCCTGATCGTCGTGATCGGCAACCTCGATCAGGTCGACGAAGCGCACCGGGCCGGCCGCGGCCATCTGCGCCGGCAGAGTTCTCGGCGCGAGCGCGCTTGTCAGCAGGACGAGCAGCGCGAGGGCGCCGGCTCTAATGCTTGAAGGCGGCATCGGAAACCCGGTGATACGGTCCTGGCACGACCTTCACGACGGTCGTTCCGGTGGCGTCGCTGTACACGTGACATGCGCCGCTGCAGCCGCGCAGTTCGTTCGCCGTGTATTTCTGCCCATCCACCGTCTTCAAATGGACGTCCGCTTTGAAGTACCGCGCGTGGCAGCTGCCGCAGGTGCCGGCATCGCCGGGCGTGGGATAGGGGACCTGATCCGTATTCGATGTGTGGCACGTGATGCAGGCGAGCGCCGTGCGGTGGTCACCTGGATAGTTCACGGACGCGTGGGTGAATCGAACGAGGGTCCAGTCCGCATAGCTGTGGCACACCGCGCAATCGATACGCGTCTGCAGGTGCGCCGAGCCCATGCCGGTCGCGCTTGCGCCGTTGTGACAAGTGGCGCAATTGCTGGTGAGCGTCGAGTGATCGAGCCGCACGGGTTTCCACGCAAGCGTGCCGTGGCAGGTATCGCATTCGGCGGACGTCGGAATGTGCGTCTTCGGCTTGCCGCTCGCGTGCACGGAGTCGTGGCAGGTTGAGCAGCTGTGCGGCCCGATCGCGGCGTGATCGACACGAGCGGGCGTCCAGGCATTCGTCGTATGACAGGACTCGCAGGTATTCGCGCTCGCGACGTGCTTCGACGATTTGCCGGCGGCGATGAGGCCGTTGTGACAGGTTGCGCAGGTGCCCTTGACCTGACTGTGGTCGACCTGTGCGACCGGCAGCCACGACAGCGTTGAGTGGCAGCCTGCGCAGTTATTGCTCGAATCAAGATGACCCGCGGGCTTGCCGAGTCCGCTCGCCTGGTCGTGACAACTGATACACGTTTGGCCTGCAATACGCCGGTGATCGAAGCCGCCCGGACGCGAGAGCGCGGCGCCGGTGATCGACGGTGCGCGGGGCGCCGTCGCGCCTGGCGCCTTGACGCCGGGCTGTACTGCGCCGGCGCCCGGCCTGAGTGCACGCTTGTCGCGCGTCGAGTGACAGCCCGAGCCGTTGCAATCCTGGCCCTTGTGATGATTCGTGCTGTCGCGGACCCAGAGCCGCACGCCGCTGTTGGTCTTCCATTTCATGCCGATCTCATGGCAGCTCATGCAGGTCATGCCACGCACGGGCGCATGCCTCATGATCGTGCCAGCGAAGCTGGTGAACACGGTCGGCGTATGGCACAGCTCGCAAGCGAGCGACGCTGTGCCATTCGGTGGGTTCGACGGAATGTGGCCCGTCGCGCCCGCGGGCGGCTGCACGAGCGCCGGCGCCGCGATGTTGGCGAAGCTCAAGCCATAGGCATGGCACTGCGCGCAGTTGTTCGTGATGTTCGCGTGACTCATCACGTACAGGCTGTAGTTGCCCGTGGTGTGGCACAGCGCGCAGTTGTTGTTGTCGGCGGCCGGCAACGGAATATGGTTTGGCGGCAGGTCCGTTGCGCCCTTGAAGCTCGTCGTACTGGAATGGCAGGTGCTGCACTCGCCGGCTGTCACGTGCGCCGTGCCATTCGCCTTGTTGACGGGCCGCACCACGGTTGCCGGTGAGCCGACGAAGGTCTTGCCTTTCTCATGACAGCTCGAGCAGACGACTGACGTGACGGCGCTGTGGACCATCGAGGGCGGCGCTGTGCCGCTCGCATTGGCGAATACGAACGTATTGAAGTTCGTCGCTGAGTGGCAGCGCTCGCAGGCGATCGTGCCAGTCGGGATGTGATTGCCCGGCAGCACCTTCACCGCCGGACTGCCGACGAATGTAAGGCCGGCACCGTGGCAGGCAATGCAGTTCGTCGCGAATCCCGCGTGATTCATCGGCGGTACCGCATTGGCGATCGCGAACGTCGTGAAATTCGTTGCCGAGTGGCAGTTCTGACACGCGGTCGTGCCGATCGGAATGTGATTGCCCGGCTCGACGACCGTCGCCGGCGTGCCGACGAAGGTGAGGCCGCGCGCGTGACAGGTGTTGCAGGTCAGAGTCGAGACCGCCGCGTGATTCATCGGCGGGCTCTTGTTCGTCACCTGGAAGGTCGTGAAACTGTTCGCCGCGTGGCAGCTCTCGCAGGCCGCCGTGCCGAACGGAACGTGATTGCTCGGCGGCAGCTTGAGTGTTGGCGGCGCCATGTTCGCGAAGGAAAGTCCGGTCGCATGGCATTGCGCGCAGTTGCCCGCAATGTTGACGTGATTCATGGCGGCGACGCTGTAATTCCCCGGCGTCGTATGACACAGCGCGCAGTTGTTGTTGTCGGCGGCCGGCAGCGGAATATGGTTTGGCGGCAGGTCCGTCGCGCCCTTGAAGCTCGTCGTACTGGAATGGCAGGTGCTGCACTCACCGGCAGCG
>Ga0326726_10003876_pt1 | contig 13723 bp, 16 predicted proteins | sample MHFenrmetagenome_2_FD_207603 | JGI IMG/M metagenome (GOLD analysis project Ga0326726, IMG submission 207603) | Lab enriched peat soil microbial communities from Michigan Hollow, Ithaca, NY, United States - MHF15MN | ecosystem: Environmental > Terrestrial > Soil > Wetlands > Peat | place: USA... | reverse complement strand
CCCGCAGCGTCCGGTCCCGTTTGTCCCCGCATCAGAATAATGCGGGTGGAGGCGACGTTGAGCGACAGACGCAGCAGGGTGGTCAGCAGCAGCACCGTGGGAAATACCGAAAAATCGAGCGGGCGCCGTGAATTCAGGCTCACCAGCATCACGATCATCGCCAGCGCGATATTGAGCGTTAACAACACGTCCAGCATGATGCTGGGCAGCGGCAGCACCATCATCGCCAGGATCAGCAGCACCAGCAGCGGCACCGCCAGCCGGCTCAGCGGCAGACCCAGCACCATCACGCCCTGCGCGCTCACCCGATCACCTCGTTAACACGCTGGCCGGCCTGCTGCTGACGGCCACGCAGCCGTGCCCGCATTTCCGGGCTGCCCTCGGCCTCGCGCGCCTCTGCCATCACCTCCTGCCAGGTCATCGCATGACGCCGCAGATAGCGCCACCAGCGCCAGCCCGCATCCAGTGCCGCCGCCAGCGCCAGTGCCGCCGCCAGCGCCAGCACGCCACGCCCCACCCAGGCAGCGGTCGCATACAGCGCAACCCCCATCGTGCTGCCGCTCAGGCTTTTCAGACCCGGCCAGCCGCTTGCCAGCGCCCAGCCGACTGCAGCGACAGCGAGCGCCAGTTTCATCAGCGCCAGCAAGCCGCTGAACAGGGAATCGGCGGAAAACAGTCGGGCAAAGGGTTTGAAAGGGTTGGCGCGGGTCAAATCGGCCTGGGTGACCTGGGGCGCGAACACCCAGCCCGAGAGCAGCATCGGCGCCACCAGGACGGCGACGAAAATCGCGACCAGCACCGGCAGTATGGCCCACAGCGCCGCCTGTGCCGCATCGAGAAAAATCGGGGAAAAAGGCTCAGCGGCGTGAGTAATAGCTGCCGCAATCAGGGCCTGCAAGGCATCGAACACGCGCGGCGAAGACCAGCCCAACACGCCAAGCGCCGACAGCAACACCACCCACGCCGTGAGTTCGGCAGAGCGCGGTACATCGCCCGCGCTTCGCGCCTGCTGCAGGCGCCGCGGACTTGCAGGTTCGGTACGGGAAAGATCAGATTCCTCGGCCATGCTCGTCTCGAATTTTGGAAGAGTCTAGCACGATGCAGCAGCCGTTTTTTGTTGTGGCGAGCCCTACAGCACAGGCCTGACACCTCGAATCCTTGCATCTCACAAGGCGGAGATCACGTTAGCTGCTGGTCGATGCTTCACCGTTCCCGCAAGCTCTCACTCGTCACCTGCATCAACGGACTCAGGAAATACTCGATCACCCGTCGCGTGCCGGTCTTGACCTCGACCGTCACCGCCATACCAGGCGTGAGGCGAACTGTCTTGTTTTCCACTTGAATGGTGTCCTTGGCGAGCTTCACCCGGGTGGAATAAATCAGCCCCAGCTTCTCGTCCTGGATGGCGTCGGATGACACCTGGGTGATAGTGCCGTGCAAGGTGCCGTATTTGGTGAAGGGGAAGGTTTCCACTTTGACTTCGGCGTCCTGCCCGGGGTTCACAAAGCCGATTTCCTTGTTGGGCAGCATGGCTTCGACCTCCAGCACATTCTCCTTGGGCACGATCACCATCAGGGGTTGCGCAGGGGTGACCACGCCCCCCACGGTATGTACGGCCAACTGCTGCACAGTGCCGGCTACCGGTGAGGTCATGTGCATCAAGCGACCGCGCTGGTCGGCCTTGACCCATTCCTGATCCAGCGACACGGCCTTTTGTACTGCCTGGTTGTGTTGGTCCAGGAGCTGTCGACGGGTTTCTGCGGCGAGGGTGGACGAGATAGACAAGTGCGTCCTGCTATGCACTCAGTGCCACGCCATCGTCCACGCGCAGGAGATAACCGCAACACTTCAACTTTCAGCCGAACTTCAGCGCCGCGCAGTCAGGCAGGACTTCCAGGGTTGGATCAGGGCAGACAAGGTCGCCAAGAGCCTCACCTTCGTTACGAACCAGCCCTATCTGCTTGAACCGTGCGAAGTTCGGGTCGGGGGCCAGGCTCCTATCCTCTTGTTTCTCGTTGAGGTCGAGCAGGAAGGGAACCTGCGGCGTTGGCTAGCGGAGATCGAGCAGCACAAGACGATCGATATTCGCTCCTTGAGAAACCGAAGGCACTTCATGCACGTCGAACAAGTGCATGGCAGCCAAATATCTGTCACGCAGGCCCTTGGTCTAACGATCACCGCACTTGAATTCAACCCGATCGATCGACCGAACGAAGTCATCTTCTTTCGGAACGGATTTATCCTCACCGCAACGGGCGAGGTTCACTCCGAAGGACAAGTCACGTACAACTGCACACTCACTCTGTCGGCCCCGCCGCCGCACTGTGATGCCTAACCTTTTATTCACACAAGCGGAGCGCCAACGGTATGGCGCTGTCGCCCGCTTAGATCAAACGTTGAACGTCTGCTTTCAGAACCGACCAACTTCCGCTTTGGGTTGTTAAGCGACTAAGGACTGACGCCGCCAACCTGTTAAATCCCGATGATGCACTTCCCCAGGCGTTGTTACTTTTCCCTTCTGAAATCCCAAGGCGGTATTTGGTTTGTATCTCCCCACAGCCCAAGCCTTCTCATCTTTGCCATTAATTCAGCATGTTCATAAGCTGACTGGTCTTCTGGGGCCTGCTCCTTGGAGTATTTCCTGTACCACCAGGCCATTCCATCCTTGACTTGCTCTAGGCCAATATCAATTGCATTCACCATGACCTTGCATACCTTCCGGTCCCATCGGTCAACCTTGGGGCAGTCAGCGACGGCTGTCTGATTAAAAGCCAACCGGCTGATATTTGTTTTCGCCTTATCGCCCCAAGCCTGAAGACGTTCTGGAGCATCAATACCCGCAATCCTGATTTTGTATTGCTGACGCTCAACAAGAATGGACAGGGTGTCGCCGTCAGTGATGCCCACAACATATCCCTTGAGGATGTCGGCCGTAGCCGACTGGGCTAAAAGAGTGAATGCTATGGCTATGGAGACTTGGCCTCGGTTAAAGTTGTACTTACCCATTACAGGACAGCACCTCATGGCTGATCTTTCGGACTTCCAACAGTACTACAAGCTGGCAGATCTACTTATCCAGCAGGCAAGTAATGAACAGCTAGCCGAGTGCGCCAGACTGCTTGCGTTGAACTTGGCACACTATCAGGGGTTGTACGGAGAAGTGCCATTGGAAGAAGTCCTGGCGGCCCTTGATGCACGCGAACCAAATGATGACCAGGCGAAGTTGCTTGTTGGCGGAATGGTGAATCTGGTCGGGGTGCTAGGTAATATTCTCAGTGGGCTGGGCGAAGAGAAGCACTAGATTTCTACAGCGGATTGATAGGTGGAAGAATGAAAGACAAACAAATAACCTTCGCAGTGCGGGTTAAGCAACTACGAAAAGAGAACGGCTTAACGCAACAGCAGTTGGCCGATTTTATTGGCATATCGACATCAGCCGTTGGGCTTTGGGAATCAGGTATTCGGGAAATACCCAAAGGAGACAACCTGCTAAAGCTAGCGGAAGCGTTTGGCCTTGACCCTGTGGAGGTTATGAGATCGAGCCGAAAGTTGGGGCATGGATCACCCGAGGAGGTACAGTTGCTTGCGGCGTTTAGAGTGTTGCCAAAGGAACGACAGTTGATAGCCATCAAACTGCTTGAAGCACTGAAATGAAAGCGCAAGTCGCGCGCTCAGGCATGAATCGGCCAGAAGCGGAGGTCCAGGTTGATGAAGCAGAACGTCTCTTGTTCGGCCACAACTGCCGTTCGCCAGCAACGCGAAATTGTTGACGAATGACTGCAATGTGGAAACCGACGGAATTCACACTCACGGCCAGAAGCAAAAGTACAGATCAAGTATGTCCAACATCTCCTGTTCGTCTGCCTGAGCGATCGCACTTAATACTCATAGGTGTCTAGTAAACTAGGGGTGATTCACCCATAGCGACGTATCTTCTTTGTCCGAAGCCTAGCGCCCATTCACCCATATGAAACATGGCAACAAGCCTGAAGCCCACCCTGTTAGACAATGGCGTCGGCTCACTATGCCCCCAAGAGCTTGGGGTGTTGATATTGGGCGATTGCTTCAGGTTTGTGGACGAGCGCTGGACCTGCGAGTTGCGATAGTCGATAAAGGACAGCAAGTACTTGAAGTTTTCTGTGCAACGGATGATGAACACGCTCAAGCAGAGACACTTCTGCACCAAGCTGCTGCAGATGAGGTGCTTCGCAGTGACATAAATGCCAAAAGTAGTAATGAAATCGGCACGTTAGTTGACTCAGTGCTTAAACGCGCCAAGGGTGGGTGATGCAATACCGTCCCGTCTTATGGCCATTTCGCTTCCACCGGCTAGACGCAAAACAGGTTTTGGCCATTAGTGAGTCTGGTGACCACTCATTTCTCTCCCAGGACGAGCTTGAGACGCTGGTTCATGCGCCGGCCAGTCTCCCGCTAGAGCGTTTCGCAGAACTTAAATCAAAGTTTTTCATCGGGCAGGAAGGGGCCATAGGAATACCTCGCCTGCTTGCATCGCGTATCGCGGCCAAGAAAGAGGTCGTACTCGGCGGCCCAACTCTCCATTTGTTGGTGCCCACCCTGCAGTGCGCCCACTCATGCCGCTACTGCCAAGTCAGCCGCTCCTTGGATGACAACGGATTTTCCATGTCCTTCGAACAACTCGATGCGGCATGCGACACAGTGTTCCAAAGCCCATCTCGAACCCTCACGGTAGAGTTCCAAGGCGGAGACCCATTACTCCGATTCGACTTGGTCAGACACGCTATCAACCGCATTGCTGAGCGTAACCAGCATGAACGCAGAAATCTGAGATTCGTCATTGCGTCGACGTTGCACCAGTTGGACGAAGAGATGTGCTCTTTTTTTAAGGAGCACCCAGTTTTCCTTTCCACCAGTATTGATGGGCCTGCCACATTACATAACAAAAATAGGCCTTTGCCGTCCCGTGATTCTTACGAGCGGACCATGGCCGGTATCCGGCTGGCGAGGGAACTGTTTGGGCAGGACTCGGTATCCGCGCTTATGACGACCACCAAGGAGTCATTGCGAGAGCCCGAGGCCATCGTTGATGAGTATGTGAGGCTCGGCTTTAACGAAATATTTCTTCGTCCGCTCAGCGCACACGGATTTGCCAAACGTAACGAGCGCGTCCTTGGATACTCGCTGAAAGAGTTTTGTGCGTTCTACGAAAAGGCTTTTGAGCAGGTACTCCACTGGAATCGAGAGGGTGTTCCGATTCGTGAAGTCTCCGCTAGTTTGGCCTTGAACAAGATTCTCAGCCCATTCGACGCCGGATACGTTGACCTTCAGAGCCCGACAGGGGCCGGTCTCGGAGTCTTGGTTTACAACTACGATGGCTACGTATATCCCAGCGACGAGTCGAGAATGCTTGCTGAAACTGGTGATACGTCCCTGCGGCTAGGCCGTATAGGCGATTCACTTGGGACTTTACTCGCAGGCCCAGTGGCGAGGAATTTAGTCAGTTCCAGCTTGGTTCGATACGTGCCAGGATGTCGCGAATGTGCCTTCAATCCCTATTGCGGCCCGGACCCTATTAGTACGTACAACCGATTTGGCACTATGGTGGCGCCTGTATATCAAACGGAGCACTGCAAGCGTCAGATGTGGATATTTGACTTTTTATTTCGACGCCTGCGTGATGCTGATTCATGGTTCATGGATTTGGCTCATGACTGGGCTATGCCACAGCCCCCGGTGGAACCCTCCTGATGCGCACAACTTCTGCTGACATCAAGGGATTCGCCTATCGAACTGTGATGAGAGTGACGGAGTTGTCTGCTGTAGCAGGTGAATGGGCACCCGACCTTAACCTCATGGTAAGAGTAGCTTCCACTGCTGATATGGAGGTCCTGGCCCAACTTGCTAAAGCAGGTGTCACCAACTTGGTCCTCCTTACAACTGAGCCGGGCCTATTCGAGAAATCTGATATCCCAAGCGTCCTGGCATTGGCTGAGCCATTGCATGAAGGGGATGTGGCGGAAGTTACTCCTAGTCGGACTGGGGTCCATGTCCTCTTTCGGGAGTCAGATGTTCATCACACTGTTTTCCTGACGAACCAATGCAATAGTCGTTGCCTGATGTGCTCCCAACCCCCGACGCGTCAGGATGATTCTTGGCTTGCGGATGAAGCCATTAGGGTAGCCATGCATATGCGGGTGTCACCCAGAACAGTCGGGTTTACAGGTGGCGAGCCGCTCATTCTGGGAAAGCGACTCCGTGACGTATTGGATGCTTTCGCCCAGTACCATCCAACTACGCAGATGGATTTGCTCACTAACGGTCGCCTACTAGCTGACTCCACGCTTGCGCATGACCTGCTTCACGATATGCAGCATCCCATTGCTTGGCTAGTGCCACTCTATGGCCATGCTGACTTTCTGCACGACTTTGTAGTGCAGGCACCTGGGGCATTCGACCAGACAATTGAAGGGTTGCTGACATTACATTCCTACGGGCAGCCAATACAGCTTCGAATTGTCTTGATTGAGCCAGTTCTCCGTATCCTCCCCGAGCTCTGTGATTTTATTTGCCGGAATCTGCCTTTTATTTCAGAAGTGGCATTGATGGGTTGTGAGCCTATCGGCTTTGCTCTCGCCAACAGGGACAACTGTGAAGTTGATATCCATGAATGGAACAAAGAGCTGCAAGCATCAGTTCAAAGGTTGGTACGGGGAGGGTTGCGTCCGCTGCTAATGAATTTGCCACTCTGCTCCATACAACCCGAACTTTGGCGTTTCGCAAACCAAAGCATTTCGGATTGGAAGCGCATATTCATTGCGGAATGCGACTCCTGCGTGGTAAAAAAGAATTGCTCAGGACTATTCGCCTGGCACGATAAAGGATGGCGTCCCACGAATATAAAAGCAATTAGGGGGAATGTGGCATGAAGCAACGCAAGACTCCGCTCGCCTTTCTGGCAGCCTGGCTGTCTCTTATTCCAGGGAAATCTGTAGCTGTCCCAGCAGATTATTCTGCTACCAGCACTCCCATAGACGGACTTGACCCGGTCCAGATGCGCCCCCTCAACAGACCTAGCGACAACATGTTCGCTGCGCATCGTTCACATTCAAGCCATGCGTCACACGCTTCTGGTAGCGGGGGTAGTTACCGTGCACCCGCTACTCCTCAACCCACCTCCCCACAGCGGGCTCCCGATTCATCTAGTTCACTTTATGGATCCGGAACAAGTCAGCCGACGGACCCAGGGCGGGCATCTGCTGTATCGCCACAACCGGTGCAGACCGCACCAAAACTAAGTGTGGGTGAAAAGCGCAAGCTGCAAATCATGCGTGTGCAGATTGCCCTCACCAGCCTTGGACTCTATCAAGGCATAGTGAACGGTACTCTAAACGATGGCACAAAAGAGTCCCTGATGATGTTCCAAAACCTGAAAGGAATCGAGCCAAACGGTCTTATGTCTACGGAGACCATGAACGCACTTGGGGTGCCTGCGGTCCAATGAGGCTCAGAACTGTTAGGCGGCTTCGTTTCTGGAGCCAAATTTTCATAGCAGGCAGTCTGCTGTTCATTGTCATTTCTGAGTACGTCAGACCATTTGCAGTGTCCTGGTATTACCAGGATGAGTACAGCAGGTTGGCTCTGGAATGCGACCAGTCCATGCATGATGAAGCCGCTCTCAGAGCAGGTACAACAGGCGCGGCAAAAGACTCTACTTTGGAAATTAGTGGCATGGTTGGACTTGCTGTCTGCCATCAATATGACGTTCTGCGCAAACGGATGCTGATAAACGGCGTCAGTGAAGAAGGCTTGGCTCTGATTGGATTGAAGGGCCTTGAGAATGAGCAGATACCAGTCAGTCGGATGGTGGACCCGCATCGCATGGATAGATTCTGATGTCCAAGAAATCTGCTGCTTTCATTGTTGCCGCACTGCTGGCTGCAACTTCACCGGGTGTTGCGGCTGATAACTCTCTCGATTCCATCCTGCACAAGGCGATTCAAGCCTATCAGGTAGAGCCTCATAAACCCTCTGAACGAAAGCTAGGGTCGAAGGAGAAGCTTGGACAGGCACTATTCTTCGACCCCTTTGTGAGCGGCCCCAAAAAGATTTCCTGCGCGACTTGCCATGTGCGGAGCAAGGGCGCTGCTGATGGGCTTCCGATGGCTGTGGGATTGGGGGCTAAGGGGGTAAGTACTGAGCGCCTTGCACATACCGGGGCCTTCATCGTTCCAAGAAACACACTCCCATTTTTTAATAGAGGCTCTAAGGAATTTCGGGATTTCTTTTGGGATGGCCGCGTTCAACTAGGCCCTACTGGGTTAATTGAGACACCGCTTGGAAGCAGACAGCCTTCAGGTTTCGACAGCTTACTGGCGGCGGCTGCGGTGTTTCCTCCGGCGGAGCCCGATGAGATGCTCGGTCGTTCTTTGAAGAGGGGCACTAAGGATACCTACCATGCCGAACTCGTCACGATTGACGATGAGGCCAATAACTTACAAGAGCGGACTCTGAATGTATTTGGGAATTTGGTTGAGCGCCTGCTTGAAACAAAAAGCCGCAATCCTAAACCGGTTGTACTTCAGTACCGGAAGCTATTCGCTGAGGCCTATCCAGGAACGCCCCTGAACGAATTTCGCATTCATCATGTTGGGAATGCTCTTGCTGCCTACATTGGAGCAGCTTTCGAACTGAAATCAGCCCCTTGGGACCGGTATGTGGCAGGTGCGACATCCGCGCTCACACCAGAACAGAAGCAAGGTGCCTTCATATTCTTTGGTAAAGGCAGATGTGTGGTGTGCCACAGCGGCACACAATTCTCGGATTTTCGTTTCCATGGGCTTGCCATCCCCCAAATGCGGGTTGGCAAACACAACGGATATATCGACTATGGGCGGGCGGCCGCAACCAGCCGTGGCGAGGACAGGTTTGCTTTCAGAACGCCCCCATTAAGAAACGTCGCTAGTACATTCCCATGGGGACATAACGGCATTTTCACTAGTCTTGATGCCGTTATCAGTCACCACGTGAATCCTGTTCCAACGCTCTATAAGGCGCAGCAGCTGGACCAAAAGGAAGCAGGGAATGCAGGGAGACTCCTTGGTTTTCGCTCCCCAATCCTTGCCGAGATGGCGCCTTTGTCAAAGGCAGAGATTGAATTGCTAGTGAAGTTTCTCATGGCACTTTCCTCTGAAACAGTTATGCCGGATAGCGTGGCGTTACCAGCGACAGTCCCTTCAGGGGACAGGTCATTTATCAGAAGATGAAAATGACACAGCTCAAGCACCTCAATTCGAATAGGCTAATCCTTTGGGTTCTCATCGGCTTCACCTTTGCCTATTCGATATCTCAAGCGTGGGCCGATCAGGTAATCCCGGGGAAAGTGGTGGGCATAACTGATGGCGACACGCTCACCCTTCTAGATGCGACCAACACCCAGCACAAGATTCGCCTGGCCGGAATTGATAGTCCGGAGAAGGGCCAGCCGTTCGGCCAGCACTGCAAGAAAAGCCTCTCAGACCTTGCCTATGACCGCGACGCGACGGTCGAATCAAGCAAGCTGGATCGGTATGGACGCGTCATCGGAAAGGTGCTGGTGGACGGTCAAGACGTCAACTTGGAGCAGGTTCGGCGCGGCTGCGGGTGGCATTACAAGAAGTACCAAAATGAACAGCCCTTAGATGACAGGCTCAGCTACAACGCTGCCGAGGAATCGGCTAGGGCAAGCAAGGTTGGCCTGTGGGCAGACAACGATCCAGTGCCTCCATGGGATTGGAGAAAGGCTGGAAGGAAGTAGCCAACAGGCCGTTTCGGCCATAACAGACAGTCAGGGGCAGCGCATCGAGCGTCCACTGGCGGCCTGAGTTGCCTATCGAGTGCGTGTCGGCGACAGGCTGTTCTCGATGCTGAAGCAGCCATCTAGCCAAATCGACTCATTTGCTGACACGCCATCGCACCAAGTGCACAAAACACAAATCGATCTATACGAACTGCTTCCAATTGGTGCGGAAGCCAAGCGATCGATTGAACTTGAAGGGGTCGCAGGAGTCAGCCCCCATGGTCTTGCAAACATCAGGGATCTTGCGGTTCTGGCGCTGCTTTTTAGGCTCAGATGTTTCGACTGTTACAACACACCGATCTTGAGCCGACAAGGCATAAGCAATCAGGAATGGATCGCGCCCCACTTGTTCAAGTTGGTCGTCGGTCAAATCGGGGGCATAGCCTTCGACAATAACCTTCTGCACCAAACCCGGCTCAATCGTGTCGGGTAACAGTAATACATCTTTTATTCCCCCCTGTTGAAGCCACGCGAAGAGCGGGTCTTTCTCTCCGTCAGGGCCTTCTTTGACTTCTTCATAGATTTCAAAGGGCATCTTCACTTGGCCTTGGGCTCCCATGTGGGCGAGCCACTCCCAATATTCGGGTACTGCGTCGATGGGATAGTAAAGATTGTGGGCTGTAATCAGCACACTCGCGTCAAGCAAGTACATCATCTAAGCACCGATCACGATGCAACCGCCAGTAGCGGGTAGACGCTTCGGGGCTTAACCCCGAGCACTTTTGCAGCCTTAACCGGCGACAATGTTCCCGCGTCCATAGCGCGGTGTGCGAAGTCGAGCATCGCGTGGCCCAAGCGATGGCGCCGGATGACGTAGTAATTCGGGCCCGAGCTTTTACTACGAGCAAACTCCCTTTCGTGCCTGCGCTCTGCGACCCACAGCTCACGAATCGCCGCCTCAAGCTCCTTCCAAGTGTCCAACGTAATGCGGTTAGCCTTGTACAGACCATAAGCAACCATCTGGCGGCTGATTCGCCAGAGAGCGGCGTAATCGGTGATCAAGGCTATCCGTGTATTCTTATCAAGCCCTGCCATATCGATCATCTCGACATCGGAAAAGGGAAGCAAAAATTCACCCGCTACGTCGTTGCAAAACCGTTCGATGCTTTGTCCCTGATAACCGCCACCGCTGACACCGGTGGCGCCCAGCCACAAGTGCGCCAACTCGTGTAGCAGAGTAAACGACCAAGCAGCTTTGGCGTCGTTGTCATTGATCACGATGAATGGAGCGATCGGATCGGCTATCGCAAAACCGCGGAACGCTTCAACCGGTATAGCCGAATGATGACTTCCTAAGTTACCTGCGAGCAGAACAAAAATACCGGCCTGCTCGGACTTGTCACGGAGTAGTGCAAACGCCGCCTCAGCATTTTTCTGCATCCTGTATTCGGTGCGAGTCAGGCCGAGTTGTTGTTCAATCACTTTGCATAGGTTGGCAGTGCCATCCTTCATGCTCGCTGAGCCGACGAAGTCGAGAGGTCGAGTGCCTTCCTCGTCTTCCAACACAGTCCGTACCATACTCTGCCGGACCCGTAGATCACGTACTAAGGCATCTAGGTCCGCCTCTGCCTCCATGGCTCGCTCAGCGACAACGGTTCGGAAATCCTCGCCCCGATCGCCCTTTGGAGGTGGTGCAGGTAAGTAGAGAGCGAGCAGTGACCTACGATAGGCTCTGGCCATGTTCGCCAAATTCGTGCGAGATGGCACCTTTTCCCCGTGCTCAATCGCAGCCAGCGAAGCCGGGACTATACCGATAGCACGTGCAGCCTCCTCCGGAGCTAAGCCGGCACTCTCTCTTGCCCAGCGGAAAACTTCTGGATTGAAGCTGTTTGTCATGGTGTGGGGATGCGCCGTCCTGCCATAGGCCGACTATCTGTTTAGAGTTTACCGACTCCTTGATGCAATGCAATCTTGACAATCACTGCGGTGAATAGCTCTGACTGGGCGGCAAATTGGCTGAGCTTCTCCGTGCGGATAACTTTATGACGTGTAATGGTGGCACAAGGGCAAAAGAGACGAGAACGAGAAATTCTGAGCAAACATAGAATGGCCGCTCATGGGCTTGTAGCGGGCCTACTTATCACTCAGCAACAACAACTACTAAGGCCGAACTGCCGCCCCACAGCCAATCACCGCCTCCGTCAGCTATGAGCCACATTGCGGCCATTGGCTCACCACCAGTGCCGATGGCAGAAATGATCTTACCCACAGACGATGGACAGTCGGATCAGGCGATTGTTGATTCCTCGAAAGCCAGCGGAGCCACGTAGTTGATGGTTGAGTGGCGTCGCTGACGGTTGTAAAACACTTCCATGTACTCAAACAGACTGGCACGCGCTTCAACCCGGGTTTGGTAGTCGCAGTGCATGACCAGGTCGGTCTTCAGGGAATGAAAGAAGCTTTCCATTGGCGCATTGTCCCAGCAATTGGCTTTGCGGCTCATGCTCTGTCGGATCAGGTGCTTGCGGATGAGATCCCGGTATAGCCAGGTCGCGTAGGTCGAACCCCGGTCCGAGTGGACGATCTCGGGGACGCCGCGCCGGGCAATCGCCATCTGCAAGGCATCCGTTGCTAGTTTGCCGTCGAGGGATGGACTCATCCCCCAACCCACAATGGCCCGTGAATACAAGTCCATCACCGCTGCCAGATACAGCCAACCTTCGCGTGTCGGAATGTACGTGATGTCGCTCAGCCAGCAGACATTGGGGCGTTTGACCTTGAAGCGGCGCCAGAGGAGATTGGGCGAGACCGCCTTTGTATTACCCGAGTTGGTCGTGACCCTGAACTTCCGGATCGCCCGTGGGACAATCTGCTCCTGGCGCATCAGCTTGGCGACGGTGTTGCGGCAACAGGCCACACCCTGGGCGGCAAGTTCGGCATGCACCCGGGGTGCCCCGTAGGACTGGCGGCTGGCGACGTGCGCTTCCCGAATCTTGAGGACCAACGCCGACTGACGTTGTGTTCTCGCGCTGGGCGGCCGGTTCCGGGCGGCATAGTACCCGCTTGCCGAGACCCGCAACGCCTTGCACAGCGTGCGTACACAATGATCGTTGCGCTGTGTTTCGATGAAGGCGTACTTCACACCGATGCCTTCGCGAAGTAGATGGCCGCTTTTTTTAAAATCTGAATCTCCTCACGGAGTCGGGCATTCTCTTTGCGAAGCTTCTCGACGTCGTGCTCGGCGGTCGCCAACTCAGGCCGTATCGTCCCGTTGCGTTCCGCTTCCTCGAATTCCAAACGCCACTGGCGCAACTGGTTGACCCGAATCCCCAGTTCCCGCGCTACCTGCGCCTTGGTCTTGTCACCCATACCCGCCAGCCGTACTGCCTCAAGCTTGAATTCCCGCGTGTGGTGCCTGCGTTCCTTGCGTTCCATGACATACCCCTTCCAGAGCAAGTATGCCCTCTCCAGACTGTCCACCAAACGTGGGTAGGATCAGAAACGGGTCGAAATCCGCCCATCAGATAGCATGTGTGTAAGTTGCCTTCCGTCTGTTGAAAGTAGGTGTTGAGCTTTCTGGGTACAGTTCAGTCTGCTCAAACAATTTGTCGCAGGATGCGGCACTTGTTTAACTAACCTTGTCGATCCACGCCATCTGGATCGCTTCGAGGTTGAATCCGCGATGAGTTGGTCCTCATGCGTCCTGAATAAGACTCTGTTTATGGCGCGCTTGGCATTCCGTGTACAGGAAGCAATGCTGTATCTAACGAATCCGCTTGCTACACTCGCTGCATGCTGTTCCTCATCCCCCATCTGTTTCCACCCTCACGCCTTCTGGATACGGCAGCACAGGATTTGCGCCTTCCCGCGCTGGAAACGCTGCTGGCACGCGGAACGATCGAAACGTGTTCGGAGGAAGGGGTGGAAGCCGCCTTGTGCGAGGCTTTGGGCATCCCGCGCCAGCAGGAT